>Ga0302201_10000405_pt1 | contig 39492 bp, 28 predicted proteins | sample II_Bog_N3_2_FD_194586 | JGI IMG/M metagenome (GOLD analysis project Ga0302201, IMG submission 194586) | Peat permafrost microbial communities from Stordalen Mire near Abisko, Sweden - II_Bog_N3_2 | ecosystem: Environmental > Terrestrial > Soil > Wetlands > Peat | place: Sweden: Abisko... | reverse complement strand
CGGGTAGAAGTGGAGGACGTAGCGGCGCTCGGACTCCTCCCAGAGCAGGAAGCCGGGGAGGACGGCGGCGCCGGTTTTGAGCGCGACCCGGGCGAGGCCGGAGGCGGCGCAGGCCTGGATGCCGAAGAAGGGCACGAAGAGGCCCTGCGGCGGCGTCATGTTGGTGTCCATCAGGATGCCGACGGTCTCTCCCGAACGCATGGCGCCAATGAGGCCGCGGGCGAAGTCGTCCTTATGCAGGACGCGGTTGCCGTGCAGGCAGCGGATGCGGTTGACCATGCGGTCGACGAGCGGGTTGTCCAGCCGGCGGATGACCATGCCCATGGGGTATCCGGCGAGCGAGTGGTAGAAGCTGGAGAGCTCCCACGCGCCGAGATGGCCGGTGAGGACGAGGACGCCCTTGCCGCGGGCACGGGCGGCGAGGTAGTGGTCCAGCCCTTCGTAGCGGATAAAGCGGCTGGCGAAGGCGGGCGTGTAGGTGGACATCTGGCAGAACTCGGCGAGGAGCCAGCCTAGGTTGCGGTACTCCAGGCGCAGGATACGGATGCGCTCCGTGGCGGGCATGGTGGGGAATGCGAGTTCCAGATTGCGGTGGCCGACCCGGCGCAGGCGGCTGAGCGCGTGGTAGGCGAAGGCGGCGATGGCGGTGCCGGCAGCGCGGGCCATGCGGCGGGGCAGCAGGCCAAGAGCATGGATGAAGGTCCAGGCGGCGAGGAATTCGAAGATCTGGCGGAGGGTGGGCCGGGGGGATGGAGCGGAGTTCGATTGGGGCGCGCGCGTCAAGCTTCCAGTTTAGTGGATTGGGATTGGGAACGCGTAAATACCAGAGCGAATGGCTGGGAGCGGTCGTGGTGGCGAGGGCAAAATGCGGGGATTCTTCGCTGCGCTCAGAATGACAGGCGTGAGGATATCGCTCAGAATGACAGGCGTAAGGATCGCTCAGAATGACAGGCGTGAGGATCGCTCAGAATGACAGGCGTAAGGATCGCTCAGAATGACAGGATGTTTGCAGAGGCAGACACGGGAAGGCCGCCGTTGGATGGAGTCCGAACGGCGGCCTGGGTGGTCAGCAGCCTGGTTTTAGTGGCTGTCTTTAGCGCTGGAGAAGTAGTGGGCAACGGTGTGGACGAACGGCCGAGCATTCATCGGGGTGGGCTGATTGCCCTTGAGGACGGTCTCGAAGGGAAGGTCGGCGCCATACTCCGCGCGGGTGTCGTCGGCGTTCTGCGAGAGGACGGTACCGTCGAGGTCCAGGCCGGCAAAGAGGCCTTTGGAGCGCGAGTAGGTGAGGAACTCAGCATTGAGCTTCCAGTCAGTCCCGGCCTGTGCATTGCGGCCTACCGGGCCTGCTGAGGCGGCTGCGTCTGCGCCGAGTTTGACCTTGTTCTTGAGCATGTCCTGCAAGCCGCGATCATTCATCGCGATCAGGACGAGGTCGGTAGACTGGCCGCCGATCTGCCAGCCGAAGCTGCCACCCTCCAGCTTGACGAAGACAGGCGCGCTCCAGCCATTGGGGGTACGGCAGGTGGCGACGCCCTGGCCATATTGCGCGCCAACGACGAAGGCGCCCTTCTTGTACGCGGGAATGACGGTGACGCAACTGGCGCCGCGGAGGATGCCCTCGGGGATGCCCTTGTCAGGAGTTGCCATGATCTCATTCATGACGGCCTGGGCGCTGGCGAGGCGCTCGTCGAGTTTGGTCTTGTCTGCATCTTGCGCAAGTGCTGAGAGCGTGGTGGTCATGATCAGGCCACACAGAATTCCGGATATACGTTTCATTCGATTTCAAACCTTTCACGGGCTGATTAGCCCTTGGACGGAGTTACCCTGATTACCATTTATTTATAGCCCGCTGCGGCGCGTGCAGCATACGGTGTGGCAGTGGATAGGATGGCTGGGAGGTATCCAGGGTTGTACCTGCGGCGAAAGCAGGATGGACGGCAGGAAGAGCGGGCGACGCAGGGTAAGCGGTCTTTTTTGAGAGCGATGCGGAAAATGCAGGTGGGGACGGGGTAAAAAATGGGGGCTACAAGAGCTACGCAGTGAACCCTGCCCAGCCTTGCAGCCCCTCTCCCAGGTCTGTGTTGCACGCTCATCATGGTCTATTGGCGATATCCGGACAACGGTACGAAGGTCTAGAGGCTTTGGTACCCATAGTGATTACTGAATAGTAACTATGGTTCAGGCTCGGAAGTTGGGGTATTGGAGATGGAAATGGAGCGTGGGCGGGAGCGAAACTGGGTGGCTTTTTGTGGTCTCGCCGGTGTAGCCGATTGCCCGGCGAGGCAACGACGGAGATTCTGGAGCTACGCTCCAGAATGACGAGCTTTATGGGTCCAAGCGGAGGTTGGATGGAGCACACGGCGAAATTCGGGGATTCTTCGCTGCGCTCAGAATGACAAGAGGTGAGTCTGCCGTCGTCGAGGTGAGTCTGCCGTCGTCGAGGCGGCTCCGCCGCACCTCCGCTCCGCCGCACCTCCGCACGGCGGCACCTCCGCACCTCCGCACGGCAGTTCCGCCGCACCGTTGCACGGCGGTTCCGCCGAGTCGCCGGGGGGGCGGCTATTCGATCTGGGTGAGGGGATGGATGGTGAGGGCGGTGCGGTTGCTGACGCCGACTTTGCGCATGAGGCGGCCGATGTGGGCCTTGACGGTGCCCTCGTCGATGCCGAGCGCATGGGCGATCTCTCGGTTGGGTTGTCCGGTGCGGAGCAGGCTGAGGATCTGGCGTTCGCGCGGGGTGAAGCGCAGGGTGCCTGGGGGTGACTTCTGGGCATTCCGCTGGCTGTCGAGCAGACGGGCAAGCACCTTGCGGGGTGCCCACACGGAGCCGTCGCGGACCATGTCGAGGGCCATGCGGATCTCGGACTCCTGGGCGGTGAGCGGAAGGTAGCCCTTGGCTCCGGCGCCGATGACACGCTCGATGTAGTCGTGGGAGGTCTCGTTGCCCAGGACGATCAGCTTGAGCTTGGAGTGCACATGGCGGAAGGTGGCGATGAGTTCGAAGAGATGCGCAGTGCATTCGGCGTCGATGAGGACGAGGGAGAGGTTGGCGTCGTCCAGTGCGCCGGGGATGGAGAGATGCACGATCTCCAGTTGCAGGGCATCGCGGAATATGGCCTTGAGGCCGAGTACGCGCAGCGGATCCGTGGCCACAACGCCGACCCGTTCTGCGATCTGGTGGGAGATCTCATTCATCGACTTGGAGCCTCAGTTCTGTGCGTGGCAAAGGGATTCCCGGAGACGCGGTGGGCGAAGGGCGCGGGGAAGTTTGCACGGTGCCGGGGGTTAGAGAAGGTCTGAACAAGTCATCGGACATTCCCTCGGGGGCTAAAGCCCGATTGATTTTGGACCGCTTGCGACGTGGCTAAAGCCACGTCCTTTCAAATCGGAGACTTGTTCAGAGTCTCCTTAGAGCTTGGGCAGCACGATACCTTGCTGGTTCTGGTACTTGCCCTTTCGGTCGGCGTAGCTGATCTCGCACACGTCGTCGGGGTCGGACTGGAAGAAGAGGATCTGGCAGAGGCCCTCGTTGGCGTAGATGCGGGCCGGCAGGGGCGTGGTGTTGGAGATTTCGAGGGTGACGAAGCCTTCCCACTCGGGCTCGAACGGGGTGACATTGACGATGATGCCGCAGCGTGCGTAGGTGGATTTGCCGACGCAGATGGTGAGCACGTCGCGGGGAATCTTGAAGTACTCGACGGATCGGGCGAGCGCGAAGGAGTTGGGCGGGACGATGATGCTGGGCGCCTGCACGGAGACGAAGGAGCGCTCATCGAAGGCCTTGGGGTCGATGATGGCGGAGTTGACGTTGGTGAAGATTTTGAACTCGTCGGAGACTCGGAGGTCGTAACCGTAGGAGGAGAGTCCGTAGGAGATGACGCCTTCGCGGACCTGTTTCTCGCTGAAGGGGACGATCATCTGATGGTCGATTGCCTGCTTGCGAATCCAGCGGTCGCTCTTGATAGCCATGCGTGTCTTGTTGCCTCGGGCGGCCCGGTCCGGTCCTATTTCCGGGCTGCCGCATGGAGGGGCGTGCCGGCGGGGAGGTGGGCCGCATTTCTTAGGATAGCCAAATCTTACGGCACGGCTCCCGCATTGACAATCTTGGGGTTAGTTCCTAACATCACCAGAACGGGACAGCGTTCGCACGTGGAAGACTCTGTGACCGATTTAATGCGAGAGAGGCGGCCCAAGTGATCAAACAGGACCTTATCCAGAGGGTCGTGGAGCGGACCGGACTACCGCGGGCGAAGGCGGAAGATGCCGTGGACGCCATCTTCGACAGCATGAAAAAGACGCTGATCGCGGGCGATCGGATTGAACTGCGCGGATTTGGCGTATTCACCGTGAAGCCGCGCAAGACGGGAATCGGGCGTAACCCGAGGACCGGTACCGAAGTGAGCATCGCACCGGGCAAAGCGGTCCGCTTCAAGCCAGGCAAGGAACTGCATCTGCTGGATACTCCTGCGGCATAGTGTTTGCCCGCATTGGGGCCTGAAATTGGGCGGGGGTTGGGGAGATGATTCTCTCAGGCAGAACGGGCGAAGCGTAATTGTCAGTGGTGGTTTGTGGCCTCGCCTTGTGTCGGGCCTTCAGCCCTCGTATTTTCGGTGGGCAGCCAACCTAGGCCTTCGGCCTAGGCTGGTATGTGTCGCGCTTTCAGCGCTTGCGATAGTGGCAGCCAGAGCTGACTGGATCATCATCTGCTATTCTGGCGGCTGGCTGCTATTGCTGCGGGGGCTTTTGCGATGCGGCGGTGAGGGACGGCGCGGGCGGGACACTGATCTGGTCTGCGGGAACTTCGATGACTCCGATGTGACCGGTGGAGAGTTCGAGGACTCCGGTGCGGATGAACAATCGGTCCTGGATGCCGTCGCGCACGATGGGCACCGCGACGGTCTGGGTAAAGGTAATGCCGGAGGTGAGGATCATCTCCAGGTCGTCGGCGGGGACTTCAAGATGGGTGCTCGCGGAGACCAGGTTGATGCCTTGGCCGTCGTCGCCGTATACGATGGCGGCGAAACGCAGGTCGTCGCGGTAGGAGCCGTTCGCGGTTCTTGAAAACGCGAGTCGGGTGGGATCCACCCAATAGTGGATCTGATAGTTGCGAACCTGGCCGGGGACGAAGTTATCTGGACCGGCGGATGGCTTCGCGCTCGCGACAACTGGCTTCGCGATTTCGATGCCGGGGGATGGCTCTGCGGCGATGGTGAAGTCAACCTTGCTGGAGGGAAGTACGCCAAAGCCCATGGCGGCTTCAAATGCTGCCGGGGCCGACGGGTTGGCGGAGGCAGCAGATGCGGCCAGGCCTGGCTGCGGTGTTACCTGTAGCCCGAAGGCCGTGGAGCCGGCGTCGATCACGCGGCCGGGTTTGGAGCGGGCGAAGTAGCCGGGCCGATAGACGATCTTCTGCTGTTTATAGTCTGCTTGCCCGAAGGCAGGCTTATCCGTCCTGGGGAGGTCGCGAATGTTGATGGCGATCTTGCGATAGGCGCCGTTCCAATTCGGATTGGAAGGCACATAGGAGAGGGTGTAGTAGTTGGCGCCGACGGCGAGGATTTTGTTGAGCGCGTCCGTGGCACCGTTGAAAAAGGCGTGGCCACCTACAGCCGCGGCGGCATCTGCGAGGTCCTGGTTTGCCAGCAGGCCTCCCTGCGCCGGCGGCATCAGGGGGCAATCGATGGGCTGAACGGGCATGTGCGAGACGGCCAGGGGAATGATCTGCGGAACGGGGATGTCGGGTACATCGTCCGGCCCCAGCATGCCGCCGACATAGCCGCCGGCCTTGATGGCGAAGAAGGAGACGCGACCGAGACGGAAGCCATTGCCGGAAGTGCTGAGGTCGTGGGTGAAGGCGTTCAGCTGCGAATATTCCTGTCCGAGAAATGCGTCGGGCTCGCCCGCGTCGGTGACCCAGGCGAGGTTGATGCGCCCGGGGACGCCATCGAGGAAGCGGGCGAGCCGGCCATAGGGGTTAGTGACGCCGCGATAGGGTATCTCGCAGCCGGTCCATTCGTGGACATCGAGCGCGGGCGGCGGGGGCAGGATGGCCTTGCCGGCGACGACCTGCTGGAGGGTTTGCGGGTCGGATGTGAAGTTCTGGATCAGGTGAAGGCCCTGCCAGTCCAGCCGGACGATGGCGATGGGATGTCCGGGAGGCAGGGAGCGCATGAAGGCAAGGATATCTGCCCGCAGGAATGGGTAGGTGGGGTAGTGGAGCTGGTCCAGGACGATGAGGGTCTTGGTGACGGACTCCGGAGGCGGCGGGCGCACGGCGAATGTATTGGGCGGTAACTGTTGCTGCGGCACGGCAGGCACATTGCTGGAGTCATCGTGTTCCTCGAAGCTGGAGAGTTTCTGGGCGACTCCATCTTCCAGCAGAGTGAATGCCGAGGGTTGGAGGCCAGTCACGGGATTGCCATAGTCGTCGGTGACGACGACGTCGAGGATGACAGTGCGCGCGGTGACGTGAAGCGTGGGGACGCCTGGCTCGGGCGATTGTTGCGACGCAAGGGGGAGCGTGGAGAGCAGAAGAACGGAGAGAAACAGACTGGTCGACACCCTGGACATACGTGGCTCCCCCGCGTCGGATTCTGCAGTGCGCATAGGATACTCTCCGGCAATGCACAATGGCATCCGGGGGAGGACGGGCGGTGGCGCGGGGCGCAGGACGGCGATGGGGAAAACTGTTAGTTTTGGGGGTGAACCGGAGTGGGGAACCGCAACGGCTACAGGCAGTGTGGAGGAAGATGCGAACCATGGATGCAAGCGGTGTGGGAGTGGTGGGAGCAGAGGTGGAGACGCCGAGCGCGAAGACGCAGGACCCGCTGCATATCTGGGTAGGGAATCCGGATGCGGCGCAGGCGCGGGCGTGGGCGGATGCCCACCTGGAGGCCTCGCAGAAGCAGATTGATGCGCTGCTGACGGTGGCTGGGCCGCGGACGGTGGAGAATACGCTGCGCCCGTTCGACGAGGCGACGCGGGAGCTGGACCTGGCGGGCAGTGGGGCCAGCCTGCTGACCAATGCTTCGCCGGCGAAGGAGCTGCGCGATGTGGGGCAGGAGGTGTCGCAGAAGGTGTCTGCGGCTGCGACGGAGATGTCGCTGAATCCGGAGATCTATCGCGCGCTACAGGCGATCGATGTGACCGAGGCGGATGCGGCGACGCGCTACTACCTGGAGCGCACGCTGCTGGGCTATCGGCTGAGCGGTATCGACAAGGATGATGCCACGCGCGAACGCGTGCGCCAGTTGAACGACGAGTTGACGCTGCAGGTGTTGCACTTTCAGCGCAATATTGCGGAGAGCCAGGGCAAGGTGTTGGTAACGGATGCGGCTGAGCTGGAGGGGTTGCCGGCGGACTACATTGCGCGGCATGCGCCGGAGCCTGACGGGACGATCACGATCACGACGGATGAGCCTGACTACCGCCCGGCGATGACCTATGCGAAGAGTGAGGAGCTGCGGCATCGACTGTACCTGGCGTACAACAGCCGCGCTTATCCGGAGAACAAGGAGCTGCTGGAGCAGGTGTTGCGGACGCGGGCGCAGATGGCGCGCGAGATTGGGTTTGCAAGCTGGGCGGAGCTGGCGACCGCGGACAAGCTGATCCAGAATCCAGCAAATGTGGCGGCGTTGTTGACGGAGCTGGGCAACGCGGCGAAGCCGGTGGCGGCGAAGGAGTATGCGGCGATTCTAAAGTTTGCGCAGGAGCACGAGCTGGGACTGACGGAGATTCCGGTGTACAGCGCGAGCTACTGGATGGAGCTGTATCAGCGCACGGCGTATGGCTTCGACTCGCAGGCGGTGCGGGCCTATTTCCCGTTTGCGCCGGTGCAGCAGGGCGTGCTGGATACGGCGGCGCGGCTGTTCCACGTGACCTTTGCGGAGGTGAAGGGGCTGGAACTGTGGCACGAGAGTGTGACTGTGTTCGACGTGATCGACGGGTTGGATGGAAGCGGCAGCAAGCTGGGGCGGATCTATCTGGACATGCATCCGCGCGAGGGGAAGAACAAGTGGTTCAACGCGGGGACTCTGGTGACGGGAGTGGCCGGACGGCAACTGCCGGAGGCGCGGATGAACGGCAACTTTGCCGGTGGCGGGGACAGCGGCGATCCTGGGCTGATGCAGTACTCGGACGTGGTGACCTTCTTCCATGAATTTGGCCACATGATGCACGCGATCCTGGGCTCGCAGCAGGAGTGGGTGGGTGGGTCATCGTTCAACGTGGAGTGGGATTTTGTGGAGGTGCCGTCGCAGATGCTGGAGGAGTTCTTCCGCGACAAGAAGCTGGTGGACGCCTTTGCCAGGCACTATGAGACGGGCGAGGTGATGCCGGACGACCTGTTTGCGAAGATGCTGCGCGCGGATGCGTTTGGGCGGGGATTGGGGTATGAGCGGCAGATGGCGCTGGCGAACTACTCTCTGCAGTTGCACGACCGCGCGCCGGAGCAGGTGGATGTGGAGAGTATGTGGAAGCAGGCGTCGATCGACGGCGGGCCGTGGACCTGGGTCGAGGGGAACCGCGGGTACACGACGTTTGCGCACCTGATGGGCTACTCGTCGAACTACTACACGTACTCGCTGAGCAAGGTGATTGCGCTGGACTTCTTCAACCAGTTCGACCAGGACAACCTGCTGGATGGGCCGGCGGCGATGCGCTATCGCAGGACGGTGATGGAGCCTGGCGGGTCGATGTCCGCGAATGACCTGGTGAGGAACTTTCTGGGGCGGGCGCAGAGCTATGAGGCGTTCCGGGTGTGGATGGATGAGGAGTTTGCAGGGACGGAGTAAAGCTATCCGTTGCAGAGTGCGAGGATGCTGGCGCCGAACTTGTCGACTTTGTCGGGGCCGATTCCTGAGATGGTCTGGAGTTGGGCGACGGTGCGGGGACGTGCGAGCACGATGCTGCGCAGGGTGGACGAGCCGAGCACGAAGAACTGTGGCAGGCCGATGCGGGCGGATTCGGCCTTGCGCCAGTCGCGGAGGCGTACATCCAGGGCTTGCTGCTCGGGGGTGAGTGCGGCGGTGGGGTCGGATGCGGCGGGGCGGGTGCGGTGGAAGGCAGGGGTTGAATCGCTCAACTTTAACGTGGGGGCGGTGCGCTCCATGGACCGCTCTCTGATTGCGGGAGTCGCGAATTGTTCGCGTGGCGCGGTCCGTGTTTTCGCCGATTTCTTTGGCTTATTCCTGGTTGAAGTGGGCTTCGAGAGTTCGGCGAGTTCGGCCGGAAGGACGACGCCGATGAGGTCGGAGGCGTCGTCGCTGCGGCCTTCGTGGGTGAGGGCGACTTTTTTGTAGGGGATGACGTTGCCTTCGGCGTTGGTGAAGGACTCGGTGGTGATGGCGATGAGGCCGGCGCGCGCGAGAGCGTCCAGCAACACGTCGAATGTGCGGCGGTCGCTGGCGGCGGAGGTTCCGCGCAGGGGGCCTGCGGCGAGTTCGGCGTGGAGCTTGCCGGTGGAGGTGGAGCGGTTGCCCAGTGCGGAGAGGATGGCGCAGAGATGGCGCGCCTGCTCGGGCGTGGGCGGGGCGAAGTTCTGTGCAGTGCTGGAGCCGGGCGCGCAGAAGTCGCATTTGCCGCAGGGGCGGTGGCCGTCGGCGGTGTCACCGAAGTGTTCCACGATGGCGGACATGCGGCACTGCTGCGTCTCTGCGAAGGCGGCGATGCGGTCGAGCTGGGCGCGGCGGAAGGCGATTTGCGCGTCATATCCAGCGCGCCAGGATGTGGGGCGGGCATCCGCGGTGCGACGCACGTTGCCGGCTACGTCGATGGCGGCCGCGCCTTGCGCGACGAGCTTCTCCACGGCCTTCTGGAACTGGTAGGGATCCATCTTGAGCTGGCGGGCGAGCGGGTCGGGCATCAGAAACTCGTCGGTCAGCGCTTTGGCGACGCGGACCAGATCGGTGGCGGGCGGGTAGTCGCGCTCGAAGAAGAACTCGTGCAGCTTACGGTCGGCATAGCTGTGGAGGAGGACGGTGCGCGAGGGCAGGCCGTCGCGGCCGGCGCGGCCGATCTCCTGGTAGAAGGCCTCGATGGAGGCGGGCAGCGCGGTGTGGACGACGGTGCGCACATCGGCCTTGTCGATGCCCATGCCGAAGGCGATGGTGGCGACGACGACGGAGAGCTTGCCGGACTGGAATGCGGTCTGCACCTGCTCCCGGACGCTGGGCTCAAGACCGGCGTGGTAGGCGGCGGCGGAGTTCCGGCCGAGGGTGTGGTTGAGTTCGGCGGCGAGCTCCTCCGATGCCTTGCGCGAGGGCGCGTAGACGATGGCCGGGCGGCTGGCGGCGTCTGTGAGGAGTGCGGTGGTGAACTGATGGCGGCGCGGCTTGGACATCTCGATGACTTCAATGGCGAGGTTGGAGCGGCGGAAGCCATGGATAAAGAGCGCCGGGTTGGCGAGCTGGAGCTGGGCGACGATATCGCGCTGCACGGTGGGCGTGGCGGTGGCGGTGAGGGCGACGATGGGGGCGGGGCGGAGTGCGGGAAGATGTTCGCCGAGGGTGCGGTAGTCGGGGCGGAAGTCGTGTCCCCAGGCGCTGATGCAGTGCGCCTCGTCGATGGCGATGAGGGAGGGCTTGCGGCGGGCAAGCATCTCCGGGAAGCCGGGAACGCGCATGCGCTCGGGCGCGATGAAGAGGAAGTTGAGGGCGCCGTCGAGATAGTCGCGGCAGGCCTGGCGGGAGTCGTCGCGGCTGAGGCCGGAGTGGATGCGGGCGACGCGGAGGCCAAGGGCGGAGAGCTTGGCGGCCTGGTCGTCCATGAGCGCGATGAGTGGGGAGATGACGAGCGCGGTGCCGCCGCGGGCGATGGCGGGAAGCTGGTAGCAGAGCGACTTGCCTGCGCCGGTGGGCATGACCAGCAGCACGTCGCGGCCGTCTGTGGCGGCGCGGCAGACGGCTTGCTGGTTGGCGCGAAAGCCGGGGAAGCCGAAGGTGGTGTGGAGGAGGGATTCGAGATTCATGCGGGCAGTCGGCATATCCAGTTTCGCATGAGCGTGGAACTGCGCATGGGCGCGGGCAGGGATGGCGGTGCGACGGATGACCGGTCGTCCGTATAATTGATCATCATGAGGGATCATCTACAGAAGCGACCGTGGCAAATCTTCGCAGCAGTGGTGATGTTGATTTGCTTGCTGGCGTTGCTGGTTCCTCACAGCGGTGGTCATGGAACTCTCGTTGCTTGTGTCCTGTTCTTCCCGGTGTTTTTGTTTGGGTTGCTGGACCTTGCAATGCTATTGCGAAATGCGGTGTATGCGGACGAATCTTTTCTGCCGCAAGCGCCGGCTCTGATTCCGCTGTTTCAGCGACCTCCTCCAGCGTTCGACTAGAGCAAATTTCCTGATGATGTGCAGACCTTTGATATGTCGGGCCTTCAGCCCTCGGGTTTGGCGGGGCACCAACCTAGGCCTTCGGCCTAGGCTGGTATGTGCCGGGCCTTCGGCCCTGTGAAGCCCAGGCCGGTTTCGGCCCTGTGAAGCTCAGGCTGGCTTCGGCCCTGTGAAGCCCAGGGCGGTTTCGGCCTTGCGAAGCCCAGGGCGGTTTCGGCCCTGTGAAGCCCAGGGCGGTTTCGGCCCTGTGAAGCCCAGGCTGGTTTCGGCACTGTGAAGACGATCTGCACATCTTTGCGAAATTTGCTCTAAATCCCAGTGTGCGGCGTGGCGCGATGAAGTGATTTCGCGCGGGCACTGCTCTGTCTTTTGGCGATTGGGTCGAACGAATTGTGGAGATGCCAAGTGGGATATTTGGGGCTGTTGCTGATTGTGTGGGGCTCGGCGGTCTATGTGCAGCGAGCCCTGTGGCGTTGGCGGAAGAAGTCCGGAAATAAGTCCAGGAAGAGCAGGCTGGGGTTTTATCCTACGGGTGCTTCGATCGGGAATGCGTTGCATATGCTGCAGGCGATTGCGGAGCCGCAGGTGCAGCATGTGATTGAGGAAAGGCTGGAGGAGCCTGTGGACGAGGAGGATGAAACAGGGCCAAAGGATCCAACGGCGCACCTGATGCGGCAGGCGAGGCGCATCCGCAATGGGGAGGATGTGGATCGGCTGACGGCGTTGCTTCCGCGATAGGCCGCTCAATGTGGATTGATGTATTGTTTCCTACGAGGAAGAATCGGCGATGATGCGAATGACGAAGTATGCAGCGGTGTTGGGTGTGGCGATGTTGGTGGGTGGGTCGGCGATGCAGGCGCAGCCGGCGACGTTGACGATCCAGGCGGATAAGCCGGTGGCGAAGGTGAGTCCGACGCTGTATGGGTTGATGACGGAGGAGATCAACTACTCCTACGACGGCGGTTTGTATGGCGAACTGGTGCAGGACAGGACGTTCCAGAGCAGCCGCAGCGACACGGAGAACTGGGTTCCGGTGCCGCAGGGGACGGCGCATGGGTTGGTGGTGCGGGACCCGGCTACAGGGCCGAGCGCGGCGCTGCCGGCGAGCCTGAAGGTGACGGTGACGGCGGCCGACAAGGCGAATGCGTTTGGGCTGCGCAATCGCGGGTGGTGGGGTGTTCCGCTGCGGGCCAACACGACGTATACGGCGAGTGTGTATGCGAAGGGAGACGCGGCTGCAGGTGTGCGTGTGAGTCTGGTTGCGAACAATACGGGCAAGGTGCTGGCGAGCGCATCGCTGCCCGCGCTTACAGGCGATTGGAAGCAGTACAGCTTTACGCTGAAGACGGGCGCGGATGTTCCGGCGAGCGCAGACAACCAGATCCTGGTGAGCGTGGAGCATCCGGGAACAGTGTGGCTGCAACTGCTGAGCGTGTTTCCGCCGACGTACAAGGGGCGCGTGAACGGCAACCGTGTGGACCTGATGGAGCTGATGGCGGCGATGCATCCAACGTTCCTGCGCTTTCCCGGCGGGAACTATCTGGAGGGCGACCACATCAACGAGCGGTTCGACTGGAAGAAGACGATTGGGCCGCTGGTGGACAGGGCTGGACACCGGAGTCCGTGGAAGTATCAGTCGAGCGACGGAATGGGGCTGCTGGAGTTTCTGGGCTGGTGCGAGGACCTGAAGATGCAGCCGGTGCTGGCGGTGTACGCGGGCTACAGCTTGCAGCAGGAGCATGTGAACCCAGGGCCGGAGTTGGCGCCGTATGTGCAGGACGCGCTGGACGAGATTGAATATGTAACCGGCGATGGTTCCACCAAGTGGGGCGCGGAGCGGGCGAAGGATGGGCATCCGGCGCCGTTTGCGCTGAGCTATATCGAGGTGGGCAACGAGGACTGGTTTGACCGCTCCAAGAGCTACGATGCGCGCTATGCGCAGTTCTACGATGCGATCAAGGCGAAGTATCCGGCGCTGCAATTGATTGCGACGACGCCGGTGAAGGGCCACACGATGGACGTGGTGGACGACCACTACTACAAGCGTGCGGAGCAGTTCTTTGCCGACGTGCACCACTACGACAACGCCGACCGCAAAGGGCCGAAGGTCTTTGTGGGCGAGTGGGCGACGCGCGAAGGCACGCCGACGCCGAACATGGGCGCGGCGCTGGGGGATGCGGCCTGGATGACCGGAATGGAACGCAACAGCGACCTGGTGATTCTGTCGAGCTATGCGCCGCTGCTGGTGAATGTGAACCCGAACGGGATGCAGTGGCAGGCCGACCTGATCGGGTACAACGCCAACTCCAGCTATGGCAGCCCGAGCTACTACGCGCAGGCGATGTTTGCCAGCCACGTGGGCACGGAGATCGTGGCGTCGGAGCTGCAGGGCGCGGGCGACCGGCTGTTTTACTCGGTGACCCGCGATGCGGCGAAGGGCGTTCTGTATCTGAAGCTGGTGAATGCATCCTCGGTGGCGCAGGAGATCAAGGTGTCGCTGGCCGGTGCGACCGGTGTGAAGCCCACGGCGAAGATGATTCAGCTGAGTGCGGGCACGACGGCGGCGACCAACACCATCGACGACCCGAAGCGCGTGGTGCCGGCGGAGAGCACGGTGAAGGTGGGCAAGGATTTTGCGCGCACGTTGCCGGGCTACTCGATCGAGGTGCTGGAGATCGCGACGCAGTAGCCTTATTTTCCGGCCGCTGCGGAGGGCATGTAGCGGCCGGCAAAGGTAAGGAACGTGGCGTAGTTGGGCTTGGGATCGTGGCCGCCGTGGTGCAGGCGGAAGGCGAGATCGCCGGAGACGAGGGCGACATCGGGCGCGGGGAAGGCGTCGAGGACGAGGGGCTTTTTGCCGAGCAGCGTGTAGACGGGCCCGGCGGCAGCCTCTGCGAGGAAGGTGCCGTAGACATCGGCCCAGCCGTCGCCGCCTTCCCTGGTGCCGCCTCCGATGAAGACCGGCCGCGGCGCGCAGAGGGCGATGAGCTCGTGGGTGTCGACGGGCATGTCGGCTGGCGTGACCAGCTTGGGCGCGAGTTCGGCGTACCTGAGGTAGTTGCCGTCCATCCAGTGATACTCGCCGGCGCCGGCGATGTTCTCTAACTGCTCGCCGAAGCGGCGGCGGGCGAGGTCGGCCCCGCCTGCGCCGGATGAGTTGACGTATGCGACGGCGTAGCGCTGGTCGTAGGCCATGGTGACGAGGGCGGTCTTGCCGAAGCGCGAGTGGCCGGAGACGGCGACGTGTTTGGCATCGACATCTTTGTCGGTCTCAAAGTAATCCATCAGGCGCGCGGCTCCCCAGGCCCAGGCGCGCAGGGCACCCCAGTCGTCCAGATTGCGGGGCTGGCCGTGGTTGGCCAGGCCGATGATGCCCGATGCGAGCCCGGCTCCATTGTCTGCCTGGAAGCTCTTGGGGTAGAGCAGGGCATAGCCCCAGCCTTTGGCCAGGGTCTGCTGCTTCCAGCTGGGACCGGTGTCGGCGGGCGGGCGGGGCGTGGAAGGCGCGGCGTTGGCCGGGGCGGGACGCGGCGGCGGCATGCCGGGTGTGTTCTCGAAGGTGATCTCGACCACGACGGGGACGGGTTTGGGCGCGCTGGCGGGGAGGGTGAGGTCGGCGAGGATGTTGACTGTGAGGGCTGGGTAGGCGGAGTTGTTCGCATGACCGACCAGGTGCTTGGTGACGACCGCGATGCCGTCTTCCGTGCCCGTGGTGGTGCTGGCAACTTCCCAGCGGATGGCGGGGACGTTGACGGGGACGCGGCCGAAGACCTCGCGGTCAAAGAGCTCGACCAGCTCGGGACGGCGCTGGGACCACCAGATCTTTGCGGTGGTGACCGGCTTGCCGTTGTTGAGCACGAGCGGGCTGGGCAGGTTGGGCCAGGGGTTTGCCTTGGACTCATCGTAGTTGACGGGGTTGGTGCCGGTGCCACTCTGTGCGGCTCCTGCGCGCAGGGCGGTGATGTGGAGCAGGTCCATGAGCCGCTGGTGATCCTGTGCGGCCGTGAGTGCGGCTGGCGGCGTCTGGGCGAGAGCGGGGGCGGCGAGGAGAGCGAGGGCAAGAAAGTGGGTTCGCATGTCGCAGCAAGGATAGTTGATTTCGAGGTTCGAGGATCGGGCTAGTTTGGGGTTGGGGCTGGATCGAAGTGGTCGAGGATGAGGGCGGGGAGGACAGCCGGCTGCTTTTCCAGGCGGAGGCCGAGTTGTTTGCGAAAGGCGTCCTCCACGCTGATGCCGTCGATCGGCGCGGGGGACGACTCACCCGCCAACTTTGCATCTTTGACGGCGGCGTCGGTCCGCACCCGGAGCGTGCGGCCGGAGGTGTAGAAGACCGTAAAGTCGTAGGAGCCGGCGAGGCCGGTTTTGTTGGGAACGCGATTCTTGACCTCGGACCCTGCCATGGCCTGCACCAGGTCGGCGAACTGCGCCATGCTGACATTCTGGCAGTGGAATTCGGTGTCGTAGGGGGAGCCGGCATAGCGGGCGGCCTTTTCGCCCACGGCCGGGCCATATTTGCAGAAGCTGCGTGAGTTGGGGTCGGCCTTCTTCATCCTTGGAGTGCCGGCGAGGAGGACGTAGGCGTCCGGCTGGGTCCACTCACCCCAGTGGTATTTCACACCAAAGCGGTCGATGAGAAGCTTTTGCAGCATGTTGGCAAGCTGGTCGGGATCCTGATTGATGGCGCGGCCGTCGACATCTGGCGGCAGCTTGACGAGGATGGTGAACCGAGTCTTTGGGAGCAGTTGGAGCTCGTTGCCCAGCATGAGTCCGTTGGGCAACTGCCAGGCCCGCGTAATGAGATCGGACAACTGCATGCTGGAGAAGGTGATCTGGGAGCCGGTGGCGTGAATCTGCGACTGCGGCTCCTTGGCGTCCGCGAGCCGGATGCTGGCGACCTCGAACTCGAGATCGGGAAGAGGCGGGACCAGCTTGGCAATCTCCGGTGGATTGGGCGCCGGCGTGCGGTCTACCTTGTCCACGACGAGGGCTGGCTGGGGAACGTCGCCGCGGGTGACGACGAGGCCAAGCTGCCTGGCGAATGCCTCCGTGAAGACGCGGGCGCGGTCGTCCCGGGTGTGCACCTCCGGCGGGAGGTCGAGCTTGAGGGTGAAGTCATAGGGCTTGGTGAGGCCGGTGCGATCGAAGATGGGATGAGAGAAGTCCTGGTCGCGGGCTGCGATGAACTGCGCCATGGTCTCCGAGGTGCAGGTGAGGGTGAACTGCGCTGGGTTCTGCTTGTCCTGGGCGCCGCGACATTCGCCATCCGCCGCGGGGGCCGCGGCGTCGGCGAGTTTGGGGCCATCCTTGGCGACGGTGACGATGAAGCCGGGCAGCGGATGGTCCTGGGTGTGGTACTTGAGGTGGAAGCGCTCCGCCAGCACGCGCTTGAGGATGGGGCGGAACTGGTCCTCGGGTGTTTGCGGGAGGCTTGCCGTGTCCGCGGAGGTGGCGTTCCCGGCGGAAGGCACGGGGGCGGGCAGCTTTGCGCTGACGTCGAAGCGGTCGAAGTCGATCCATGGAGGGCCGCCGACGATGGCCGGGTTCTCGCGGTCGTCGTCCTGTTCGCCCAGGTTATAGGCAAACTCGATCATCTCGAAGACGGTTGCGCCGCGCATGTCGAAACGCTGCGGGCTGACGTTGGTGTGGAAGATGATCGACCTGCGATAGGGAGCGGGGTGCACATCGACGATGAGGGGCTCGGCCGGGCTGGGTGCGGGCGCGGGCGTTTGCGCGAGTAGGGCGGACGCAGTGGATACGGCGAGAAAGGCGAAGGTGAGGTGGGCGATCTTCAATGGAGCTCCGTGGAGAGGGAGTTGCGGAGATACGCCCGGAGGCGGGCTTTTGCCAACGATTCATCATGCAGTATTCCGGTGCGGTTGGAAAGGGGGCGATGGGCCGTAGGATGGATGAGCCAGACTCCTATGCGGGAGGGTTGGGATTTCGGTTGCTCCAACGAAACGTGCGAGCTTAGAGTGTTGACTATTGAATGCAGCACGGGGAGGCGATGTGAACGTACAGACGGATTGGAACTGGGTGAGGTGGGCGGACGGTTGGGATCGGCGTGCGGCTGGGTTGGGGTTGGCGTTGGTTGTGGCTCTGGCTGGGACTGCCGGTGCGCAGAGGAACGGGGGGCCTATGGGGCCGCCGGGCGCGGGGATGGGGATGCCGGCAGGGCCGGTGATGGCGAACTCCGGGTTGCCGCATGCGATGGCGGGTGACACGTACGCCCAGGCGGTGCAGCGAGTCATGGTTGCGACCAACCCGAGGGCGGAGCCGATCACTCCTCTGCATCTGCGCTACGAGTTGAACCTGGTGGACTACAAGGGGAAAGAGCACGCCGGCACGTACGAGGTTTGGAGCAGTCCAGAGGCGGAACGCACCGACATCCATACCGACGCGTATAGCTGGAGCGAGGTGACGAAGGGCGATGGCATCTGGTCGACCGAGAAGGACCTGCGGCCGCTGCGCGTGATGGAGTTTGCGGAGGTGCGCCTGATGTATCGCAGCGTGCTGATGATGTCCATGCGGGGCGAGCAGAAGTTTGGGCCGCGCACGGTGAATGGGGCATCGCTGCTGTGTGGCGGGCAGGACGATCGCGGCTCTGTGTGCTTCGATCCGGCGACGGGGTACGTTGCGCTGATTATCAAAGACCAGGAGCGGGTGGAGTACGAGGACTGGAAGCAGGTTGGTTCCGTGCACCTGGCGGGTACGGTGCGGAAGAGCTTTGGCAAGCACCTGCTGTTTGAGGCGAAGCTGGCGGAGTTGTCCGATACGGTGGCGGCGGATGCGTTTGCTGCTCCGGCGGGGGCGACGCTGGCACCGGCGGGCACGAAGATCGACGAACAGCGGGGACTGATTTTGAAGCAGGAACTGCACCCGCAGGCTCCTCCGACTCCGGCGGTGCGGACGGCGCAGATGGGTGCGCCGAGCGTGAGCGGGCGGGCGCAGGTGCGCGTGTGGGTGAATGAAAAGGGTGAGGTATCGAAGGCCACGGTGGAGGATGCCGACGATAAGGAATCGGCGGAGGCGGGCTACGCCAAGTCGACCCTGCTGGTGTATACGCCGGATGTGGAGAGTGGCCATGCAGTGAAGTTTGAGACGAGCTACTACATGCACTCGATGGGCGGATTTGGCGGCGGCGGGATGGGGAGGGGCGGTCGCGGAATGGGCGGCGGCGGTGGTGGTATGGGTGGAGGCGGAGACGAGCCGGGCGGGCAGGGAGGTGGCGGTGGTGCGGAGCCGTCTGGTGGTGGGCCGGGAGGGATGTGATTCCACATGCCGGATGCAGACGGTGACGTGCTACGCTTTCGCTGACGGGGTGAGGCGAACGGATGCTGCTGGAGTTGCGGGCGGAAAACTATGCGGTGATCGACCAGGCGGTGGCGAGCTTTGGGCCGGGGTTGAACCTGTTGACGGGCGAGACGGGCGCGGGGAAGTCGATTCTGATCGACGCGCTGGCGCTGCTGCTGGGCGGAAAAGCCTCCAGCGACGTGGTGCGGCATGGCGCGGAGAAGGCGGTGCTGGGGTGCGTGTTCGAGTCGACGCCGGGGGCGGCGGCGATTCTGGATGCAAATGGGATTGATGCGGGCGCGTTCAGCGACGACATATTGCTGCGGCGGGAGATTGCGAGCGGCGGCAAGGGGCGGGTGTTTGTGAACAACCAGCCGGCAACGGTGGCGGTGCTGCGGGAGCTGGCGCCGGAGCTGGGACTGATCCATACGCAGGGGGAGACACTGGGGTCGTTCGACCAGGCGCAGCAGCGGTTGCTGCTGGACCGGTTTGGGGACGTATCGACCGAGGATGTGGCGGCGGCGTTTGCGGCGTGGCGGACGACGGTGGAGAAGCTGCAGGAGTTGCAGGCCAGCGAGCAGGACCGGCTGCGGATGGCGGACCTGTGGCGCTTCCAGGCGAAGGAGATTGCGCAGGCGGAGTTGGACGCGGAAGACGAGGACGCGCAACTGGAGGCGGAGAAGCGCGTGCTGGCGAATGCGGAGAAGCTGTATGCGGCGGCGATGGGCGCGCACGACCTGCTGTATGAGTCGGAGGGGTCGGCGGAGGTAACGCTGGGTGCGGCGCTGAAGCACATGGAGGAGTTGGCGCGATACGAGCCGAAGTTTGCGGAGGCGGCGCAGCAACTGGCGGCGGCGAAGGCGATGGTGGAGGACGTGAGCGCCGAGGCGCGGGAGTTTGCAGGGAAGGTGCATGCGTCGCCGGAGCGGCTGGAGGAGATTGAGGATCGACTGGCGGGGCTGGACCGGCTGAAGCGGAAGTATGGAGCCAGCCTGGGCGAGGTGATGCGGTTTGGCGAGGAGGCGGCGCGGCGGCTGGCGGAGGTGGAGAATCGCGATGCGCTGCTGGCGGAGTTAAAGGCGCAGGAAGCGGTGGATGCAGAGGTGTATCGGACGGCGGCAGAGGAGTTGACGGAGCGGCGGACGGAGGCGGCGGGACGGCTGGAGAAGCTGGCGGTGGTGCAGATCAACGACCTGGCGATGCAGGTGAAGTTCCAGGTGGAGGTGGCGGCGGAGCGGACGGTGTCTGGCTGGACGGCGCATGGCTGGGACGGGATTGAGTGCCGGATTGCGACGAACGCGGGCGAGCCGCTGAAACCGCTGGAGGAGATTGCGTCCGGCGGGGAGATGAGCCGGGTGATGCTGGCGCTGAAGGTGACGGTGGAGGAGAGCTTTGCGGCGGGAGCGGCGAAGGGGCGGAAGAAGGCGCAGTTGCCGACGCCGCGGATGCTGGTGTTCGACGAGATCGATATTGGGATTGGGGGCCGGGCGGCGGAGGCGGTGGGGCGGAAGCTGAAGACGCTGTCGAAACGGCAGCAGGTGGTGTGCATTACGCACCTGCCACAGATTGCGGCGTTTGCGGACCAGCATTTTGTGATTGAGAAGGCGGATAAGGATGGGCGGACGCGGACCAGCATCCGGCGGATGGAGGAGGGGGAGCGGGCGCGCGAGGTGGCGCGGATGCTGAGTGGGGCGAAGGTGACGGAGACGAGCCTGGAGCACGCGCGGGCGCTGCTGGAGGCGAGCCGGTAGGGTTGGCTACCCCACCCATCGCGATAAGGCTGCGATGAATGGGGCACCCGGGGATGCGCGCGGAATTTTTCCGTGCCAGGGGATGTGGGGTGGGAGTAGACTGTCGGCACTTCGGGAAGCCGGAGCGAACGACCCTTTGAGAAAGTACACGCGCTGGGAGCGCGGTTTATTTCAGGAGGAGTCGATGCCGAATACACCTACAAAATGCGCCCATATGGCTTGCACATGTATGGCCCCCGCGGGCAAGAAGTATTGCTCCATGCACTGCGAAGATGCGAAGAGCATGACCACGCTGACCTGCCATTGCGGGCATCATGGCTGCGACGAGAAAGCCTGAAGGCTGCGCGAGTTGACGGCGGCGGGCGCGGTTGCGTTCAGAGGGTTTGAACTGCGCCGCATGAAGCCCGTCGCCGTCGGATGACGGGTGGCCGGACCGGACGTGACGGCCGGCGGCAGGGGGATGTCCGCAGTCACCTGGAAGGCACCGGAAGGCTGGGATGTAAGGGCAAGACGCGGTATACTGGGGAGCGTGACTACAATCGCCTTGGACGCCCCCAGCAACGGTCAGACGAACACTCCGATTCCTACCAAACGCGTACTGCTGTTGAAGCCGCGGGGCTTCTGCGCGGGCGTGGTGCGTGCCATCGATATTGTGCAGATTGCGCTGGAGACGTTCGGCGCGCCGATCTATGTGCGCAAGGAGATTGTGCACAACAGCTATGTGGTGACCGACCTGGCGAAGAAGGGCGCGATCTTCGTCAATGAGCTGGACGAAGTGCCTGAGGGCGCACGGGTTATCTATTCGGCGCACGGGGTTTCTCCGGCGGTGCGGCAGCATGCGCGGGAGCGGAAGCTGAAGGTGATCGATGCGACCTGCCCGCTGGTGACGAAGGTGCATCTGGAGGCGGTGAAGTTCTCCAAGCAGGGGTATTCGCTGGTGCTGGTGGGGCATCGCGACCACGAAGAGGTGGAGGGCACGCAGGGCGAGGCGCCGGACGTGACCCAGGTGGTGTCCACGGTGGCAGAGGTGAATGCGCTGGTGGTTCCTGACCCGGACAAGGTTGCGTACCTGACCCAGACGACGCTTTCGCTGGACGAGGCGAACACGATGATCCAGGCGCTGAAGCGGAAGTTCCCGAATATTGCTGGGCCGCACGCGCAGGACATCTGCTATGCGACGGAGAACCGGCAGGTTGCGGTGAAGAAGGTGGCGCATGGCGCCGATCTGGTGCTGGTGGTGGGGTCGCGCAACAGCTCGAACTCCAACCGGCTGGTGGAGGTTTCGAAGAATCTGGACACCAATTCGTATCTGATTGACTCCGCGGAGGCGATCCAGGCGGAGTGGCTGGAAGGCGTGAATACGGTTGCCGTGACGGCCGGTGCTTCGGCGCCGGAGGTGCTGGTCCAGGATGTGGTGAATTATCTGCAGGACATGGGGTATGGTTCGGTCGATGAGGTTGAGGTGATGCCGGAGAATGTGCGCTTCGGACTTCCTCCGGAGATTGTGCAGGCGATCGCGTCGGCTCCCCCGGTGCAGCAGTAGAACGCAGAGCTACGCGGGCCGTTTTTTGCACGAAGCCTGCGAGTTGCGATTCCCAGATTGGCCAGGCGGAGGTTGTATCTCAGGCCTGGAGATCGCAGAGAGTTTGGCATTGATGAGTACATTTCCACGGAATCCGAAGGCGGCGCCCGCGAAGCCTGCGCAGCCTCGCTATGGGCGTATGGACGTGGGCCTGGGCGAAGTGTCGGAAGGCATCACCCGGTCCACGGACTGGTTGTTGGGACAGCAGCACGCGGACGGCTACTGGTGTGGCGAATTGGAAGCCGACTCCATGCTGGAGTCGGATTACATCTTTATGCACACGCTGCTGGGAACGGGCGATCGCGGCAAGATGGAGCGCGCGGTCAATGAGATTTTGCGCCACCAGAACACGGACGGAGGGTGGAGCCTGTATCCGGGCGGACCTTCCAATGTGAACTATGGCGTGAAGTGCTATCTTGCGCTGAAGTTGATGGGGTATTCGGCGGACCATCCTTTGATGGTGACGGCGCGGGAGAACGTGCTGGCGCTGGGTGGTGTGGTGGAGTGCAACACCTTCACGAAGATCTACCTGTGCGCGCTGGGACAGTACGACTATGACGCGGTGCCGGCGGTTCCGCCGGAGATTGTGCTGTTTCCCAACTGGTTCTACTTCAATATCTATGAGATCAGTTCGTGGTCGCGGGGCATTCTGGTGCCCTTGTCGATTATTTATGCGAAGAAGCCGTTCAAGAAGATTCCGCAGGAACAGGGCATCGATGAATTGTTTGTGGGCGGGCGGGCGAAAGCGGACCTTTATCTGAGGTGGGACCGCAAGAAGCCGTTGGGCTGGAGGAACTTCTTTCTGGCGCTGGACCGCATCACGCATTGGTTCGAGCGAATCCACATCCGGCCGCTGCGGAAGATTGCGCTGAAGGCGGCGGAGAAGTGGCTGCTGGAGCGGTTTGAGATGTCGGACGGGTTGGGTGCGATCTATCCGGCGATGCTGAATGCGATTGTGGCGCTGGCGTGCCTGGGGTATACGCCGGACGATCCGCAGTTTATCCGGGCGATGGATGAGTTCGAGAAGCTGGGCATCGACAATCCGCAGGGCGAGGCGAAGTATCCCACGCCGACCTTCCGCATGCAGCCTTGCATGTCTCCGGTGTGGGACACGGCGCAGGCGGTATATGCGCTGGGCGAGGCGGGCGTGCCGAAGAACGACGAACGGCTGCTGAAGGCCGCGGATTGGATGCTGTCGAAAGAAGTACGGCACAAGGGAGACTGGGCGCAGAAGGTGAAGAACGTGGCGCCGGGCGGCTGGTACTTCGAGTTCAACAATGAGTTTTACCCAGACGTAGACGATTCGGCGCAGGTGCTGCTGGCGCTGAACCAGGTGCGCAATCCCCGGGAGCGCTATCAGCATGAAGTGAGCCAGCGCGCGCTGGACTGGATCTTTGCGATGCAGTGCAAGAACGGCGGATGGGCTGCGTTCGATCGCGACAACACGAAGATGATCTTCCAGTACATTCCGTTTGCCGACCATAACGCGATGCTGGATCCGCCGACGGCGGACATCACGGGACGCATCCTGGAGATGCTGGCGACTTATGGCTACACGCGGCGGGACATTCGCGTAGAGCGGGCGGTGCAGTTTGTGCTGCGGGAGCAGGAGCAGGACGGAAGCTGGTTTGGGCGCTGGGGCGTGAACTATCTGTATGGCACGTTCCTGGTGCTGCGCGGCCTGGAGGCGATGGGAGTGTGGAGCCACGAGCCGCCAATTGTGAACGCGGCGGAGTGGATCCGCATGGTGCAGAATGCCGATGGTGGCTGGGGCGAGACCTGCGGTAGCTACGACGATCCGGCGCAGCGCGGAATTGGGCCGAGTACGCCCTCGCAGACGGCTTGGGCGGTGCTTGGCCTGCTGGCTGCTGGCGACCTGCGGTCGGACTCCGTGGCGAAGGGGATTCGGTGGTTGATCACGCATCAGACGCCGGATGGGACGTGGGATGAGTCTGCCGAAGGCCGCAACGGCGAGGCGATTTATACGGGCACAGGATTTCCGCGAGTGTTTTATCTGGCGTATCACCTGTACCGCGATTACTTCCCGCTGCTGGCGTTGACGACGTACAAGCGGATGAAGGAACGGGAATCTGCGGGTTGATGGTTTGCGGGCGGAAACAGAAGACGGACTGGAAATAGAAGACGGACTGGGAACGAAAAAGGAGACTTTGGTTCATGCGGTTACACAGCATCGGGGTAGTGGTTGCAGGAGTGATTTTGAGCTGTGTTCCGAATGCCAGGGCGCAGGTAGCGATGTACGGAGAAGCGACCGGCGCGAATTTGCAGGTGAAGAGCGCTCCGCATACGTACGGCGGGACGTTTGGTATCTACGACCAGAAGCCGGTGGGGATGTTTGCCCTGGGCCTGGATGTGCGGGTTGGATTGACGAAGCGCGGAGGCACGGGTCCGTTTACCGACGCCGCGCTGGACATGGGACAGTTTGGCGCGCGGGTGGCGGTGACGCCGTGGAAGCTGCCGCTGAAGCCGTACGCCGAGGCGCTGGTTGGGCCGGCGTACTGGCGTGGAGGATTGAGCGTGACGCGGAACGATGGTGGCCACTTTCTGATGCAGGCCGTGGCTGGGCTGGACTATGCGATCCTGCCGCAGGTGCAATGGCGGGTGGCGGAGTTCAGTTATGGACGGATGGGCGGGGTGCCGAACTTTGTGAGTCCGGAGACGTTGAGTTCCGGCATTGTGCTGGTGTTGAAGTAGCCGAGGCAGCAGGGAACGAGCGCCGCGCGGTGGCGCAGAATCTGGCAAGGCCCTGATGGGGCGAAGGAGAAAACTCTGATGGCAGTTCCTGTCTCGCAAGCCTGGACCGTTGCATCGTATGTGCTGAAGCAGAAGCTGAAGGGGCGTAAGAAGTATCCCCTGGTGCTGATGCTGGAGCCGCTGTTCCGCTGCAACCTGGCGTGCGCGGGTTGCGGCAAGATTCAGTATCCGGCGCATATTTTGAAGGCGGAACTGACGCCGGAGGAGTGCTTCCAGGCGGCGGAAGAGTGCGGGACGCCGATGGTGGCGATTCCCGGCGGCGAGCCGCTGCTGCATCCGCGGATGCCTGAGATTGTGGCCGGGCTGGTGGCGCGGAAGAAGTATGTCTACATGTGCACGAATGCGCTGCTGCTGAAGGAGAAGCTGCACCTGTTTACGCCGAGCAAGTACCTGTCGTTTTCGGTGCATGTGGATGGCCAGCGCGAGCACCACGACTTCAGCGTGTGCCGCGAGGGCGGATACGACATTGCCATGGAGGGTGTGAAGGCCGCGGTGGCTGCGGGCTTCCGTGTAACGACGAACACGACGCTGTTCGATGGGGCTGACCCGAACAGCGTGCGCACGCACTTTGACGAGCTGATGGAGGTGGGCGTCGAGAGCATGATGGTGTCGCCGGGGTACACGTACGACAAGGCGCCGGACCAGAAGCACTTCCTGGGGCGGGCGCGGTCGAAGAAGCTGTTTCGGTCGATCCTGTCGAATCGAAAGAAGACGTGGCGGTTCAATGCGTCGCCGATGTTTATGGAATTTCTGATGGGCAAGAAGCACCTGACCTGCACGCCGTGGGGGATGCCGACGTATTCGATCTTTGGCTGGCAAAAGCCTTGCTATCTGCTGCAGGATGGATACGCGGATACGTTCCAGGAGTTGATGGAGACGGTGGAGTGGCAGAACTACGGGACGGAGTCTGGCAATCCGAAGTGCGCGAACTGCATGGTGCACTCGGGGTATGAGGCGAGCGGCGTGAACTATACGTTCGGGTCGGTGAAGGGATTGCTGGAGACGGCGCGGGCGATCTTCTTCGACGAGTATCGCGACGATGGCGCGATGAAGCTGCTGAACGAGTGGAAGCCGGCACATGCGACGCCGCTGGTGCAGATTGCGGCTCCTGCAAACGAGACAAGTGCAGCGTTACAAGAGATCTCAGGAGATTGATAATGTCGACGCAAACGCAGGAAGCGGCGAAGCTGGAGCAGCTCTCGCATGAGAGTCCGGATGAGATTGAGATTGCTGCAGGGCGCGAGCGCGAACAGCTTGAGGGTTGGGTGCCGGCGCTGGCCAGCGAGAAGGACGTGCGCGAGGTGCTCGAGAAGGCGTTCGACTATCGTGGCGACGTTACGATTACGCGCAAGGACGGCAGCGACGTGCAGGGGTATCTGTACGACCGGAAGACGGGCAAGACGCTGGCGGACTCGGTGGTGCGCGTGATGCCGGCGAATGGGTCGGGCAGGGTGAGCATTGCGTATGCGGATATTGCAGGGCTGGCGTTCAGTGGGCGGGACACGGCCGCGGGCAAGACCTTCGACGCGTGGGTGAAGAAGTATTGGGAGAAGAAGGCCGCGGGCGAGAAGAATATCCAGATCGAGCCGGAGAAGCTGGACTGAAATGTGAGGGTGGGCAATCTGCGCCAGCGGTTGCCGGGGAAGAGACGAAAAAGGGGAGATGGTGCGCCCGAGAAGATTCGAACTTCTGACCTACAGCTTCGGAGGCTGCCGCTCTATCCAGCTGAGCTACGGGCGCACGTTGAGATGGAATACCCCACTACTTTTTGCATCCCTGGAATTTCCACGCTGCTCCGGTGAACGAAGCTCCACAGGTTGCATGGGTGCGCGGCAGTCCGAGGAACGGCCTGTTTCCAAGATACCAGAGAGGGGCACTCCGGCGCGTGCCCAAGGCGATTCCGCGTTAGCGGCTGAACCACATGCGACCGGCGACGATGACCAGGGTGACGGAGAAGATGCGGCGCAGCCATACGTCGGGTATGTGCTGCGCGCCGACCGCCCCGAAGTATCCGCCGACGAGGAAGCCAACGGCCAGCAGCAGAGCGATGCGCAGGTCTGCATTGCCCTTGCGGTAGTACTCCATGAAAGCGAAGAGGCCTACGGGGGCCAGCAGCGCTCCCAGCGAGGTTCCCTGCGCCTTATGTTGGCTCATGCCCAGCAGCCACACCAGGGCCGGGATGAACAGGACGCCGCCGCCAATACCAACGACGCCGGAGAATGCTCCGACGATCAGACCAATGAGCAAGATAATCCAAGTCATGAACCATTATCACTGGCGGTTTGTGGCGTGCCATGTTTCGGGCTTACAGCCCTTGCTCTGTTCAGGGCACCCCAACCTGGGCCTTCGGCCCAGGCTGGTATGTTCCGCGCTTTCAGCGCTTATGACAATGGTCGCCTGAGCTAAGTGGATCATTATCTCCAGAGTTTGCAGCGCGATGTGTTTCGAGCAGTTTTCCTGCGGTGGGGTGGAGGACGTCACAAGCCGGAGGAGACGATGGATGGCGATTCTGTGGAGCTGCTGAGCCAACGCTCCAGGAAGTGGAGCAGCTCCTGTGGAGGTCTGATCCAGGCTTGAGCTAAGGTTTCGCGGTAGTCTGCTTTGACGAGGACGGAGAGCCCGCGTTCACCCAGAGCCTGGAATGCATCTTCATCGGTGAGGTCGTCGCCCAGGCACGCAACCGGCACGTTGGGGTCCAGGCTTGCCACGACGGACCTGACGGCGTCCCCCTTGTTTGGATGGGACATACACAACTCCAATCCGGCTTCAAAATGAAGCAGCTTCAGGCCGGAGGCTACCGCGAGTGGCGCCCAGCCCTGCAGGGCCAGGTTCTGGGCGTGTCGAGCCTCGGCAGGCAGCAGTCCGCGCCAGTGAATTGCGATGCCTCCGAGCTTGATCTCAGTGTGAGGCAGCAGTCCTGCTGAAGCCACCCGCCTGTGGGCCTCTGCCAGGGAGTCGGCGTCCTTGCAACTGATCTGGCAGCGACTGTAGCTGCCATTGCTGGACTGATGCTCCATGCCGTGCGATCCCCACATTTCAATGCTGTCCAGAGAAGCGAGGAGTGTACGAAGTTCCACGATGGGACGCCCGGAGAGGAGGATGACTCTGGTCCTTCCGGACTCGACGATTCTGCTGAGGAGCGGGACCACTCCCGGATATGGATAGGCGCGGTTGCGGTCTACATGGAACGGTGCCAGCGTGCCGTCATAGTCCAGCAGCAGCACGGATGCCGGCGCAGCGGTAACCTGCTGCAGCAGGGCCGCGAGTACGCTGGCTGTCGTCGCATCCTGCATGTTAGCTGGCCGCCCGGGACCGGCTGATGACAGAGACGTTCGCTCGTTTTGGACGAATACGGAGGTCGCAGAGCTCTCCGATCAGATTTGCCGCCCACCAATAGATGTTCCGCTCGCGGACTGAGCTCCGGAGCCGTCTCATGCGATCGGCCATCTCGCTTACGTTCATTTCCAGTGCCTGCGCAATGGCGTCGCCGGTGGTTTCCACGCCGTAGGGATTCACGATGAGCGCGTCGTGCAGCTCTTTGGCGGCGCCGGTGAAGCGGCTAAGAATGAGTACGCCGCGCTCGTCCTGGCGCGACGCGACAAACTCCTTTGCGACCAGGTTCATACCGTCGTGCAGCGATGTGACCATGCACAGATGGGCGGCCCGATAGTAGCGCTGCAGCTCCTGATGCGAGTGTTCCCAGTTGCGGAAGACGATTGGTTTCCACTTTCCGTTTTTGAAGCGCGCGTTGATCCTTTCTGCTTCTGCGTTGACCTCGGATTGGAAATCGGCATAGCGCTTGATGCGGCTGCGCGTGGGCGCTCCAATCTGAATGAAGGTGAACTTACCCTGATATTTCGGATACCTTTCCAGAAAGGACTCCACCGCGAGGAAGCGCTCCAGGATGCCCTTGGTGTAGTCCACGCGATCGACTCCGACGCCGAGAAACGTCGCCTGGATACCGAGTTCCTGTAGCAACCGGCTGCGTTCTTCTTCCGCTGTCACACCGTCGCGGATGTCGGGACGATCCTCCACCAGGTCGACGCTGATGGGAAACGGGAGTACAGAGGAGCGATGCTGAGTGCGCTCGATGGAGAACTGTTCCCAGTCGACTTTGGCCTCGAGCACGCGGTCGACCGTGCTGAGGAAATTGTTGCAAAAGGCCTGGGTGTGGAAGCCGATCAGGTCCGCTCCCAGCAGACCATCCAACAGTTCCCGCTGCCATGGACAGATGCTGAAGGACTCGGCGTTGGGCCAGGGGATATGCCAGAAGATGGCGACCCGGGCATGGGGCAACCTCTCTTTGATCATTCTGGGAAGAAGCGCAAAGTGGTAGTCCTGGACGAGCACAACGGGGTGCTCCTCGCGGCCGATCTCCTCGACGAGTGCGTCTGCAAACCTCTTGTTGACCTTGTTGTAGTACTGCCAATCCGAGTTGCGGAAGGTCGGACGCGCGTGTGCGAGGTGGCAGAGCGGCCACAAGCCTTCGTTGGAGAACCCGTTGTAGTAGCCGTCTTCCTCTTCCGTGCTCAGCCAGATACGACGAAGCGTGTAACGGGGATCGTCCGGGGGAACCTGCAGGCGGTCGTGGTTATCGACGGTCTCTCTGTCGGCGTTGCCGCTGCCGTATGCAACCCAGGTGCCATGGCAGGCGCATAGAATCGGCTCGATTGCGGTGACCAGGCCACTGGCCGGGACGGTGACCGCGACGGATTTGTCCTGCCGCGTATGGGTGTAGGGCTCTCGATTGGAGACGACAAAGAGATTGCTTCCATCCAGCTTCTTGCGCACATGGTCGGCGAGGCGCTGCGCGGTCCACAGCGATTCGTTGATATTTCTGAGCCTGGCCTCTGCCTCTGCCTCCGCGCGGGCCTGGCGCATGCTCTCCGCCATGGGAGCCACCTCATTGGCGAACGGCCGCAGCAGATTCAGGTCTTCTGCGCGCGGTTCGACGGCGTGCCGTCCTGTACGCATTGCCTTCATCCATTGGGCCATTCGGGCGATGGGCAACGCAAGGCTCCAACGCAGGACAAGAAAGGTAATCAGAGCGATAACGAGCACCTGGAGCGCCATGTGGAGGAAGAACCGGCCCCATATGCTGACGACCTCATTCCGGATGTACGTTGCGTCGTGGACGAGGACAATTTCGCCGATCGCGCTGCCGTCCGCGGCGCGTATTGGGGTGACCTGAAGATGGGTTTGCTTCAGGCGAATGTATGTGAATTCGCTCTCGTACCGATTGCCCAGCAGTGCGTCCGTCAGCAGCTTGGGTGAGCCGGAAGAGAGACCCCGGGTGAGCACCAGCGGCGCATGCTGGCGGTCGTAGATGCCGATTCCGAGCAGGTGGTCGCGCAGGGGATAGCGCTGCACCATCGACTCCAAATCGGAGGTGTCTCCTGATTGCAAGGCGGGGCCGGCCTCGGCGGCCAGTGCCTGACCAAGGGATTCAGCTTTGCTTTCGAGTTCCCCGCGCAACGCATCCTGGGTGGTCTTTACCTCGTACCACGACGAAGCCAGCGACACGAGAGACACACCGATGATCAACGCTACGATCAACCGCAAACTTAGAATCTTCATTGCGTCAGTCTCTCCGCGCAAGATTAGGCTGCCATGACGCGATGTCTTTCCAATCAGGACTCTGGGGCAGGTCTGAACAAGTCCCCGGAGTTGCCTCAGCGAGCCATCAACGACCGAGATTTTGACCCAAAAGCGGGTCAGAATGACGCTTCTGGGGAGGTGGACAGACTTCGTCAGAGCATTCCTGGAGCCGTTTCGCAATCTGAATAGTCTGATGCCGAAAAGTGAGACTGAGTTCCTGTCAGGGGGCGTTCATAGGGGCTGGCGAGAGCTATGGAGGAGGATTCTCCCCGCAGTTCCTAGAAGTGGCGCAGCAGATCGATGGGGATGGGCGGCTTGCCTGATTCTTCGGACTGCTGCGGATGTGCGGCCACGGTATCGGGGGCGCGCTCGGAGGTTTTCTCGATGGAGCGGCTGACCAGGTCGCGCGAACCCAGGCCGATGGCCAGGGAGAGTGTGAGGACGATGCCGCCGAAGAGGATGCCGAACGCAAGATCGACGACGATGCCGCCGATCTGCAGGTGGTCCAGCACCATGGCCGCGGTGAGCACCAGGACCAGCCACTTGACTCCCTCCGATAACATGCGGGCGTACTGGAGATGCGCGTTGACGGCGCCGATGAGCACTGAGCGCGACAGGAAGCGTGCGACCAGATTGCCCGCAAGCAACAGAAGGATGGCGCTGACTCCGCGCGAGAGGTAGGGGAGCAGGAGTTTCGAAATCTCCGAATTGTTGGAGAAGGAGGCATCGAAGGTGGAGATGCCGATGACGGTGCCGAGCACGACGCATCCCCAAAAGACGACGCGGGCGAGCAACACAGAGGGGCTGTGGGAGAGTGACCAGTTCTGGATGTCGCTGTTGCCGGCAAAGACGCGGCTGCGGGAGAGGCGCTCATCGAAGCGCACGGCAACCAGGATGCGGCGCAGCAGCCACGCGGCCAGGGCACCGACCGCGGTGAGCATAAGGACAGCGACCAGCATGGCGAGCAAGCCGGGAAGAAAACTAGCCAACTGGACGAGGACGCGGTGAGTGGACTGGCTGAGTGCGGACTGGATTTGTTCCCACATGACGACTCCTTTAGTGAGGCGATGCACCGGCGGCAGACGCTTAGGGATTGAAGCGGTCTGGCCAGCGCCAGCGCGAGACGAGATATGCTTTGTCGCGTTCGAAGGTGGCGGCCAGGTCCTGGATGTGCTGCTCCGGCGGGACGCCGTCTCCTACGAGAAGAATGTGCGAGGCAGCCCACGCGAGATAGAGCGGAGTGAGCGCTCCAAGGAGGTGGCCGCGGTTGATGGTGCGGAGCCGGAAGGCGAGGATGAAATCGTAGACGACACGGGTCCAGAGTTCATCGTTCATGCGGAAGCCGGTGGCGGGCATGAGCGACAGGTGTTTGAGACCGAGCAGCGACTGCGGCGGCAGCACCAGCGACCAGATCTCCTGGAGGTTTGTGTAGGCGACGCGGAAGGACTCGATCATGGGAGTGACATCTGGCAGCGCCTCCGCGGAGGGTAGACTCTGCGCGGCTGTGTCTGCCGGCTGAAGGGGACGGGCGCGCTGCCACACGCTGGCCCTGGCTTCGATGTCGGCGAAGAAGGAGCCTGCGATCTCTGTGAGCAGGACATTGAGGTTACTGGATGTAGGCTGGGGCAGCCCTCGCGGGCCGGCGTCGATCTCCAGAAGCGGCCAGTTGGCGGAAGCTGCCTCTGCGACCGGCCAGAGGATGGCATCGCCTTGGCCAGCGGCCGTGAACCGCTGCGCTGTTGCAGCAAGGCGCTCTGCCATTCGCAGCGAGAGTCCGACGTCGACGGCCTGGGGAAAGCGCGGACGCAGACTGTACAGCGCGCGGGTGACGGGGTAGAGGATGGCGGAATTGACCAGGCCGCTGTTGGGAGCGAGTTGATAGCGTGGCAGCACCAGGTCTGCGGCGGCGGAGTCGAGCAGAGAGGTGGCAAGTGAGCGGACAAACGCAGGGTCGAGGTTCTGCGATTCGGGTCCGAGCAGAAGGCAGGCTCGGGCGTTATGTTCCTGGGCCATCTGGAAGGCGGTGAGGTAGTCCGCGGCAGTGAGCAGCAGCGTGCTGGTAGTGGGGCTGTACGGAAGAAGAGTGAGGGAGCCAAGGGATTGACTGGCGGTGATGGACTGGGCCGTGTCGGGGGCTGCGACGAGGATGTTGCCCATGGCCTGGTTGGGAGGGAATGAACTGGCGAGGTGGGCGAGCGTGGCCTCGAGAGCCGGGGCAGCGAGCGGCGTAAGGTAGATGAGCAGGTCGCCGGTGGCGGGGAGCGGCTCGGGCGCGGCGATTGCTCCGTCGGGCGTGGGTTGCGTGGTGTCGACCTCGCTGGTAAGGGCCATCGGAGTTTCCAATCCGTGTTATGCGTCGCTGGTGGATGTTGGCTTCTGCGAAATCTGCGATGGTTCCTCGGGCTGACGGGCTGGCGGGCGAACAGTTGCCGCCGCGGGCTGAAGCTCGAGCCAGAAGAAGGAGTAAGGCGCCAGGGTCAAAGGATATGGCTGCTCAGTGATGGGGGGGAATGAGACATAGCCCAGCATCTCGACTGGCACCATGCCGGCGAAGCTGGAGAGATCGAGCGAGACGGGCTGGGCAAAGCGGCTCAGGTTGGCAACGCAGAGGACGTTCTCGGTGGAATGCGAGTTGGCGACGGAGGCCGGTGCTGTGTCGGAATTAGAGAGAGAGTCGGGGTCGTAGTGGCGAAGGTAGGCAAGGACTTTGCGATTTTCGGGTGCGAGGAACTCCTGCGTGCCGCGGCCGAAGACGCGAAAGAGCTTGCGCAGGGCGATCATGTTGCGCATCCAGTGGAGCAGCGAAGACTGGTCGGAGAGCTGAGCTTCGACGTTGATGGCCTGGTAGCCCCAGATGGGGTCGATGATGACCGGCGCAAAGAGGCTGGCGGGAACGGCGCGGGAGAAGCCGGCATTGCGGTCGGAGGTCCACTGCATGGGGGTGCGGACTCCGTTGCGATCGCCGAGGTAGATGTTGTCGCCCATGCCGATCTCGTCGCCGTAGTAGACGATCGGCGTTCCGGGGAAGCTGAGCAGCAGGGAGTTGAGCAGCTCGATGCGGCGGCGGTTGTTGTCGACCAGCGGGGCAAGACGGCGGCGAATGCCTACGTTGACACGCATGCGTGGATCCGCGGAGTAGGCGTAGTACATGTAATCGCGTTCGTCTGCGGTGACCATCTCCAGAGTGAGTTCGTCGTGGTTGCGGAGGAAGAGCGCCCATTGGCATGAGTCCGGAATGGGAGGCGTCTGAGCCATGATGTCGGTGATGGGAAGTCGATCTTCCTGGCGCAGCGCCATGTAGATGCGCGGCATCAGGGGAAAATGGAAGGCCATGTGGCACTCGTCGCCGTCTCCGAAGTACGGACGAACGTCGGCGGGCCACTGGTTGGCTTCGGCGAGGATGATGCGGTTGGCGTATTCGACATCGATCGCGGCGCGGATCTGCTTCATCACGGCGTGAGTCTCGGGGAGGTTCTCGCAGGAGGTGCCATCGCGCTCGACCAGGTACGGGATGGCATCAATGCGCAGCGCATCCACGCCCATGTCCAGCCAGAAGCGCATGGCTTTCAACATCTCTTCGAGCACCGCGGGGTTGTCGTAGTTGAGGTCGGGTTGGTGAGAGAAGAAGCGGTGCCAGTAGTAGGCGCCCGCCGCCTCATCCCAGGCCCAGTTCGACTTCTCAGTGTCGCTGAAGATAATGCGTGCGTCCTTGTACTTCTGATTGTCCGGCGACCAGACGTAAAAGTCGCGCGCCGCAGACCCTGCGGGCGCGAGGCGCGCTGCCCGGAACCAAGGGTGGCGGTCGGAGGTGTGATTGATGACGAATTCGATGAGCACCTGCATGCCTCGCTGGTGCGCGGAGTCGAGGAAGAGTTTGAAGTCATTGAGGGTGCCGTAGCTGGGATTCACATCGACATAGTCGGCAATGTCGTAGCCGTCGTCGCGCAGCGGAGAAGGGAAGAACGGGAGGAGCCAGAGGCAGGTGACGCCGAGGTTCTGCAGGTAGTCGAGCCGCGAGAGAAGGCCGGGAAAATCGCCAATGCCGTCCGCGTTCGAGTCCTGAAACGAACGTACATGCAACTCATAGATGATGGCGTCTTTGAACCAGAGAGGATCGGTCGCGCTGGCGGCTTTCTTCACTCGTTAATCTCTTTCGCGGACATCCTGTTTCGGTTCCCATGCGGCTGGTCACTTCGTCTTTCGGTTCCCATGCGGCTGGTCACTTCGTCCTGCAATCGTTCTTGAGTCCAACCCGGACGTGAAGCGCACTTCCTACCGTCGAAGCCTCATTGGCGTTCCGCGGGCTCTACCGTTGAGATGCAGGCGGGAGGGTGTTCGTTTGCCGGCCGGCGGTGGAAATATGGGGATATGACCGACATGGCGCGTCGCTCCGCCATCCGGCCATAATATGGAGCATCCCTGGGCAAGTGGACGAATTTGGGCCTCGCTTGACAGCCAAGCCCTGATGGTCGAGCATCGACACGGCTCACAAAACTGGATTTAGGCGGCTGCGGGGTGCATCTTCGCGCTAGCCTATCCAGAATTTCGACCAAAGAGGAGAACCATGAAGCTGTGCCAGTTGCACCATCGCGCCCGGGTATCGCGCAGCCTGTGTTGGTTTGCATCAGCCGTGCTGCTTGCCGTTGTGTGTGGCCCGCTGCACGCCCAGATGGGCGGCGTGAGCACGCCCCCCGCACAGCCGGCGGCTCCCATGCCGAGTCCGCCAGCGACGGCCAGTGTGACCCTGGGCGGTGGCACGATCGATATCCACTACAACACGCCGCACATGCGCGGGCGCACGATCATGGGCGGACTGGTGCCGTACGACCAGGTCTGGCGGACGGGCGCGAATCCGGCGACGACGGTCATCACCTCTGTGCCGTTGACTTTTGGCACGCTGCTGGTGCCGGCCGGGACGCATACGCTGTATTCGCTGCCCAGCACGGACACGTGGCAACTGATCGTGAACAACGAAACCGGCCAGTGGGGCACCGAGTACAAGCCGGAGATGGACCTGGGCCGCATCCCGATGAAGGCGAAGACTATGACCGCGCCGCAGGAGGTGATGAGCCTGACGTTTGAGAACACCACGGCTGTCTCCACCGAGTTGCATATTCGCTGGGAGACGACGGATCGCTACATTGTGATCACCGTGCCGGCCATGGACCCGAAGATGACAAAGAAGGTGCAATAAGCGATGGCGATGACACGACGGGAGTTCCTGGGTACGGCTGCGATGACAGGCGTTGCGCTGGCAGGATGGACGGAGGCGCAGGAACCGGCGCTGGCGCCATGGATGCACAGCATCCCGGTGATCGACGCGCACATCCATCTGTTCGATCCCACGCGTCCGGTCTTCTCGGGGTATATGGGGTCGCAGGCGTATCGCGCGCTGAATAAGCCCTCGCTGCCGGCGATGTATAGTGCCCAAGCGAAACCGCTCGGCATGGTGGGAGCGATCGTTGTGGAATCGAGCAGCTGGATCGATGACAACCTGTGGTACCTGGAGACCTGCCGGGCCGACCCGTTTATGGTGGGCGTGTCCGGAAGCCTGGATCCGGGGCGTCCCGACTTTGGCCAGTACCTGAGCCACTTCCATAGAGATCCGCTGTATCGGGCGATCCGCTCCAGCCGTTTCTATAGCTCCGATGGGGGCAAAGTGACGCTGAAGCCGGAGCAGGTGGCCAACCTGAAGCTGCTGGCGCAGGCGGACCTGGCGTTGGACACGGCGAATCCCTCCATGGATCTGATGAACGCGAATGCGATGCTGGCAGACGCGATTCCGACTCTGCGCATCATCATGGACCACCTGCCCTCGTTCGACCCGACGCCCGACGGCCAGAAGGCATATGAGGCTGTGGTAAAGGCGATGGCGGACCGACCCAATATCTTCGTCAAGCTGTCGGAGGTGTATCATCCGCGGCTCTCGGACAACGTCATCGTGAAGGAGTACGAGCCGCTGCGGTCGAGGCTGGAGTACCTCTACGGCATGTTCGGCGAGGACCGGGTGATGTTCGGGTCTGACTACCCGAATAGTTACGGCGTGGCCAGCATTCCGGAGGAGGTTGGGCTGATGAGGCGCTTCTTCTCCAGCAAGTCCCAGGAGGCGGCGGAGAAGTATTTCTGGAAGAACTCGGCGCGCATCTACAAGTGGACGAAGCGTACGGACGACCAACCCAGCCTGGTGTGATGGATGTTAGTGGGAAGACGCGCTCTCTGCTCGGCCGGAACGCTTGAGATCGAGCCGGGGGCAGAGCCTGCGCAGCTGTTTTAAAGTGAGACGGTGTGGCCGGATGGAGTGATCGTGTGTCCTTCCAGTTCGGTTCGTTGACCCGTGGTGGCAGGACCACGAGGGCTGTGACTGGAAAGGACCCAATCCGATGGCGACGCGGATGAAAGATATTGCGAAGGCGCTGGGCCTGTCCATCGTGACGGTGTCGAAGGTTCTGAACAAGAAGGACGCTCATATCAGCGAAGCCACCCGGCATCGCGTTCTGGAGTGCGCTCACCGCCTGGACTACCGGCCCAACCTTGCGGCGAAGAGTCTGGTCACCGGCCAGTCGAATATGATCGGCTTGATCGTTCCGGAGCTATTCCATGGCTTCTTTGCAGAGGTCGCTGCGGGTATGTCGGATGCGCTGGATCAGCAGGGCTATGGGCTGATCATTTCTTCCTCGCGCGACGACGTGAAGCTGGAGGTGAAGGAGGTTCGGCAGATGCTGGCGCGGAATGTCGACGCTCTGGTGATTGCCAGTTGCAACTCTGACTCAGAGGTCCTGAAATCCGCCGACGGCGAAGTTCCGGTTGTTCTTCTGGACCGGCGCGTCGGCGATCGGGGGGCTTTCTGGCTGGTTGGCGTCGACGACTTGCTGGTCGGCGAACTGGCGACCCAGCATTTGGTGGACATTGGCCGCAAACGGATTGCATTCATCGGCGGCCCTGACTTCAGTCCTACCAGTGATCGCAGGGATGGCTATCTCAAGGTGCTCTCGAAGTATGGCATCAAGGTCACTGCGAAGTGGGTGATGAGGCTTCCGCGAAACGAAGAGTCCAGTCCGGTTCTGGGCGCGGCGGTGATGCGGCAACTCCTGAAAGCGAATCCGAAGCCAGATGCCGTGTTCTGCTATAACGACCCGACCGCATGGGGGGTTACGCTGGCCGCGCTGGAAGCTGGTCTGCGCGTTCCGGAAGATATCGCGGTGCTGGGATGCGGCGACAACATTCACAACAAGTTTTTCCGTGTGCCGCTCAGTTCCGTGAGCCAGAATTCGAGACGGATGGGAGGCGAGGCTGCGAACCTGGCGATCCGGTTGATCAGGAACCGAAGCCAGAAGGTGCAGCAAGCGCCCATGACTCTGCTGTTGCAGCCCACGCTGATCGTTCGGGATTCCACCGCCGGGCGCCAGCGCGCGAAGGCTCATCTGTGAGAAGGGTCTCGGCCGGCTGGTCGAGCCGTTCTGTGCTCTCTGGGCTCGGCAGTTGAATACCGGACGCTCTCGAGAAGAGTTTGAGAGCTTTGCCGCAAGGACATATCTGCGGCACATCGGACAAGCCGAAGAAAAGAATCGTGCTCAGCTGCATCGAAACTATCAGAAGGCACGAGATCTCAAGTGCTTCGCCATCTAGCTTTGGAACGACAAATGGCTTCATAACCTCGTCCACTACGTGTTGCAGCTTCCCTCCAAGGCCGGACGTATAGAATCCAACCCACGCAGAGCCGTCAGCGGCGGCCGCGCTACGGGCGGGGCGCAAGCATCAAGAAATAGCATCGACCATCAAATGATGATGCCCGTCAAAGCGCCGTGTGAAGAACTACCAGGCCTCGCCGCTCCGAGAGCATCTGAGCCATGCAGAGGGCCCTGGGTCTTGATTGCGACGATTCTCGCTTCCAGCATGGCTTTCATCGATGGGACAGTCGTCAATGTGGCGTTGCCCGCTTTGCAGAATGCTCTTCATGCATCGGCGACGAGCATTCAATGGGTAGTCGAGTCCTACGCGCTTCTGCTTGCATCATTGCTGCTATTGGGCGGTTCTCTTGGCGACCTCTACCCTAATCTGCACTGCGGGCGTGTCGGGCAGCGGGCAGGTGGCAGTAGTATCTGAAGCTACGGTCACTCGAGCGGAATCCTCTCCAACGGAAGTAACCTTACCTCCCGATGCGGACTCGAATTGTGTGCAGTATGAGACAATTTTCACGTCCAGAGAAGGGAGAACATCCCATCCAGCGTGGCGCTTCGCTTGAATTGAGAATGGCAGCGCGCACGATTTGCGAGAGTTCGGGCCCATTCCTCTTTCTTTGAAAAAGCGGCTTTTTTTCTTGACGATAAAGAGCGTTCCCCATGGCCGAAGATTCCCAGTACATATTGGAGCCGCTTCGTGAAGGGGTGGATTTCACTCTCTACCGCGGCACAGAGCGCGGCAACCAGATGCCGATTCTGGCGATGGCGGCCGGTGCGGAAAAGCCGTCGGCTCGGAGTCTCCGAAGGCTCGAATACGAAGCCTCGCTTGCGACCGAACTCGATGCGGCCTGGGCAGCTCAGCCAGTCGCACTGACCCGCCATCAGGGGCAGACGGTTCTCATACTTAAGGACCCGGGTGGTGAACCTCTGGATCGGATAATCGAGCAGCACAAAGGACAGCCGATTGATCTGGCGCGCTTCCTACCTATAGCCATCGGCTTGACGGCAGCACTTGGACACGCCCACCAGCGCGGTCTGATCCACAAAGATGTAAAGCCTGCGAACGCGCTTGTCGACGACTCCGGGAACGTGTGGCTCACCGGCTTTGGGGTCGCGTCCAAACTGCGATACGAGCGCCAGGCGCCTATGCCGCCGGAGATGATTGCCGGCACCCTACCCTATATGGCGCCCGAGCAGACCGGCCGCATGAATCGCTCGATTGATGCCCGAAGCGATCTCTACTCTTTGGGTGTCACCTTGTATCAAATGCTCACGGGGGCGCTTCCATTTGCTGCTGCCGACCCTTTGGAATGGGTACATTGCCACATCGCACGTCTGCCTATGGCGCCTATCGATCGACGGTATCCGTCAGACGAACGCATATTGACAGTTACAGATTGCTAACGGCCCATGCGGTGGGAGTGAGTTCTGGAAGTCTCTGGATGGATAAGTTGGCTAGCCCTGGCAGGACAGCGGCGAGGTATT
>Ga0302201_10000402_pt1 | contig 39577 bp, 32 predicted proteins | sample II_Bog_N3_2_FD_194586 | JGI IMG/M metagenome (GOLD analysis project Ga0302201, IMG submission 194586) | Peat permafrost microbial communities from Stordalen Mire near Abisko, Sweden - II_Bog_N3_2 | ecosystem: Environmental > Terrestrial > Soil > Wetlands > Peat | place: Sweden: Abisko... | reverse complement strand
GTGAGTCGATCCGATTCATGAGTTAAAGAAGTCGTTTATCAAAGAGGGAAAGCTGTATTCAGACAATCCCATTGCTCTCTATTATCGCAGTTTCAATAACTACAGATAATATATGTCATGAATAGTTAAAGGGTGACTTTGAAGAGGCTACTTCTTCCTGGCAATTTCAATTTCAGCAATGACCGTGTCAGCATCCCCTGCAGTCGAGGTATTGCTTGGACCTTTGTAAACGAACCCTTCCATATCAGCAGCATCCATGAGTTGAGCGGCAAGTGCCGGCCACTCCTTGCTTTTTAAGATCACAATGATCCGTATTTGATCGGGATCGACAGCCTCAACAAACTGGTGATGCCCATTTTCCAACATTTCCCCGACAGTAATTTTAGTTTTTTGAATTTTTTCTGCCGGAGACTCGATTTTGACAAACTCGGTGATCGTCTTGAGGTTTGGATCCTTGATCATGGTAGCAGCCACTTTTTCAACCGAGGCGCGTAACCCTGCAAAATCGATATCGTGTGAATGATCGCCGGGGGAGTTTTTTTCAAGAGCTGCAGCATCGTTAGCAGCATGCTGTCCAAGAAGGCCGCTTTTCTTGATTGCTAGACCGATCGTAGTGAAGGGAACTGTGAAAAGTGACAGAGAGACAATCAACAAGACACCGATCAGAAGCACATAGTTCAACCCCGACTTTTTGGAATCTCCATCGGAACTCATAATTAAGATGAGATCATTGTGTCCGTTGCGCTCCACGGCAAGAAGGATGTCATCATTTTATTGTCACAGTTTTCCATCGTGATTGACCCTATCACCTGCCTGCCAGATAATGAAGAGCTGCCCATGTCCGTATCCCATATCCGCAATTTCTGTATCATCGCCCACATCGACCATGGGAAAACCACCCTGTCGGATCGTCTGCTGGAGAAGACCAATACGATTGCCAACCGCGACAAGCAGGAGCAGGTCCTGGATTCCATGGATCTTGAACGCGAACGCGGCATCACGATCAAATCCCATCCTGTCAGCATGCAGTACAAGGCAAAGGACGGGCAGATCTATACGCTCAATCTCATGGACACTCCGGGCCATGTGGATTTTGCCTACGAAGTTTCACGGAGCCTTGCCGCCTGCGAAGGGGCCCTGCTGATCGTTGACGCAGCCCAGGGAGTCGAGGCACAGACCATGGCCAATATTCACCTCGCCCACAAGCAGGGCCTGACCATTATTCCGGTCATCAACAAGATCGATTTGCCGAATGCGGATCTTCCAACGGTGAGAAAACAACTGGAGGACCTGCTGGCCATTCCTGCCGATGAAGCTCTCGAGGCGAGCGCCAAGGCGGGAATCGGGATTGAAAATATCCTGGAGGCCATTGTTGAGCGCATCCCCCCTCCTCCGGCTGGTGACGGTGTTTTGCGGGCACTGGTGTTTGATTCTCTCTTTGACACCTACCGAGGTGTCGTGAGTTACATCCGGATTTTTTCCGGCAATATCAAGGCCGGCTCCCAGGTGCGCCTGATGTCGACAAATCAATCCTATGATGTGAAGGAAGTCGGCATCTTCACCCCGAAGATGACGGCAACACAGGCAATGAGTTCCGGTGATGTTGGTTATTTCATCGGCAACATCAAATCAACGGCTGAGATCAAGATCGGCGATACCCTTACCGATTCAAAAAAACCAGCAGAAGAGCCCCTCCCCGGCTTCAAGGAAGTCCAGCCGATGGTCTATAGCGGGATTTATCCGATCAACACCGCTGATTTTGAGCAACTCAAGGCCGCCATGGGTAAGTTGCAGATTAACGATGCCGCCTTCAACTACATGCCCGAAAGTTCCGTGGCACTGGGTTTTGGGTTCCGATGCGGCTTCCTGGGACTTCTCCACATGGAGATCATTCAGGAACGCCTCCGCCGCGAGTACGACATGGACATCATCGCCACCTATCCCAGTGTTGTCTATGAGGTGCTGAGAACGAACGGTGAACTGCTTCTGGTGGATAATCCGGCCAATCTTCCCGACATGAGTGTCGTCGAGGAAATCCGCGAACCGGTAGTTAAATGTTTCGTCATGGTTCCCAACGAAAATATTGGCGACATCATGCAGATCATGATGGACAAGCGCGGGATCGTGGAGAGCACGGAATCCATCGATACCAGACGCGTCATGATCACGTCGGTGCTTCCTCTCAACGAAATTCTGGTCGATTTCCATGATAAGATCAAATCTGTCACCCGTGGTTATGGCTCCATGGATTACGAACCAGCCGGTTATCGTCCTGATCGCATGGTGAAGCTTGAGATGCTGGTGAACGGGGAACCGGTCGATGCTTTCTCCAGTATTGTTCACCGCGACAAAGCCGAGGCCCGCGGCCGTTCCCTTGCCAGCAAACTCAAAGAGGTTATTCCTACCCAGATGTATCAGGTGGCCATTCAGGCAGCTGTCGGGGGAAAGATTGTTGCCCGTGAAAGTATTAGCGCCATGCGAAAAAATGTGACGGCGAAATGCTACGGTGGCGATATCAGCCGCAAGCGGAAGCTCCTGGAAAAGCAGAAAGAGGGGAAAAAACGGATGAAGGCCATTGGACAAGTCAACATCCCGCAGGAAGCCTTCATCGAAGTGTTGAAGACAAACTGACGTCAGCCTTCAGCGGGTCAGTTCATTTGTTGTGTTCTGTGATGGAGAAGGGCTTGTCTCAATTGGGTTCAATCGGGCGATCCATGCCAGGAGTAGCCCTTTTTGTGAAGTCTCTGTAAAAGTCGAGAGCCCCTCCGTTAGCAGCGTGGTGGCTTTCTCCGTCTTGCCTTGCTTTTCAAGGACACGGGACTGTTCCAGTAAAAGCCTGAATTGGATCTTTGGATCCTTGGCGATCTTGGCTGCATCGCGGAAACTCGCCCCTGCGGCAGGAAGTACACCCGCATCACATTGTGCTGAGCCCAGAGCTTCTAGATAGAGGCTCTCTCCGGTAGACCGGGCTCGCTCACCGAGATCATGGGCGGCCTTGAGCACATTTCCCTGATGTTGCAGCACAATCTGGCGGTAGTCGCTCCAGAGGTTGGTTGTCATGTTTTCAGGATTCTGAAAAGCTGCATAGGGACGATAGAGGGGATCGCCGAGAAGAATGCTCATCCATGATAAGACTGGCTGCGCTGCGTAGTAACCTTCGGCAAGATTGGCTCCGGCCAAGAGCTTCTCCTCCATCGTTCCAAAGTCGGTGGTGAAAATCAGATAGGGCTCATAGACATTCCCGACAGAAGCACTTGCACCATGTTGGATCAGGGGGCCCGTCCAACCTTTAAGAGGATCGTGAATGGTGATTGCGCTGAAAGAATGAAGATGCGCCGCTATGGCTCCGGGAAGGAATCGAAAGGAAGATGCGCGAAACGGGCCGTTGATATTATCAGTGTACCATCCGAAATAGGCCGCTGCATCGGTGATGGGAAATCCCTCCTGAAGGGTTTCAGGAAGATCATCCGCAATGACTGGAATCCCGTTTTTTCTCATCACCTCCCCTGCCTTTCTGATCCATTGATCCCCCATTACGAAGTTTGGATCGGCTGTGGAGCGGAGATCCACATACCCCCATCCCCAGAGACCATCTTTTTCAGCCTTGATGCCGTTAAGCACCATTGCTTTCACGGCATCCGAAGATGGAGCATCCAATCGCCCGACTAGTAGTATCGGAGAAGCGCTCGGGTTCTGTGACGATGTGACTTGCTTTGATTCATGTTTTGCGCCGATTTGTTTGACAGAGAGGGGATTGTTAATCACCCCTGAAATCTGTGGAGTGTACAGTCCCAGGATGGAGAGTTCGGAGTCCACGGAAGCTGCAGAGCAATTACCAAATGGTGGAGGTTGTAACGTTGCATTATCTCCGGGATAGTTGGTGCAGTCCGCTATCTTCAGAGGCATGCCCTTGATAAGAACTGCGTAGCGGATGCGCGACGCTGCGAGAATCGAACGACCTGCAAGATCCTTGGTCAGCATCCAGTATCCGCGCTCGGTCATGGTCTCACGGATTGCGGAAGCAATGGTGACGTCGTAATCATTCCTCGAGATTTCCTCGGCAAGGGGGGCTATCACTCCTATTTCGTGGGCCGGATCTATTGAACGGGCCGAGCAATAAAAATCGGCCAACTCCTTCGAGTCCGACGCATTGATATTATAGATGACGATTGTTGCGGCTGCATCGTCAGCCGGAGTTGAAGCAAAGCTCCTTCCCAGGGAAATACCTGCGATAAGAAACAAAAATAATCGGCTCATCAGTACCCTGCTATGATTTTTAGGCCGTCATAAGCGAGATGAAATCCCTCTGGAAGCTGTGACTGCTTCACGGCATGGGAGATATCGTGACAGAGATGGAGAAAATAGGTCTTTCCGGGGGCTATCACTTTTGCTGCTGCGATTGCCTGCTCAAAGTTCATATGCGTTGGATGGGGAGTTTCCCTCAGGGCATCTAGCACAAGAATATCGGCCCCATGGGCCGCCTCCATCGCTTCTTCCGTCACCAGGGCGCAGTCAGTGAAATAAGCCAGAAGTTTCCGACCTCCACGATGGAAGACAAAGCCCGTGGAGTTTATTTTTCCATGAGGGAGTTCCACCGGAACGATCCTGGTTTCTCCCAGATCAAAGGCTCCCCCGAGGATCTGTGGATCAAGGCGGAGATAATTCTTCCAGGGTTGGGGAGTGTCGAAGGCGTATCGGAAGGTATTCCTCAACTGCTCCATCGTGGCTGTCGTGGCATAGACGGGCATCTTGCGATCCTCCATCTCACAGAAGCGCCGCATATCATCAAACCCCATGATGTGATCTGTGTGTGGATGGGTGAAGAGGGCTGCATCGAGCCGCGTGATCCCCTCCCTAAGACATTGCAATCGGAACTCGGGAGACGTATCGACCACGAAGTGTTTGTCAGCCGTTTTGATCAGAATGGAGCTCCGGGTTCTCGTGTCCCGAGGATCCTGAGAGAGGCAGACGGGGCAATCACATCCGATGACGGGAATCCCATGAGAAGTTCCCGTTCCAAGAAAGGTGAGTTCAAGTGATGACATGAATGCGTGAAGGCTGGCATAGTCTCCGCCATGTCGGCAATGCTCCGATCCCTTCGTATTCGTAATCTGGCCCTCGTCGAGGAACTCTCGTGGGAGCTCCCTGCTGGCTTCATCACCATCACGGGTGAGACTGGCGCGGGAAAATCGATCATTATCGGTGCGCTCAAATTCCTGTTGGGTGAGAGAGCCGACCGGGGAGTAGTTCGTTCCGGAGCTTCCTCTGCCGGGATTGAGGCGGTCTTTTCTGTTGATGATTCGGCTGAAATTGACGCCCTGTTGGAGGACCGAGGCATCGATCAGTGTCAGGAGGGTGAACTGATCCTCAAACGCTCCATTGCCGTCGAAGGAAACAGCCGCCAGTTTATCAATGGCAGCCCGTGTAATCTTGGACTACTCAAGGATCTCGGCACCCTTCTTGTCGATCTGCACGGCCCTCACGATCATCAGTCCCTGTTCCATCGCCATGAACAGACGCTCCTGCTCGATCGCTATTCCGACGCTCTTGAACTCCGCGAAGCCTATCTGGAAAGTCGCGCAGCAGTCTCTATGGCTCGGCGTGAGCTTGAAGACCTTGAAAACAGCAGTGGAGGTGCCGAGCGAGTGGCCCGCTTGCAGGAGGAAGTTGATGAGATTCTCTCCGCAGGTCTCTCTGAAGGGGAGGAAGAACCTCTCAACAACAGGTATAAGGCTGCCTCCAACAGCCGTCGCCTGATCGAACTTTCAGCGGCTATCATCAGTCGATTGGAAGATGAGGAGCGTGGGGCTGGGATCGCACTCACAGATTCAGCCCGATTGCTACGTGATCTCGTCAGGCTGGACGAACGTTCCGGCGTGCTAATGGAAGGGCTCGAAACGGTTATAGCAGGTCTCGACCATCAGCTCTCCGAACTCCGGGATTATGCTGAAAAGATCGAGGTTGATGCCGCTGAGCTTGAGCAGTTGGAAGATCGATTGAATGTGATCGGAACCTTGCGCCGAAAATATGGTCCAACCCTGGCCGATGTTATTGCTCGCGGGAACGAATCGTCAAAGCAACTGGAACGTCTTTCCTCACTCTCGGAACTAAAAGCAACGGCACAAGCGAAACTCGATACTTTCCTTCGGAAGCTATCCCTCACCGCTGCCAAGCTGGGAGAGAAACGGATTGAGGGGGCCAAGCGCCTCTCTGAAGTCATTGCGAGGGAACTTCGGGATCTCGGATTCAAACGGGCAGGTTTTGAAATTTCGCTTGAACCCCAGTCCGAGCCGGGACCGGATGGGGCCGAAATCGCCGAATTTCTTTTTGCACCGAATCCCGGTGAGCCATTCCAACCCCTTAGGGCGATTGCCTCGAGCGGGGAAATTTCCAGGGTCATGCTGGCACTCAAGTCGGCACTGGCCGATCAGGATAAGATTCCCCTTCTGGTTTTTGACGAAATTGATGCCAATGTCGGCGGTGAAATAGCCGGCATGGTTGCGGCCAAAATGCGTGAATTGGGTGCTGCCCATCAGGTGCTTTGCATCACCCATTTGCCTCAGGTCGCTGCTGCTGCGGACTCACAATTCGTCGTGGTGAAATCGGTCAGTGACGGGCGGACCGCCACGCGCCTTGATCCTGTTTCCGAATCGGATCGTGTTACGGAAATTGCCAGGATGTTGGGCGGTGTCACGGAATCGGCGAAAGCCCATGCTAAGGCACTTCTTGGTGCCCCTCCCAAAAAGAGCACCAAGAGCAAGTGATCCGGCGCAGCAGACCCCCACTATGTTGCCTCAAGTATCATCGACTTATAGGCGCCTCCAGCTCCAGTTGGTGCTTGGATCATTCTTTATCATGCTCGGGGCGGTTGGTCAGGCTGTTGGATTCTTTCAGCAATGGGAGCAAGCTTTTGCGCACCACTTGCCTGCTCGATTTCTTCCCGCTCCTCCTCGTGTTGTGATGATCACTCTGGAAAATTCATCGCGCGGATTTCAAGCAATGGATGTAGCGATGGCCCTCAGAGGCCTTGGAAAATTCCATCCCCGTTGCATTGTGATCAATGGCGTGATCGAAGGGGAACAGAGTTCAGTCCCCTTTCTTCCTGATATCATTTCCCAACTTAGGAAGATGCCTGGTTTGGAACTCATTATTCCTGAAATCCCCTCCTCTTCAGCGCAGTTTAAATCGCTTCCTCTCGTTCGCTATTCTCCCGACTCACGAGTCCCTGATTGGCCTAAGGTAGAAGGTCTGGCAACTCCGGGAAGTGGCGCGGCTTATCTTCCCGGATCGGGAGGAAACGAGTTGGAACTCCCTCTCTTCGCAACAACGGATCAGGGAGTGCCTATTGGATCTCTCTGGTGGTGGTCACTTCCAGCATCGGCATGCAAATCCCCTCCCCTGCTCCTGTTTGGCAGTATCCTTTTTTTGGAAAATCACACCCCGCTGCATCTTGCTACTTCGGGAATAGTCGAGACTCTTCCTTCCATCCAAAAATCCATAAAGGTAATAACGCTGGATGATTTTTTGTTTCAAATGGAGCAGAAGGATCAGGGAACCTTCAGCCCCGCTTTTGACAACCTCTGGACAGACTCCACTGTTATACTTGCCCCCCCCTCCGATATATCGAAAGTTTCGGCGCTGGCTGCCGTAATGGAGCTTCTTGCCATTAGCCGCCTCTCTTCAGGGATCCAACTTTTCATGGCCTTGGGATGGATCGCTTTTTTTCTTGTGGTTAAAAAATCACGCGCTCCCTGTCGGAACTTCTTACATTGGTTTTTCTCTCCACTAATTCTCCTTATGGTTGTTGCAGCAACGGTATTGTTCTTTTCTCACGGAATCATACTCCCTTTTCTGCCGGGAATTTTTACGGGACTGCTCTTGCTGCTTGCTTAAAAAGTTATCCCTCGATGCAGAATATTTCTAAACGTGCTGGCCCACTCCCTTAGGTTCTGCGAGTTTTTTAAGGGCGTTAATTTAATATTTCATGAAATTTTTCAATCCGCTGAGGCGCTTAGTAATGATCCGAAAAGATACGGACATAACCGGATTTAACGAATCGGAATATCTCGCGGCGAATCCCGATGTGGCTGCTTCGGTGGAAAGAGGTAATCATAAAAGCGGATTTCAACATTATCAGCTTCACGGAAAACGGGAGGGACGTCCGCTGAAAAAGGAAAAAACACGCGAAGAAAAGATTTTTCACATGTTGGATAAAAAGGGTCTCGGATTGGAGATTGGTCCTTCTCACGCACCGATTGCCTCCAAAAAAAAGGGCTTTAATGTCCAGACCATCGACCATCTAGATGCCTCAGGATTGCGCATGAAGTATCAAAATGATCCAAATGTTAATATCGACAACATTGAGGAGGTTGATTTCGTTTGGAATGGAGAACCTTATTCGGAGCTGATTGGTAAAAGCGAATGCTATGACTGGATCATTGCCAGCCATCTCATTGAGCATGTGCCCGACTTTCTTTTTTTTCTTAAACAATGTGAAACCATGCTGAAACCGAGTGGTTTCCTTTCCCTCGCCATACCTGATCGGCGCTACTGCTTCGACTATTTCAATACAATCACCATGACGGGGCATGTTCTGGATGCATGGCATGGCAAGAGTACACGTCCGACACCGGGCCAAGTGTTCGACGGTTTTGCCAATCAATCCTCCAATAATGAAGCCTTTGCCTGGGGACCTGGCCAGGGTGGCGCAACCAGACAAGGAGAAGGGAAATTTGCTGATGCAAAAAATAGATACTTAAGGGCACTTGCTAGCAATGATTACATTGATACCCATTGCTGGCGTTTTACCCCAGCTTCTTTCCGTCTTTTGATCTCTGATTTGCAGGCTCTGGAGCTTCTGAGCCTCGGAATCGTCTGTGAGTTTGAACCATTCGGCTGCGAATTTCTTGCTACGCTTGCAAAGGGGAAAATCATGCCCGAGATAAACCGCTTCGATGCTCTACAAAAAATTCTTTTTGAGGGACAGCCAGAATCTTTCTCTCAATAAATTTCTGTTTGGGAGCTGTTTTTTATCGATCTCATTTCTCTCTGGTGCCTGCAATCCAGACAGCCGTATCATCTTCACTACCCTGATCGAGAGAGCTAAGCGTCAGTGAGCCTAACTCTCCAATGCCCTCTTTGTGGATGAGCTCATTTGTACAGCTTGTCCGAATTTGGAATCACAGCGATTGGTGACCGAGCGTTTGATCTTGGGAGCCTAGATAAAAGGTAGCAGCGGATATTTTCTCCCCAAAACCTGTTCGCTCGGCACTCCAAGCCATTTTTCCAGCGCTGTGGCGTAAACGGAGCGGAAGTCGGTACTGAATTTCAGATCGCCTTCATTCAGCTCGGTCAAACTTGGATATTTTCCATAGAGGCCAGGTTTCACCCCACCTCCCAGGATGAAGAGCGGAGCGGCAGCTCCATGATCGGTGCCTCCGCTTGCATTCTCAGCCACACGGCGGCCAAACTCGCTGAATGAAATCATGAGAACCCTATCGAAGTTTCCCTGAGCCTTGAGGTCGGCGCTAAATGAAGAGAGGGCTCCATTCAGATCACCCATCAGACGATCATGGGTGGGAAGTTGATTGGCATGAGTGTCGAATCCTCCTTGAGAAACGTAATAGACCCGTGTGGGAAGTCCTCCGGCAATCAGGCGCGAAACGAGATTGAGGCTGTTGCCCAGGGCGGAATTGGGATAATTCACGCTGCTCTTTGTTTTCCGCGTGATGGCGAGAATTTTGTCACTGCTCATTTGAGCTCCAAGCGCCGTACGCTGGAGGAATTCAACAGTATCGCCGGCAGTGCTAGGAGAGCCCGCCACCATTCCGATCGATCCGCCATTATTTTCCCCATCATTTCCGTGGGCTGCATCGGGCGCAGGGGCATTTATTTCCCTCATGAAAGCATCGGTGGATTTCGGATCGCTTGCAGATTCGCTCATGTAGCGGAATTGTTCGGGATTCGTGAAAGCCACACCCTGGCCATGGATCGAGGCAAAGGCCTGCGGAGTTTGCCCCCCGATGGCAACCCCCACACTCGGATCGGATCCCTGACAACAGCTGTCAAAGTATCGACCCAACCAACCATGACTTTCGATGACGTTTTCATCGCTGGCAGTCTGCCAGATCTCTGTTGAGCGAAAGTGAGAACGATTGGGATTCGGATATCCGACCCCTTGAATCATGGCGAGATTTCCAGCTCCATAGAGATCCTTTAGCCCCGTAAGGCGGGGGTGTAGTCCTGCGTAGTCATTGATCCCCAAGATTTGCTTTGCAGGCAGGGCAAGCTTTGGGCGCATCCTGTAATAGGTATCATCCCCAAAGGGAACCAGCGTATTGATGCCGTCATTACCTCCAGCAAGCTGGAGGACAACGAGGATCGGTGCATCTTTGCCAGTAGGGTACTGGCCTGTCGTGGAGGCCGCCATCGAGTCCAGGGAAAGAAAGGTTTTTTCCAAAAAGAGTGGCACCGTGGATGCAAGCGCCCCGCCGAGCATTGAGGTGCGCAGAAACTGACGACGCGTATGAAGGGTTTGTTCCTGGGGTGTTTTCATCGGGGTATTTTGTTCAAGATTGCACAATTTTTATTTTAGCACAGTTGATATTCGGGAGTTCCCATCATGATCTGGAGTAGATCGCGGATGACATTGTCTGTGTAGGGTGTCGAATGATTTTGGAGAAAGGTCAAAAAATCTCCCCTTTCTTTCATGGAAATATGGGAATTGAAGAGGCGGAACACCAGAGGGTCGAGAAGGAGCGCTGACTCAAAGCGGTCCGCGCTGGGAGCAATTCTTTGAAGTGGAAGAAGTGCCGTTTTAGTCCCTCCTCCACCCGAAATATGCGCTTTTCCACTCAGCAGATAAGCCGCCAGATTATACCGATAGAGGAGACTGGAGGCGCTAATCCAGGAGCGTCCTCCGTCCCATCCCTTGACATTGGGTGGGGCAAAAAGAATCTGGCCCAAGGAGGAAAGAGCATTTTCGATCACTCGGTCATCTGGAAGCGGAATTTCCAGGATCTTTGTTGTTTGGATGAGCCACTGCACCGGACTCTTGATCTGGTGATGCATGACGCTTGATTCATAAAAGAGGGTGCTCTGGAAGATCACACGCAATGTGCCACCGATGTCGTAGCCGCTGTTGAGCAGAAGGTCCGCAACGCAGTTGATGATTTCCTCGCTGGGATTGTCCGAAACAAAGAAAACCCAGAGTTTCCGTCCAATGAAGCGGGCACATTCAGGTCTCGCCACAATGAGATCGATAATCTGGTCACCGGTGAAGTCGCCCATCTGTCCAAAGAAATATTTTTCTCCTGAATCCCAGTCGCGTGGGGCGTCCCGAAAATATCCAGTTTCCTGATCGATTCGGTACCCTGTAAAGGCGCGGGCGGCCTCCTGAATATCCTCTTCTCGATAATGTCCCTCTCCGAGGGAGAACAACTCCATGACTTCACGGGCAAAATTTTCGTTCGGATGTCCCTTATGACTACTCTCAAGATCCAGCCATCGAATCATTGCCGGATCACGTGACATGGCCTTCAGGAGATCGGGAAACTTTCCCAGGGCATAATGGCGCAACGTCTCATTTTGCTGCCACATCAAGTAAGGATCATTCACCTTCTGATTGCTTGTCGCAAAGTGTCCATGCCAGAAGAGGGTTGCCTTCTCCTGAAGCGGGGCTGAGGTATAACGCATCCGGTTAAGCCACCAGACGCGAAGATCGATCATTGATGGGCGTTCAGCCAAGTTAAGTTCCTGACGAATGGCACGCTTCTCCCCTTCAGTAGAAGCTGCTTGTATCCTTTGCCGATAGACAAACCGATCCTTGGGTTGGAGCAAAAAAGGAACAGGAAAAAGATCCTCGTCGTCATCAGGTTTGAGGATTGATTCCACCGCTCCCTTCGCTCCAAATGACTGAAGGGTTGCTATTTCACCAGGAGTTCCGCCGAATCCGGCACGGTTGAGCAGATGCCCCGCCGTGAAGCGGTTCCAGAGTTTTTCCGGAAGAGGTAAAAGCATATCCAGTGTTTAAAACACCTTTCCGATCAAAAAGTCTCACAGAAAACTTCAAATGCTCCTCGCTGAGTTTGGAGCGGGCTTTTACGGAACCGCTGATTTAATCCCATGATGACTGCTGTAGGACAAAAGGCTGATTTTTCAGGCGCGAAGAGCAGTGGCAACACAATGCCGTGGAAACGGCTGGGTAGATTTGCCGATAGGCAAACCCGTCAGGGCGAGCCGAGCTGGAGCGAGCGAGTCAATACCCCTGCGGTCTTGCCCCAGCGAGCAACGTCGAAAATCAGCCTTTTGTCCACAGCCCATGGGGTTGCGGAGGTCCAAGTCAAAGGCAACGAGCCTTTGGCTTCGTGGCGTGTCACGGAGGGTGTGCGTTGGCTTTGCTCTTACAGCCCGCAAGGGGATGCTCGCGCAACATGTGGCCGAGGGCGGCCTGGGTAGATTTTCCAGAGGCAAACCCGCAGGGCGAGCAGAGCGGGAGCGAGCGAGTCAAAGCCGTCTTGCCTGTGGCCCATTGCTCCCGCAACAGTCTCGTTGCGATTAAATCAGCGTTTCCTTAAGCTTATCAGATATGCGTTTCACAAATCTGACTCGGACTGCGGGCATCGGTTCCAACTGCTACCGCCTCGATCTCGAGAACGACTCCGTGATTCTCGATTGTGGCATGCATCCAGAACATGTCGGACGTGACTCCACTCCCCTTTTGGAGAACCTCGGTAACAACGACATTCGCTCCACCATTCTCACCCATGCGCATCAGGATCATGTGGGATGTCTTCCACTTCTCCAGAGTCAGCATCCGGTCATGCCCGTGCTCATGACCGCAGGGACGGCCCGCATTGCCGATGTGATGCTCCATAATTCCGTAAATGTCATGATGCGTCAGCAGGAACAGCTCTCACTCAGCGAGCCCCCGCTTTTCGGACACCGCGGCGTCGAACAGGCGGCACGTCGGTGGCGCACTTGTCCCCTTGAGCGCCCCCTGACTCTGGATGGAGACAGAGCCTCGCACGAGAGCCAAGATCCGACGGTCACCTTCTATGATGCCGGTCATATTTTGGGTTCGGCAGGAGTGATGATTCGGGCTGAAGGTAAAAAATTCTTTTATACCGGAGATGTCAACTTTCAGGATCAGACGATCCAAACAGGCGCACGATTTCCCGAAGAACCGGTTGATGTTCTCGTGATGGAGACGACCCGCGGGGACGCAGTCCTTCCAGATGATTTCACCCGTCAAAAGGAAGAAGAAAGATTTTCAACTGCTGTCGCGGCCGCCTTGAACAAGGGTGCGAGTGTCACCATCCCAGTCTTCGCCTTGGGCAAGACACAGGAAGTCATGGCTCTGGTCTGGAGGATGCAACAGGAGAAGATCATTCCCGCCACCCCTATTTATGTGGGTGGGCTGAGCAGCAAAATCACAGCCATCTATGATTCAATGGCCTCAATGGTTCCAAGAAAACTACCGCAGCTTCACCTGATGGATGCCGTGGCGCCCTATATTGCGGGATCTCAGGAAATTCAGTCGCTCAATCCCCGCAAACGAGCCATTTACGCCCTCTCCAGTGGCATGATGAGCGAGCATACCCTCTCCAATATCTTCGTCAGGAAGGTGCTTCCCGATCCTGCACAATACCTTTTCTTTGTCGGCTATGCCGATCCAAACTCTCCGGCTGGAGCAGTCAGAAGGGCGGAACAGGGAAGCAGTATTCAACTTGGCGAACAAGGGGACACCGTGCCGTTCAACTGCCATCGGGAGGAGTTCATCTTCAGTGCCCATTCACGCCGTGAAGACATTTTAAACTACGCCATTAAAGTTCGCCCCAAAACCATTCTCTTGGTGCACGGAGACCAGGCCGCCATCGAGTGGTTCACTCGCAAACTCTATGAAGCCCTTCCCGGAACAACTGTTCTATCCCCTCCCCCGGGGATTCCGATTGAGCTGTAAGAGTGTCACTTCGATATCTGGCATCCGTTACTATTGCCTAGAAGAGCGATTTTCAGATCATTCTGGACGGGATTTGAGCCGAACCAGAGACTCAGAAATGCCCGTTGAAAATTCTTACCGACTATTGTGCCTTTTTTGAGACAAGCATCATAAACAACGGTATTGCTTCCGATAAATTGAACCCTCTCCATGCCACCGCACTTCACAGGGCCGAACAGTGCAATAAAAGCATCCCTGTCCTTTTCAAAGTCGGGATAGGTGTAGGAAACACTTTGAGCAAACTGTGATTGCCAAGCCTTGGTGACAAGCGATTGAGTGACAGGTCCTAGGAAGGTAAAATCAAACTGCATGGGAGAGGAAGAGTTCGATACCTCCCTTTCTGATCGCAATGGTGCGTGCACATAAAAAGCCGCCACATAGGCTCTGATTGGTACAAAGAGAAGGACAACGCTGCGAAGACCTGCACCGTTTAGTTGCAACGTTTCACCAGCAACAGCAGCATGAGGTGCAATCGGAACGCCTTGAATTTCGAGCGCCATGAGAGAAGGCAATCCCGCCAAAAAAATGATGATTTGCAAAAGCAAACCCTTTTTCATGGGAATTCTTCAATTCTCTCGCTGGTAGCCTATGCTCCGTAACTCTTGGTGAACTTCTTTTTTCCCTCATCCTCACTTTCAGGCGACACCGCGGAAGGAGTTTCGATCGAAGGAACATCCTCTGCAATTTTTGACTCTTCGGGTGCACTCACCTCGGAGTCCTCGGATTCGAGGCCTGCACCTTGCGCGACATGAACAAAGGCAAGTTGAAGTTCACTCAGAATGCTGGTGAGAATCTTTTCCTCGTCCTTGTTGAGATTGCCACGAGTCTTTTCCTTCACGATTTCGAGATGATCGATGAACATCCGGGCAGCCTCCAGATTGATCTCCGGCTTGCCTGTTGATGGGTGAGGAATCTGTCCAAGGCAGAGGGCTGCCTGCTGCGCCTGCATCATGATAAATTCGATAAAGCGCTGGGTGAGATCGGCTGAGTTTGTGGATTGTTGAATTTCGGCCATAGTAATAGGTGATTAGGGGTTAGGGTATGAGACTGTAGGTTCTGAATTGGGAGAGTCTGAAGTTTTTCGCGCAGAGGCGCGGAGACGCTGAGAGAAGAATTGGAATAATCTGGAACTCATGAAATGGAAGCAAGTGTAGAGGTCGTAGATTTGAGGGCTGACTTCTGATGCTCTGATTTATAGTTTTTCTTCTCGGTCTTCCGACCTAATAGCCTACAGCCTAAACTGCTAACAGCCTTTTTCTCCATCAGGGCTGATGAAGGGGGGCGGTATTTTTGACGGGAGGTCCGACGATGACCTCGACGCTCTTGCCATCACGGAAGTATTTCTGCGCAACCTTTTTGATGTCATCAAGCGTGACACTCTCAATTTCGTGTGTCCGGCCCTTGTCGTGGTCATAGCCGAGTCCCAGGAGTTCATTGGTCGCGCAAAGCCCACCAAGCGCTGCGCTGGATTGATTCCGAATAGCCTCCGCGCCAAGTAGTTTTGACTTTGCCCTATCAAGTTCGACCTGAGTCAGGCCATCGTTTGCCAGCTTTGAAATCTCATCATCAAATTCATGACGCGCGAGATCGACTTTCTTTGGATCTGTACCGAGGTAGAAGACAAAGGCTCCCGGCGCAAGTCCGGCGGAGTTCGAAGCTCCCACGAAATAAGCCAAGCCGAGTTTCTCGCGAATTCGGACAAAGAACCTTGATCCGAGGTCGCTGGAAGCCTCTTCAATAAGTTCCAGGGCAGGTTTGTCTGCGGCATCAATCGTCGTGCCGAGATATCCCTTCATGATGACTGCTTGTTGTTTGGGGCGATTCTCCGAAATCTCGACGGAAGCGGAGAGCGGTACTGAAACCGGTGGGGTCACCAAAGCGCTTTCCCCTGGGGGAAGTGAGGCAAAGTATTTTTTCGCGAGAGCGATTACTTCCTCGCTCTTCACATCACCAAAAACGGAGAGAACGCCGTTGCGGCCGACAATAAACTGATCCCGGTACTTTCTGAGTTGATCGGGTGAAAGTTTGGCGACGGTTTCCGGAGAGCCATTATTTCGGAGAGCGTAGGGATGATTTCCGTAGAGTCGTGGCTTGAGCAGATTCCGGGCGACCGACGTGATCTGATCATCCTCGGCCTTGATTGCCGCGATCTGTGAATCTTTTTCCAAGGTGACCTCACGCTCCGGGAATGTAGCGTTCTCCAAAACATCCGAGAGAAGCTGCATCCCAAAGGGAAGATCATCCTTCATCACCTCGACGGAAACGGAGACGATGTTGTTCCCTGAACCTGAGCCAATTGATCCGCCGAGATGTTCGACCGATTCAGCGATCTGCTGGGCGGTTCGTGTCTTTGTCCCCTTGATTATCGTGCTGGCCAGAAGCGAAGAGATGCCGTTGTCTTCCGGAGTTTCACTTAGAAGACCTCCGCGGAAAGCAGCGCTGATTGAAACCAGCGGGAGACGCTTGTCCTCGCCAACAAGCACGCGCAGACCGTTGCTCAGCTCCACTTTCTTGACCTCGCTTACTTTTTGAGGAGTTGCAGGAGCTGCCGTGGTCTGACTCTCTCCGATTGGGTCCAGCGATGTGACTGTCAATCCATCTTCCTTGAGATATTGTGCCGCCACGCGACGCACATCAGCCGGGGTCACTCGTTCGATGGCCTCGAGGTAACGCCTCCCCTGCTCGGGATTGCCCGTCATCAACCATCCATCACCATAGTCGGTAGCTCGTCCGCGCATGGTGCTGAGTGTGTTGTAGTGACTGGAAAGCATCCCTTTTTTCGCCTTGGCGAGTTCTGCGTCCGTGATGCCCTCTCTGGCAACGCGGTCCACCTGGGCAAGAATCTCCTTTTCCGCAGCATCGCGCTTGGCTGGATCGGCAATCGCCCCGATGTAAATCAATCCTTGGGTTGGAGTCAGGGTGTAGAGTCCAGCCCCGATCTGGTGGACGAGGCCCTTCTTCTCACGCACTTCGGTGTTGAGGATCGAGCTGGTTCCGGCACCGAGCACGGAGGAAAGCACATCGACAGCAGGCGCATCAGGACTCGTGGCACCAGGAGCACGCCAGGCAATGTTTATCCTGCTCAGATCAGTCGGGAAGAAATCGCGCCCTTCCTGTTTCCCTAGTTGCGGTGGCTCCTCTAACACCGTAACTGGCTCCAGAGCAACACGGGGATATTTTTCGAAATAGGCCCCCAGTTGATCATGGATCTGATTGGCATCAACATCGCCGACAACCACAAAGCAAAGGTTGTTGGGAACATAGCGACGCTTGTAATACTCCAACACATTCTCCCGGTTGAGTTTGTTGTAAATATCGAGGTGGCCTATCACGGGTTCCTTGAAGGGGCTGACATGATAGGCTGTGCTAAAGAGGAGTAGTGATGCAGTCCGGTCGGGGTTATCGTAACCCATGGCAAACTCCCTGCGGATGACTTCCTGCTCCTTGGTGTATTCCTCAGGAGGTAATGTCGCGTTCATCATGGCATCGGAGAGAATGTCGAGCGCCAGCGAGGCTCCCTTGGCCGGAACATCAATCCAGAAAACCGTGCGATCATAGGAGGTGTAAGCATTGATATACCCACCCTGGTCCTGCACCTGACTGGCGATCACGCCGGGCGCCCGGGAAGTAGTCCCCTTGAAGAGCATGTGCTCGAGAATGTGGGAGAGTCCGGCACCAAGGAGTTTACCTTCATGGATCGAACCTGTCTTGCACCATGCCTGGACGCTCACGACGGGCGCAGAGTGATCCTCTTCCACGATTAATGTCAGACCGTTTGGATAAGTAAATAATTGGGGTCTGCTGACCACGGAATCAAGAGTTTCCGAGGAGACGGTGGCGGGATGTTCCGGATTTTTTGGCGAAGCATTCAATGGCTGAGAATGGAGTATGGCGGAGAGAGTCATCAGAAAAATAAGGCGGTTCATGGGTTAAAAAGAGAAGCTTGTGATGTCGTGGTATCAGTGGTCGCGGATTGGTCAATGGGAGGAAGAAAGGGTGCCACAAAGGCCTCATGAAAATCAAACCCCTGAGTGAATCCATCGGGATGATCATCTTCTGTCCTGCCAAAGGCCCCGGCATCCACCAGATGAAAAACCATTTTCCCGATATCCTGACACGAATGAATTCCCCAGTAATCAAGCACCGTGGTGGTCATCGGTCCAAACTCCTTGAGAGCTTGTTTGCGGAACCCCTCCAGTAGTTCGGTGGCCGTCACATGCTGGGAAATCGGTTGAACCTGCTTTCCCTTGCTGCGTTTCTTAATAATGGCTTCGAGCGACTCCCTCAGGAATTGATATCCCTCGGGACGGAATTGAGCGTCTTTCTCGACAGCTTCTGCCACGGCTTCGTTGAATCCTGATACTTTCACAAGTCGTTAAATTAAAATATCTTTCTAGTGTGGGGTTACCGAACCCAAGGAATTTTCCTGAGGCAGGGAGTTCATGAGACGAAAATGACGAATCCCTGCTCCTGCTGTCAGTGCAAAGAGCATGAGAACCAGCACGAGTTGTTCGCCTCGGGTGAGTGAAAGCATGTTTTAATCATAAAGGGGAGAGTCGCTGATGCAAGTGCCCGATGCGTGGAATTTTTCAGGGGCTCTTGTGATACCAACAAGTGGCTTTTGATGGGTGCGATAAAGGGGTTATTCCCTTACGAACCGGACAGCCTGAAGGCATTTTTATTTTAGGGATTTCCGGCTCAATCATAAAGAGTCTCAAAGGCGAAAAATGAAAACGCGTTCCAGGCTAGTTGAAAGTGGGGAAAAATTGATCTGTTCCGCTGGAGCAGGGAGCCGTTTCTTGAGGGATGATTTTTTGGACATTCCTGGTGCATTGAGGGCGTATCCTCTTATTGCTACCGCTGACACGTTGTTTTTTTCAGAGTCAGCACGTACTCAGACGATAAACTACTGGGAAACCTCGGGCGGCGGCGTTTGCTCAACTGGGGCACCCCGGTGGGGACGAATGCAACTTAGCTTCTGGTTACCAATACCTCTCTGAACAATTCTGAACTAGCCAGCATCAGTTTCTATAAGGGAAGAACCACCAATAGTGGATTTTTAGGAACTGGTGTTTTCAGCGGCATTCAGATCATTCCCGTTCCCGAATCAGCTTTCATCATTGTGGGTGGATTACTCCTCGAAGGGATGATGACTTCCTTGCTGCCCCAACGATGGCGAATAGAGCGGGTCTTAGAATCCGAACCTCTTGATTCTTAGAATTTTTCTTAGACGCGCCAAGAGAGAGTTTCCTTCGTTCTCAATTTGAACATTTGAGATGGGAGAGTTGTCTTACCTACTGAAACACTTAGGTATAGGTTGATAGAACTCGCCGGAATACAGCTTTATTGATGGCTTTTTTCAAGTTGACTATTGACCAAGGTATAATAGAATATAATGTACACGCTTTTATTAATATTTATTGAACTCGAATATTTCCAGTTTTAAACGCGACTTTTCTGAGTCTGTTCTCCCTATCTTAAAACAAGACTGGTCGAATTGTTCGAGGTGTAGCCGTATTTTGGAAAGAGCCGCAGGGATTCTCATGATCATTGCTGCGAACCTCTTTTTTTCTCCTGTCGCCCACGCTCAGACAAAACTTTATTGGAATACCAATAGCGGCTTAAGTTGGGGTACAAACGGTTGGAATACCACCGCTGCTGGAACTGGCGGAAACACGACTTGGGTAACCAATGATGTAGCGGTTTTTAATAGTTCGAGGTCCGGTGTTGCAAACACCACGACAATTGTCACCCTGTCAAACACTCAAACTGCCGCAGGCTTGATCTTCTCCAATAACACGTTGACGACAGCACTTAATTCATCCAGTTCCACCACCAATACGCTGAACCTCGGTCAATATGGTATTGTTGTGGCCTCGACAGATGGGGCTGTGACTATCGGCAACACTTCCTCCAATATCGCCATTGCCCTCGTGGCCAATCAAGGGTGGACCAACAATTCCACAAGCCTTCTCTCCATTCTAGGCAATGTTAGCGGAGCCTATAATTTGACCAACGCCGGTTCAGGAAACACTCTCATTAGCGGCATCATCTCGGTAACGGGAGTCACAAAGGGCGGCAGCGGTACCACGACACTCACTGCAGCCAACACCTACTCAGGTGGGACAACGCTGAATGCCGGCACGCTCGCCATTAGCAACAATGCCTCCCTTGGTACTGGAGCGCTGACCTACAGTGGCAATGGAACGCTGACGGCTCTGACCACTCTCACGGCCCTAACCAATGCCGAAGTCATCAATAGCGGGGTGACGGCAACAGTGAACAACAACGGGTTTAATGTGACCAACAGCGGGGTGATCTCAGGATCGGGGACACTCGCCATCGCAGGCAGCGGCACCACGGTACTGACGGCAACCAACACCTACACCGGTGGCACGATTCTCAACGGGGGCACGGTAGCTGCCAATAGCGGAAGTGCCTTTGGCACAGGAACGGTGACCTTCGCCTCCAACAGCACGGTTCTCAACGGAACCACAACGACGGAGACACTGAATAACAATTTCGTGATTGCGAGCGGGGTGATCGGAGCATTCGATGCAGGCGCTGGCACCTCTCCCACAAAAGAACTAGTCATTGCTGGCTTTATCTCAGGAACAGGCACTCTTTCCCTAACCTCGGGAACCAATGCCGAGATAACACTCAATCCCGGCGGAAACAACACCTACTCGGGTGGCACTTTACTCAATGGCGGACAGGTGCAGTTCGGCGTGAATGGATTCAATGACTTTGGTACAGGCACCATCACTTTTGCGAGCAACAATACACTGATGAGGTCACTTGCCAGTGGTGGAATAACCATCACTAATGCAACCGTGCTCGCTGCAGGAGCGGGAGTTACCTTGACCAATCCCTCCACCTATGCCCTCACCTATTCTGGGAACATCTCCGGAGCAGGTTCGCTGACTATCTCCTCTCAGGATTCGGGAACCACTGATACTCTCAGCGGCAGTAACAGCTTCTCAGGACCGACAACGATTGCTGTGGGAATCTTGCAGGCCTCTTCGATTCATGCCCTGAGTTCCAATTCAGTCCTGAACATCTCCAATGCAGCGACACTCTCCATTACGAACTTCAACAACACCGTGGCGGGACTTAACGGTGCCGGTACCGTGACCCTCGGCTCGGCCACTCTCACCATTGCGGATGCAACTAACACGTCGTCAAGCTACGGCGGCACGATTGGTGGCACCGGCGGTCTGGCCATCAGCGGCACAGGCACCGCAACACTCACATCAAGCAACAGCTATTCCGGAGGAACCACGCTGAATGCCGGCACCCTTGCAATCAGTAATAATGCATCCCTCGGGACTGGGACAGTGACCTATGCTAGCAACAGTACCCTGGCGGCATTGAACAATCTGAGTATTACCAATGCGGAGGTGATCAATACGGGCGTCACGGCTACAGAAAATAACGGTGGCTACACCCTCACCAATACGGGAGTGATTTCCGGTGCTGGCGCTCTCACTTTCACCGGGAGTGGCACCAACACACTGACTGCCAATAATACCTTTACTGGAGCCCTCACGCTCAACGCTGGAACAACCATTCTTACTGGTAACAACTCCAGCAGGCCGGGTGGGACGGCTAACAACACAGTTGTTGGCAACGGAGCAACGCTAGAACTCCAAGCCAATAGCAGCAATACGACTGGCCTTAACTCCTTCGCGCTCTCAGGAGCTGTCTCCACTAGTGCTTTGCTGCTTCAGAATGGTTCTACCATTTCCCTTCTCTCCGATAGCAGCTTAAACTTCGTAGGTGGCAATGGCCTAAGTCTCGGAACTGCAGGGTCAACGGTTACTTTCAATGTGGGTAGTCTCACGTCAGCCGGGAGCAACAACACCATCTCTATTGCCTCCACCGGCTTCCAAGTGGCAAACACGACAATCAATGTCACCGGATCGAGTATTGGCGATACCCTGAGCATGGGCACCTTGACAGCAGTCGGGAGCTCCTACGGAGTAACATTGAATGCCAACGGAGCCAATCTTCAGTTGACAGGCGTTACAGGAGAAACTTATTTGCAGGTGATTGGCAGCAATAATACAACGATCACCGGAGCTGTGACGGGGACAGGGGGAGTTACCCAGTCTGGCACGGGAACTCTCATCCTTACCGCATCCAACACTTATACCGGAACCACGACGGTAAGCGGAGGAATGCTGCAAGTCGGCAATGGCGGGACGGGAGAGTCCTTGGGAAGCGGTTCTGTCGTACTCTCCAACAACGCCACTCTTTCCTTTTACCAAAGTGATACTATTACCGTCAGTAATACAATTTCCGGCAACGGCAATCTCATCATCACCGGAACTTACGGAACTACAAATTTTATAAACGGCCAAGGATGGACTTACCTTTCCGCATCCAACACCTTTTCCGGCAATGTGACGGTGAACAATGCCACGCTGCAAATGACCAGCGACTCCGCTTTGGGAAACGCCACCAACACGCTCTATCTCAATGCTGGAACATTATTTAACAACAACTCCGTCCTTACAGTTGGTGCGGGACACACGATCGTCTTAGGAACCAATGGTGGCTACATCGACGCGGGTTGGCAGAACACGGGCGGTGTTACTGTAAACGGGAACATTACCGGGGGATCGGTCTCCAACGGCCTTGGCATTTCCTGGGACTGGGGCACCGTCATTCTGGCCGGATCCAATAACTACCTCGGCCCAACGCTGATTGGTACCACCAACAATCCGTACTGGTACAGCGGTTCCTCAGGTTATGTTTCCGAACTGATCATCTCGAATAATGCAGCTCTCCCCTCCTCCTCCCAACTGATTTTTGGAACAAACGCGAACGCCGACATCCCCGAACTGAATCTCAATGGATTCAATGCCTCGGTGGAAGGACTCAGCGGAGGCACCAATGCAATCATCACCAATTCAACGACCGGAAGTTCCACGCTCACACTCTCAACGGTGACCGGAACCACCAACCTCTATAGCGGAACGATCAATCAGGGAAGTGGTTCGATCTCGCTGATTGTCAACGGGAACGGCACGCAGACCCTTGCCGCAAGCAACAACTACTCCGGAGGAACCTTCCTTCAATCAGGCACACTCGCCATCAGTAATAATAATGCTATGGGCTCGGGAACGGTGGCCTTTGCTTCCAATGCCACGATTGCTTCACTCGCAACACTCACCGTTACCAATGCGTTCACTATTGCCAGTAACGCAACCGCAACTCTTGACGTGGCAACAAACAATAATCTGACTTTGTCCGGTACGATCTCCGGCACAAATGGGTCGCTCACTAAGATCGATACGGGAGCCCTCACTCTTTCCGGTACCAATACTTATACAGGGACCACCACCATCGCAACTAACGGGGGAAGTTTGAGTCTGGGGACAACTGGTAAACTTGCCTCCACCAATATTGTGGTCAATAGCGGAGGCACGCTGCTTCTGGGCGGAAACGGCCAAACCACCACCAACACGGCCCTGACGCTCAATGGCGGGACGATTTCCACGGGAGGAGGAACCACAACCCGTGCTGGCACCAATAGCTTCAGCACACTGACTCTCACTGCCAACAGCACCATTGATTTTTCAAAGCTAACCGGAAATACGGCTCTAGACTTTAACAGCATTATCGCCTCTTACCTTCTTACCAACACTCTCACGATCCTGGATTGGAGTGGAACAGAAGCTTCAGGAACAATCATTGGAGGAGGGACAACAACAGCCCTTATTGATTTAGCCGGACTGGGATCACTTAATGCCACAGAGCTTTCCCATATCAGTTTCTATGGAACCAACGGTTCCTTCTTAGGTACTGCAACTTTTGATGGTAGTGGTGTTCAACTCGTCCCTGTCCCCGAACCAGCTGTCATCATCGCCGGGGGATTACTCCTTGGATGGATGATGACTTCCCTCGTTCCCAAGATGCGCCGTAAAATGAAGCGTAGAGAGAGAAATGCTAGGATTTCTTTTCATGATTTAATAGCTGAGGATAGTCCACATTCTCCTCAAACAACCTGATAGAAAGAACACATTCTAACACTCCCGTTAGCTAGGAGTTTACCAGCCCCTCTGTTCGACTGTATCGAGATAGTGTCCGATCGGGCCTTTTTGCACCTGCCTATCATTTGTTCTGAGCAGGGAATTAAAATAACCGCTTTTGAAAGGAACTTTCGTTGCTTCAAACCAATCGAGATAGGAATCAATCGCCTGGGAACGGCTGACTGTCTCTGCGCGTAGTGAGAGTAGCTTTTTTTCACTTTCAGCAATTTTCTTTTCGGAAAATTTCTTAAAGTTGGCACAAAGCTGAATTGACTCATCCAATAGAGAATCAGACAAGGGGTTTGCTCGTAGCCTGAGGGCTATAAGCCGTGTTGAGAGTTGGTTGATCAGATAGAGAGCCCCTTTTTCCTTTTTGAGCAGAGCAAGGGAATGATTTGGAGTTGATACTTCGCTCAATATCTCATCATACCCCTCAATAGTTGCCTCCAAGCTGAGCATGGAAACCACGCCGGAATCTTCCCCGGATTTTTCGGCCATGAGTAGCAGCCACCGGCGTTCCACAGACTCCATCGGCCACCCAGGCGGCCAACTGGAAGGAGGACGCTTTGGAGAATTGGGATCAAAGACTCCAATCCATTTTTTCATCTCCCTGGCACCACCATCGCCTTTCAGACCTGCACTGACTAGTTCAGCGGTCATTGTGTCATAGATATCGAGCAGGAGGGTATTTGAATCAGAGGGGGCCTTCTGGAGCAGCAAATCAGGGATGGAAGGTGGTGTTCCTCCACGGAGATACGAGGCTGGAATCACGGCAAACGTGGCTTCCGGCTCGGATAATTTCCCAAGCCCGTGCAGCAGCCATTCTGGAAACTCGACGATCCGTGATCCGGCAGTGGGACTCTTTCCGTTGTAATATTGACGCAGAAGGATTGCTTGAGCCAGTGTCGATGAAACCGCTCCTGAATCGAGTTCCCCTGGAGAGAAATCAACCTGGATTTTAGGAAGGCTCCCTTCCACGGAGTCAACACTCAGAGAGGCACGATCCTGAAAGTTGTCATTTTCGTCATGAAGCACCACAACCACAGGTGGAGCACCGCTGGAAGGATAGTCAGTAAGTTGTTCGAACTGCTTTTCGAAGCCGGAAAGTCTCCTTGAAAACCGTTCGCTGAGACTAGAGGATGTGCCATTCAGCGAAAACGCTCCATCGGGAGAGATGGAAAGTGGTTTTGTCTGAGCCCTCCCAGGAAAAAAAAGGGTGATCCCAAAAGCGACAATCAGGGAGATCCTACGCATGGGTTTGAAGAGTATCCCTGGATAACACTACATCACAAAGTGGGCATCAGGAGTCTGTTCCCTAATCCTTTTTTGGGGAGGGCTTTTTATCAACCTTGGTCGGAGTCGACTCAGTTTTGGCGGGAGCGACAGGTGCAGCAGAGGCTGAATCACTCTTTGCTGCGCTCTTATACCCTTCGCTTCGGTAATCCGTGATATAGAATCCCGATCCTTTGAAGATCAGTCCTGCGCCTCTTCCTATGAGGCGTTTTACCTCTCCCTTCCCCCATTTCTTCATTTGGCACTTATCCTTGGGACATGTCTTAAAGGCCTCATCCTTCATCGACTGAAATGCCTCGAACCCTTTCTTGCACTTTCTGCATTCGTATTCGTAGGTCGGCATGAGGAGGAGCAGGTTACAAGAGTTCTGCAATCTGAACGGCATTGAGAGCTGCTCCCTTGAGAAGCTGGTCGCCGCAGATCCAAAAGGTCAAGGCATTGGGAAGAGCACAATCAAGCCGAAGGCGACCAACCTCGCAATCATCCTTCCCGCTCACTTCGATGGGCATGGGATAAGTGGCTGAAGCAGGATCGTCCTTGAGTTGGACGCCGGGAGCGGCGTTGAGCACTTCGCGGGCTTTTTCCAGGGAAACAGGATTTTCAAATTCCGCCGTGATGGCCACGGAATGAGCCCGATAAACAGGCACACGCACACAGGTCACCGAGGCTGTAAAGCCCGGCAGGTGAAGAATACGGCGTCCTTCAAACTGCATCTTCATTTCCTCGCGGGTGTAACCGTCTTCAAGAAAGGAATCAACATGAGGAAGGACATTGAAAGCAATCTGATGAGGGTAAACATCCTTGAGCACGGGATTCCCCAAGGAAATCGAGGCTACCTGATCACTCAGTTCCTCAATGGCGCGTGCACCTGTTCCCGAGACAGCCTGATAACTGGAGGCAATGACCCTTGAGAGGCCAAATGCCTGATGCAATGGATGAAGAGCCATGAGCGAAATAGCTGTGGTGCAGTTGGGATTGGCAATGATACCGGAGTGCGCCGCGACGTCAGTACCGTTGATCTCGGGAACCACAAGCGGAACCTTTGGATCCATACGGAAAGCCGACGAGTTATCGACAACCACGGCTCCTGCCTTAACTGCATAAGGGGCAAATTCCTTGGAAATACCTCCTCCGGCACTAAAGAGGGCTATATCGATTCCCTCGAATGAATCGGGCGTCAGGGACTCAACAAGGAATTCCTCTCCACGGAAGGCAAGTTTCTTTCCTGCTGAACGGGGAGAAGCAAGCAGGCGCAGGGAGGCTACTGGAAAATTCCTCCGTTCAAGAACCCGGAGCATTTCAATTCCCACGGCACCAGTGGCACCGACAATGGCGATATTCTTTGGTGTGGGGCTGGTTGTCTGCATGGCTGTCGTTGTCATGATGGCGAAGGGTAATCATTGTCTTTTCTTCGCAGAGTCTGCAAGCATCCATGCATGGCGAACCGTCTCAGACCGCTTCATCTCGTGGCCAAAGTCTCCCTTCAGCAGCTTGAACTTCTGGATCAGCAGGGAAAACACATCAAACAGTACCCCATTTCAACGTCCCGATTTGGTTTGGGATGTGAAGAAGGGAGTTTTCGAACCCCGACGGGTCGGTTTCGGATTGCCGAGAAAATCGGAGTTGGAGAGCCCGCCTGGATGATCTTCAAAGGCCGGAGCAGCACCGGAATTCTTGCGCAACAGGGAGGGGATGAGGATCTCATTTTGAGTCGTATTTTCTGGTTGGATGGACTTGATCCAGAAAACAGCAACACCCATGAACGCTATATCTACTTTCATGGAACCAATCAGGAGGAGCTGATCGGAACACCAGCCAGCCATGGATGTATTCGCCTGCGGAATCTTGATATGATCGAACTTTTTGACCTAGTTTCGGTGGGTGATCTTGTTGAAATCACAGAGTGATACCTTCCCCTAAAAATGGAAAAACAGGGGAAATAAAAAGAATTCAGGATTTTGCTTTGTCCTAACGGCTCTAATTCGTAAGTTTACTTAATGCAACCAGCACAGAAAGGAGGCGAAATTATACCATGACCATCACCAAGATCGCAGCAGTTGTTGCTCTCGCAGCAGCTACTCTTACCCTCGGCGCTTGTGCTCAAAAGAGCGCGCCAGTTCCTGCCACAGCAGTTAAGAGCAAGTAAGGGGAAAAGGGGGATTGTCCGGTTACGGGCAGTTCATACTTTTAAAAAGCCGGACCGCCAAAACGGTCCGGCTTTTTTTATTCATTGTTTGGAGCGAAGGAAGTATTACGGTTCATGTCCCGCTACTAGCGCAGAAAGGAGGCGAAATTATACCATGACCATCACCAAAATCGCAGCAGTTGTTGTTCTCGCAGCAGCTAGCCTGGCACTCGGCGCTTGCTGCCACAAGCAGTGCCCTTGTCCTGCCACGGCAGTTAAAAGCAAGTAAGACAACAGGTTTGTAGGATACGGGAAGTTCGTATCTGTGAAAAGCCGGGCCGACTAGAATCGGCCCGGCTTTTCTCCTGCATCTTCATGATGCTCTCCTGCTCAACGGTTTGTGAGGAACACTCACATGGAGGTTCCCTTCAAGTAGGAATCTCCAAGGATAATCAACGGCTTGGCTGATGCCGATTCTGGTGGAAGCAACAATGCTTGGATCGGGCTCCGTTGTCTTTTCTAAAACCCAATTTGGATGGGATAAAGGATCCAACGAGTGATGTTGACCCGTGATTCCTAACGCCTGAGTCAGCTTGGCCGGGCCGTTACAGAGGTTGGTTAAGTTCTCACATCCTCTCCTTCGTTGCATTTTCTCGATTCCCTTAAGCGGCTCGAGTGCCCGAATCAGCACAAAACCATCGCGGGTGCCTCCCTTCGTCAACAGGTTAAAAAGCCAGTGCATCCCGTAGTTGAGATAGACATAGGCTGTGCCTGCCTGATTGATTGACACGAATTCCCTAGCACTCGGCCGCCTCCATGTGTGACAGGCAGGATCCCCATCGGCTGCATACGCCTCGGTTTCCACGATCATGCCACGGCACTTTCCGAAGGTAAGTCTGCAGCCGATCAACTCGCTCGCGCAGACCACGGGATCACGCTGGAAAAAGTCACGGGTAAGTCGTTTTTCCATCCTCTTTACAGCCCCGTTGGATGATCAAGAAAACTCCATGGGAGGCCGGTTTTTTGGGAAAGATAGGTTGCTAGCGCCTTCACGCCAAAAGTCTCCGTGGCATAATGGCCGCAGTAGAAGAGGTTGATCCCCTCCTCCTCTGCCGCGGTATAGCTCCAGTGGGGCCCCTCGCCCGTGATGAAGGCGTCAACTCCGAGTTTCGCAGCTGACGCCACCTCACTCCCGGCCCCTCCCGTGACGACGAGAACCGTACGGATTTTTTCCGAGCCGCCGGGAGAATAATGAACGGGACCTCCGACAGCAGCTGAAATTCGCTCGGCAAGTTCATCGCGAGTCGTTGTCTTGATCTTGCCTCGTACTCCCACCAACTGCCCCTTGACGGTCAGGGCTGGTTTCACATCGGTCAGGCCTATGCTTTTTGCGAGCAAGACGTTGTTTCCAAGCTCCAGGTGAAAATCGAGAGGCAGATGAGAACTGTAGAGAGCAAGATCGCCCTCAAAGGCGGCTTTCAGCTTCCGATAGGCAGATCCCACAACCGGAGTGACGCCGTTCCAGAAAATCCCATGATGCACCAAGAGCAGCGTTCCCTTGACGCGGGCAGCTTCACGGATCACCTCCTCACAGGCATCCACTGCCGCGACTAGGCGGGTGATCTTGCCTCTGTTTTCAATCTGCAGGCCGTTCACGGCACCCGGATAATCGTTGATTTCCGTAATGTTCAGGAGTTGATCGAGAGTGGTGACGAGGGTGGTGAGTTTCATGATAGGAAAAGACTTGAAAAAGATTTTTAAATAAAATCAACAAATGTAGTTTTTCCCCGGCCTCGGCTCAGGTAGCAAGGTTAGATGTTACGCGCAGGCATCGTCGGACTTCCCAATGTGGGAAAATCAACTCTCTTTAACGCTCTCACCCGAAGCCGTAAGGCCGAGGCTGCGAATTTTCCATTCTGCACCATTGAGCCGAACGTCGGTGTGGTCAATGTCCCCGACCCACGAATGGAACGACTGAGGGTTCTGGCAGCATCGGAAAAGGTCATCCCTGCGGCTATTGAGTTCGTCGATATCGCTGGCCTTGTGAAGGGAGCCAGCGAGGGGGAAGGACTCGGCAACAAGTTTCTCTCCCACATCAGGGAGGTCGATGCGATTATTCAAGTCGTCCGTTGTTTCGAGAATGAAGATATCCATCATGTTGCGGGATCTGTCGATCCGGTCCGTGATATCGAGATCATTACCACCGAATTCATTCTGGTCGACATGGCTTCGGTGCAGAAGCGCATCGAGCGTCAGGCCAAGCCGGCCCGTACCGGAGACAAGCTTGCCAAGGCCGAGATCGAGCTTGGAGAGAAGATTCTTCCCCATCTCAATGATGGCAAACCGGCTTCCACGGCTGATCTCACAGACGAGGAGAAGAAACTCCTCTCATCTTTTTTTCTGCTGAGCTCAAAACCTGTCCTCTTTGCCGCCAATGTTCGTGAAGAGGATCTTGGTCCGCTGGAATCGGGTGATTATTCTACGAACTCCCATGTGAAGGCTGTCGAGGAATATGCAGCTACTCACCTTGGAACATCCACCGTCATCATCAGTGCACAGATTGAGAGTGAACTGGCGGAACTACCCCCGGAGGATGCCCGTGAATACCTCGCAGGGCTCGGTGTCTCTGACAGTGGGGTCGGCAAACTGATTCGTGCCGCCTATGCCCTCCTCGGACTCCGCACCTATTTCACCTACGGCCCCAAGGAAACCCGAGCCTGGACAATCCGTGCCGGTGACAAGGCCCCTGCCGCTGCCGGAGTCATCCACAGCGATTTTGAACGCGGTTTTATTGCCGCCGAGACCATGGCCTTTGCCGATCTGGACACACTAGGCTCTACTGCAAAATGTCGGGAGGCCGGCAAGTTTCGCATCGAGGGCAAGGAATACGAGGTCAAGGATGGGGATGTGATGGAATTTCGCTTCAATGTCTGATCTGCTTCCTTCATGAAGGATCTAGCGTCCGTCAGCATTCGCGAATCCCTTCTGGCACCTTATGCTCAGAAGGCGACAGAGAGTGCCGGACGCCTCCGTCAGGAAACGGAACATTCCTTCCGCACCTGCTTTCAGCGCGATCGGGATCGCATTATTCACGGTACCTCCTTCCGACGTCTGGATGGAAAGACCCAGGTTTTCTTGAATGGCAAAGGGGATCACTATCGTACCCGTCTGACCCACACCATCGAGGTTGCCTCGATCAGCAGAACCGTGGCCAGGGCGCTTGGGTTGAATGAGGATCTTGCCGAGGCTATAGCACTTGCCCACGATCTTGGACACCCTCCTTTCGGACACTCCGGAGAGGGCAAACTTGACCTGCTTATGAAAGAGCATGGGGGATTTGACCATAACGAGCAGAGCCTTCGCGTCGTCGAGGTGCTAGAGGAAAGTTATCCTCAACAGTCAGGGCTGAATCTTTCCCATGAAGTGTTGGAAGGTTTAAAAAAACATCGGCGCGAGTTTCACCATCCTGATGGGACGACTTCTAAGAATCCTTCGCTGGAAGCCCAAATTGCCAATGTGGCCGATGAGATTGCTTACTACAGCCACGACCTGGAGGATGGTCTTGAATCAGGACTTTTGTATGAGCCCGATCTCAATGTGCTTGAACTTTGGAGCGAGGCCTCGGAATTAGCGCAAGAGCAATCCTCGGGCCTGCTTAATGCTGCAGGACCACGCACCCATCGCAAATTCATCCTGCGCTGCCTCATCAACCGTGAGGTCGAGGATCTCGTCATGACAAGCCAGCGGATGATCGAGCAATCTGGGGTTACCTCGGCCACCGAGGTTCGAAATTATCCCACAAAATTGATCGGCTATTCCACAGTGCTTAAAGCGCGCAATGCCAAGCTGCGGCACTATCTCTTCGAGAACTTTTACCGCCATCCCGAAGTCAATCAGGCCAACGAGAATGCCTGCCTTCTGATGGATGAAGTCTTTCATTCCCTCCTTACAGATCCATCACGACTAGGGGAAAGATCTTTGTCGCGTATTGAGAAGGAGGGGGAGCCTCGTGTTGTGGCTGACTATGTCGCCGGAATGACCGATGCGTATTTACGTGGCTGGCATGAATCTATCAGGCCTGTTGGGATACGCCGTCCTTAAGGGCAAATTTTTCCACTCCTTCGAGTGATCTGAAGAGGATATAGATCAAGCTCGAGACAATGACTCCAATCCACATCGAGGCAAACATGGGAAACAAGGGAGTGACATTTGGAACTGGGTGGAAGTCGAAGGTACAAGGGACAAGGGTTCCAATGATGAAGAGTCCCTGCGCTGGTTTAAGATTAGGGTGCGTCGCTCCGATGTAGGCAACAGTTCCGATGATGCCCGCAATAACTGCTATGTAGATGGCCGTATTATTTGAGGAAGCTGAGAAGATTGTGAGCAGCGCGAGAGCGGTACAGTTACCGAGAGCCAATCCGCCGAGTTGAAGTCGATTGACGACCATGGTCTGGGAAGGAAGTCCGATAGCCCAGGCAAGTCCCAACATAACGACAAAGGTGCCGTATTGCTTGACGACACCAGCTCCGACACAGAGCAAAACAGCTGCTGAAATGGCCAGAAAAAACAGGTCCCTTCTGCCGAAGCGGACTGGCTCCAACTGATGGATTGCAGCCCTGTTCTTCACGGGAAAGATATAAAAAACAACAATGGCAACCAGTACGCCTATCGTCACTCCGATCGTGCGTTGAAACCCTGCGATGATCGGATCGGCCTCAAAAAAATCACTCGTGGGAACAGATCCGCTGTAACCAAAAACCAGAAGCATCATGGTAGCCGCGTCCCGACTCCGGGAGGCAAGATGCATCGTGGTGTAAACGAGCAGCATGTAAGCAGGCAGATAGAACCAGGCTGCATCACGAAACAGAGCATCAATTGACATCCCCATGACACCGGAGATCCATATCAGGATTAGGCGTTGCTTCATCAACCCGTGTTGAAAGACCGTGATCCCGCAGAGCATCGCCACGGTATTGAGAGCGCGAAATGAATTGGGAATATGAAGTAGAAAAAAAATGAAGAGCGTCAGCGCGATAGCGGCTCCCATACGCCAGGCAATGCGGGTCTGATTACTCATTTACGGGTGCGATGAATGGAGATGCCACGTACTTCTGCAATTGCTCCAACCGTTTATTCCCCTCCTCCACATCACTCTTGGTGTGAATGATCACTGAGGCCGTGCCCCCCATGCGGAAGGAGTGTTCTTCGGTTTCATCCAGCACGATCCGGACAGGATATCGCTGGGCCAGAAGGATGAAATCGATTGTTGGTGAAACTTGGGAAAGTAATCCCTGACCGCCGGGTGTGTTTTCGGATGGAGAGCCGAGTTCGGTTACTGCTTTGGGAATCCCTTGGACAATTCCTTGATATTTTTTCCCGGATTCCGCCATGCAATAGACATCAGCAGCCATTCCAGGGCGCAGGTGACGGAGATCTGTCTCTCTAAAATAGGCAAGGACATACCAGATCTTCCGATCAACGATGGAAAAGATCTGCTCTCCAATGGAAGCGTAGACTCCGGGGGTGATCTGCAAATTGGTCACATAGCCATCACAGGGGGCATACACTTTGCAGTAGGAGAGTTTTAGTGCTGCATCTCTCATTGCTGCCTGAGCAGCAACACGTCGTACATTGATATTACCGGAATCGCCGAGGAGATTTTTGGCTCTCTCAAGCGCCGCCTTATCCTGTTCCACTTTCGCCGCCGTTGTCTGGGCCTGGGTCTGGGCAAGCTCGTTTTTATCAGTGGTCACATAATTACTCCCGACAAGAGCCTGAATCCTCTTGGCATAATTTGACGCATAGAGGGCATTCGCTTCGCTCTCCCGTAGTGCGGCTTCACAGGAGGTGATTTGATCCTTGTAGGCATTAATCTCCAACTCAGTCAGGGCAAGTTGAGCCTTTGCTTTATCCAATTCCGCCGCATAAGGACGTTCATCAAGTTCAAACAGAAGGTCCCCTTTGCGGACGGGTTGGTTATCCTTCACATGAATCGCAGTGATGGATCCTCCAACCTGCGCGGCAACACCGACCACATTAGCCCGAACTTGAGCATCTTCGGTGCGAGGATTTATCCTGATATTTTCCTTAACCATCAGTGCCACAATGACTGCACTCAAAAGGATGAGTGTAGAGACAAGCATTCCCAGCACCTTGCGAAAATGTTGAGGAGAAACAGGATAAGAGGCGGGTATTTCGTCACTCATCAGGAAGCAAAGAAAAGGAGCCAGAGCAGGCAGGAATAAAAGGCAATAAGAGCTGCATAAACCATTGCTAGCGGCTTGATAAACGGTATGAGCCCGATTTTAAGAAGGAGCACATGAGTGATCCAAAAGCAAAAAATACCACCGCCGATACAGACCAACCATCCTGGAATATAGGCTCCAGCAAGATTGAGTTGCGGATCACAACCAGTCAGCATCACCATGATCATTAAAATAGGAACAGCAAGACGCCGTGACATCCCATCACCATAAGAGAGCGCTACGAAATGCGGCAACGCTAATTGCCACGGCTTTTCTGCTGCTTTTCGCCGATTCTCATGAGACGAAGGCGACAGATTCTGTTGCTGTATTTGTTGCCGAACGTTCTTACGACCTTCCTGCACTGGTCGAGCTTTCCTTGGCTAACAACCCCTACACCCGCGGCGACTTTTATAAGATTGCGGCTGCAGCTGCTACTGTTGGCGAAGCGAAATCCCCTTACTATCCCAAAGTTAGCGTCACGGCGACGGGTGGATATGACAGTGGCTATAACCCCATTCAAACTGGACCTGAAGCCTACAGTCGCGTCAGCGTGAATCCTGGAATCCAAATGGAGTATCTCGTGCTCGACTTCGGACGACGTGCTGCTGATGTCCGCCATGCTGTGTCATTGCTGGAAGCGGCAGATCTTGAGTACAACCGCCGGGTTCAGACGACCATCTATGCCCTTCAGGAGAGCTATTTCTCTCACACTGCCGCCCTGACCCAGCAGGATTCCGCATTGACGAACCTCGAGTTTGCACGCACCACCCATGATATGGTGGAGGCTCAGAAAAAATCTGGCCTCGCGACGGAGCCGGAACTTCTTGCAGCGAATAAAAACCTATCACAAGCGCAATCCGAAGTCGTCACTGCAAAACGGAATGTGGAAGTCACTCTGGGAAATCTCCGGGTTGCCTCAGGTCTCCCTGCTAACGCTCCTCTGAAGGTCTCCCCTCCAAACGGAAACATTCCATTGCAATACCTCTCCTCGCGCGTGGATCAACTCATCGATATTGCTCTGATCAATCGCCCTGATCTGGCCGCCCGCACCGCCGATATCCGTGCCAGCCACGCTGCCACCGACAGAGCCAAGGCAGACTTTCTTCCCAAACTTTCTCTGCAAGGTTCCTATACGAGTCAGAATTACAACTATAACGCCAATCTTGCCGGAGTCTCCGGCTCCTTCAACGGTAGCTATAACGCCGTCGGAGGCTTTGCTGTGCTGAGTTGGGATCTTTTCGACGGATTCGAGCGGGTTTCCAAAGTCAAAAAACGCCAGGCCGAAGAGGCCGAGGCCCGTTCCGATGCAGAAAGCACGAGACTTGAAACAACCCGTGATGTCTGGATCTCCTACAATGATACGCTGAAAGCACGAAAAGCCGTCGACTTTACGGAATCTCAAACTATCTCGGCTACGGAAAACTTCAATGCTGCACAGGCTGCCTTCCAGGATGGGCTCGCTACCATCATTGATCTGATCTCCGCTCAGAACAACCTCGCGACGGCCCACTCAGAACAGGCAGGCGCCACCGCCGATTACCTCACGAGTCTTGCCGCTCTTTCCTTGGCTATGGGAGAGAATTCTCCGAGGTCCAACAAACACCCTGACTAGGCACGTTGTCGCTCCTCGGTCAAAACCTTCAAACCCTCCCTAGAACTAGGCAGGAGTTGATGCCACCAAATCCAAAAGAGTTTGAGAGGACTTTTTTGGGTAATGCTTCCCGTCCGTGATTGGGAAGAACATTGAGCCGGCATTCCGGATCGGGAGTCTGGTAATGAAGTGTTGGCGGCAGAAAACCTTCGGTCATGGCGAGGCAGCAAACCACCGCCTCGATCGCTCCTGTCGCGCCGAGAGGATGAGCCGTGTAGGCTTTGGTTCCGCTCACCGGGAGTGTTGCTGCACGATCTCCAAAGATTTCGTGAATGCATCGGGACTCATTGCTGTCATTCACCTGGGTGGAACTTCCGTGAGCATTGATATACTCGATCTCGTCAGGATTTGTCCGGGCATCAGCCAAAGCGTCCCGCATGGCTCGAACCGTGGGAACCCCAGTGGGATGCGGGGAGGTCATGTGATAGGCATCGTTGTTGTGAGAAAAGCCGAGTATCTCCGCATAGATGCGCGCACCTCGTTTCTTGGCATACTCGTACTCCTCGACAACAAGTGATGCAGCCCCCTCACCCATGACAAAGCCATCGCGATTCAGATCAAAAGGACGGCAGGAATGGCGTGGATCCGCCGTGCTCATCGTGCCGATACGCGCAAATGCTCCGTAAGTCAGTGGACTAAGGGGTGCCTCCGATCCCCCGGCAAGGATTACATCAGCCAAGCCATCACGGATGTACCGGAGAGCCTCACCGAGAGCGACTGTGCCGCTAGCACAACTGTTTGAATTCGTCGTTCCCACTCCTTGAAACCCGCATGTGATAGCGATATTGGAATGGGCTGATCCTCCAAAAACCTGCAAAGCCAGCATGGGGCTAACGGCCTTGAATCCCCCGCGGACAAAGGCATCGTGTTCCATTTCTGCATTACAGATGCCTCCCAGGGCGGTGCCGAAACTCACCCCTCGTCGAGGATCAGGAGTTTCCGGATTCCAAGGAAGTCCGCTGTCTTCCAATGCCAGCAAGGCACTCGATACAGCGAGTTGGGCATAGCGATCGAGGCGACGGAGTGACTTGGCAGGAAGAAAGCGAAGTGGGTCGAAATCATTAATCTCACCGGCTGATCGTGCATCCAGCCCATTCAGATCAAACCGGGTCAGCGGAGCAATCCCTGTCGTTTCAGCCAGGATACCGCGCCAAAAATCTTCCCTTCCTGTGCCGATGCAGGTAATCGGTCCAATGCCAGTAATGACGGCACGATGTCTCATCTGGATTCCTCCAGTAACTTTTTAAAGGTGGCGAGTGTGCGGGGAGCGACCCAATCAATCATAAAGTTACCAATAATGGGTTCGGCCAGGGGGGCAAGGAGCGGCCATCGAAAGTTGAGATCGTGTTCGATTACCACGCGGACGCCCGAGGATTCCTGTTTAAAGAGCCAGCGTACTTCCATCCCCTTGGTGAAAGCTTTCAGATGGCGAAAATTTAGCATCGGTTCCTGCGGATCACGACGATACTCGGAGGTCCAGGAAATTGGGATCAATCCACGCAGGGCGGCCATTTCAATGATCCCAGCATCGGGACCACCGGAGAGCCATCGAACCCAGCGATAATGAGGAAGCAACTCCGGCCATCGTGTCAGATCGGAGGTCATCGCATAGATCTTCTCCATCGGGGCATGGATCACTAGTGAGCATTCGTTATGCATGAACTATTTCAGTTTTTTGGTTCTCACATAGTGAAGTTGGAGTGAACCATCCATCTCCTCCAACCCTTTCAATCTGAACTGGAGATCATGCTGTAGAAAATCACCTGGCAGCCCACTCAAGCTGCTGTTTCCCGCTCCACCGACAATAACCGGGACAAGCGTTATTCGGAGTTCGTTGACTGCGTCAGCTTTAAGTAACGTTTTGACCTGATCATCATCCCATTCGCCCAGAATTTTCCCATCGAGGCTCATCGAGAGCGTGACGATAGATTTAAGAATTTTCTGTGTCACAAAGGAGTTGCACTTCAGCTCATCAGGCAGCTTCCTCAGACTCAATCTGATGCTCGATCTCTTCAAGCTGACTCTCCATCGCGCCGAGTGAAGCCGTCCCCCCATCTCCAGGTCTGTAGGTCATGTAGATGACGCCCCCGATCAGCCCCCAGACAACTGCTAGAGAGAATCCAGTGAGGGAAATCAAGGTCGCAAGTTCCTTGGGAGTACCGTAGAGGGAGTTGAGCATGAGAGCAAAAAGACCCTCTCGAACCCCGATGCCTGCGAGACTAATGGGCAGCGAACTGATGGTGTTGACGATGGGGATCACCGAGGTCATCGCTGCGGCACCGGGATTACCCACGAAGGCAAAGGCCGCAAAGATGGCGGCCCCAAAGATAAAAAGATTCAACAGCAGGGAGAGTGCTGTCGCTGCAACAACTGCCTGCCATGATCTGGCATAAACAGAAAAGGCCCGTGCGATATCGATGATCGCAGCATGCCCTGGCATCTTCGCGGGAAGGCGATTTGCGAGATGAAAACGATCGATGATCAGCCCCACCGTGATGAGTCCGATGAAGCCTCCAAAGATAATTCCCACAGTTATCAGAAAGGGACGAATCATTGGCAGTGCCATCAGTTCCGTATGGAAGTAAACAAAGACCCCGATGGAGACTAGGATCAGTGCAAACATCCCGGTTGCACGGTCAACAACAATACTAAGGAGTACTCCACTCTTCGATTTGGGTGCTTCGCGCATTGCAAAGAAGACCTTGATGAGATCGCCTCCCACACCTCCTGGAAGACAGAGATTAAAGAACATGCCGATCATCACCAGTTGCCAGACGCGGAACCAATTGAGGGTGATTCCCTGGACACGCATCAGCAGTTGCCAGCGGATGGAACCAACCACGAGCACGAGGCCAAAGCAGATGAATCCTGGAATGAGCCAGGCGAGATTTGCCGTATGAAGGGCCTCGATCATCTGATGCCGTTTCACCGGATCATGAAACAGCAGCCAAAGAAGAAGCAGCGTGACGCCTATCTGAAGAAGGGTCATCAGGGTTTTTTTAAGATTCATGAAGGTGTGTGAAATTGGGTTTTCCAGCGTTCTGCGGCAGCGATGATGTCTGCCGGCTTTGATTTGGAAGAGAGTTCCAAAACGTAAGGGAGGGAGGATGGCAGAAGAGGAACCAGTCGGTCGAAGGGAATTTCACCATGGAAGGGAATAAGATGATCCTTATCAGGCCACGCGGCATCCTGAAGATGGGCACCAACAGCATACGGGGCGATTTCGGAAAGCCATTGGGCATGATCGAGCAGACCGAGGCTCTCGCGCATCTGTGCGTGGCCAAAATCATGCCAGTAACGGAGATGAGGAGTGTTAAAGCGTTGGAGCAGAGCGAGCAATTCGCGTTCCGTCGGAATGGCTTCGAAATCGCTTCTGTTTTCAACACCGAGGGTAATCCCCAGTTTGGAAGCTTCTTCCACCAGGGGTTCCAACAGTGCGGTCACCCGATCAAGATAGACTCGGGCTGTCTTTTCCCGCTTCCGAACTACTTCCAACTTCTGTCGGGCATATTCGCGGCTGGCAACTCCCTTTTCCCGGAGGGTCGAAAGCAGCGAGTCGGTCATTCCGCTCAAAGGGGTGATCCTTCCAAGATGGAGCACGACAAAGCGGGCACCAAATTCGTTGGCTGTCGCCAGAGTCTGGCGTGTCAGACGAACAGCTCTTTCCCTATCAGCAGGACGATAAGAGGTGAATTCATAGCAATCGGGGTTGTCTGTAAGAACCTCAACCGGCATTGGGCAGAAGTTGTGAACGCTTAAGACCTTGAACTTGCCCTGAGCATGAAACTCCCGGATGCCATGCAGCTGGGAGACATTCAATCCATGCCCCAACTCGATGGTATCAAATCCTAATTCAAGAATCTTTTGAACAAGCGCAACCCCGTTGCGTTCGCGACCGGCAATCCAATTGGTGGAAAAGGCAATCATTGATGGTGGGAGGAAACAGTAATCATCTCCGAGTGCGGGGGCTATACGAAAGCACTTCCCCATCTGGGATGGCAAAAATCAACTAGCTCACCGAGAAAGGGGTAGGAAAGTTGTTATAACAACAGCCTTCCTACCCGCAAAGTTCCTCCGGGAATTTTTCAGTGTTTCCCTAAACTTTCACCGGATCGAGATCCCAGATGTCAGTGGCATATTCGTGGATCGTTCGATCACTGGAGAATTTACCCATGCGAGCCGTATTGAGGATTGCCATCTCGGCCCACTTGGCTTTGTCCCTGAACG
>Ga0302201_10000401_pt1 | contig 39598 bp, 33 predicted proteins | sample II_Bog_N3_2_FD_194586 | JGI IMG/M metagenome (GOLD analysis project Ga0302201, IMG submission 194586) | Peat permafrost microbial communities from Stordalen Mire near Abisko, Sweden - II_Bog_N3_2 | ecosystem: Environmental > Terrestrial > Soil > Wetlands > Peat | place: Sweden: Abisko... | reverse complement strand
CGTCATGTGCGCGAAGCGGTTCTCAATGGCGCAGCTCAACCCTTGGGCCGGCTTCCCGCAACCCAAAGCCTTCACTTCGACATCGTCCTGGCTCTGCGTAACCAGCCAGCGTTGGAAAACTTCCTGGACGAGCTCTACGATCCTACCAGCGCCTCCTACCGGCAGTTCGTTACGGTGCAGGAGTTTACCGAGAGATTTGGCCCCAGTCAGGAAGACTATGACGCCCTGATCGCTTTCGCGAAAGCGAACGGCTTTACGGTGGTTGGCGGCTCGCGCGATGCCATGGACGCACAATTCATGGCACCCGTTGCGAACGTGGAAAAGGCCTTCCACGTGACCATGGGCCTCTATCAGCACCCCACCCAAAACCGCACCTTCTACGCTCCGGACCGCGAGCCCACCGTCGATCTGTCAATCCGCCTGTGGCATATCTCGGGCCTGGACAACTATTCGATCCCACGCCCCGCGCTTCATCACCAGGATTCGACGGTGCGTGCCAATGCCGTAAAGGGTTCTTGTCCCTCGAGTTCATATTGTGGTAGCGATATGCGGGCGGCCTACTACGGCGGAACCGCTTTGACCGGCGCTGGCCAGACGGTCGGGCTGCTGGAGTACTACGGATATGATATAGCCGACGTGAAGACTTACTTCAAGAACGCCAAGCAAACCAACAAGGTTCCGATCAAGGGCGTTTCCACGGATGGAACTTCTTTGAATTGCAAATATCCGGTCTGTGACGATACGGAACAGACCATTGACATCACCCAAGCCGTCTCCATGGCCCCTGGATTGAAGGACCTGTTTGTGTTCGTGGGCTCCAGCGACACGGCCATCCTCGGTTCCATGACGACGCACACTCCGCTCTCGGCGCAACTGAGCTCTTCGTGGACGTGGGCGCCGTCGGATCCCAGCACCGACGATCCTTTCTTCGAGAAGTTTGCGGCTCAGGGTCAAAACTATTTCCAAGCGGCTGGCGACAGTGGTAAATATACGTCGAGTTCCAGCTATGTTTGGCCGGCGGATTCCGCCTATGTCACGGCGGTCGGTGGCACGGACTTGCAGATAACAGGCCCGGGTGGCGCCTGGAGCTCGGAAACCGCGTGGTCCGACGGCGGCGGCGGCTACTTTACGCCCGACGCCATTCCCATCCCCGCATGGCAGAAGCTCAAAGGCGTCGTCACCGCAACGAACAAGGCGTCCAAGAAATTGCGGAACTCCCCCGACGTCGCGGCCGAGGCGAATTTTGACTTCTATGTCTGTGCCGATCAAAGCGCTTGCACGGCAAACAACTATGGGGGCACCAGTTTTGCCGCGCCCATGTGGGCCGGCTACATGGCTCTGGTCAATCAGCAGGCGGTTGCCAATGGCAAAACTACGCTCGGCTTCCTGAATCCCACCATTTATGCGCTGGGTGTCGGGAAAACCTATACCACCGATTTCCACGACATCATCGGCGGCAGCAACGGCTATTCCGCAGTGAAGGGCTACGATTTGGCGACCGGTTGGGGCAGTCCGAATGGGGACGGCCTCATCACCGCGCTTGCCGCAACCAAGTAACCAAGAACGCTAAACCATGGGCGGGACTTCGGTCCCGCCCTTTTTCTTGCTTCATACGCTTTTTCGACTAACTCGCAACAGATCGGCAGCCCGCGCAATGCCTCCAGCGTGATATCTTCACTAACCTAGGAGGAAATTCTGTTTCCCGCCAACGAACCGTATCGGTTCGCGCCGGATCTGTATAATCCTCCCCGTGCGGATTTCGAGATTTTAAATCTCAAAATCGAAAGTTCAAATTGACCCTATAAGGAGAGACACTTGAAAATTGCGAAAGGTGGGTATCCGCCTGACTCAGGTAGCCCCTACAGATTGTGGTTTGGCTTTGGTCTTCGCTGAGGGCGGGTGAACTATCCGGTGATGGGTAACTGGATCGACGGCCACAGCTTGCTGCGCCAGACGAAAGAAGACCTTACCTCGACTCTTTGATCGCCGGCGATTGAACCGGAACGTGAATTCATCGAGATAGTAGTCCAAGTGCTTATGACTGACTGCTCCCTGGTGGGTTCCCATCAGCCACCGTTTGAGCAAGGAGATCGCGAGGTGAACCCGTGGCATCAGCTCCGATGCAGTCTTCTTCTTTCCCTTTAGAAACGTGACCTCGTGCTGGTAGCCTTTGCTCTCCACGGGCAGATATCCCAGCCAGCCGTCGGTGTGGACGACGCTGCCCGGTTCTACCGAGTCCTGCACAAAGGGCACCAAGCTTGCGGCCGAGGCGTCTACAATCTGGCGCATCCGAATCCGACCGATCCCGGGCCCATCTTCTTGAGCGGCAACGACAATCAGTGCTTTATCCAAATTGAGCCGGCCGGGCAAGCCCTCCTCCAGACCGCCGATGTAGCACTCATCCACCTCCACTCTGCCCGTGAGCAAATCACGCCCCGGCCTTACCATGGCGCGGCGTAATTTATGCAGCAACGTCCAGGCCGTCTCATACCTTTTCAGTCCCAGCACTCGTTGCAGTCCCAACGCGCTAGCCCCGTTCTTCTGAGTGGTCATCCACCACATGGCGCGAAACCACACTGACAAAGGAGTCCGCGTATCCTGGAAGATCGTTCCGGCTGTGACCGAAGTCTGGTACCCACACCCGGCACACTCCCTCAGACTTCGCACCGGCCACGCTTTCCCCGATCCGCAGTGGGCACAGCGGAAACCCGTCGGCCAACGGAGTCGTGCCAAATACGCCCGACACGCGTCCTCGGTAGTGAAGTTCGCCTCCAACTCCGTCAGATTACGTGGATACTCTTCCACCATCCCCACACACTACATATTGGGCTTACCTGAGTCAAGCGGATACCCACTTTGCGAAATTACGACTACTGACCCTGGCGATACTGCTGGCGGTGGCTTCCAGCCTATGCTTGGCGCAGGCGGCACCGGCGACTTCCACGGACACCGCGAAAACCGACAAAAAGGCCGCGAAAAAGAAATCGGCCCCGGTGGACCCCTCCACCATCCCTCAAGCCGCTGGCGGCGGAGGCGGCAAGGTGTGGGTGAATACTTCGAGCAAGGTCTACCACAAGGAAGGCGACCCCTGGTACGGCAAGACCAAGCACGGTCAGTACATGACCGAGGCGGACGCCACCAAGGCTGGCTACAAGCAAGCCAAAGAAGAAGAGATGGGCAAGAAGGACGAGATGAAGAAAGACGAGATGAAGAAGTAGATTGACGAACTTTGCCCAGCGAAGCCACCCGGACTCGGGTGGCTTTTTGCTGCCAAATTGCCGCGTCCGGGGTGAAAACAACCGCAAGAATGTGGGTTTTTTCCTCGCCTGATGTGTAGATCGAGGGTCGTTCGCAGGAAGGGACCCGTTCCCTCCCGGTATTACCTCAGTAACCCCGCCAGTGTTCTGTTCTTCTTCTGGAGTATTCCGTGTGATATAACGCCGTTAGCTGTTCGTTTGGGTTGGGGCTGGATATGTTCGGGTTTTCTGGCCGCTCTTGATGGTTTTCGAGGAAACGCACCCAGCAACAGCAGAGGAGGAATCGTGGCCGAAGCGCGTACCGGAAAAAGGTTTCCGCTGCAATTGCCGATCAAGATTCATAAGGAAGATACCGTTGGCGAGATCAGCAGCGGCATGACCGGCGATCTGAGCGCTGCCGGCGTGTACATCCGCGCCGATGCTTCGCTTGAGGTTGGTTCGCCAGTCGAGTTTGAGATTACCCTGCCGCCTGAAGTGACTGGCGGCAAGGACCATGTTGTCATTCAGTGCCGCGGCCGCGTAGTGCGGACCGATGAGCCCAATGCCAGCGCCGCCTCCGGGGACAACCGGGGCGTCGCTTGCGTAATCGATTCTTACGAATTCGTTCGCAATTAACCGGGAGCGACCATGCTAAAACTTATTCTGGCCGACAATCAGGCGATATTTCGCGCCGGCATCGCCAAGGTGCTGGCGGTAGAAGACGAGATGCGCATCGTGGCGCAAGCGCAGACCGCCGAACAGATGTTCATGGCGCTCGACAAGTTTCGCGCCGCCGTGCTCATCATTGCCGGAGGCTTTCACTCCGACTTCAACTCGATCCTTTCCGCCGCCAACAAGAACAAGACCCGCGTCGTCGTCCTCGCCGATACCGGCGAGAGCGCGCAACGCTACATGGCCGCCGGCGCTCATGGAGTGGTGTATCGCAACGTCACCAGCCCCGCGCTGGTCGATTGTGTCCGCAAGATCGCCCGCGGCGAAAGCTGGGTGCAGGACATGGCGGTGCCGAGCGAGTTGACCGAAAACGATATGGTCGGCCTGCGCGTCCGCGACCGCTTGACGGCCAAGGAACTGCGCATCGTCGCCCTCATCGTCCAGGGCTACAAGAACAAGGAAATCGCCACCCAGTTGGGTACGACCGAACAGGTGATCAAGAACTACCTGCGCAACGTCTACGACAAGATCGGCGTGTCCGACCGGCTGGAGCTGGCGCTGTTCACCATTCACCACCGCATTTTGAACGAAGCCGCGGCCGCAACCGCAGCCGCCGCTATCCCCCCGGTCGCGCAAAGTGCCGGAATCAGCAACTAGCGGTTTTTCGTTTTTAGCGGGGCCGCCTGCGGGCGGCCTTTTTCGTTGTGAAGAGGTTATTCTTGGATCATGAAAATCACACTCCTGTTCTGGCATAGCCTCACCGTCCTTTCGCTGCTCGTCTGCTTGGCCAGTCTGGCATCGGCCGCAGATCAAGCTGACCCAGTCGACAACTACGTTCTTGCCGAGATGGCCAGGCAGCACATTCCGGGACTCGCGTTGCTGGTCTCCCGCGGCGGCCATGTGATCCGCGCGCAAGGATACGGCTTGGCCAATGTAGAACTCCAGGTTCCGGTTAAGCCCGAGACGATCTTTCAATCCGGCTCCGTAGGCAAGCAGTTCACCGCGACCGCAGTCATGATGCTGGTCGAGGAAGGCAAGATCGCCCTCGACGATCCCCTAACCAAATATTTCCCCGACGCGCCCGCCCCCTGGACCCAGGTCACGGTTCGCCAACTGCTGAGCCACACCGCCGGGTTCACCGACTATCCAAACGGTTTCGACATGCGCAAAGACTATACCGAAGCGGAGCTGCTCAAGATTGTCGAGGCCATTCCGCTGGCCTACCAGCCCGGCACCAGTTGGAACTACAGCAACCTCGGCTATCTCACCCTCGGCATCGTGATTCACAAAGTCACCGGCGAATTCTATGGAGACTTCTTGCAGGACCGCATCTTCCGCCCGCTCGACATGAACAGCGCTCGCATCATCAGCGAAGCCGATATCGTGCCCAATCGATCGGCGGGATATCGTCTCTTGAATGGGGAATTGAAAAATCAGGAGTGGGTCGCGCCCACCCTGAATACGACGGCGGATGGAAGTTTGTACTTTTCCATTGTCGACCTGGCCAAGTGGGATGCAGCGCTATACACCGAGAAGCTTCTGAAACGATCAAGCCTGGAACAGATGTGGACCGTGGCCAAACTCCAGGACGGGCAGCCAAACTCCGGCCACTACGGATTCGGCTGGCTCACCGGAAAGCGCAACGGACATTCGGTGGTCGAGCACGAAGGCTCATGGCAGGGCTTTGAGACTGACATTTCCCGCTACCTTGACGACAAACTAACGGTAGCCGTCCTGGCAAATCTAGCCGAGTCGAAGCCCTATATCGTTGCGAACCATGTGGCAGAGATGTATTTGTCGGGAAGCGTGAAGTGAACGCTGCCTGAAACGCTGGTGGAGCGCCGGATACCCGCTCCCGTCGCCCCACCGACTGTATTAGACCTTCTCCGCCACGCTCTTCGCTTGCGTAAACAAGTAGAGATAATCCGGGCCGCCCGACTTGGAATCGGTTCCCGACATATTAAAGCCGCCAAACGGATGCGCGCCCACCATCGCTCCCGTGCATTTGCGGTTCAGGTAGAGGTTGCCGACGTGGAACTCGCGCACGGCACGATCGAGTTTCTCGCGCGAACCGGAGTAGACGGCGCCGGTCAGCCCAAACTCGGTGTCGTTGGCGATCTCCAGCGCATGATCGAAGTTGCGGGAGCGGATCACGGCCAGCACGGGGCCGAAGATCTCTTCCTGCTCCAGCGTAGACTTCGGTGCGATGTCGGCAATCACCGTCGGCTGAATAAAGTAGCCTTCGCCAGCGTCCGTGGCGCGCGCGCCGCCGGTGATCAGGCGTCCTTCTTTTTTGCCGATCTCGATGTAGCGCAGAATGTCGTTCATCGAACCTTCATTGATGACGGCGGCCATGTTGGGATTCATGGCGGGATCGCCAATGGTAATGCGCTCCACCCGCAACTTCAGTTTTTCGAGGAACTTGTCGTAGATGCGCTCGTCGACAATGGCGCGCGAACACGCCGAGCACTTCTGGCCCTGGAAGCCAAAAGCCGCCTGCGCTACGCCTTCGACGGCGGCGTCGACATCGGCGTCGGCATCGACGACGATCGCGTCTTTGCCGCCCATCTCGAGCACGGTGCGCTTGATCCAGAGCTGACCTTTTTGCTGCTGCGCTGCCGTTTGGTTAATGTGCAATCCAACCTCGCGCGAGCCGGTGAAAGCGATGTAGCGAATCTTGGCATGCGCGACCAGGGAATCTCCGAAGCTCGCACCGCCGCCAGGACAAAGATTGACCACGCCATCGGGCATGCCGCATTCTTCCAGCAATTCCACGAACTTCGCCGCGATCGTGGGCGAATCGCTCGAGGGCTTGAGCACGACGGTGTTGCCGCTGACGATGGAAGCCAGAGTCATGCCGGCCATGATGGCGCAAGGAAAATTCCACGGCGGAATCACCGCGCCCACGCCCAGCGGAATGTACGTCAGCGTGCCGCGCTCGCCCGGCAGTTGCACCGGGGGTTCGGCCTTGGCGAAGCGCAGAGCCTCGCGCGCATAAAATTCGCAGAAGTCGATGGTTTCGGAAATGTCTCCATCGGCCTCGGCCCAGTTTTTCGAAACTTCGAAGACCAGCCAAGCCATGAATTCCAGCTTGCGCTCGCGCATTACGTCGCCGACGCGAAACAGGAGCGAAGCGCGCTCCTCGACCGAGGTATGGCTCCAATGACTGAAGGCCTGACAAGCTGCTTGCACGGCGGGCTCCACGTGCTCTTTGCCGGCTCTCTGGTGAACACCGACCACTTCCGACGGCTTGGCGGGATTGAGGGAACGAATCTTTTCCGCGGTCTTGGAGCGCTTGCCGCCGATGATCAGGTCGTACTCGCGACCAAGTTGGCCACGCACTTTTTCGAGTGCGGCGTGCATCTTGCGCACGTTCTCTTCTTTGCTGAAATCGACGAACGGCTCATTCTTAAACGCGCCCTCGTGAAGGCGGACTTGCAGACGGGGCGGGGCTTCCATGGTTGCCATAGGTTTCCTTTCTGTACAAAGAACGATAGGCGTAATTTTACACCTGTCGCTGCGGCGGAAGACGAATGCACGGCGTTCTTCGGGCGTTCTTCGAAGGCGGCGAATGCCCACCGCATGGCATGCCAGACTGTATAATCGTGGATTCCGATGAGCTACCAGGTCCTGGCGCGTAAATACCGGCCGCAGAAATTCTCCGACGTCATCGGCCAGGACCACGTCACCCGCACGCTGCAAAATGCCATCGCGCAGGAGCGCATTGCGCACGGCTACATTTTCAGCGGCCATCGCGGCATCGGTAAGACCACGGTCGCTCGCATCCTGGCGATGGCGTTGAACTGCCGGTCGTCGGCAAAGCCCCCCATCGAGCCCTGCGGCATCTGCGAGTCCTGCACCGAGATTCGCAATGGCAATTCTGTCGACGTGATCGAGATCGACGCCGCCACCAATCGCGGCATCGACGAGATCCGCGAATTGCGCGAAGCGGCACGCTATCGCCCCGCTCGTGACCGCTTCAAGATCTACATTCTCGACGAAGCCCACCAGATCACCGACGCGGCCTTCAACGCGCTGCTCAAAACCCTGGAGGAGCCTCCCAGCCACGTCGTCTTTATGATGGCGACCACGCAGCCCGAGGATATTCCGCAGACCATCCGCTCGCGCTGCCAGCACTTCAGCTATCGCGCCATGAAGTTCGACGCCGTCATGGGGCAACTGCGCGACATCGTCGCCAAAGAGAGCATTCCCGCCGACGAAGACGCCCTCGCCCTGCTCGCCGAAGCAGGCGACGGATCGATGCGCGACGCGCTTTCCATCCTCGACCAGGCGATTGCCTCGACTGCCGACCACCTCACCGCCGACTCGGTGCGCAGCCTGATCGGCTCCGCTCCCGCAGCCGCGCTCGAAACGGTAATGCAGGCGGTCGCGGAAAGTTCGAGCGAAAGGATTCTGGTGCTGGTCGATGAACTGATCGGCGAAGGCCACGGTCCCACACACTTCGCGCGCCAGTTGGTGCGCTTCCTGAGAAATGTCACGGTGGCAAAGATCGCGGGCAAGAATTCGCCGCTGCTGCAGATTTCCTCCGATGAGCGCGCGCGCGTGGGCCGCATCGCCGAATTGTTCGGGGAGGAAGATTTGGCGCGGCATCTGCAGATCATGCTGCGCACGCACGGGGAACTTGGATACCGCCAGGAACAGCGCTTCCATCTCGAACTGGGATTGTTGAAAATGGCGCATGCACAGCGGTTGCTGCCGATAGAACAGTGGCTGAGCGAGGCGTCCGCGTCGCGAACCACCGGCACACCACCCAGGCCAACTCTCGCGCCGAGTCCAGTTTCTCGCTCTATATCGTCGCCGACGGAAGCGCGGCGGACGGAACCTGGCGTTTCGGCGCGATCGAATTCGGTGTCGCCGTTTGCTGCTGATTCGGCTCGCAAGAGCACTCCCAAGGCGGAGACGTCCGGCGAACCCGCAGCGTTCGCGGGCGGGGGCGCCCGCGCCACACAAAGCGGCAACGTCGTCATCATGGGATCGGCCGCTCCAGCGATTGCCGAGTCGCAAACGGAACCGGTTCCGCAAGTGGCCGAAAGAAACGAAGTCAAGTCTGAGATGAGAGTCGAGCCGCGAGGAGAAGCCAACGCGGATTCTCTTCGTGACGCCGTTCTCAACGCGCTCGGCAATCAGCCGATGCTGGTCTCGTTGATTGAGAGCGCCGAGTGGACGCTGCACGGAAATTCGGTGCTCGCAAAAGTAGCGGCATCCTCCACGATGATCGAAATGTCATTCACCGCCGAGGCGCGCCGTATCGCCAGCGCCGCCGCCAGCGGTCAGGCGGGTAGACCGATCAAGGTGCAAGTGGAGCCGGGCGGAACGGCGCAGGCGGTAACTGCTCCACGGCGGGCGTTACCGAACGGAAGCGCCCGCAGCCGCGCCGAACAAGATCCAATCGTGCAGCGCATGAAAGAGAAATTCGGAGCCGAAATTCGGACTGTGATTGATTATCGGGAGAAAGGGTGAAGCGATTGGTAATTTGTGATTTGTAATTTGTAATTGAAAGGCCCACTCCGCGTGGTTTGCTCTTAGATTACCAATTACAAATCACCAATTACAAATTTCCTTATGTCTGGATTCAATTTGCAGGAACTCATGGCGCAAGCCAAGCAGCAGTACGAAACGCTGCAAAAGAAGATGGAGCAGACCGTGGTCGAAGCCTCGGCCGGCGGCGGCTCGGTCACCGTGAAAATGGACGGCCGCAAGCAGGTGCTCAACATCAAGATCGATCCGGAAGTGGTGAAGGCCGGTGATGTGGAGATGCTGCAGGACCTAGTAATGGCTGCACTGAACGAAGCCAGCCGCAAAGTCGATCAGGCGATGAAATCGAGCGTCGGCGGAATGCTCGGCGGAATGGGCCTCGGGGGACTCTAGCAAAATGTCGCGTTTTGCCGAACCCATGACCCGGCTCATCGACGAGCTCAAGAAGCTGCCCGGCGTCGGCAGCAAGAGCGCGCAGCGCCTGGCCTTTCACATCCTGCGCTCTAGCGATGATGACGCCGAAGCTCTCGCCTCGGCCGTTCGCGACGTCAAAGCCAAGCTCCGGCTGTGCTCGATCTGCAACAACATCACCGACGTCGATCCCTGCGTCTATTGCAGCAATCCGACACGCAATCAAAAGCTGGTCTGCGTGGTCGAGGAGCCGACTAATATTTCTTCGGTCGAAAAGACACGGCATTTTAATGGCGTCTACCACGTGCTGCACGGCGCGATTTCTCCCTTGCACGGCATAGGTCCGGACCAGCTACGCATCGCGAATCTGATGACGCGCGTCGCCTGCGGCGAGGTCGAAGAAGTCATTCTGGCTACCAATCCCACCGTCGAAGGCGAAGCCACGGCCGCCTACCTTGCCCAACAACTCAAGCGCGAGGGACTGCGCGTCACCCGCATCGCCATGGGCATTCCGGTGGGCAGCGACATCGAATACACCGACGAAGTCACCATGCTGAAAGCCATGGAAGGCCGCCGGGAAATGTAGGGCCGCTCAGTCTGTCGCAAACGATGCTTCTCGCCTTTTGTTTCGCCTGCCGGTCATGTCACCGGGGAGTTATATCTCACCGTCGCACCTCCTGCGTATAATGTGCGCTTGACTTTCGTATCTCTCTTTGAGGGATTCATCCTTATGGAACATGTTTCTTCCTTCGCGCAACGGGTCCTACTGTGTGGTGGAGTGCTGTTGATCGTAACCGGGACGCTCTGCGCGCAAGATGCGCTCCCCATTCCGGGCACAGCAGATCCGGTAGTGGATCCGGTGGTGCAGCGCAACATGGAGGATTGGGTACTCCAGAAGCGCGGTTTGCCCGACGATTGGACTCACCATTATCTAGTTTTCTCCAATCCCGGCACCGAGCAACAGGCGGTCGAGAGTGGCAAGTATGAGCAGTGGCTCAAGATCGTGAACGATCCACGCTTTACTCTGCAGCAGCTCAAGAGGAGTGCGGGCGCAAAGGCGCTGCCAGGTATGGGCATTCCCGCCGCCGGCGTGGTCAACGCCGATGTTCCCAGAGCCGATGGGCCAGACGTGGAACCGGGCACCGCGGTAACGAATTCGTTGAAGAGTTCGAAGCGCCCTTTGAAGAAGGACTGGAACGTGCCGATCGGCGGAGTTGCGGCGAGCGCTATTGGCACCGTCACCACCAACAACGCGAGTGGCAGCTCAACAGTGACCGTTGACGGCCAGACCTTGACCGGGAGCGCACCGACGACGGCAGGCGGCTCGGGAATCTTCACGGGGGCGCCTAACCTCGGTCAGGGCGTCACTATCACCCACGGCTCGAACGTGTTAAACCTTACAACCAATTCAACCGCGTCCTCCGTCGTGGGCACTGTGGCAGCGGCTCCAACATCCACCACGGCTCCCACCATCACCCTTACTAATTCGGCGGGAAGCAGTTCCAACACATTAACCCTGACGACGAGCGCGACCGGAGCGACGGCCACCGGCACCTTTTCGGGCACCGGCTCCACCTCCGGCCAAACGATCACCATCAAGAATGGCACCAATACGCTGGTCTTAACCGCGCAGAACGGAACGTATGGATCGGGTACAGTGAGTGTTAACAATGCCAATGGCGCTGCGAACAACGACACCGTTGCCATTGGCTCGGTCACATACATATTCGAGATGTCGCAATCGGCATATTCTGGAGAGCCATTTTCTGGCTCACAATATCTCTGCCAAAATACGACCACACCGTGTGTGTGGTGGGGGACCAACGAGGCGAACCAAACGCAGGCTCTCTACGCGGCCATCACGAATAACCCGTCAGCTTGTCCGACGGTCGCCAATGGACTCTACGGCACCTGGCAGCACACCTGTTACTCGTATGTCACGACGCCGAATCCCATTGTCACGGCGACTGAAACGTACTCGTACTCGGCGAATACAGGATCCGTCACCGTGACCAACATCACGGGCAACAGCATACCCTTTAGCTGGACCTCCTCCCAGACCGCCTGGTTGTTGACTGTGAATGGTGTGTCGGCGAATCCGAATCCGATTCCCGGTTATACCAGTGGCACGAACGGATGCAGCAGCGCGACCGCCGGAACTTTTATTGTCAGTACCTATCCGTCCACTTCGGCCACCAACCTGGCAAACGCCATTAATGCCTGCAGCACTGCGTATTCCGCCGTTGGGGTCACTGCAAACGCGATTGGCAACGTAGTCACAATCACTAGTACGACGTTGGGAAGTCCCGCCAGTTCGCTTACGCTCAGCCACACCGCCAGCAATTTCGTTTGGAGTGCCGTGACTTCAGGCTCGCCCTCCACCAACGGTTGCACCAGCGCCACTACCGGAACCTTTGGCAGCGGTAGTACCGCGACCGTTGCCTCAAACATCGCAGCCGCCATCAATGCCTGCAACAGTTCGTACCCGGCCGTTGGGGTCACCGCGAGCTATACCTCTGGCAGTACATTTACGGTTTCCAGCGTGGCTGGAGGACCGTACCTGGCGGTCGGTGCATCGAACAATAGCGGCCTCTTTTCGTGGGGGACTGTCACCGCCGGATCTGCCGGATCAAACACCTGCACGGGTTCGACCTCGGGGACCTTCGCCACCAGCAACAGCGTCGCAACGCTGGCCTCAAACCTGGCAGCGGCCATTAACGCCTGCACCGCTGCGGCGGGAGTCACCGCATCTTCAACCCTGGGTGGCGTCATCTTGACGGCCGACTCCGCCGGGTCGAGTGGAAACAGCATCGCGCTTGGGAATACGACGTCGAACTTCACCTGGGCAGGCAGTACCATGACCGGCGGCTCCGACGGTTTAACCTCGGGGACGACCTTTGCTTACTGGTCGGGCGCCGCTGCCATCAGCACGACGCAATTGGCGGCTAATATCGCGACCGCCATCAACGAGAACACCACTCTGTCAACAGTTGTTTCCGCAACTTCGAACGGTGGATCCTCGGTCACCGTTACAGCCAACGCGCCGGGGACGGCTGGCAACAGCTATGCAACCACGGTAGCGAATTTCGCCGGTTTCGCCTGGGTAACCGGGACGCTCGCCGGCGGCACAGCGGGCGCTGTGGTGCAACCGAACATGTATCCTGCCAAGTACTCGTTTAGCGCCACCACCGCCAGTTGCAGCGACTTTGTGGTCTATCCCACAGGCACCGCAGGAGCGACGGGAGCGGCGAGCATTGTCGCATTTTCGAATCTTTATAGCGGATGCTCGGGCACGGTTCCGTCGGTCGATTGGGCCTATAACACGGGCGGCATGGTCACGACTTCTCCCGTGCCCTCCTTGGATGGCACACAAGTGGTGTTCGTTCAGGTGAGCGGCACAACCGCGAGCTTGGTGCTGCTGAAGTGGTCGGCGAACAGCGGGACGACCACCCTGCCGGTGACGCCTGCGGCCGCAACGCTCGCTACTTATCGGGGTTGCATAGCTCCCTGCATGGTGACCTTGGCCTTTAGTGGCAGCCATAACGACACCTTCTCCGCACCGTATTACAGCTACGGCAGCGATGAAGTTTATGTGGGCGACGACAGCGGCAATCTCCACGAATTCACCGGAGTGTTTGCCGGAACCCCTGCCGAAGCGGGGAGCCCTTGGCCGGTCAATCTGAGCGCGTCGAGTAAACTCTCGTCTCCGGTCTACGACGGCAATACAGGGAACGTGATTGTGGGCGACTTTGGGGGCGTCCTGCATTCCGTTACGGCGTCGGGTGGAATCGTCTTTGGTACAACGGTCAGCGTTGGGGACGTGATTGCCGACGCGCCCTTGGTGGATAGCGGTGCGGAAAAACTCTACGCCTTTGTCACCACCAGCAGTTACACCGACAGTGGCGACAACGCGGTGTATGAACTCCCAACCAATTTCACTACCCTTACCAGTCCTTCCACTCCGGGTGTCCAGGCAGTGGGCACGGGCGGCGCGGGATATTATTTTTACGCTGGCGCCTTCGACAACGTCTACTACTCGTCGGCAACGTTTACAGGCAACCTTTACACGGTAGGAAACACCGGCGCAACGACCGGAGCGATTCTGTACCAGATACCCATCACTAGCTCATCGATGGGAACTCCTGTCGCCGTTGCTAGCGGTCTTAGCGGCGGAGCCCAGCATCCGTGGCCGTCTCCCCTGAATGAGTTCTGCAACAACGGTCTGAGCGCGTGTACCGCCAGCGCAACCCGGACTACCGCGGGCACGGACTACATTTTCTTCAGCCTCTACCGCGGAACTGTGGCCGGGTGTACGAACAGTGCCGGAAACGGCTGCGTGTTGTCCTATAACGTGAGCAATCCAGCCTCCGTCAGCCTGTCCGGTTCCGGCTTGAATGTTACAACTCCGGGTGGGAGTGGCTGCTGGCCGACGAGTGGAATTGTGATCGACAACAGCGTCCCGAGCGGCACCTTGGCAGGAGCTTCCCAGACTTACTTCATAGGCCTAGCTACCAACGTTGCTGGCGGTTCTGCGGGTCCCACCAGTGCCAACTGCGCCGCTGGCACCGCCGCTACGATTTCAGCCACACAGGCATCACAGTCGAACCCATAATTGTGGGTGACGCCCTGAGGTCTGCCGGCTGGCTACGAATTCTTGCGATTGTGATGACACTGCCCCACGAAGGAGTAAATTTTCCCGCAGCTCAGTGCCTGCGTCTCAAACACACGGTCGAACCGGAACGCCGGCTTAATATAAAGTTTCTTGGTTTGGCTTTCATGGGGCAGTTCCTCGTCTTCAGGCTCCGCTAGGACCCCGTTGTCCTCTATCAACGTACACCTCGAATAAACGGATTCTTCCCAAGCGGCTGGAACTCGGTTGTTCTGCCGATAATTGGCGCTACCGCCGAATTGCCGGTATTTCATCCTGTTTGCTCGGAATCATAACATTCTTGGGGTGGTAGCGCTCGAAGAAATCGAGCAATATAAGGTGCGTTGTCGGTGCCGACCGCCGCATCCTTCTACATCCCGCCGTGAGACCACTCCGACACCTCTATGGTCTCACTCCATATCCACCTGTCTCAGTCGGCAGCCGTTCCCAGCAAGAATTCGTTGGCTTCCTTTTCCGCGCTCACCAAACCCTCGGGCAGTGTGCCCCGGTTGTACTCCGCCATGCGATTCTTCCACTTGAGGAAGTCCGTGATGCTCTCCGGTTCAATTCGAATCTCCACACGTCGCAAACTCGCCAGCAGCAAATTCATTTCGTTCTCGAACCCGACCGCCGACCGCAGATTTCTCGCCGAGGCCTTCACCCGCTCAATCTCGCGCCCACACACTTCCAGCAACCCCCAGCCCGCTGGCAGTTCCTCGATCCGAATCAGACTCCGTGGCGCCAGGTAATAGCGCTCACAACCAACGCCCATCTCTGGCCTTTGCCGGAATGGTTTGTCGCGATCGGCCAGAAAATCCGCGCGCGACACCTTGCACTCCACCAGCACCGAATGGCACGCCTTTTTCCAGCCAATGGCGTCCGGCATTTCGCCGCTGACGCAGGCCTGCTCGCTGAGCGCCACTCCACAGCGATAGCGTCGCAGCCATCGCACCGCCATCGCAACCAGTTTGGCATGCGTCATATTCACCGGATCCACCAAGAAAGCTTGGATGGCAAACGCCGTTCTGAAAAGTGTCAGGCGAGCTTCCGTCTCGTGCTAAAGCCGCGTTCCTTCCCTGCGAAACCTCAGCGTACCTCCGCGTTAAGCTCTTCCGCGCCAGTCCCTCGTTACGCCCGTAACTCCTTTAGTCCTTGGGGATTACAGAAGTATTACAGAATATTCCTCGGACTCTTGATATTGTCCTATTCGGGCTTCCATCCAACTCGACACATAGAGAAAAGAGACGGAAACGATGAGCGAAACAGCGCGCGAGACAATGAGCGAAGCGACAAGCCAGGCGATGAGCGAGGCCGGCGAAGGCACCAATCGCAAAGACCGGGCGAAGAGCGATGGCTTCAACTGGGGCACGGCGATCGCGATGGGCCTGTTCCACGTGGGCGCAATCGCGGCGCTGTTTTACTTCACCTGGAGCGCATTTTTCGTCGCCGTCTTCCTGTGGTGGGTTTCGGGAAGCCTCGGCATCGGCATGAGCTATCACCGCCTGCTGACTCACCGCGGCTACAAAACGCCCAGGTGGATCGAGTACTTCCTCACCTGGTGCGCCACGCTGGCGCTCGAAGGCGGTCCGATTTTCTGGGTGGCCACGCACCGCATCCATCATCAGTTTTCCGACGAAGACGGCGATCCGCACTCCCCGATCGACGGCAAATGGTGGTCGCACATGGGATGGATCTTGATGGGCAAGTCGATGCACCACGACACCACGACGCTGGCCCGCTACGTCCCCGATCTCACCAAAGACAAAGTTCACGTCTGGCTGACCAAGTATCACTGGACCTCAAACGTCATCGTCGGCATCATCCTCTATGCGATCGGTGGCTTGCCCTGGCTGCTCTGGGGAGTCTTCGCGCGGGTCGTGTTCAATCTGCATGCTACCTGGATGGTGAACTCGATCACGCATATGTGGGGGACGCGGCGATTTGCGACCAAGGATCTGTCGACGAATAATTTTCTGGTGGCGCTTCTTACGTGGGGCGAAGGCTGGCACAACAATCATCATGCGCATCCGGTTTCCGCGCGTCATGGCCTGGCGTGGTACGAAATCGACTTGAACTGGTACGCCATCTGGACGCTGAAGAAACTCGGTTTGGCGCGACATGTGTACAAGATTGAGTTGGATCATTTGCCGCCGAAACCCGCGCTGGTGCGGGATTTGGACGCGGCTGGGGTGGTGGTGGCTGCGGCGGGAAACGACTAGAGCAGGTCTTAGCTCTTAGGCGGTCTTAGGTTTCAGGTTTCAGGAAATGCTCCCGAAACGGCCCCGAGTGGTCGTCGTCGGGAGCTTTTTTTGTGCGTGGCTGTATGGCGAACAAAAGACGAAACTAACAGGGCGAAAATAAAGTTGATTTTCAGAGGGTTGTGAAAGTGGGGAAATCGAGGGTTTTTCGTAGCGGGGATGTTTACTGTCTGGTCATGGTGCCGCGGTTTTGATATTCCTTTAAACCTATGATAATGCTGGGGTTGGCGCAGACAGTCTGATTCGCGGTTTTACAATGAAGCGCTTGCAGCGAAGTGTTTGAGAGGAAAGGGCTTACTGGTTGCGACTTGCTTCGCTTTCCGTGGCAGTGGGGAGGGCCTGGGGCTGGATCTTGTCAAGTTGACAAGGCGCTCCACGGGAACCGAGATGAGGAGGCGCAAATCGCGATTGAGCCGGACAATGAGCCAGTCAATGAAGTTCAAGCTCGCATGGCGCGCCAGGCCTAGAGCTAAGAGCGCATCTCCGGCAAATCTTCTAATTCAGTCCATTCTGCGTAAATTTGTACGCAATATCCTCGCTTATCGCGGTGAAGTAAATGCTGGAAGCCTGGGAATCCGGGCTGTAGTTATCGATGACAATCCCACTGGGCCCGCTGTACACCGTTGCCGGGTTAATCATGGGCCCGGTGCCGCCGATAATCTCGGCAACGCACCCGTACTGCGTTCCGCCGCCGGGCACAGTGCAGTCGCGGCTCAGGCCGAAGAAAAAGAAATCCGTTCCCGCGCTGCCGCCGACATTGGGATTAAAGAACTCGGTCCAACCTGAACATTGGGCGGCGGTGGAAGTGAGGAGCTGTTGTGAGAACGAAAAGGGTGTGTTCATGGTGCGGCCGCTAAATCCGAATACGTACTGCCATGGGGTGGTATCGGCTGCGCCGGTTCCGCAGACACTGACAATTCCAGTGGAGGGATCGTTGTAGTAATCGTTGCTGAAAGCGGGCTGATAGATCTTGAGCTTGGTGCCGCCGGAGGCGCCGAGGCCGATTAGGCCTGTCGCCAGTACATCGAGACTGGCTGTGTCGACCTCCTCGAGAACAGCGGACGTGCCCGAATTGCCATCGGGGTTTACCACGAAGGTGGTGCCGTTGGTGACATCGACGATCGGCGGGGCCACGAGTTGGGAACTGGTGCCGACTCCAACCGGCAGTGCGAGGAATCCGCCTGTCGTGGTATTGATCTGGTAGAGGTCGCCGGTCGCGCCCCCCACCATAAGCAAACCCAAGCCAGCATCAAGAACGGGTGAACTCAACTGGGTGTTCAGCTTTAGGGTAACGGGCCAAGGAGATCCGCTGAGAGTAGGGGTGCCATTAAAGACGTTCGTAATCTGGTAAACCACGCCGTTGTTGTTGCCCACATAAGCAATATCCGCGCTGTAATCTACCCACGGCGACGAGTAGTTGTCACTCGCGATCGGGGAAAAAGTAAGTGAAGTAATGTTCGCGGGCGCCACAGCGTCGTCGGGAGCGGTGCCATCACCCGCGTGCCACGTCAAGACATGGAAAATGGCGAATCCAGGGCTTCCAGGAACGCTTTCCACGAAGGCGATCTGCGTTCCATCCAGGGATAGAACCGGGGAAGTGTCAATTCTGCCGCCGGGGGCAGTTGTGATGTTGTAGGCAAAGAGCACATTCGGAGCGGTGCCACTGCATGTACCCGTGCCGCCGTCGTTAACGTAGAGATTGTTGAAGGCGACAAGATTGGCGTTGCCCCCGGTCACCCCCGGAACTCCCAATCCGAAAACAACGTAGTCATTCGCGCAATCCGGCGGAGATCCAGGGTCAAAGGAATACTTAGCCGGAAACATATTCTTCAAAACTCGGCCCTCGAGACCGTACTCCCAATCGCGATGGAAACCACGTTTCTTTTGAGAAATCGGGAGCGTATCGACACCCTGGAAGCTGCCCCAATTAGGAACCCGCCAGCGCTGCATCGCTTGATTCAGAACCCGCGGCTCGCGATAAATCAGATCCGTATGCCGGGCAAGCGCATCGCGGCTGAACACGATTTGGCGTTCCGACCAATCCTGTGGGAATCCAACGTGCCTGCCTGCCGTCACATCCTGAGCGCACAGGTTCGACAGGATGGCAAAAAAAGCAAACCACGATACAACCATGGCGCCGCGAAAATGGCGTGGTCTCACATTGCACCTCCGAAATGCATTGACATGTGCCAGATTACGGTTTGTCGGGTGCCATCATCGTCCCTGACGCATACCTTGGTCCCAGGTCACAAAACGGAAAGCACGGCTAGTGTCAGAGCGTTCACCGTAACAAATTGACGTTTTCCGAACATGACAAATCTCATCGTCTTAGCCAGAATCCCTCTGGACACCGAGACCACGCCGTTATTGTCCGTCCGAATCTCTGCCGGCGTCAATGTGCAATTACTTGCGGATGGTTGTTGTTGATAAATCGCCATATCGCTCATTGACCCGGACGAGGGTCGGGCGAATCCTCAATGAGCGCTGTGGCCTGGTTAGGTAAATTGGACTTATTCGCCGGGAAGGGGAGGGTGCTCATCGCGAACGTACAACTGCTTCTTAACGACTTTCCAGCCGAGGTGTGCAGCTTTGACGGCTTCGTCAGCGGTTGCAGGCGAATTCTTAAGTACCTGACACGTTTCGCCTGCCCCGCTACAATCTTACTGTGCGCATCATCAGCCGGCAGAAGGCCATTTATTTCTTTCTCACGCTGGGAGTTCTGCTGGCGGCGGTGGCCTTTGCGGTGGGCAGCGGGTGGATCATCCTCAACTGGCGCGCGGGTATTAAAGTATTTCTTGGCATCATTTTCTTTGGCGCCATTGTCGCCGGGCTCGTGCTCAATACGATTTTCCTGGTCCGCGAAATTCGGCGTAACGAGCAGCATGACAGCTTCATCAACGCCGTTACGCATGAATTGAAGACGCCGATAGCGTCTATTCGGCTTTATCTCCAGACCTTGCAGAGACGCGAAGTGGACGAAGCGCAGCGTCGCCAGTTCTACGATTTGATGCTCCTCGATACCGAGCGCCTGATGGGTACCGTCGAACAGGTACTGCGAGCGGGTGAGGCGGCGCAGAAGAAAAGTCCATCGCAGCGGCTGCCCGTGGATTTCAATGCGCTGGTGCAAGAGTGCATGGAACTGGCCCGAACCCGCCATCATTTGCAGCCTGCCGCTCTCGACTACCACGAATTTTTCCCGGTGCGCCAAGGCGACGGAGCGCAAGTGCTGGGCGATCCGGAGGAGTTGCGCACCGCGGTTTCGAATTTGCTCGACAATGCCGTGAAGTATTCGCCCGACGGCGTCCACATTTCGGTGGAGCTTGAAGCTCCCGATGAGCGGCGGGTGGTGCTCCGCGTGCGCGATGAAGGCGTAGGCATTCCGCAGCAGGAGTTGAAACGGATTTTCAAGCGTTTTTATCGCGTAACGCAGCGCTCGCTCTCGCAAGTGAAGGGCACAGGCCTGGGATTGTTCATCGTGCGCTCGATTGCGCGCAAGCACGGCGGCCGCGTGTTTGCCGAGAGCGCGGGCGCGGGCAAAGGAACGACCGTAACCCTGGAATTGCCTCGGAAAGATTTGCCTCGAGAAGAACGGCCCCGGAGAGTGATGCCGGCATGAGCCGCGTGCTGATCGTGGAAGACGAAGCGCATCTGGCGCAGGGCTTGCAATTCAACCTGCAAGCCGAAGGGCATACTGTGGAAGTTGCGGGCGACGGCGAGTCGGCGCTGGAGCGACTGGTCGAGAAAAGCGAGCGATTCGACGCCGTGGTGCTCGACGTGATGCTCCCCGGCAAAAGCGGCTTCGACGTCGCGGCCGTGCTGCGCGAAAAGAAAAATTATGTGCCGATTCTGATGCTGACCGCGCGCGGACGTCCCGAAGACGTGCTGCAAGGCTTCGCCGCGGGCGCCGACGATTACCTGCCCAAGCCTTTTGAGTTGGCGATTCTGATCGCCCGCCTGGAGAGCCTGCTGAGGCGCAGTACGTGGATGAAGGACGCCGATGCGGCGGTTGACGGTTCCACGTCTCGAAAAGCGCGAGACGCGGGACAGCCAGACGTGGAGCGTCCACTCGATACGTTTCGCTTTGCCGGCAAGACCATTGACTTCGGAGAACTGGAGTTGCGCACGCTGGGAAATACTATCCATCTGACGGTGATGGAGGCGGAGTTTTTGCGCTACCTGGTGCAGAGCGAAGGCCGCGTCGTGTCGCGCAAGTCGATCTTAGAGGACGTATGGGGATTGCACGAAGACACCGATACGCGAGCCATTGACAATTTCGTGGTGCGGCTGCGGCGCTACATCGAGGGAGATCCGTCGCATCCCAAGCATCTGCAAACGGTGCGGGGAGTGGGATACCGGTTTGTGGCGGAACCGGGGTAGAGGAAGAATCGCTAGTCGTTGGTCGTTGGTCGTTGGTCGACGAACTCTAGTGCTGTTTGGCCGACGAGCTCGCCGCCAACTCGCGGAACAGGCCCAGCAAGGCCGATGTGGTCTTCTGATCGGAGAGATTTTCGAGAGCGACGGTGGCGGTGAAGTGGGGCGAGGTGGACTTGAAGCGGACGCCCACGAGATCCTTGTCGCGCCACGAGGCCAGCGCATTGACCAGGGGGCTGAGTTCGGCGGGCCAGTCTTCCTTGGTGGTCAAAATAACAGGGCCGGGGCGACTGACGGTCCAAGTGCGCGTGCCCTTGGTTGTCTTTGCTCCTGTTTGACCCGACCAGCGATGGCGGATGACATCGAGGTGGAAACCGGGAGGAAATCCCATGTCGGCTTCGAAGGTAAGCGTTTCCTGCTGCTGGCGCCAGCGGCTCAGCACCCACTGCACCGGCAGGGGCCGCGGCAACAGGCGGATGGTGAGATGGGCGTCCTCAAACCAGCGGGAGGAGAGATTCAGCGTCGCCTTCAGCCGGGAACTGCTGGCATGCCAGCTCAGATCGACGACGCGGCCTTTGCCCAAGCAGGCGTCCTCGACCCACTGCAGCACCTGGCCGGCACGCCGCCGGTTGTAGCGGAGGAACCAAGCGTACCAACTCAAAGAAACCCCGAGCCCTGCCACCACGCCAATGAGAATGAAACGCGCCACAGCCCCGCCTCTTGCAAGAAATCGTACTTCTTATCGATGCACCTGCGCAAGTGGTGGGAAAAGGAAAAATCGACTTTCCAAGGGACAGCAATCGACTCAGGGAGCTTGATCGGAGAGCGTTGATCGGCGAGCATTGATCAGGGAGTAGTGACCGCCAACGTAATCGGCTGGCGAAACAAGACGCGCCCGTAGGGCGGATTGTTGTCCAGTCGCACATAGTACAAGTAAGGCTGATTGCCGACGATCGAAAAATTCAAGTCCGGCGCCGTCGGATCGATCAGGGAAAAGTAGGCGAACAGCCAGTTCCCTTTTTGCTCCTGCGCCAGAAAATCCTTCAGCGTGATCACTAGCGTGGGCTTGGTCCAGTTGACCAAATCGGTCGAGGTGGATAGGTATAGGCCCTCGGGGCCATACTCGTTGTCAAAGTAATCCCACAGTACCGCGACGACGACATTTGCCGGCTGATAAATATAGATTCCGGTCACAACGTCCATATACTGCACGGGCGTGTACACATGCTCTTCGGGACGCGCGACCGGGCCGAGGTAAGGATCGACGAACTCCACTGAAAAATCCGTGCCGTTCCATCCTCGCCATGACGAAGGGTCGAAAACATCCTGCGTGCGAATGGGTGACCCACCCCCCTGAACCAGACAGCGGCTCGGTCCCGTCTGCCCCGAGCAGTTCGGAGGCCAGTTGCTGTCCGTGGCCATCGCGTAATACCACCCGCCCCATTCCACGATGTTGGAGTCGACGCTATCGCCCATGGGGCCGCGGTCAACTCGATATTTAAAAGGAAATCCAGCGACAAAATTCGCCGGCGCTTTGAAGCCCTCGAAGTGGTAGCCGCCGTCGTAGGAAATGTGAAACGTGTCGGAATCGTACTCGCACTCGTTATAGTTTTGCGAATGGCACTCGCCCTTGAACGACCAGCCGTGGTATTCCGTGTGCGATAGACCTGCGATTTTCTTCCCGTCCAACGTATAGAAAGAGTCGATCCAGACTTCATCGTTAAACTCCGCCGGATTTCCATCTTGCACCGAACGGAATCCCAAATCGCAAGTGTGGGTGGCGCTTTCGAGGGTGGGGCCAAGGCTCTGGTACAAATCGGTACTCGCAGCAATCAGGTGCACCGTTCCGGTGGTATCGCGAAACGCCCGCGCCATGGCGTCGGGAACGTCGTTCGAATCACACATTTCCTTCGGCGTCTCGAAGACCGCCACGCGCGGACCATCGAGTGTGCCCTTCACGATGGGAGTGGTATCGGCCGGAGCGGCGGCGGGAGTCTGCTGGCTTTGTCCAAACGATGCTGCCGCCAGCGCCAAACTCAACACGATGAATAGAGTGCGTTTCAATCTATTTTTCGTCCCTCCATGGTCCGTCCTCATGGCCCGTCCTCGTTTTCAACTTCGCCGATGATTGTGGCATTCCCGTTCTGCGCAAGTCTGAGCAATGCGGCTCAGTCAATTCAGAGTCAACTTGACCGGCTGCCGGAACAAAACGCGCACATAGGGCGGATGATCCTCATCGGATCGCACATAGTACACGTAAGCGCTGTCGCCGATACCGGAGAAGTTGGCATCGCTGGAGTTCGGATCGAGCAGTGAGAAGTAAGCGTACGACCAGTTTCCCGGCGGCTCTTTGGCGAGCAGATCGGCCTGCGCCACTACTAGTGTGGGCAGCGTCCAGTTGACCAAGTCGGTGGATGTAGAAAGATAGAGACCTTCCGGTCCATAGGCCGTGTTCCACGGATCCCACAAGGTGGCGACGAACAGACCGGTTGGCTCATAAACATTGAGCGCATTCACATAAAACATATACGGAACCGGGGTGTAAACGTGATCTTCGCGGTGCTGCACCGGCCCTAGATACGGATCGACGAACGAAACGGAAAAGTCGGTGCCATTCCAGGCGCGCCAGGAGGTTGCATCGAGCAGATTGGACGTGCGGATGGGCGACGCGCCAAACGGCACCAAACACTTGTGTCCGGGCTGGCCGGTACAGTTCGGAGGCCAGTTCCAGTCGGTGACCATCGCGTAGTACCAGCCGCCGGACTGCACGATGTTGGTGTCGACGCTGTATCCCTCGGGTCCATCGTTGACTACATACTTGAAGGGAAGTCCAACCATATAGTTCGCGGGCGCCGGGAACGACTTGTAGTGGTAGCCGCCATCGTTGGAAAGGTGGAAGGTGTCGGCGTTGTACCAGCACGCGGGCGTGTAGTTCTGGGAGTTGCACTCGCCAGGGTGTTCCCAGCCGTGATATTCCATGTGCCCGAGGGCGACGATTTGTCTGCCATCGATGCTGAAGAACGAATCGAGCCAGGTGGAATCGTTATAGTCGGCGGGATTGGGATCGTGCGCGGAGTTATACACCACGTCGCAACTGTGTTTCACGCTCCCCAACGCAGGCCCAACGTCCTGGCGCATGATGTAGTGCGCGGCGATTAGATGGACCGTCCCCTGATAATCGCGGAAGGCGCGCGCGGGGGCGTCGGGAATGTCGATCAGCTCGCACGAGTCGGTGGCCGTGTTGAAGACCACCGATCGGGAGCCTTCGAGGACGCCTGTGAGGGTTGGAGTACCGCCGGAAGTCTGCTGGGCGGCTGTGGCCGGACTCTGGGCCGCGGAAATGGCGACAACGACAAAAGCACAAAGAACGGCAAGCATTCGCCTCATCTAAAGGTTTCCCCCGGCAGGTCCCAATCGGCCCAGTTCGCTAAGTTTAAACCCGGCTTTCCGCAAATGCACTCGCGTTCCAGGGACGATTTTGGGCGGATTTTCCGTCTCTGCTGGGCGCCTGCCGCCCCCAATCCCGCTACAATAGCGGCGTGTCGTTTCGAATCCGACAATTCGAGAAGACCGATTTTGACACGCTATGGCAGATTGACCAGGCCTGTTTCGATCCGCAATTAGCCTACTCGCGGCCAGAACTGGCTTTCTATATGCGTCGACCCGGCGCCTTTACTCTGGTGGCCGAAGGCGAAGGCAGTAATGTTCCAGGCTTCGTCGTGGCCGAGGCGCGCCGCAAGATTGGACACATTATCACCATCGATGTGGTCCAGGAAGCGCGGCGGACGGGCGTCGGCAAGGCTTTGCTGGAAGCGGCGGAACAACGATTGTTCGCGGCAGGCGCTGCCACGGTAGCCCTGGAGACGCCGGTGAACAATGAGGCGGCAATTCGCTTCTACAAGCAGCAAGGGTACTTTGTGGAAAAGACGGTAGCCGGGTACTATTCTGGCGGTCTGGATGCTTTGGTGATGACGAAGGAGTTAGTGGGGTCTCCGGCGGGTCAGGCTGCCCCGCGGGACTAAACGGCGGGCACACCGTGCTGCTTTACGTGCGCGCGGATGAACTTCACGATGTCGTCCATGGGAGTGCCGGGCTGAAAGATACCCGCCACGCCGATTCTCTTGAGGCCCTCGATATCCTGATCGGGAATGATGCCGCCGACCAGCACCAGCACGTCGTCCATTTTATTTTGCTTGAGCAGGTCCATCACGCGCGGGACGATGGCGTTGTGCGCGCCGGAGAGAATCGAGAGACCGATGACCTGCACGTCTTCCTGGAGCGAAGCGTTGACGACCATCTCCGGCGTCTGGCGCAGGCCGGTATAGATGACCTCCATGCCGGCATCGCGGAGGGCGCGGGCGATCACCTTGGCGCCGCGGTCGTGGCCGTCGAGGCCGGGCTTGGCGACCAGGACGCGGATCTTGGGTTCAGTTGCCATCAACAACATTTAACCACAGTGGACGCGGAGAGCACAGGGGAAACACGGCATGAAGAACCGAGCTTCGATGGGGACGGGGCGGGGACGCCCGTCTCTCCACATCTCTAGGGTTACGGTTTCACCCCCAACTGCCAGAATAAGAACGAATACATATCCGTGCTCTCTTCGATTTGCTTGGTAAGCGGCTTGCCCTGGCCGTGTCCGGCTTTGGTTTCGATGCGCAGCAGGATGGGCTTATCTTTGCTGGCGCCGTTCTTGGCTTCGGCTTGCATGAGAGCGGCCATTTTTTTGGCGTGCATGGGATCGACGCGCGTGTCGGTATCGCCCGTCATAAAGAGGATGGCGGGATACTCCACGCCTGCCTTTACGTGATGGTAGGGCGAGTAGGCGTAGAGCCAGTCGAACTGCTTTGGATCGTCGGCGGAGCCGTACTCCGGAACCCAAAGCTTCGCGATCTGGAAGTTCTGATAGCGGAGCATGTCGAGCAGCGGGACGGCGCAAACCACGGCGCGGAACAGATCGGGGCGCTGCGTGATCATCGCGCCCATCAGCAAGCCGCCATTGGAACCGCCTTCGATGGCCAGGTGATCGCGGTCGGTGTATTTCTGCGCGATCAGGTATTCGCCGGCGGCGATGAAGTCGTCGAAGACATTTTGCTTTTTTTCGAGCATGCCGGCGCGATGCCAGTCTTCGCCAAACTCAGCTCCGCCGCGCAGGTTGGCAACGGCGTAGATGCCACCGTGCTCCATCCAGAGAAACATGCTGCGGCTGAAACCCGGCGTCAGCGAGACGTTAAAGCCGCCGTAGCCCGTCAGCAGTGTGGGGTTTTTGCCGTTCTTCTCGATTCCCTTCTTGCCCACGACAAACATCGGAATCTTCGTGCCGTCCTTCGAGCTGTACCACACCTGCCGCACGTCATAGGCGGAAGGATCGATGGAAGGCGCATCGACCTTGGCCCAGAGCGCGCTTTTCACGTCGCCGCTTTTCACGTTTGTTAGATCGACGCGGTAGATGGTGGGTGGAACGGTGAAAGACTGGAATCCGAAAAAGATTTCGTTGCGGTCATAGCGCCCGGAGGCGCTGAAGACCGATCCGATTGCTGGCAGCGGAATGTCGGCGAGTTTCTTGCCGTCGAGCCCAAACAGCTTCAGTTCCGAAGTCGCATTGTGCTCGTATTGCACCAGCAGTTTGCCGCCGGCGACGCTCGCGCCTTGCAGCACGGCGTCCGACTGCGGGATAATTTCTTTCCAGTTCTCGCGCTTGGGGTTGGACGCATCGGCGACAAACACGCGGTAGTGGGGCGCATCTTCGTTGGTGGTGATGTAGAGTTTGCCTTCGAAGAAATCGGCGCTATATATGAATTCCTTGCCCGTGGTGATTTTGACGGGAGGATGCTGCGAAGTGAGATCCTGCAGAAATATCTCTGTCTTCGTCCAACCCTGCTCCTCGTTGATCAGCAACCAGCGTCCGTCTTCGGAAAGGCTGACGTTGGGCCACCACTCCGGGTCGCGGCCTTGGCCGAAAATCAGCGGGTCTTTCGCTGCGTCGGTTCCGAGTGCGTGATAGAAAACGTGCCGGTGGTACACTTCCTGGCCTTCGGGAACGTCCCCCTTTTTCGGATAGCGCGTATAGAAGAATCCGGAGTTGTCGTGTTTCCAAGCGACGCTGGCGGCTCGGGTCCGTTCAATCGCGTCGGAGAGCAGTTTGCCAGTGGCGGTTTCAATCACGCGCAGCGTGCTGACCTCCGATCCGCTCGGCGACGTCCCATAGGCGACGTACTTGCCGTCTTCCGATGCATACCACCAATCGAGCGCAATGGTGCCGTCGGCCGCGAACTGGTTCACGTCCAGCAACACGCGGTCGTTACCATTCAGACCCTCGCGCACATAAAGGATCGGCTGGTTTTGATTGCCGTCGCGGCGGGTGTAGAAGTAATACCGTCCACCCATCTGCGGAGCGCCGACGGTCCCAATCTCGAGCAGTTGCGAGAGGCGAGCGTTGATCTTGTCGCGTCCGGGGAGGGGGTCGAGAATGGCGCGGGTGTAGTTGAGTTCCCGCTCGACATAGAGCTTGGTATCGGGATCGTCGGAATTCTCGAGATAGCGGTAGGAATCGACAATTTTGTGGCCCTGCACGACGTCCTCGACCGGAACAACCTTCGCTTTCGGAGGACCGGCCAAGCCAGAAGGCAAAGTGGGATCCGCCGACGGAGAGTCCTTGGCCAACGCCAAGGCAACCACACCGACGAGAATCATGAGAAAACAAGCCGACAAACGCGCACCTCCGAGCATAAACACCTCGCTCCTATTGTGGACAAGACGGCGGTGTCTAGATTAGCAGAACGCAGAAGCGGAGAGTCTGGACTGGCTGCTGCCTTGCTCAAACGTGCCACAACCACCGGTGGACCCATGAGTTTCCAATCGCTTGCCGCCTCTGATATCATTTCCTAGATAACCAAGCACAAAGCAAGCGTGCTCACACTCCTCAGTAGCTCAATGGCAGAGCATCCGGCTGTTAACCGGAGGGTTGTAGGTTCGAGTCCTACCTGAGGAGCCAATTTTTGCCCCTGCGTTTCCAACCGCTTACGTAAAATCCAAAACTTTTGTACTGCTTTTGTACTGCCGAAACCCTTTGAACACAAGGGTTCTCGGTCGTTCTTCAGTATTAAAGGTCATAGGGAAAAATTCGTATGACGGTTACGGTTCACGCAAGGCATTCGAAGAAGTGCCCCAAGAGCAAAGAGAAGAATGCCGGGCAGTACAAGCGGTGCGGCTGCCCTCTGTGGCTGCGGTGGGGCAAGGACGGGAACAGGTCCGCGCACACGCGGTCATGGGACATCGCCACAAAAACGGCCCGCAAGCTGGAGCAAGACCTCGAATTGGAAGCCCTCGGAATCGAGCCGATCAAGAAGCCAGACCACATAACCATCGAATCGGCTGCCGATCTGTACCTGGCCGACATGGTTCAGCGGGAAATCAAAGACCCCTCGAAGGCACGACGAATGCTCGCCCGCCTGGGGGACTACGCCAACGCCCGTCGGGTCATTTTGCTCAAGGATGTCACGGCCCGCTTGCTGACTGAGTGGCGTTCAACATGGAAATTCAAACCGAAGAGCGGGAGCCCAGCCGTTCACTGGTCAGTGGTTAAGACGTTCTTCAAGTGGGCATTTTGCACAGACCTCATTGCGGCTGACCCCGGTGCAAAGCTGAAGTCCCTTCCGAGCGGGCAACGCCAAGTCCTGCCACTCGCTCGGGACGAGTTCGAGCGTATTCTGGCAGCAGTCGATCAGTGCGGATTTACACCTGAGATCGTGTACAAGGTGAAGACATTCATTCTGCTCCAGCGCTGGTCTGGATTGGCCTGCATGGACGCAGCCACGCTCAGGCGTGACGCAATCAATGCCAATAACAACCTGACAAGAGGCCGCAATAAAACGGGTACAGAGGTTTTTGTTCCGTTGCCCCCCGCTGTTGCAGAGATGCTGCGTACCCTGCCCAACGACCATCCTGATTATTTTTTCTGGAATCCCGGCCGCATGAAAAACACCTCTATTGTCGCCATGTTTGGCGACTGGTTAAGGCCCGTGTTCGACAAGGCTTGCGTTACGCACGGACGGGAAGAAATGTTATCGCATCGGTTCCGTCACACCTTCGCGGTTGAAATGCTCCTAGCGGGGGTACCCATCGAGCGGGTGAGCCTCCTGCTTGGTCACAAAACCATTCGGACAACTGAAAAATACTATTCTGCTTGGGTGAAAGAACGTCAGCAGATGCTAGAGGCAGAAGTCAAGGATGCATGGAAAAAGATGGTGCTACCTGAACCTTTGTTTCCAGTGCGCGGGACTGTTCAATAAATTCGCCCTTTATCGAATTCCTGACACAATCTGCTCGGTGCTCCCAGGGCGACTACTGCACCCGCCGCTTGTGGATGACGCGGTTGAAAACTGCGTGGGGAATCCGCAGGACACGATACCTGCGTTTGTGGGACTGTTCCGGTGAACCCAAGTCCACCACACCCGGCTCGTCCTCGAACATCTTTGTGATCTTGTCCGTGCTGACCTTGAGAATTTCGGCGGCTTCCGCCACCGTATAAAATTGCTCTTCCATTTCTGTTCTAATCAATCCTTCGTTGCCGCGACTCACGCCCGGTCAATCTTCTTCTTATTAATTACTGAATGTTCCGGCTTTTGCCGGATTCAGCGGTTCTGCGTCCTCAAATGCAGAATTCCGATCAATAGCCCTAGCAATTATTGGCAGTGAGTGCCTCCCCTTGCGGTGGGGATAGAGACAAATGAGGAAATGAAGCTCAGGGGCATTCCACGAACTGACTGGGGGGGCGAATTCAGCAATCTTTTCGAGCGTCACCGATCAGCAGCCGCATCACCTTTGTGATCGGCGGAACTACAGAATGGACTGCTTTCAATTGCTGTAAGAGCCTGGCTGATCAGTCCGTCCCAAGAAAATCGCAAAAGTGCCATTTTGCCGGGTAGTTATATGCGATTGTCTGGGCCGGCTGGACATTTCCATCCATTCTTTTCTTTCACCGAGTCCGAAATCACAATTTGACGGTTTCCTTCGGCACCGGGCGATACCGCAGTCGGTGCTGTTTACTCACAAGGTCCGCACGCATAAGGGTGCTATGGCCAAACACCGCGTGTCATCCTAAGCTGCGAATATGAAAAAGAAGCCAGCACCTCACAAGTCGCTGGCATTGCCGAGGCGATCAGAACGTCAAGTTTCACCTTCTCCGACCGATGAGAACTCATCAAAAGACGCTCTGCGACAACCTTTGGCAAAAACAAACAACAAAGAGCTTCGCAAGGAGGCACGAGAGCATCATGCAAAGAACTGGCTAGCGCCAGCTGGTTCGGTGCAGGAGAAGCAATTCCTGAAAAGATGGGCCAAGGTGGCGGATGTCAGCCAGAAAGACCGCGACCTGATCTATCAGTGGATAGACAATCCTGACGAGTTCGCAAAGCGCAACGCACTGTTCTGGCAGGTGGCTAAGAAATCGGCGCTTGGCTCGATTAGCTACGAAACAGCAATGGAACGGCACCGCACGCTCGATGACAAGGAATGGCTTGTCGCATGCTTCACAGCCCAAGGCATGAGGCAGAAAGAGATCGCAAAACTGACGCATATAAAAGAGCGTACGGTCGATAACATTATTCTCCGCCTCAAGGACAAAATTATCCAAGAGTTTCGGTGCGATATTAAAGGTGTCGGACTCGCCCGGATCGCTAGGTGGTTCTTCGGTCTTTAGTCTTCCGTAAAATCCCAGTTGCAACTTCCTCGTTCGTTCCTGTAGTCCGCAAGACCCTCCCTAGAAACGATTGCGCTAAAGCGCATTTTTTTTGCCCGCACAACCGTGACAATCGCAACATGAATGAGCAATTCCGAACAGTAGCAGAAGTCGCAGAAATGCTGGGCGTGAGCAGAGACACAGTGCGCCGAATGTTCGCGGCCGAGCCTGGGGTCATCGATCTCGGGCGCCGCAACAATACGAAGGGTAAGCGGCGCTATCGCGTGCTTAGAATCCCGAGCGCCGTAGTTGATAGGGTCTTGAATCGCATGAGCATGAAGTAAACACCTGTCGGGGGTAAACGCAACATGCCGAACGGAGTCGGCAAAAGCTCAAAAAGGAGAAAACACTATGTCTAAGAAAGCAAACAAAAACACTGCGACCGCACAGAACGGCAAGTCTGTCCAGACCGAAGCCGTTCCTATGCAGCCGCAGCAGCCTATAGCGCCAAATGGTAACTCATCCGAAACCGCTTCGGGTGTGGCAGGCGTAGAAGCAACATCCGCGAATCCGCAGTCCATCGATGCGGCTCCAGACCAGACTGAGGATCATCTCCCGGATCCCACCGAGCAGGATGGCCAAGTACTCACATTAGCGACTTTGTCTCAGGTGAGACAAGGTGACATCGATGCGATGTCGTTCAAGGAGCTGGACGATTTCGTGGACAGGGGCGTGCAGTGCATCGCGTTCCACCATGCGGACGTGATCAAGGCACGCAAGGCGATGCTTCCCGCGATTTGGCGCGTCCACGACGCGCTGTCCTGTCAGGGCAGGCGGACGGACCTGCTTGATGCCCCAGCCGATCTCACCTTTGACGCCTGGGTCAGGAACAAGGCATGTCTGGGCTCGCGGGCGACGATCTACCGGCTGCTCGCAGACGGCGATATCCCACAGCAGAAGCAGTTTGCGAAAGGCACGAAAGTCAAGGTCGAGGGGAAGGTCGATGTGGGCGTCGTCACTCGCGTGCACGAAGTAGACGGCGGCGTGCCTAAGGTGGACGTGCTGTTCGAAGGTGAGAAGAAGGCTGAAACCTGCGTTGCGGAGAGTCTTGTCAGGGTGACCGTCCGCAAAATCGCGGTCGGCGATCGGCTCGTCTTCAAGGACAAGAATGGCGTCGAGTACCGCTATGAGGGCGACGGGAAAATCGTGCTCACGGCGGGCTTTCTCGAAGGGGCGAAAACAGAAGACTTGGAGGACGACGACAGCAGTACAAGCGAAGGCGATGGCAGCGCGCCGGCAGAGCAATACCTATGAGCGCCCGGGTGTACTACAACGAGCGCGACCCCGCCGCCTGCGAATGGCTGCGGGAACTCATGGACAAGGGACTGATTCCAAAAGGAGCAATAGATGAACGAAGCATCGCAGCCGTGCAGCCAGAAGATCTCAGTGAGTATACCCAGTGTCATTTTTTTGCCGGAATCGGCGGATGGGCCTACGCCCTCCGGCTCGCCGGGGTCCCGGACCTCGAATGCTGGACTGGGTCGTGCCCGTGCCAGCCGTTCTCCGGCGCGGGGAAGAAGCTCGGCATGGAGGACGACAGGCACCTGTGGCCGGAGTTCTTCCGCCTCATCGCGGAGCGCAGACCTCAGCTTGTCGTTGGTGAGCAGGTTGAGGCGGCGGTTGCCCATGGATGGCTCGACCTTGTTTCTTCAGGGTTGGAAGCGGAAGGCTACGCCTGCGGGGCGGTGGTTATGGGCGCACACAGCGTCGGCGCTCCCCACCTCAGACGGCGACTCTACTGGGGAGGCGTCCTGGGGTACGCCGACGACAGCGGACAAGCTGGGTCGCTTCGGGGAGAACCAGACGAGACTGGCGCAGTGGCCGACGCCGAACATAGGCGACTCCTACTCCCGGTCATTGAACACCTGGAAGATTCCGGCGATGGGGCAGGTGCACTCCCAGCAGCTCATCCATTGGGCGACGCCGCAGGCGTCGGACTATGTGGAGGGTGCGAGGACAGCGAAGGGCAGCAGGCAGAAGTGTCTGGGCCGCGACCTCAAGGAACTGGGTTCTGGGACGGATGTGTCTGGCTCCCCTGCCGCGACGGAAAAGCCCGGCCGATTGAACCCGGAATTGAGCCGCTGGCTCATGGGGTTCCCCGCAGGGTGGAGCTGCTTAAAGGCTACGGCAACGCGATCGTGCCGCAAGTCGCGGCGGAGTTCATCAAGGCCTGTATCGACTCTTTACTGGGCGTGCCAAAGACCAAGAACCAGGCACTGGGGCAGCGGGCAGGTTTGGGATCGCATCTGCAAACAGTTCGGAACTCCGGACGCAGCGTTTGGCAAGACGGACGGCATTCCTGAAGGCATCGCGGCTTACGACCTGAGCAACGGCTATAACTGGAAATCTTTGCCGCTTGCGGACAACGTCCATGAATTCGGCTATTGGGATCCGCCGTACGACCGAATGTATCGGCCTGAAGGGTTGGAGATTTGGCGAGTGTGTCGGCGGCTGGCGATCTTGCACCCCATTATCTACCCAACCTCTTGGTTCGCCGGGGGCAGACGAGAAGCCATGGTGGCGGTGACGATGGGCCCGTTCAAGATGATGCGGTGCGTCCAGATCTTTTGCAAGGACAGCCAGTTCCAGATACCCGAAATAAGTGCGAATGATTTCGGCAAGCTCGCCACGCCCGCCGGTTACGGGGAGATAGCAACTTGAGAAAACAATATGACGCCCGTCAGGGGCGAGCCAATGCCGGGGTGATCGGCAATTGAAATTATAGCAGTGCCGAGCAAGGCTCAAGAGCGGACATTGCAGCGTTACCGAAGTAATGAGAAGTGTGTGATGAGGATCACATCCGCAGGTTAGGCGGACGGTCATACTGCTTCTAACCTTTCCTGCTGATGAACGTTCTCTGCCATAGGTCATGATCATGAAGCACGCCACCTTCCACGCTTTCAAATGCCCTCTGGTGACTAAGCCGTTTCATGTTTAGACGATCTCCACTTTTCAGGGCTTTGCGGGTCGGTCTCACGGTGTTGTGTGTAACAGCAGTCTACGAGATCACGAAGCAGTTATGTTTTCCTCGACTATCCCTCGTGACATCTCACATCATCACGGTCTTCTTTGCTGGTGGTCTCGGGTTCTGCATCAGCTTCATCATTCGTCGTAGGGACATGGCAGCGCAGCAAGAACGTTTGCGATTGGCAGCCGTCGTCGAAAACTCTGACGATGCCATCAATAGTGTGGCACCGGACGGCACGGTAACAAGCTGGAACCGTGGAGCGGAGCGCACCTATGGCTATTCTGCCGCCGAAGCATTGGGTCGCCACATCTCGTTTTGTGTCCCGCCGGAAAGACGCTCGGAACTTGACGTTCTCGTCCAGAAGATTGCCGGTGGTGAGATCCTAGAACGGTTTGACACGCTACGTCTCAAGAAGGACGGCACGATTATCGATGTGAGTTTGTCGCTTGCTGCGATCAAAGACGACACGGCAAAGGTCGTGGGGGTCTCGGGGATCGCAAGGGATGTTACCGCTAGAAGGCGAGCGCAGGAGGCGCTGGTAGAAAGCGAAAGCCGGTACCGTTCATTGTCAGAGAGAGAAATACAGCGGACGCGCGAACTCATAGTGGCGAACCAGCAACTGGCAACCGAGATGATCGAGCGCCAACAGGCTCAGGAGAGCCTTCGATTGGAGGCGATGGCGCGGGAACAAGCCCAATCCGATTTGCGTCGGGGCGAAGAACGCATGCGAATGGCCATGAAAGCGGCGAAGATAGGCTTCTGGGATTTGGATGTCATAAAAGACAGGCACGTGTGGTCAGACATCTGCAAAACTCTGTTGGGCGTGCCCCTAGACACTCAGGCAAGCTATCAGGCCTTGAAGGGCGTTGTACATCCGGACGATTGGAAAATGATGCAGGCGAAGATTGACGGAGCAGTTCAGGAAAAACGAGACTACGTCGTCGAATTTCGCGTTGTTCGGCCCGACAATAGCGTGCGCTGGCGCATGTCCAGCGGGCAGGCCTTCTATGATGACGCTGGGCACGTAACTCGCATGTCCGGTACCACCATGGACATCGATGATCGCAAGAAAGCCGAGCAACGAATTCAACATCTAGCCTACTCCGACTCTCTTACGGGACTGCCCAATCGTAGGCTTGTTCAGGATCGATTGACTCAGGCGCTTGCCAGCGCTCGTCGGCAAAAAAACAGAGTTGCACTTCTGTTCCTCGATCTCGACAGGTTTAAGAACATCAATGATTCACTTGGGCATGCGGTTGGTGACCTTCTTCTGCAACAGGTTGCAGAACGACTTAAGACATGGGGGCGTGAACAGGACACCATAGCCCGCGTAGGCGGCGACGAGTTTCTCCTTATACTGACGGGACTCAGGGACACTACCGATGCAGCGGTTGCCGCTGAGCGGCTCATGGATGCAATCATCGGTGATTATTCCATTCAAGGTCATGCTTTGAATATCACGTGCAGCCTCGGCATCAGCATTTTCCCGGAACACGGGACAAACGGCGAAACCCTGATCAAGAATGCCGATATCGCCATGTATTGCGCCAAAGAGAGTGGACGCAACAGTTTTCGTTTTTTCACAGCGGACATAGACGCTCAGGCTGCGGAGAGGTTGACTCTGGAGAACAGCCTCCAGCAGGCACTCGACAACAAAGAACTCTTTCTCGTGTATCAACCGCAGATGGATATAGTGTCCGGGGAGATCGTTGGAGTGGAAGCACTCCTCCGCTGGCAACACCCGAAACTGGGGCTGGTGCCACCCGATAAATTCATAACTATTGCGGAAAACTGCGGCTTGATCGTGCCCGTCGGCGAATGGGTGCTGACGACGGCCTGTGCTCAAGCGAGGAAATGGCAAGAAGCTGGTTTGCTTCCAGTAAGAGTCGCAGTAAATGTCTCAGCGGTTCAATTTCGCCGACAGGGATTCTCTAAACAAATCGAAAGGGTGCTCCATGAGACCGGCTTTGATCCGCAATACCTCGAACTGGAACTCACGGAAACGCGAACAACGAGACGCAAATGATCGCAGGCGTCCTTTGCCACAAACTGCTCTACGACGGCGAAGCCTGCCCCGAGACCCTCCCGCGAGTCCAAATACGTGAAGAAGGTGTCTGGCGACGGCTTCATCAAGTCGGCGCATGAGGATGATTCCCCGGGGCCATTCGATGCTTCTCTACCAACCTACTCAAGTCCGAGCCGGTAAAGGAGCCAGTTGCTCGACGTTCAGTTTGGCCGCCGTGTTCGGCCATCCATTCAATCCGTCTGGTCAATCCGATCAACCATTCCAATCATTCAACCCCTTCAACAATAAATATGTTTTTGTTTTATTTATTAGTCCATGACAGAACGGAATGGCAGGATTGGACGATCGGATAGATTGATCGGATTGAACGGCTGAATTGCATGCCCGGCGGGTCCACCCGCCGCACGGCCCCTAAGCTATAGAAACTACGCTTAAAAAAATCTCACCTATAAGTCCCGGATTTCCAAAAAATCCAGTATTGAGTGTTAAGCGAACGGTGATTTCCAAAAGTCATCGAGGGCGGCAGGTTCCTACTCGGTTCCCTGCCGCCCGAAAAAAACCGCAGTACCAGACTATCCAGCCTGCTACCTCAGTTTTGAATCGCCACCCTAAGTCGTAAGAGGTACAGATGTTGAGTCCAGAAAACGATCCCGCACGGCTGTCTGACGTGGCTTTCGAGTCACCTGCAGTCATTCCCGCAAATGGTAAAGCGACGCACGAGGCTGTCGCCAACGCCACGAAGAATACCTCCTCGAAAACAATGTTCGCACCCGCCAGCCGCAAGGCAGCCGAAGCAGCCAAAAAAGGCGCGACTTCGACTAGCCGCACGGGCAAGGCAAAGCAAGTCAGTTATGAGTTCGGAAAGCCGCCCAAGGGGATCTATGTCAAGGTCCATCCTTCGCCTGCCTACCACACGTTCAACCTGCCGGTGTTCGTCAACGAGAACGAAGGCACCTTCCACTACATCAATCCCGAACTCTTCGAGTCCGGCGATTTGCCAGAGCGTTTTCGCAATGTCTGCAAGCTCATGGACATTCACACGGCTGGCTGTGCGGACGGCACATTCTTCCTGTGGCACGTCTTCGTTTCCTCCAGCAAGTGGCGCAAGGCTGCGATCAAGTCCGTCCAAGAGGCGCAACGTGAGTTCGTCATCGTGAGCAGCATCAAAGCACGCCAGACGTACAACGTTGAGATCGCCGACCAGCCCATTCCCGAGCCCAAGTGGTCGTCGTTGCCGTCCTTCGAGCAAATGCTTATGGACGCATTCGATTCCAACATAAACGTCGCCGACGACAAGGTGGTAACCGACTACATGAGCGGCGGCGTAGCAGCGCGCGAGGACGAAGAAGATGTCGAGTAAGCTGACACCTGAACGCTTTCCGTATGTCTACGTCCCCGATACGGAGTACGTGGCACGACCGGGCGAAAAACAACGCCCGGTGTGCCTCGTTGCCCATGGCTTCCACAAAGGCCGGCGGATCGAGATGTTCTTCGACAAGCCGGCCGCCAGCCCATTCCCCGATCCAAAGAACACGCTCTTCCTTGGCTACAACCTGCCCGCGGAACTGAAGACCATGCTGTCGCTCGGCTGGGAACTGCCAGAGTATTGCGTTGACCTCTACGTCGAGTTCCTGAACATGATCAACGGCAAGTGGCGTGGGAAGGACTGCCTGAAGGACTTGGGCACAGGGTTGGTGGATGCCGTGACTTACTTCGGCGGCAATCCGATGGACTTCTGGAAGAGCAGCAAGGACAAAGAGCGTGACTACATCATTCAGAACGGCACGAAGCCGCCCGAAGGCATCGCGATGGAACAGCACCAGAAGCGGATCCTTGCCTATTGCGAAGAGGACGTGAATGCGACCGTCTGGCTGGGCCGTCAGATGCTTCCTGAACTGGACCTCGAACAGGCCCTCTGGCGTGGGAAATACTGCAAGGCGAACGCATTCTTCGAGCATAACGGCGTCCCCGTGGACCCCGAACGTTTCCGTGCCATCGAAGACGAATCCCCGAAGCTCAAGCTCAGCATCGCCAACAAGATCGAAGAGACGCACCGCTACGGTGTTTACGTGATTGAAGGAAAGGAAACGACCAAGACCAAGCCGCATCCCGTGTTCAAGATGAACAAGTTCGCAGAGCTATTGGCGTCCAAGGGCATAACTGTCGGCAACCGCGGGGCTATGTGGCAAGCTACGCCGTCAGGCGATCCCATGCTCGAAGACGATTACTTCGGCGACATGTGTAACGCCTACCCCGAACTCCAACCACTGCGTCAGTGCCGGAAATCGCTGAACAACCTCAGCCGCTTCGAGACCGTGCTCGGCGAGGACGGGTTCAACCGCTCGACGCTGTGGATGTTTGGCACGGTCACGTCTCGGAACAACCCCAAAGCCAAAGACTTCCTGCTCAGCCGGCCGCATTGGGTTCGCAACCTGATTACGCCGCGGGAAGGCATGGCACTGGTCGCATGTGACGTGACTGGCGCTGAAGACTGGCTGGCGGCAGGATTCTCTGGCGACCCCGAGTTGATGCGGATCTATTCGTCTGGGGCAGACTCTTACATGGAATTTGCTGCTGTCACCGAGGCAGTACCGTTCGGAACCATGAGGGACAAGAAAAACAAGGAACTGGAAATCATCCGGGCACAGCACAAGACTGCGAAGCTTGCGATCCAGTACGGCGTTGGTGGCGAGACGCTCAGCACATACCTTGGCGTGCCCCTCTGGAAAGCACAAAAAATCATCAACCGCCACAAGCAGGGGTACGCGGTCTACTGGCAGTGGGCTGAAGATCAAGCCAAGCTCGCCGAAGAACGTGGCTACGTGGAAACGGATTTCGGGTGGCGGCAGTCGACCGAACACATGAGTGCGAACAGTGTCCTGAACTTCCCTCAGCAGGCGGGATGTGCGGAACTGCTGCGGTGTGCCTGCATCCTCCTGGTCGATGCGGGATGGGGTCCCGCACTGGCTGCCCCCCATCATGATGCTCTGTACATGCATGTCGAGGCCGAAAGAGCGGAAGAGTGCAAGAGGGCTGTCGAGGATGCATTCATCGAAGCCGGCCATACCATCATGGGATTGCCAGAGTTCCCGCTGAGAGTCCACGCCGAAGTCGTCTACCATCCCGACCATTACGAAGACGCAGACGGGGCTGAGATTTGGGACATCGTCTGCGAATACTTCGGCTGGGACAAATTTGCAGTATTAGAGGAGGAGGAATCGGATGAACAATTACTGGCGTATTCAAGCTAAGCACACCACAGTTTGCCCACGCTGCCGAGGCTACATCAAAATCGGCACCGTGATCGTCAGGGAAGACGGCTACGCCAAGTGGTCACATGCCGTTTGTCCAGGTCTCGTACGGATCGAGCGCGCACGCTCCGACGAAGAGCACGCGGTTACACGCACCGAAATCAAATTCACCGAAGAAGGGATAACTGCATAAATGTCACACATGTTTGGAAGTGAATACGACGAAGCGGTCGCACGAGCCAGACTCGGCTCGGCATACGACAACCAACTCAGCGACATCGCTGAGGAACGACTGGAGGTCCCCGGCAGGAAACTCGGCAAGCGTAGGAAGCCGACCAAGCTTACGGAAGAGCTTGAGGCGGACCTGCTGGAAGGCGCAATACTCTTGCCGAACCCCAAGAGCTTTATGGATACCTCTTGGACTCCGAGAATTTCGACCAAAGAGCAGGGCAACCCCAAAAGCAAAAGCAAAAGCAAAAGCAAAAGCAAAAGCAAAAGCAAAACCAAAACCAAAACCACAAT
>Ga0302201_10000397_pt1 | contig 39797 bp, 38 predicted proteins | sample II_Bog_N3_2_FD_194586 | JGI IMG/M metagenome (GOLD analysis project Ga0302201, IMG submission 194586) | Peat permafrost microbial communities from Stordalen Mire near Abisko, Sweden - II_Bog_N3_2 | ecosystem: Environmental > Terrestrial > Soil > Wetlands > Peat | place: Sweden: Abisko... | reverse complement strand
ACGCGAACCCAGACGCTGCACCGGCAAGCGCTCCTGCGGCCGCAAGCAATGGATGGTGAATCATCGCCAGCCCCAGCATCCATGCGGGATGCGCGCGCAGTTCGCTCCAATTGGCAGCCACCAGTACCAGCCGCTGCACCACGAGCGCCGCAAACAACGCCACCACGCAGAGATTCCATACTCGGCCCAAGTTGAGATCAGCAACTCGCGCGGTACGCTGCGCCAGAAGAAGCGCCAGCACAACGCCCAGCGCCGCTAACACGCCATAGGACGGGATCAGAACCGCACCGATGTGGAAGAGAACAGGATGCACCTGAGTCAGAATATCCCCTCAGGCTTCAAGGAAGGTAGAATCCGGCCCGCTGGGCCGTGAGTAATGCACAGGTGAACCCGTCCAAAGACGGTGGAGCTCTCCGCGGTTCGTTAGGCATTCCGGACTGGCGGACACGGCACACGGAACCGATTGTCGAGTCGAGCCCCTGTTCATGATTATTGGTTCAACCTGTGTTGACTACCCACCTGCTTTGCAGGCCGGTTTCTATTGCGGATAGTATGGGTCCCGCGCAGGAATTGCAAGTCTTGTGCAAGGTGGGCGCAGTGTGCTAGCGTCTCATGCCCGCTGATTTGAATACAGTTTCCCGAATCGGAGCGCAGGCGTCGACTGCTACTTCGAACCTGCAGGCACACTGACGGCTGTCTCTGAAGCGGGAACGGATCTGCTCTTTTCCGCCGCGCGCGCCACCAATTTCTTCAGCTTCCCTTCAATGTCCGCGTCGCCAACATGCTGGTCCTCAAGCACGCCGTCCGCATCAATCGTGAAGGTTGCCGGAATCGCCGTCACGCCGAACTGCTTCGCGATATTTCCTTCAAAACCGCCATCGCGATATTGCAGCCAGGTCATCTCATTCTTGCCGACAAAGTCTCTCCACTTCGCGTCGTCCTTGTCCAGGCTGATGCTGAGCACAACCAGCGGCTGCCCGCGCATCCCCGATGCAATCTTCTTGATGTGCGGAAGAGCCTCGCGGCATGGACCGCACCACGTAGCCCAAAAGTCGATCAGGACAACCTTGCCTGAGAGGCTCTCAAGCGTAAGCGTTGTGCCATCAAGAGTTGTGATTCGAAAGTTTGGCGCCATCCGCGCTCGCGCCAACTCCGGCCGCTCGGCAAACCGCTGCGCGCGCTCATAGTCAAGATCACTTTTGCTGGCAACTTTCAGAAATTCCGCGAAGCGAGCCTTCGCTGCATCGTCGCGTTTCAAATATGCGAGCGCCGTTCCGTCCGCATAGAGACAGTCCGCATTCCCCGGCTGCAGTTGAAGAGCCGATTGAAATGCTGCGTCGGCCGACTCCAACGGCTCCGAGTGCTTCCCGTAAATACCCTCAGCCAGGCAAGCCCGGCCAAGCATCACCTGAGCTTTTGCCTTGTCCGCGGGATTGGTTACATGAGCAAATATTGCTTCAGATTCCTCACGCGCCGCTTTGAAGTCTCTTACCTCCACCGCAACTTTCCATGCCTGAAACTCGCAAGGAATACAGTGCCCCCCGTCTTGCTTATCTGCCTTGCGAAACCCATCCAATGCAAAAATTGCCTGATGCCCATTCAGGAGTTTGAACGCATCGTCATACGTCTTTTTGGCTTTTGGATCAGCGGGACCAGTGCTCTGCGTGGCAGGTGTGCTCTGAGGAGCCGCAGTCGGTGTCTGCGCGGCGCCGCCCGCAACCACGAGATTCAGACAACAAACACAAAGAAGTGATGACACATGAAGCCGCATGGAATCCCTCTGGAGACGGACCCAATATAACACGCTCAATTCTCGCGATTAAAGATTCCTTTGGCCGGCCTTCCACTCGTCCTCAAGAACTTCATCCAGCAATCCGCGAAGATTCGCGGCACGCGCGTCTCCTCTGCGCGTATCGGTGCCGCCGCTTTGGGACAGCTCGTCGGCCAGATTCAGCGCAGCCAGCACAGCCACACGCAGCGAGTCCACGGTGCGCCCCTGAGCCGCTACGGCGCGCATCTTTGCGTCCACACGCGCCGCCAATGCGCGCACATGTTCGGTATCCTGGCCGGAAAGGTGATAAAGCTGATCGTAAATCTCAACAGTCACGTAACCGGAAGGGGTGCGCTGTTCCTCAGCCATGCCTGCCTCTCTGCCTCATCCTAAACTTCGAGAGCATCGAACTGTGCAAGAAGCCGCTCCACACGCTGACGCACATAGTCGCGCTCAGTCCGCAACCCAGCCACTTCCTTCTGTAAACTCTCCACCAATGGTGACTGCTCACGCAGATCCGATTCTGCCTTGGCAGCACGCTCTTCCGCTTCTGCGCGAGCCACCCGCTCTTTCCTTACCAACTCCACCGCGCGTATGATCCGCGCTTCCAAGGCAGAAAAATCATCAGCGCTGAGCGACAAGGTCCTCGGCTCGGCTACTTCCTCTTCCTGTTGCTGATCCACATCCGCTTCTTCCACGCTCGACTCCCAAAGAGACTCAGACATTAAAAACCTCCGCGGATTTCTATCCGCATCCGAAGAAGTATAGCTCCATTCCATTCCGGAATGTTGCCCAGTCCGTATCGTCCTAGCTCCTTAGTCGTGCTCCGGTGGAGCTCACGGCTTCAATCACCTTTGTTTGGAATGCTTGGAGTTCTTCTTCGCGAAGTGTGCGGTTCGGCGCCTGGAATGTCGCTCTGAATAGAAGGCTATACCCCCCCAAACCGATCCGCGCGTCGCGAAATACCTCGCGAACCTGCCAGTCGACCAGCTCCGGAATCTGCAAACCAGACAGCGCCTGGTCAATTCGCTCCCAGGTTACGCTCTCACTAAGAATCAAGGAAAAATCACGACGGACCGGTTGAAAACGGGAGATCTCGCGCGCAATCGGTTTGCGGAGCGGCAACTTGTACAGACGATCCAGATAGATCTCGCCCAGCAAGACCGGCTCTTTCAGCTTGCGTGCCGCAGCTTCTCGCGGATGCAGTTGTCCAAACCAGCCGACGGTCTCGCCCTCAACAGCCATGCGCGCCGAGCGGTAAGGATGCAGCCACTCCGGCGTCAACCCGGTCTCGGCGGGAAAACGGTCAAAGTACACAGACCGCGCCTGGAAGCGGGCCAGCACCTGCTCCATCGCGCCTTTTACATCGTGAAAATCGATTGTCCGCGCACCATGCAGTGCAGACTCCTCCGGCAAGGTGCCCACCGCGCCAAACGCCACAGCCGGGCGCTCTTCCACTTTCTCGACCACGCCATTCGAGACCGTCCCGCTGAATACGGTTCCCAACTCAAACAGCCGTACATCGCTGACATCGCGATGCAAGTTCCCGGCAATCATCGAAAGCATGCCAGGGATCAGCGACGGACGCAGCACGCCGGCTTCTTCGCTCAGAGGATTTCCCAGCGGGACCACCAGTCCCGGCTGCGGTGCTGTCAACGCCGCTTCCGCAGCGGAACAGAAAGTGCTTGCGATGGCTTCGTGGAAACCCGCATCCAACAGTGTCCGACGGACAGTCGACTCGCTCTCAGCCCATGGCAGCGCACGCACGCCACCACCAAATACCGGCAGCGTATTTGCAAACCGGTTATACCCGTAGACCCGCGCGACTTCCTCGATCAGGTCGATCTCGCGATCCAGATCCAGCCGCCAACTTGGCAGGTTCACCAGCCATGTCGAGCCTGCATCGCTCTCGACCAGCCCGCATCCCAGCGCCTTGAGCACGCCTTCGACCGTCGCAGCCGTGATGCCATCCTCAGCCACCGTCGTGCCGAGAATGCGCTTCACTTCGCTCAGAGCCAACGCAATGGGCAGGCGATCAGCGGTGCGCTTCTCCATCACTGCCACGCGCACATCCACCAATTCGCCTTCAATCATTCCGCCATTCGCCAGCAGAATGCTCGATACAAGCGCCGATGCGAGCGGCCCAGCCTGAAAGTCGGCGCCACGCTCAAAGCGATGACTTGCGTCCGTATGCAGCCCGTGGCGGCGAGCGGTCCGGCGTACGGCCGTTGGCTCAAACCATGCAGCCTCGACCAGAACATTGGTCGTCGTGGGCGTAATCATTGAATCCCACCCGCCCATCACCCCGGCAAGCCCCAATGGCTTCACATGGTCGGCTACAATCAAGTCCTCGGAATCGAGTAAGCGCTCCACGCCATCCAGCGTCTTCAGACGTTCTCCCTTGCGAGCCCGCCGCACCACGATCCCGCCCTCAATTTTGTCCAGGTCAAAGGCATGCGTGGGTTGCCCCATTGCGAGCCAGGCAAAGTTAGAGGCATCTACCGCATTGGAGATCTTCTTTTGTTCAAGGAGTCCGAAATAGGTAGCTACCTCCGCGCCCGGAAACCAGTCGCGCGATTCTCCGATGGTGATTCCGCGCAGCACGCGCGCCGTGAACCGCCCGCACTCATTCTCCGCCTCAACTCGCACTGGGAACGTGGCTGCAGTCGGCTCCGCTTCAGGCAGCGCGAACTCGAGAGCCGGTAACGTCAATCCATAAATCGCCGCCGCCTCCCGCGCCACGCCATAGTGGTTCATCGCGTCAACGCGGTTGGTCGTAATGTCCATCTCGTAAAGCGAGCCGTTTCCGGCACCGAGCGAGTAGACTCCCTCGACAGCGATCCCGCGCAGAGTCAGGTCCTCAGCGAGTTGAGCATCGTCAACCGGCAATCCCGGCAAATAAGCTCTAAGCCATTTAGTAAGTATCTTCATCGATCGATTCCTTCGCGAGCGGAGTTAGCGCTGTTAGTCGAGTTTCTCGCGGTTAGCGGTGTTAGGCGCCGTGAAGCAGCTCGCCGCCTTTGTCCCGTCCCAGCACCGAGACCAACCCGTTGATCAGCCGAGCAACTTCCCCTCCGTTTGTCATTAGTTCCTTCACAAGCTCGTCTTCGATGTAGCCAAGGCTCCCGGCCAATTCGATCTGCGTTTGCATCTCGTAAAGGGAACCGCGGGCATTCCCCAGAAAATGCCTGAATTGCGAGTCCGTTAGTCTTCCGTGCCCCTCAGCAATATTGCTCGGAACCGAAACGGCAGCCCGCCGGATTTGTGTGAGAAGACCATAGGCTTCGGACTTCGGCAGACCTCTTGTCAGCGTGTAAGCCTGGCGAGCCAACGCCATAGATTTTTGCCAAACGATTAACTCCCGATAGCTCTTCGGTCGCGCCACCGCTTGCCTCACAGTCTTTCTTCTGGCGCGCCACCGGTGGCCGGGCCTTTGCTAACTCCGCCAACTCCGCTAACAACGCTAACTCCGCTTCCTAAACAAACTGCCCCAGAAACCTCATATCTCCGGCATAAAACTGCCCGATTTCGCTGATCCCGTACTTCATCATCGCAATGCGTTCCACGCCCATGCCGAAGGCGAACCCGGAAATCTTCTTGGGATCGTAAGCAGGTTGCTTTTCGGCAGCAAATGCAAACACCGCCGGGTCCACCATGCCGCAGCCCAGCAGTTCAATCCAGCCCGAGTTCTTGCATTTGCGGCAGCCCTTGCCGCCGCAGAAGATGCAACTGATCTGTACGTCCGCGCTCGGCTCGGTGAACGGAAAGAATGACGGAAAAAACCGCGTCTTGACGGCCGAACCGAACAGCGCCTTCATGGCGTAGTCGAGCGTCCCCTTCAAATCACTGAAAGTAATGTTGGTATCAACACAGAGGCCTTCAACCTGGTGAAAGATCGGCGAGTGCGTCGCATCGGCCGCATCATTGCGGTGAACTTTTCCTGGAATCACAATCCGCACCGGCGGAGGCTGCGACTCCATGGTCCGCATCTGCACCGGCGAGGTGTGCGTACGAAGCAAAAGCCGGTCCCGTTGAGACCTCCGCTCCTGCCCCGCGACTACCAGCGTGTCCTGTGTATCGCGCGCCGGATGCCCAGGAGGAAAATTCATGCTCTCGAAGTTGTAGAAGTCGGTCTCGACCTCCGGCCCCACACCAACCGAATAGCCCAGCGCTGCAAACACACTGGTTATCTCATTCAGCGTCCGCGTAATTGGGTGCTCAGCACCGATCAACCGCCGCGAGCCGGGCAGCGTAATGTCAATCGCCTCGGCTGCCAACGCCGCATCGCTCGGCCCAGCGCCGGAGGCCGACGCCAGAATCCCCTCGACGAGTTCCTTGAAGACCTTGAATCTTTCGCCTACAGGCTTCTTGGCCTCCGCCGGTGCAACCTTGAGCCAGCGTGACGAAATCTCTTTCAGCCGCCCTTGCTTGCTTCCCAGCCACTTGAGCCGAAAGGCCTCAACATCTGCTTCTCCGCTGAGTGATGCCGCGTCCTCGCGCGCCTGGCGCTCCACCGTGCCGAACGCCTGGTCCAGCGCGGCCTCATCAAATGCCGTCAGATTAGGTATCTCTTCGTTCATCATGCGTAACGCTCAGAATAAACCACTGGCACAACAAAGCGGTTGCGGAACGTGCCTCACAGCGACAGACTATGGCCTTTCAAATCAATGAAGACCACATTGCCGATCAATAGAGTTCGAAGGAGCACAATGGGATTTATGAAGACGAATTCAGGGGTTTCGGGGAGCGAAATGTTAGGCGCTTGCCCCGTTTTAAATAAACACCCCACCCCCTCCCCCCTCAAAAACCCGCGTCCGCCATCATTCTTGCTCCGTAATCAATTGCAAATGAACGAGTTGACAAATGGGGCTGTATACCGATGAGTAAACTTTACCCTCGCAAAAACGGGGTTTTTCGTGCAGAATTCGGTGTTTTTGGTGCATTTTATGAAAGAAACCGAGCCTTTTCGCTTTGATCCGAAGGTCGCCAAAGACCCTATGACTCACAAAACTCTCAGGCCTTACCAACTCCGCGAACCTTTGCGCGGCGAACCTGATCCGCCAATAGAAAAAGGCCCTGCAAAAGCGGGGCCTTTTCGAGAACCTGCCGCTTGCTAGGCCGCTGCTTTTTCCGCCGCGAGTGCGGTCCTGGCCTTGTTGACTAGGTCGGTAAAGCCCGCCGCATCCTTCACGGCGATGTCGGCCAGAATCTTGCGGTCGAGCTCAATGCCGGCCTTCTTCAGGCCGTTGATGAGCTGCGAATAGCTGAAGTTGTTGATTTTGGCTGCTGCCGAGATGCGCACGATCCACAATGAGCGGAACTGGCGCTTCTTCTGCTTGCGGCCGGTGTAGGCGAACTTGAGGCCGCGTTCGACGGCTTCCTGGGCTGCTTGATAGAGCTTGGATTTCGTAAGGAAATATCCGCTGGCCCTTTCAAGAATCTTTTTGCGGCGGTCATTCCGCTTCGTACTGCGTTTTACACGAGGCATGGGTTTTCTCCGTTTAGTGTTTCGGTAAAGCGGCTGGAGGCAGGAGGCCGGCCCGAAGGGCGGCGGTAAACCTCTTCACTCGCTATGCAAGCCTGAAATCGCACCGGGACCATCTTCTTATCCGGCGGGGGCCATATCTCAATGGCCCATCAGCTTCTTCAGCGCGGTACCCCAAAACGAGGACCGCACGAAGCGCTCAGGCGTAGGGAATCATGCGCGCTACCTTCTTGTAGTCGCCGTCTGAAACCAGCACGGTCTTGCCGAGCTTGCGCTTCAACTTTGGCGACTTGGAAGAAAGGATGTGCCGCGTCTTCGTCTGGCCCCGCTTGATTTTGCCGGTGCCAGTCTTGCTGAAGCGCTTGGCCGCGCCCGTATGGGTCTTCAACTTGGGCATTGTCTTCTCTTTTTTGGTTGGCTAGCCAAATCTCTTCAGCCCGCCCAACCGCATGGCCCGTGAGACAGGGGATCCCCTGCCCTCTTGAGGCTCTTATCAGTATATCGCAAGCCGAGTTTCCCCGCCATCTCTTTCACCTTGTGTAATTTGGGGAAATCTGTGGGTGTGGAACCCTACGGGTTTTGCCGGGATTGCACGGCAGGAGACGGACAAACGCCAAAAAAATGGCTGGCGAAGAGCGATTGGCTGTTTGCGTGGGGACGAATGAATGCGAATTGCCCGGTTTGGAAGGGATCATTCGGCCGAAAACAGCCCATTATGCGTGCTATTTCGACGTTTTTTTCATTGTTTTTCGCGCGTTTTTCGGTGGCCACCTTCAGTGGGGTGGAGCTCGCTGGGATTTTATCGGTTCATTCGCCGCGGTTGTGGGAGAGGCAGAAAAGCTTCCTGCTTCGGCACCTTCTACGCTCAAGCACCCCACCGGGTCCCAGGGCACCCCGTGACATCTCTGGAGGGACACCTGTTTCAAATCGGGCAAAGCCTGCGATTAAAAAGCATTCGGTCATTGTCCGTATCGACGTCAGAATCGTAACGTGGAGAAGTGGCCGTACTCTCCGTCGATCTCGCTTTTCGCCGATGGGCCGACATCGGCATCGTCGTTCTCGAGCGGGTCTGCCTCGCGCAGGCCGGAGTCTCTGGCGCATGCGAATCGGGCCTGTATCCAATGCCGCACTTTCCCATGTCAGATGCGGCCGAGCGGGCGGGATATCAAATAAATTGCGAGATCATCCCTTCCCACGGACTGGGCTTCAACGCCGAAATTGAACGCGGACCTGTGGACGCCAATGTTCTGGCAGGCCGCCTCAACCACCTCTGCGGCATACGCAACATCCGTGTGATTCTGCTGGACGGACCGCAGGCATGGAAGTCTAGATTCAACGGCCTTGAACACGCGCGCGTAAGCGAATGCCAATTAAACACCGCAGCAAAGACCGGCCTTCCGGGCATGGTCAAGCCTAAAACCCATCGAGCATTCGCTGAATTCTGCCTGGATGTGTATGAGGCGCTGTGCTGGCGGGGATGGTGCCGTATGAGTACCCAGACACAGCCCAGCGCAGCCGTTGGACCGGACGGAAAGCATGTCGATGATCCGCAGCGCATCCTTGTGGAAAACTACCCGTATGCCGCATGGCGATCGTTGGGAATCAAGCCGCTTCCCTCGAAGCGCCTCGCCAAAGTGAGTGACCTTGCGGATGCATATGGCGCGTTGCGCTCACTTTTTCCAATCACGACCAACAGTCGGCCAAATCACGATCAGCTTCAGGCCATCGTGGGTGGCTTGGCAGGCCTGGATCTGGAGGCGCGCAACACGGACGCTATCCGAGTCGTCGGCACTGCGCCTTGCCGCGAGGAGGGTCAATGGCGAGAAGGCTTCATCGTTCTTCCCGAGCGGCCGGCCCACGCTGGAGCCGAAATCGGTCTCAGAGGACTGCGTTGGCTGAACTAGGTTATTCGCATCGAAGCGCCGCGGTCGGTTCCAGCCGAGACGCCTTCCGCGCGGGCAGGTATCCCGCAAGCAACGCGATGGAAACGAGCATCATAATTGCCGCGAAAAGGCTGGCAGGATCTGCGGGGCTCACACCATAGAGCAGCTTCGCGGCCAGTCGATTGCCAACCAGGGCCATCGGAATTCCGAGCACGATGCCGCCTCCAACCAGAACCAGAATTTCACGCAGAATGAGCCATAGGACATTTGATCTTGTGGCGCCAAGCGCCATGCGCACGCCAATCTCGCTGATTCGCCGAGCCACGGCATACGAAAGCAATCCGTAAATTCCGATGCAAACAAGGAACGCCGCCAACAATCCGAAGAACGTAGAGAGGCGCGCGACAAGGCGCTGATTGGCAGTGGATGCGTCCACTTCTTCAGTGAGCGTGGAGATGGCGCCGACGAGCACGTTTGGATTGACCTCAGCGATCGTGCGTCGCACTGAGGGGATGATCTCACCCGCGTCCCCCGAATAGCGCACCTCGAAGTTTCCGAAATACTGCACGCGTTGCGCGTAGGGAAAATAGGCGGCGCCCTCCGGGCTCTCCTGCAACCCAACGTACTTGGCATTCTTGACCACGCCGACGATCTCTATATCGCCGCTTTGCGACGCATCCTCACCAAATCCGAAATGGCGCCCGATCGGCGAAGCACCGGGAAAGAACCTGTTCGCCATGGTTTCATTGATAATCGCGACCTTGGGTGAATCAAACCTGTCACGCGAATCGAATCCTCGCCCTGCCACAATTGGAAGTCCCATGGTGGAAAAGAATTCGTTTCCAACTACGTTGTTCAGCACGTCCTGGCTGTTCTCCGATGTCCGCGGAATGCCCTGCACCGTAACGTCCGTCGACCACTGTCCCTGGTTGAAGGTGAACATTGCAAAGCTGGCTGCGTGCACTCCTGGTAACAATTGCACGCGCTCTTCGATCCGCTGCTGCAGGTTCACGAGGCGCGCATCCAGCGGAAGACCGGCCGAGTATTCGTCCAAATTGAAGATCAGAACGTTCTGCTTGTTGAAGCCGGTGTCGACCTGCGTAAGTTTCACAAGACTCCGCAGAAACAGACTGGCTCCGGCAAGCAGAACCAGTGAAAGCGCGATTTGCGCGACAATCAACACCCGTGCAAGCGAAATGCGGGATGAAGGTGCAGCGATCCCACGCCCTTGCTTCAACGAGCCGGTTAGATCAAGCCGTGTTGCACGAACGGCCGGTGTCAATCCGAAAAGAAGTGCGGTGAGGACTGTAAGGACCAGCGTAAATGTCAGGACACGCGGGTCGGGGCTCACGTTCATGGCGGCGACTTCTGTGCTTTGCGTAGCCATGGTCAGAAGCAGATGGCCGGCATTCCATGCACATGCCACACCGAGCGCCGCGCCGAGGGACGCCAGCACAAAGACCTCCATCATAAGCTGCCGCACTATGCGAGAAGGTGTAGCCCCGATCGCTATGCGCATGGCAAATTCACGCGAGCGGGCTGCGCTCCGGGCCAGCAACAGATTGGCAAGGTTGGCGCAGGCAATCAACAACACCAACCCCGCGATTGCCGACAGAATCTGAAGCGGCAGCGAGAATTGCCGCCGCAACCGAGAGAGCCCTTTCCCCGCCCGCGTCAATTCAACGCCTGCGTGTTGAACATCTGCGAGGTCCTTCTGCGACGGCGCAGGGGCAAGATATTCGCTGCTTATATACTGTCTGAAAACCAGGTTGGTGTTGGCGGTTGCCTGCGCCTGCGTGACGCCGGGCTTGAGCCGCGCAATCAAATAGAGCGATTGAAACCACTTATTGCTGAGGCCATTCCATCCAGGCGAGATTTCTTTCTCCATTGAAAGCGGAATCCAGAAATCTGGCGACTCGCCGACCGTAGTGCCAAAAAACTCTCGCCGAGCAACGCCGACAATGGTGTAATCCGTTCCTTCGATGCGCACTGACCTGCCCACTAATGCGGGATCGCTCCCATGGCGCTGCCACAACGAATAACTCGCGACCGCAACGGCACCGCTGCCTGGGGCCTTGTCGTCGGCTTCGTTGAGAACACGTCCTCGATCCGGATTCACACCCAGAACTGAGAAGTATGTTCCCGAAACCAACGATGCGTGCAGCGTCTCGCGCTCTCCTCCAGCCAGCGCGCCATGGGTGGCAAACTCGACGCTATCGATTGCCGCGACGCTCGAGAAAACTTCATTCTTCTGGCTGAAGCTGCGGTAAAAGGAGTAGGAGAAGAGTCTCCAGCTTTCGTTTGGAAGACTGTCGGTGCTGCCTACCGCTCTGCCATCCCCAAAGAGAACAAGCTTCCCAGGATCTTCAACGGGAAGCGAGCGCAGCATGACTACATTCATCAGGCTGAAGATTGCAGTATTTGCCCCGATACCCAGCGCCAGAGAAACGATCGCGACCAGCGTGAATCCCGGGCTCCGGGCAAGCATGCGGATGCTGTACCGAAGGTCTTGTAGTATGTTCTCGGCGACCGTTTCCCAACCCGCAGAACGAATGCGATGCTTCACTGAGTTTGTGCTGCCCATTTCGACGCGCGCCGCCTGGGCCGCTTCCTCTGGGGTCATTCCTGCGCGGCGCTTCGCTTCCATCGAAGCCTCAAGAAAGCCGCGCAGTTCTTCATCCATTTCGCGCTCCACGTGATCTCGCCGAAAGAAGGCCTTCAGTCCGCCGGAAATATTCTCGAACCAATTCATCGCACCCTCTCTTACGAAATAGCTGGGCTATGCTTCCAGGATTCTGGCAATGGCCGCGGTCTGACGATCCCACGCATCTGTCTCATTCTTAAGCGCTTTGTGGCCTTTCTGAGTGAGGCTGTAATACTTGGCCCGGCGGTTGTTTTCCGTCGAACGCCACTCGCTTTTGACGTGGCCGGCGCGTTCCATGCGCGCCAGCGCCGGTAGAAGCGAACCGGGATTCACGCGGAACACGGCTTGACTCACTTGTTCAATTCGTTGCGCCACGCCATAGCCGTGCATTGGCTCAAGCGCAAGTGTTTTTAAGATCAGCATCTCCAACGTACCTTGCACCATTTCGCCCGGCTTCGGCCCCATGTGTAATCTCCCCTTGACAATCAAGATGTAACGCTATCTCGTCTTGATTGTCAAGAGGAGTACGAGGAAATTCTTTTATGGAGCGATTGGCGGGCTCGTGTATTCCAACGGTAAGAGGAATGCGAGTAGGAGCATCAACACAAAGGCCGCCCCTGAAGGGCAGCCTTTGGTGATACTCGTTGTCTGGAACTTACTGGGGTGGTGCGGGTGCACCGGCAGCGGGCGGAGGAGCTGCAGGTTTGGGCTTGGGAGCTTCTTGTTTCTTCGACGGCGCAATGATGGCGTGCAGAATTGTGCCTTCCATGCGGGGCATGAATTCCACGACACCGGCTTCGCCAATGTCCTGGATCAGCTTGTTGATGATGGCATAGCCCAGTTCGCGATGAGCCATTTGACGGCCTCGGAAGCGGAGGCTGGCCTTCACCTTGTCCCCGTCGACAAGGAAGCGGACTGCCTGGTTCTTTTTGGTCTGGTAGTCGTGCTCGTCGACGGTCACTGAGAACTTGACCTCCTTGACGACGATTATCTTCTGCTTCTTTCGCGCGGCACGCTCGCTCTTATCCTTCTCGTAGAGGAAGCGTCCGTAATCCTGGATGCGGCAAACCGGGGGTACAGCGTTGGGCGAAACTTCCACGAGATCCAGTCCGCGTTCGCGGGCCATTCTCAGCGCCTCAAAGGGTGCCAAAATACCAAGTTGTTCGCCGTTTTCGTCGATGACGCGGATTTCGCGCGCGCGAATTCTATCGTTGATGCGAATAAAGGACTTAGCCGAACGTTTATCGAGTGCGATGGTGCTCCTCCAAGAGTCGCTCGTGCCCGCCTCCGGGGTTTTCCGGAATCGCCGCGAGTACACGAACGCACACTGAGTATAGCATTGGCTCGGCCCTGCTGAATGCACCCCTCAAAGGGTCGGGGTAGGTCGAAAAAGGTTGGAAGCCTTCAGAAGATTTGGTGGTAATGTATAGATAGGTAGACAAAGAGGTATAGAGGTACCATGCCACTGAGCATCAAAGCCCCCGAAGCCGATAGGCTAGCCCGCGAACTTGCCAATACGACAGGAGAAACGATCACGGATGCCGTGATAGTTGCCATGCGCGAGCGGCTGGAACGCGAGAAGCGGAAGCGCGAAAGCAAGCAGCAACTCATTGAGGATTTAATGGCGATTGCCAACCATTGCGCTTCGCTGCCAGTCCTCGATAATCGCACGGAAGACGAGATCATGGGCTGGGATGAAAACGGGCTGCCGTCATGATTGTTGACTCGTCGGCACTGGTTGCCATTCTGATGGTCGAGCCTGAGGCCCGGCGGCTGACAACAGCCATTGCGGGGAGCCCGCTCTGCCGCCTCCCCGCATCGTGCCTTGTTGAAACTTCAATATTGATGCTCTCGCGCGGAGGAGAAGATGGTGTACGCGATCTTGACCTTTACCTTGCCCGCAGCAGAATGGAGATCGTTCCACTCACCGAGTCCCAAGCTGGGTTAGCGCGGGATGCGTTCCGGCGTTTCGGCAAAGGTCGCCATCCGGCGAGGCTGAACTTCGGCGATTGCATGGCGTATGCATTGGCGAAGGAAACCGGAGATGAACTGCTCTTCAAGGGCACTGATTTCAGTCAGACGGATATTGCAGCGGCAACGTACTAGCAGTTTAAGCAAAGGTCGAACGTAGAGATCGAAACAGCAGACTCATCCCTCGGGCTGAAGCCCGGAGACTATTTTATTAGTCCTATGGCACAACTGAAGTCGTGCCCTGATTACAAAGCTCGTTTCGACGGAGTCTCTGCTACTGGTTGATACGTTCGCCTTCCATGAATGTTCAAGAGCGATTGCCCTTTCAGGTCCTTGCGTGTTGGCCTTCCCGCTGCGCACGTTCGTTATACTAAGAGCTGATCCTTTTGCCCCTCAGCTCTCTCATTTCATCCATGCCAGACTCTGCCGCCACCAGTTCAGCCACCACCGTGTTCCCCGGCAAGGGCAGCACGCGGCATATTGTCGGGTTCGTCTACTTTACATTTGTCTGCTATCTCTCTATCGGATTGCCTCTGGCAGTTCTGCCGCCGTTTGTGCACTTTCGCATGGGCTTCAGCGCCGCGCTGGCCGGACTGGTTATCAGCATCCAGTACATCGCCACCCTCATGAGCCGCCCGTGGGCCGGCCGCATCTCGGACCGCGTGGGCGCGAAGGTATCCGTGTTGTGGGGCATGGCTGCGTGCAGTTCGAGCGGGGCCCTGGTGGTGGCCGCGGCGGCAGTGCATCGAACCCCCTTGCTCAGCCTTTGCATTCTGATCCTGAGCCGACTCGTTTTGGGAGTTGGTGAAAGCCTCGGTTCCACAGGATCAACGCTCTGGGCTATCACGAGCGCAGGATCAGAGCATACGGCTAAGGTTATTTCGTACAACGGCATTGCCACATATGGCGCAATGGCGCTGGGCGCTCCGCTCGGTGTGGTGATGGATCAGCAATGGGGCCTGGGCTCGATCGGCCTGCTCACGATCCTGGTTGGCGCTTTCAGTTTGGCATTTGCCTTCAGAAAGAGCCCGGTTCCGGTGGCTCCCGGGGAGCATTTGCCCTTTGCACATGTCTTGGGCCGCGTTGCCCCGCATGGCATGGCTCTGGCCGCGGGCGGAGTTGGCTATAGTGTTCTGGCGACATTTGTGACCCTCTTTTACGTAAGCCGGCACTGGGATGGCGCCGCCCTTTGTCTTACCGCGTTTGGCCTCGCGTTCATTCTTGCCCGTCTGCTTTTTATTCGCACCATCGATTGGTTTGGCGGGTTTCCGGTTGCGATGATCTGTCTCGCGGTTGAATCTGTGGGAGAAATCCTGCTGTGGCGAGCGCCATCACCGTGGATTGCACTGGCGGGCGCTGCACTGGCAGGGTTCGGATTTTCGTTGGTATTTCCCGCTCTCGGCGTGGAAGCAGTGAAGCGTGTAACAGCGAACAATCGCGGTACCGCTCTGGGCGTTTATACCGCTTTCGCCGATGTTTCCTTCTTCCTCACCGGACCACTGGCGGGCGCTGTGATTGGGGTTTACGGCTATTCCAGTGTGTTTCTTTTTGCGCTGATTAGTGTGCTTATTGCGCTGAGCATTGTCATCGTCCTGCGGCAGTTCCAGAAAGATTGACTCCGCAGAGCAATTTGTTCCCTGGGCCTTTTCGATGGAGAACAGATGCTGGCGGCGCGGTGCAGTTTGAGCTTGGATCGCACTGGTGTTGTACACTCCGCTTCAGGTCACCCATTGCTCCTAGTCGTTGAAGGTCGTCATGCGCTCAGTCATTGAAGTCTCCGGAGTTCGCAAAACATACGGCAAGACTGTCGCCGTTGAGGAGGCGACGTTTGCTGTCAATGAAGGCGAGATTTTTGGACTGATTGGACCCAATGGCGCGGGAAAGACCACGACGATGGAGTGTATCGAAGGGCTGCGGAAGCCCGACCGCGGCGCCATTGCAGTGCTCGGGCTTGATCCTTACAGACAGGTTTATAAACTGCAGAATCGCATTGGTGTGCAGCTTCAGCAAGCGCAGTTGCAAAAGCGCATCAAGGTGTGGGAGGCGGTGGATCTTTGGGCTTCGCTTTACCAGAAGAAGTCGGTGGACGCCGCACACCTGCTGGAACAACTTGGCCTGACCGACAAACGCAATGCGTGGTTCATGAACCTCTCAGGAGGGCAGAAACAGCGGCTGTTTATTGCGCTTGCGTTGATCAACGATCCCGAGGTGGTGTTTCTGGATGAGCTGACGACGGGGCTTGATCCGCAGGCGAGGCACGCGATTTGGGGCTTGGTGCGCGGGATTCGCGAGCGCGGAAAAACCGTATTCCTGACGACTCATTTGATGGAGGAGGCGGAGAGGTTGTGTGACCGCGTGGCCATTATGGAACACGGGCGGATTATCGATATCGACACGCCAGAAAGCCTGGTGCGACGGCATTGCCCGGAGCGGACTGTTGTGCTGGACACGGACGCAGCGGATGCTGAGGAGATATTCGAAAAGATTGCGGGAATTGAGTCTGTAGCCCGGGTCGAGAGGCGTTTCACCATTCGCGGGCGGAGCGAGGATCTGGTGACCGAGGTGATTCAATGTCTTTCGGAGAATCGGATTCGCGTGACGGATTTCCGCACTGTACTACCAACCCTTGAGGACGTTTTTCTCAAGCTGACCGGGCGCTCGATTCGCGAATAGGACAGGGAAACGATGCTGCGTGGGCTTTGGAAATTGACCTGGATTGAGATCAAGGTGTTTCTGCGCGAACCGATGGGCGCGATCGGCACAATCGCGGTTCCCGTGCTGGTTTTTGTCGCGCTGGCTCGCATTCCGAACCTCAGGATCGGGATGCCTGCGCTGGTGCCGAGCGGCGTGCCCAGTGCGGGTGTGCCGGTGCTGGTTTCGATTCTTATCTCGATCAGTGCTGTGCTTTCGCTTGTGACTATTATTTCGATTTATCGGGAAGGCGGGATTCTGAAGCGGTTGCGCGCCACCCCGCTGAGACCGCAGACGATTCTGTCGGCTCACGTGATGGTGAAGCTGATACTTACCGCAGTAACGCTGTGCCTGATGTTTCTGGCGGGGAAACGATATTTCCCGCCGGGGTCGCATGTACCTTGGTTCTCGTTCACGATCGCGCTGCTGATCAGCACATGGAGCATCTTGTCGATTGGATTTCTGATCGCGAGCATGGTTCCGACGGCGCGTTTTGCGCAGCCGGTGGGCGCCATCATTCTCTATCCAATGATTGCGCTGTCAGGGCTGTTTGTGCCGGTTGCCTTTCTGCCGCCGGTGTTGCAAGTCGTGGCGCGGGTGATTCCGATGACCTATGCCGTGAGCCTGCTGAAGGGGATTTGGAACGGAGATGGATGGTGGCCGCACCTGGGGGATGTGGCGGCACTGACTGTTTTGTTTCTTTTTTTCACTGCGCTGTCGGCGAAGGTTTTTCGCTGGGAGTGAAGCGGATTTCTATGAGCGTGGAAAATACAACGGCCACCCCCAGGGGTGGCCGTTGTGGCTTGATGCGTTCGGACGAACTAGCTTTCGCGCTCGCTCTTCCAGTTGATGAGATCGCCAAGAGTCGTGGTGGATGACGAGACGGGAGCCTTGTGGCTTCCGCCGCCGCGTGGTTCCCTCTCCGCCTTGTAGTCCTGAACTTCCGCACGGCTGGCTTCGTGGCCACTAACCGCGCGCAGGCTCAAGCCTACCTTCTTTTCTTCCACGTTGATCTTGATGATCTTGAAGTCGTGCTCCAGACCGGTCTCAAGCTTGGACGGGCCGCCGCCTTCGTCGCCTGCTTCGGAGATGTGGCAAAGACCTTCCACACCCTCGGCAATCTCAACGAATGCGCCGAACTGTGCCGTACGCAGCACCTTGCCGTGAACCACGTCGCCGACGCGGTGCGCGGCGAAGAAGCTCTCCCAGACATCGGGCTGCAACTGCTTGATTCCGAGTGAAAGACGGCGGTTCTGCGGCTCAACGCCGAGGACAACTGCCTTGACCTTTTCGCCCTTCTTCACAACTTCAGAAGGATGCTTGACGCGCTTGGTCCAGCTGAGATTGGAGACGTGCACCAAGCCGTCGATGCCGTCTTCGATTTCAATGAAGGCGCCAAAGTCGGTAAGGTTGCGCACGCGGCCTTCAACCACTGTGCCTGCCGGATACCGCTCGGTCAGATTCTCCCAGGGGTTGTCGAGGAGCTGCTTCATACCCAGCGAGATGCGACGGTCAGCCGGATTGACGCTGAGAACGACTGTCTCAACTTCATCGCCCGGCTTGACCAGCTTGGAAGGGTGCTTGAGGCGCTTGGACCAGGTCATCTCGGAGAGATGAACGAGGCCTTCAATGCCCTGCTCGAGCTCAACGAATGCACCGTAATCTGTGACCGAAAGAACGCGGCCATGCACGCGCGCGCCAACCGGGTACCGCTCCGTCGCATCGAGCCACGGATCAGGCGTGAGCTGCTTGAATCCAAGCGAAACGCGCTGCTTGTCTTTATCGAACTTGAGCACTTTGACCTGGATCTCGTCGCCTACATTGACGAGGTCGCGGGGGTGGGTGAGGCGGCCCCAGCTCATGTCGGTAATGTGGAGCAAGCCGTCGATGCCACCGAGGTCAACGAACGCACCGTAGTCGGTGAGGTTCTTGACCGTGCCGGTGAGCACTGCGCCTTCGCCCAACTGCTCGAGGGTGCCGGAGCGCTTTTCGTTTTGCTCCTCTTCGAGGATTTCCTTGCGGCTGACAACGACATTGCCGCGCTTCTTGTTCAACTTGATGACACGGACTTCAATCTGCTGGCCAAGGTAGCCATCGAGATTGCGGACCGGGCGAATCTCAAGCTGAGAACCGGGCAGGAACGCCTTGAGGCCGATGTCGACAGTCAAACCACCCTTGACGCGGCTTACGACTGTGCCGATCACCGGGGTCTTATCGTTCGCGGCCTTTTCGATCACGTCCCAGACGCGCAACTTCTGTGCCCGCTCGTAGTTGACGAGGTAGCCGCCTTCCGGCTCTTCACCCTCGATGACTACTTCGATTACGTCGCCGGCATGAAATTTTACTGCTCCGGTGTGATCCAGAACCTGCTCAAGGGGGACGAGACCTTCGGACTTCAGGCCCACATCGACCACCAGGTGCTTCTCGGTCTGCTTGATCACTGTTCCGGAAACAATCTTGTCGCCATACGCTTCAACGGCTGCGGCTTCAGCGGCCTGCTCACGCTCAAACGCAGCAAGAGCAGCGGAAAAATCGTCCATGCCCTCGGAACCGTGCGAATCGTGTGCATGTGCCGGAGCGACGTGCTCTGTCTTAGCAACAGGAGCAACCTCGGGCGCAGTCGGCCCGGAAACTTCAGTTTGAAGCTCCTCTGCAAGTGGGACCTCGACTGTGGTCGTCCCGTGCGGGGTCTCCTCCACATGCGCGACTTCAACTACGGGATGCGCGAGCTCGACTACAGGCTCGGTTGGGGCATCGGCGTCCATTGTGGCCAATTCATCTGCTGTTACAACTTCAGCGGTCTCGGGGGTGGACGTGGATTCGTACAACGGTTGTTCAAACTCCGTCGCAGGCTCTAGCGTGGGTGTTTCCAATTCGGTGTTCAGGGTTATGCTCTCGGGTTCGGGATTGAGGACGTTTGGCATGGTTGCGGCTCCGGAATTCCTTGCTCCTGCGACGGGTGGTTCCCGGCGCTGGAAGTGGCTTGCTCCCGCCAAGATGCGCAGGCGGAGAAACCTTTTGACCGATTCTCCCTTCAAACCAAGTGACTGTGACGAAAGAGTAATCGCGAAGACAGTCCGTCCAGCATGTTGCGCTGGATTGATACGCGACTGTTCTCCTTGGGATTACACCCCGACAGGCAATGGCTTGCTGGAGGGCGGCCGCAACTCGCTGCTGGAATCGGCACAGCAAGCTACGCTCACGAGTGTAGCAACCTCCGCTTTCCCGCGTCAATCCAACAGCTTGGCCAGAACATCTATGGCCCCGCATTGCAACCGCAAATTCACACACGAGCCGCCGAACGACAGGGGTTACGGGATTCCGGCGCGCCGGCGCTCATTCACGAGTGGTCCCGCGAAGTGGGAATGAGCGAAAGTCCGTCCGCAACAGGTAAGCTTCTATACTGATAAGGGCGGGAACCCCTCGATGGACCATTTGTGGACTCCCTGGCGCTACGCCTACGTCACATCGACGGATGGAGCACCGCGCCCCGGCGTTCCTTCGAGCCTTGCTGCCTGGCCAGGCAATCTTGACTGCGTGTTCTGCAACTTAATTGCTTCCGTTGATCACGCAATTGCGAACGGCATGGATGCTGAACAAGCCGCGGCGGCCGCGGGGCTTGTATTGCGCGGGACACATTGCTTCATTTGTCTGAACGCTTATCCATATACGTCAGGGCATGTGATGGTTGTGCCTTATGCGCACCTGGATCGGCTGAGTGCGCTGCCGACGGAAGCTGCGCACGAGTTGATCGATCTTGCGCAAAGGACGGAGCGAATTCTGCAGCAGCTTTATAACCCGCACGGTTTCAATTTTGGAATGAACCTGGGAAGGGCGGCGGGGGCCGGCGTGGCTGGACACCTGCATTTGCATGCTCTGCCGCGCTGGGCTGGAGACACGAATTTCATGACCACGATTGCCGAGTCGCGCGTGCTTCCGGAAGAGCTGGATATTACATGGAAGCGGATGAGAGAGGCGTTCGGCGCTTAGCAGGTCGGGCGGGGAAGCAGGTTCGCCGGTATCAGAGAAATGGATTCTGGATTTGAAGTGCGCCGAAGCGCTGGCCGTGTTGCATGTCTTCAGAGTAGAGGATGGTGCACTCCGCATGCAGCGCGGCACAAACGATCAAGGAATCATACCAACTGAGTCGGTAAGGTCCTTGAAATGCGAGAGCTTCGCCATAGAGAGCGGCGGACGAATGGACGCGCAAGAGCGGAATGAACACTCTCTCAAGATAGAGTTGGCACGATTCGATGGTCATGGGTGCGACCAGGCGCTTTGACGCAACGTTGAAGAACTCTTGTACTACCTGGAAACTCACTACGCCCTTGAGAGAACCAAGGTTATCGCGAATTAGTTTCGCGGCCTTTTGTTCCTTGACCGGATCGCGTCGGTCAATCGAATAAACAAAGATGTTGGTATCCAGAAAACATCTATCTTTCATTCAATTCGTCCCTTGTGAAATGGCGGCCGGCATTCACGCCCTTGAGTCGATCCATCAGGTCGTCGAAGGCTTCGACACTGCTATTGCTTGATGTAAATTGCGTGAGCCACTCGCGGAAGGCCTCGTTGAGGGTAGTGTGGCGTTCCCGCGCGATCAATCGGGCGCGTTCGATTAGTTCCTCTTCGGCACTTAGAGTAACGTCGCGCATACTGGAACAGTGTACACGAAAACAGTGTAGAGAATTACTAGATTCAAGCAGCGAAGGTGGGGAATTAGGCAGGAGAATCGGAAGAGTCTTCTGATTCGACAGCCAGTTCCAACATTGGCTCATCTGCATCAGATTCCGCCTCTTCGAGGAGCCTAATCGGAATCTGTTTTCTCGTTTTGGGAGCAACGCCAAGCTTCCTCAGCATTTCAACTTGACGAACCAGGTTTCCGGGTCCAGTTGAGAGTTGCCGGCACGCCTCGTCATAGGCATTTTTCGCTCCGTGCAGCGAGTTCCCAACCGTCTCCAGGTTTGAAACAAACCCGACAAACTTGTCGTAAAGCTCTGCTCCCCGCTTCATGACCTTTTCAACGTTGTCAGCCTGCCGTTGCTGGTTCCAAAGATCTTTGACGATGCGGATGACAAAGAGAACAGTTGTTGGACCGGTAAGAAGCACGCCTTTGGAATATGCCTCGTGCCACAGCCCTTCGTCGTTTTGCAAGGCAAGCAGAAAGGCGGGTTCGATGGGCACGAACATCACGACAAAATCTGGCGATTGCACGCCGGGCAACGTGTGGTAGTTGCGGCCGGCCAACTCGCCAAAGTGATTGCGCAAGCTGAGAAGATGTCTCTTGAGCGCATCGGTTCGGACCTTCTCATCTTCAGCATTGACGGAGTCGTTGTAGGCATTGAGCGAGACCTTCGAATCGATGATCAGATGGCGACCGCCGGGGAGCTTGATCAACACATCTGTCTGACGCCGCTGAACTGACCCATCATCGTCATTGAGTTGCGCAAAGCTTTGCTGGAAGCTGTAGTGGGCGCCCTCTTGAAGTCCCGATTTTTCAAGAATGTTGCGCAGAATGGTCTCGCCCCAGTTGCCCTGAGCCTTGGTGTCTCGACGGAGAGCTGTGGCAAGATTGTGAGCTTCTTCAGTGAGTGCTTTGTTCAGACTTCCCAGCGTGCCTACCAGCGTCCTGAGCTCAACTACGCCGGATTTCGAATCGGTTTGCGCCTCCTCCACTTTCTTTCGGAAGTCTTCAATCTGCGTCTTGAGCGGAGTCAGCAGCGTGCCGAGCTCCTTTTGACTTCCCTCGGAGAATGACTTGGATTTTTCGTCGAGGATCTTGCCTGCCAACGCTTCGAATTGGTTGGCGAGCGCCTGCTTCGCGGATTCAAGCAGCGCCAGCTTTTCAGAGAGATTCTGGCGCTCATTTCTTAATTCGGTTTCCAGCTCTTTAACGCGGGCATTTTGGGCGCTTTCTACTGCGCCTCTTGCGTGGAGATCAGCGCGCAGGCTATCTCGCTCTGTGGCCAACTGCACAATTGTCTTTTCACGTTCGGCGGCCAGGGACTCAAAGCCAGCGCGGGTGGCGGACTCGGCGTGCAGGCGAGTCACCTCGGCGCGCGCCGCTACTAGTTCTTCTGTCAGCTCGGAGGCACGACGTTCCAATTGAGCCTTTTCAGCTTTATTCGAGGCAGCCCTCATCCAGAAACCCAGAACGATTCCCGCAAACGCCGCAATTATTGCGCCAATCAACTCCTGCATCGCCTATCGATTCCTCTTCGCCTAATGTACGCCTTCGGGCTGTGCATTTCGTGCCGATTTCAACCTGTTTCCAGCTTGAGCTCCTTAGTCCCATTCAAGGTTCTCAAATCCCTGCTTTGCCCGGCTTTACACACCCACACCCGCCCGATAGACTTAGAACTTCGGGGCTACGCGCAATTTTTTATGCGCGGTGGTTGTGTTCCCCTGCCATGGACCGTTATCGTAAGCAGGCGGAACAGGATTGAGTTTTGGCCCGATGGGAATTTGAAGTTCCGAAAAAATCAGAGGAGAACCACGCATGGCCGTTGAAGAGAAAGTGAAGCAGATTATCGTCGAGCAGTTGCAGGTGGATGAAGCCGAAGTGACGCCTGGCGCCAGCTTCCAGGAAGACCTGGGCGCAGATTCGCTCGACGTGGTCGAGCTTGTGATGCAGTTCGAAGAAGCCTTCGATCTGGAGATTCCCGACGAAGACGCCGAGAAGATCAAGACCGTAAAGGACGCGATCGACTACATAGAGAAGAATGCGAAAGGCAGCAAGTAGCCCTTGTCCAATCCGTCCCGCAGAGTCGTAATCACCGGACTCGGTCTGGTGTGCGGTGTTGGTAACACCGCGCCCGAAGTATGGCGACAGCTTCTGGCCGGGGCCAGTGGAATGGCTCCGATCCAGGGATTCGACACCACTGGCTTCCCGGTCACGTTTGCCGCCGAGGTAAAGAACTTTGACCCGCTCAACTTCCTGGACAAAAAAGAGTCCCGGAAGATGGGGCGGTTCATTCATTTTGCTTTTGCCGCAGTGCAGGAGGCCATGGCTCAATCCGGTCTCCAGATCACCCCGGAGATTGCCGACCGCGTTGGTGTTTTTATCGGGTCGGGAATTGGGGGGTTTGAGATCATTGAGCGGGAGCACTCCAACCTGCTGAATGGCGGCCCGCGCAAAATCTCGCCATTCTTTATTCCCGCGGTGATTGTGAACATGGCGGCTGGCAATATCAGCATCCGCTATGGCGCCAAGGGGCCCATTTCAGCGACCGCTACGGCCTGTGCCACCTCTGCCAATTCCATTGGCGACTCGGCGCGAATGATCATGCACGGCGATGCCGATGTGATGATTGCTGGCGGCGCTGAAGCATCCGTGACGGCACTGTCAGTGGGCGGATTTGCTGCCATGCGTGCACTTTCCCCGCGGAACAATGAACCGACACTGGCCAGCCGTCCTTTCGACAAGGATCGCGACGGTTTCGTGATCGGCGAGGGCGCGGGCATCCTGATTCTTGAGGAACTGGAGTTTGCCAAAGCGCGCGGCGCGAAGATCCTGGCCGAGATTATCGGTTACGGGATGAGCGCTGATGCCTATCACATGACCGGCATTGCGCCGGAGGGCCAGGGCGCGCAGCGGGCGATGAGGGCGGCGATCAAGGACGCCGGCATTGCTCCGGAAGAAGTTGGCTATGTGAACGCGCACGCTACTTCCACACCGGCTGGGGATGGAAACGAGTCACGGGCGATTGAATTGGTGTTTGGGGAGCATGCAACGGGCCACAAGCTCAAGGTCAGTGGCACCAAATCCATGACTGGGCATCTGCTGGGTGGCGCCGGTGGACTGGAGGCCGGCATATCCGTCCTCGCGCTGGTGAATCAGCAGATTCCGCCTACCATCAATTTGGACAATGTGGATCCAGAGTGCCGTCTGGACTACGTACCGAACAACGCAATTGACTTCGGCTTCGACGTTGCGCTGTCGAATTCCTTCGGGTTTGGTGGGATCAATGCAACGCTGATCATGCGACGATGGACGGAGTGAGGCAGTCGTCAGTTTTCAGTTGTCAGTGATAAGTTGCTGTTGTTTGATTGCCAGCCTGGTCCGAATGCGTGAGTTTTTAAAAGCAAACGGCGCGAATCCATATGGGATTCGCGCCGTTTGATTTTTGGGCCCAGGTTCATTCTTAACTAAATGCGGCCGCAAAGCCAACACCGACGAGTACGATAATCGCCCACCATCCAAAAACTGCGATGTAACCCGACGAGCGCTTCACTCCGGCCACAATCGCAAGCCCCATTCCCATCAGGATCATGTACCAGATTGACGTGACATCCAAAGAACTTGCCAGCTTGTACAACGCCGGATTGGTTTCGATCGGGCTGAGAAATGCTCCGACACTGGTGGGCGCAAAGTTGTTGAGATTGAAGGACTCCGGGGCACTACCGGCGAAAAGCACGACCGCCCCCAGCAGGGATTTTAAGATTCCTGGCAATGCCGCGAACATCCAGACGGCCAGCACACTGCCGAATTTGGCTTTGCCGCCGAATACGAAATTGATGGTCCCCCAGAGCGCGGTCACAATGATGACGCCGAAAACCAGAATCAAGACTGGACCGATGGCGAATCCGCCCTCCATGCCGTATTGCGTCCATTTCATGGACATCTCGCGTTGAGCGGGAGGTGCCTGGGCGAGCCGTTCCTCGGACTTCGGATTCATGTGAATGGAATTTTCGGCCACCTGCGCCCAGCCCACTTTGAGCGTGACGGCCGCGAAAAACACGTATCCGCATACCGCCAGGATCACAAATGGCAGCCACCAGCTCCTGTTTCCGCGCTTGATATCTTCGAATGTTTTCGACGGCGCTGCGAACGTGTTCGCTACGCGCTGCCACTGGCTGAGCCCCGGAGTAACAGGAACGGGTTCAGCCGCAGTTTGAACTTCCAGATCGCTCATCACTTCGCCTCTCAATTGCCGTTTCGTCGTCAGCCTGGGCCGCCCCGATTGTGGGCCGCAGACGGACGCACGCGGTTATAGATGTTCAAGAATGAGAACGTTTCGACGCATGCCCTGGTTCCCGGCAGCGCCGGAAAGAAAATGCATTTGCCGGAGATTGTACCCTTGAATGCGGTTGATTTTGAAATCAATTTGCGGTGGACTTCTGCGCCGTCGGGAAATCAACGCTATTAAAGCCCTGTGGCCGCGACCTCAACGGGGGGATTTGAGCGGCGCTGGCGCGGTTTGCGCGTGACGATTGGAGCGGGCGGCGCATAACTCTTATAAACCGTGATGTGGAAGCAGCTTTGCTGAAACTCCTCTTCGACATCGATCTTGCCGGCCTGCTCGAGTGCCAGAAGATGGCTGCGCATCCAGCCAATTTCTTCACGGCTCAGTGGGCTCTTGGCAATGTCGATCGTCGCTCCCGTGAGATGGGGGCTCACGATGTCACCTTCCGCTGCGGCGGCGTTGCCGTTGATTCCCATCAGCCGCTTCTGATAGGCAACAGTCCGCACGGCCGAGCTGACCTCGAGCGGACGGTGAAACTGCGCGGCATGGCTTTTCGCCAAATCGGCTAGAAAGCGGGCGGTCCAAGGGCGGCAGTAGCGGTGGTTCACGGGCAGGTTTCCGTTAATCGTGAGTTCAAGCGAGACGGGAACGGGCACAAGCGCCTTTCGCGCAATGCGGTCCGCTAAATCGTCTTCGTCCTCGATCCGCTCCAGGCCTTCGGCTTCAGTCCTCTCGTTCTGGCGTTCCAGAGAGGCGCGCGATCCCTTGAGAGGAGGCGGTAACACTCCGCGCTTGAAATGCAATGACGCTGCAAGTACATCCGATTGGGTTTGGGTAGTAGTTGCCTCTTCCATCGGAATCGAGGTCTCCCGTGCCGGGGCGCGGGGAGCGGCGAACGGGCTCTGCATGAAAGTGCGCTGATCCTCAACGACCGGCGGGGGCGTATTTGTTTCGGGGGCGATTTCAGGTTCGGCGGAAGCCTCAGCCGCCTCAGGTGCGGGATCGGGCGCCTGTACTGGGCCGATCGGCCTCCGCGAAGGAGTCCTCTCGATGGTCGTGGAGGCCTGCGCATATCGAGGGGTGGAGAAAGCGGATCTTGAACGGACTTCCCTGCTCTGCGATGGGCTTCCAAACATGCGCGGCACTGGCTTTGCAGCTGAGGCCCGATAGGCGGGAGCGGCATAGAGGCGCGCCTGTCGATGCGGAGCGGCGGTGGGGATTGGGTGACGGGCAAGATCGCGCCTGATCTTGAGGCCTGCGGCGCGGCCGACTTCTTCAGGGGTGGCGTGATGCGACCTGGTTGACGATTTGGTCTGCGCTTTGGTTTGCGCCTTATGAGTAAGCGCTGTCCCTTGAGCGCTTCTGTGCGGCTTCGCCCGGGTGACGGGCAAACCGTTGGCTGAAGTCACCGAGAGTGCAGCCAGCACAAGTCCAGTAATCAGTATCCGCGACATAAGGAGGGATGCGGAGAATCCAGAGCATCCTCAGTGTAGATGGACCAGTGAGGAAAATCGAGTACCTACCCGGGTTCGCCTTCGTCTGATAACTGGAACCCGGCTTGTTGGGATTAGTTCCGATGGCAGCAAAATGCGGAGGCCGCAGGTCCGGCACAGCGGAGCTACGGCCTCGTTTGTGACACCTGAAATTTCTCGTTCGAGCGTTTACTGCAACAGCGTCGGCTCGTCGTCCTTCAATTCCTCGGGCGGAATGATGACTGCCGCGGCGATTTTGTCGTCGGCTTCAAGGTTGAGCAGGCGGACGCCCTGGGTGGCGCGACCGGCGGCTCGGATGGTCTTGGTGTCGATACGGATGATCTTGCCGAATTGGCTGATGACCATCAGTTCGGACGTCTCGTTTACCAGGAGAATGGATGCCGTTTTGCCGACCTTCGGGGTGGCCTTAAGGTTTGTAACTCCCTGGCCGCCGCGTGCGGTTATGCGGTATTCGTCTACATCCGTGCGCTTGCCAAAACCATTCTCAGTAACCGTGAGAATGAGTTGCTGGGTGACGCAGAGCTTGTCGTCGAGGGTCTTAATGGCCTTGTAGGCGCTGTCGATTGCCTTTTCGGCCACACTGACGACGGCGGAGTCGACTAGCTTGTTGCGATAGTCTTCTCTTGCCTTGGTGAGGGCCGCCTGTGCCTCCGTGTAGGCATTGCGGTATGCTGCGAGCTTTTCGGTCATTCCGAGTCGCGCAGCACACTCATCCCGCTCTGTTTCGCGTATAGCGTCGGAGCTGGTGATTGCCGCGCCGATAAGGTAATCGTTCTTCTTGAGGGAGATGCCTCGGTTGCCGGCGGCATTGCGTCCCATGGGGCGCAATCCTATACCACTTCGGTCGGCGTCATATTCTTCTTCGAAGCGGATGGCCATGCCATCGCGCGTGGCGAGGAAGATGGTTTGCTTGCCGTTGGTGAGGCCTGCTGAGACAAGGTCGTCGTCCTTGTCGATGGCGATGGCGATAATGCCGCGGGCCATGACGTTGGAGAAGTCCTTGAGCGGGGTCTTCTTTACGACGCCGTTGCGCGTGGCGAAGAAGATATATTTGCCCTCTTCTTCCAGATCGCGAACGGGAAGTATGGCCTTCACATTTTCTCCGGGTTGCAAGTCGAGCAGGCTCTGCATCGATTTTCCCTTGCCCGCTGCGCCTACGTCCGGAATCTCGTACACCTTGAGCCAGTAAACGCGGCCGGTGTTGGTGAAGCAAAGCAGGTAGGCGTGCGTGGAATCGATGATGAGCTGCGAGACAAAATCTTCCTCGCGCGTCTTCATGCCGGTGCGGCCCGTACCACCTCGGCGCTGCTGGCGATAGATGCTGATGGGGGTGCGCTTGAGGTAGCCCTGGTGGCTGACTGTCACGGCAACCTGCTCGTCGGCAATGAGGTCTTCCAACTGGAGTTCGGCGCTCTCGTCGACGATCTGCGTGCGGCGGGCGTCGCCGTACTTGTCGCGAACTTCTTCAAGCTCCTTCACGATGACCGCGCGCAGCTTCTTGTCGCTGGCCAAAATTGACTCGTACTCAGCAATTTCTTCGCGCTTCTGCCGCAATTCGTTCAGCAGTTCGTCAATAGAAAGCTGGGTGAGCCTGTAAAGCTGCAACTCGAGAATCGCGTCGATCTGCCGGAGGGTCAGTCCTTTTTCTTCCTGCGGCAGGCGCTCACGGTCCAGAGTGATGACGATCTGCGTGCCCTTGCCCCACGCATATAAATTCTCGCGAGCTTCAACACGCGAACCGGAACCGCGAATGATCCTGATCACCTGATCCAGGTTGTCGAGCGCAATTTTGTAGCCTTCAAGAACATGCTCGCGCTCGCGCGCCTTGCGCAGCAGGAACGCCGTCCGCCGCTGCACAACGTCGACGCGGTGATCGATAAAGCAGCGAATGGCCTCATCCAGACCCAGTTCCCGCGGCTGCCCGTTGAGCACCGCGAGGAAGATCATGGAGAAGCTTTCCTGCATCTGCGTGTGCTTGTAAAGCTGGTTCAGAACAATCTCGGGTTGAGAGCCGCGCTTGAGCTCAATCACCACCCGCATGCCATCCCGGTCGCTCTCATCGCGCACATCGCTGATGTCGTCTATGATCTTTTCGTTTACGAGTTCCGCGACACGCTCCACAAGCTTTGATTTGTTCACCTGGTAGGGGATCTCGGTAACGATGATCGCCTGTTTTTCTTTGGTGATGTTCTCGACGGAGACCTTGGCGCGCATCATGAAGCGGCCACGGCCTGTCTTGTAAGCCTGCGGAATTCCAGACTTGCCGTAGAGGAAGCCACCGGTTGGGAAATCCGGCCCCTGTACGTGCTTCAGCACCTCGGCGAGTCCCGCGCTCGGATCCTTGACGAGTTCGATGGCCGCGTTCACCACCTCGGTCAGGTTGTGCGGAGGGATGTTGGTCGCCATGCCCACAGCGATGCCGTTTGACCCGTTCACAATCAGGGTCGGAATTCGCGTCGGGAGCACGGTGGGCTCGTCGGTGGTTTCATCGAAGTTGGAGGTCATATCGACCGTCTCCATATCGATGTCCGCCATCATCTCTTCTGCAATCCGCTCCATGCGGCACTCGGTGTACCGGTAGGCCGCAGGCGGGTCGCCATCCACCGAACCGAAGTTGCCCTGCCCATCGACGAGCGGATAGCGCAAGCTCCACGGTTGCGCCATGCGCACCAAAGCGTCATACACGGACGAGTCCCCGTGGGGGTGATACTTTTTCAGGCACTCGCCCACCACACCGGCGCATTTGGAGTAGCGCTTATTGTGTTGCAGGCCCTCGCGGTCCATCGCTGTCAGGATGCGGCGGTGGACAGGCTTCAATCCGTCGCGTGCATCGGGGAGTGCGCGCCCAATGATCACAGACATGGAATACGCCAGATATGACCTGCGCATCTCCTCTTCGATGTTCATGGGTGTAAATGTTGTGCCGCCGTTCGGTGGCGTGGCCCCTTCAAGAGGGAGCTGCGGATTCTGATCGTCTGCCATAGGGGTTTTCTGGCCCGCGCAAATGCGGCACAAGGTTGCGACAAAAGCGGAGCCGAACTTTGCGGGCTACCGTTTTATTTTACGCCTTTAAAGGTCGATTCAGCAAGGCGGGATAAGATAAATAAGTCCTTATATTTGTTTAGTTTATAGTCAACACCAACACCCCGGCCCAGAACTAACAGCACAGAGCACTTTGCACCCTGTGCTGGCCTTTGGCTGAATGGGTCTCCCAGCCTTTTAATCAGGCCGTTTGACTGGTTCAAAATGGGAGCGGCATGGACCTGGGAGCGGCCATTCCTAAAGCAATCCAGGCAAAATCAGTACCCACAATACTGCCTGCAAAAGCAGGATCGAACCACCTGCCGCGATGGCGAGACGCGGGCGCGGCCCTTCATACGCATCGGCGAAAACGCCGCCAATGAATGTGAGCAGAAACGGGAGGGCCCAGAGCCAGGGTGTGCCAGGGACCCCGGTCATGAGGACAACCATTAACGCGAGCGCGCAGAGCAGGGGAGCAGTATTTCCAAAATAGCGCGACCGCCGCAGGCCCAGGTACAGGACAAGCGCCGCCCCGGATGCCACGGTGATACCCGCATTTCCCAGAGAGGAAAAGAACCGCCGCCCGGGATCGATTGAAACCCACAGAAACCCGGCCGAGGAGCGAAAGACATAGCTGAAAGCGTCGGGCGAAAATCCGTAGCAGACAAAGAGCAGCACCAGCGCTCCGACAACTGCCACCAGGACCACGGGGAGCGTTTGGCTACGGCGGCCTTCAGCCACCCACAGCATGGCCGCAAGCCCCAGCAGAGCCACCAAGGGCAGCGCGGCAATGTGTGACGCAGCGGCGATGCCGAATATGACCGTGAGCAGCAAAATGCGGGGCCGCCATTTCCTCCGTGGACCCTGCATGGCGTGTGCAACTCCGATGCACGTATATACGCCACCGTAGACACCAAGCGCAGCCACAATTTCCGGGTTGGGCGCAACGCAGGCGCGGAGGACCGCCGGAGAGAAGCAATAGAGGCCGAGCGCCGTGTAGCCTCCCAGGTTGCCGTAAAGACGCCGAGTGACCCACCATAAACCGCCGCCAAGAACGCAGCCCGCCAGCAGGAATGGGAGCCGTAACAGCAATAGAACGTAAGGAAGCTGATGACGAAGTTCCCATGTACTCAATCCAGATGCGCCTGAGCCGCCCGCAGGCTGCTGAAAGACGCGGTCTTCGGGCTTGCGGAATGGATCAATAGCCCGCTGCGCAAGAACGTTGAGAGTAAGCGGGAGACCCGCGAGCCGATATGCCAGAATCCCGTCGTGAATGTTGCCGCATGTCGTGTAGTAGCCTGCCAACGCAGAGGGGCTCTCCCACGTTTCCCGGCCGCATCGAGCATATTGGTAGTCGCGGTCGGTGAGAGTTTGATGGGCGATTAGCCAAAATCCCTGGATCAGAAAAAGGGACAGGAGGCCTGCCGCTATGCGCTGCGGAAGATTAAAGCGGAAACGGCGAATGCTGCCAAGGCGAAGGGTCATTACGTTCAAAGAAGCCGCTTCCAGTTTAAACGGGGGAGCCTGGTGAATTTGCCGGCCGCATGTTTCACAGGCGCACAGGATCACAGGAGCTGTGTTTCCGCAGAGAATTCCCTTGTACGCCATTGATTCTAAACTGTTTGATTCGTCTCACAGTTTCACAGTTCCAAAAGGCGGCTGCCGAAGGGAAATCATCCATTGAATCGGCGGTTTTTACCGATACGGTTTGCTGGGGCGCTGGAGAGTTTCAATATTGTTATCGGCTCACTCCATTGTGCGCCGTTGGAAGGATATTCTCGGCAAATCCCGAGGATGTAGAGGTTCCACGACTCGCCCTGACATCCACCTGCAAACGCACGAAAGCCGCCCCAAAGGACGGCTTTCGTGAATGTTAGATCACTGGTTAGTAGAAGATGGCTCCTACCGATGTGTTGCCGGTGAGCACAACCGTGCAAGTGGGCGAGTTGAGGAGCGTGGTACCCGTTGCGGGTTGGCAAACTCCTCCAGCTGGCGGCGGCGGCGATGCCCCGTCGCCGGCATTCCAGCCGCCAAACCCGGCCCCGGTTGGAGACGCCGTCAAAGTCACCGTAGTGCCCGTCTCATACGTACCCGTGCAGACAGACCCACCAGACCCAGTCCAGCCAGGACCGCAATGGATCAGATTCGGCGTTCCGGTATCTGAGGGAGCGGTAACCAACCAAGTGGTGGTGTTTTCGCCTGCGTTATAGAAGGTCACCGTCGCGAATTGCGGAGAGGCCACTTCCTGGTTGCATACGTTGGTCAAGGGGTCCTTGCATGTGAATGTCTCTGCGTTGGATAGAACGACAGTGCCGTCCGGATTCGTTCCCTCAGCATAGATCACGCCATCGCCGGTGTAGCCCATTGCCGTTGCAAGCCCCCCGATCTCTCCGGTAACACCGCCCGAGTTGATGGACACAACCTCCGGGGTAAGGGAAATCCAAGAGGCTGTGCTTGTCAGATCCTTGACCGTCGGCGTGGTCGAGAAGGTACCAAAGGCCAAATACTGCGCCGTCATTCCCTTATTGGAAACTGTGACACCGCCCGGCACGATGGCAATCGAGAGGAGAGGTTCCGGAGCTGCGCCCAGAGTCACAGCGTAGGTAGCAGTAGCAACAACTTCGCTGCCATCTTTATTCGTCCAGGTTGCCGTGAATGTGGTTGTTCCCGCTCCCTTTGCCGTTGCCTGCCCCGGTACTCCATTTCCAGCCGTCCCAATTGTGGCAACAGTCGAATTGCTTGATGTCCAGACGACTTGACTCGTCACATCGTACTGAAGGCCGCCAGCCTCGGCGCCCAGCACAAAGAACTGGGTGGTTTGATCTGCCGATGTCGCCGTCTGAGAGCCCGGATAAATGGCCAGAGCTGTGACCTGCTCGCTGGTTCCGCCCGTCACGGTGAAGGTTGCCGACCCGGTTACCACGGACTCGTCGGGTGTATTCGTGAAAAGGGCAGTGATGGTAGTAGTGCCCTGAGCCACGCCCGTTACGAGGCCTGGAGTAGTGCTGCTGAGCGTGGCAATCGACGGGCTGCTCGAAGTCCACGTGACCTGACCGGTCAAGTTCTCAGTCGCCCCTGATGCCGTGGTTCCAATCGCGATGAACTGCCCAGTTTGTCCTGGCGATGCGACCGACTGATTGGCGGGGATGATGGAAAGCGAAGTGACGTCGCCGCCCGGCCCAGTTCCTGTGGTGCTTGTAGTCACCGTAACCGTGGAGGAAGCCGTGATTGTTCCAGTAAATCCCTGCATGCTAGCAGTGATCTGGATTGTTCCGGGACCCGTCGAGGTAACTACTCCACCGCCGCTTCCGGAGGTGACAGTCGCCACTTCGTTCGAGCCCGTGCTCCAAGTTACCAGGTTGGTCACATCCTCAGTGGTCGAAGGATGGCTTCCATGGCCGATTGTGCCTATCGCTGTGAGCTGGGCATGAAGTCCGGCGGCCCCGAAAGTCAAAGTCGTCGGCGTGACCGTAATCGAATCGATCTGGTTTGAACTGCCGCAACCGATGAATGGCACCACAATGCATGTTAAGAGCAGTGTGCCCAGGCGAATACGATCGAACATCGTTGGTCTCCTCGCGTTCCCAGCCAGCTGGCTCAGACCGTTCTCATGATCCAGCGTTCCAGCATTTGCTTCGTTTCTTGGTTGTAGGGATGCCTCAAAAGCATATCGTCGCGGGATGCGCGTGTCAATCCAATGTTAACTATCCTGGCCGGTACCTGTGCCCATGGCGTTACGGGCGAACGCCAGCCGTGAGTTGGTTTTACATTGGCCCTTAGGCCATCATCAACGCGGTGATTCATGAAGTGCTATCCCCCATAAGTGCTATCCTTTTCCCAGATGCCTTGCAGATGAGTAGCTTTTACACTCTCGGCCACTCCAACCATGCGGTCGAAACTTGGCTTGCGCTGGTGTGCCAACACCAAATTGAAGTGGTAGTGGATACTCGCAGTTCCCCCCAATCGAAATACGTCCCGCAGTTCGACAAGGAACTTATGCATCGCTCGCTTGAGGATGCAGGCGTTCGATACCTGTTTCTAGGAGCGGAGCTAGGTGGCCGCCCCGCCAATCCGGCCTATTATGACGCGTCTGGACACGTCCTCTACAGCCGTCTCCGCGGGGATGCGAGGTTCCAGACAGCTATTGACCGACTTGAGTCCGGAATGGCCCGATTCCGCGTAGCCCTGGTTTGTGGCGAGGAAAACCCAGCTCATTGCCACCGGCGGTTGCTCATTGGCCGGGTCCTAAGCGAGCGCGGCCACACTATGCTCCACATTCGAGGGGACGCGCGCCTTGAATCCGACGCAGAAGTTGCCGCTGAATCAGGCAAGCCGCTGATCGACGACCAGCCCGCACTATTTGCTGAACTCGACGAGGACAAATGGAGATCTACAGCATCGGTTTCACCCAGAAAAGCGCCAGCCAGTTCTTCGGCACATTGAAAGCTCACGGTATTGAGCGCCTCCTCGATGTCCGGCTGAATAACACCTCACAACTCGCCGGATTCGCCAAGCAAGCCGATTTGGCCTATTTCCTCCGCGAAATCTGCTCAGCCAGTTATGAGCATGAACCTTTGCTTGCGCCCACTCAGGACATTCTGGATGCTTTCAAGAAAAATAAGGGGAGCTGGGAGTTATATGAACGTGAGTTTCTCGCACTTATGCGCGCGAGAAAGATTGAAACAAGGATCGATAAGGAGAGTTTCACGCAGAAGACCGTTCTGCTGTGTAGTGAACCGACGGCGGAACACTGCCATCGGCGGCTGGTGCTGGAGTATTTAGCGGAACAATGGGAAGGGGTGGAAATCCATCATCTCTAACTCATATGCCCGAGAAGACCAAAGCTCCGTCTGGCTCGACCGGATTCTGTGCCTTGCAAACTCCTACAAGCATGAACATAGATGCGTGGCTGGAATCAGCCTTGTTTCTAAGAAATGGGTTCGACTGATTGGCAGACAGATTCCTGGGTGTCTCACTGTCAGGGAGGCAAGCTTTCCAGACGGCAAGCAAGTTGCATTGCTGGATGTATTCGAAGCGGAGTTCGACGAGAAATGCGGCTCCAATTGCCACCCGGAAGATGCATTTGTTACAGGCAAGCCCTTGGAGTCGATCCGCCGGTTTGATGAGCCTCGCGATTTGCGTTATCTGGATGGGTTTGTGAGCAAAGGACCGTCGATTTTGCAGAGCTGCAGCGACAGGGTCTACGGCCGCAAGATCGCGGGAGCCCCGATGGATAAATCTCTTGAACTCATCCATCCGGAGGACCTCTGGTGGTGGGTTCGCGAAGATTCGGGCAAACGCAAGAATCGCGCCCTCTTCCGTGCCGGCCATGCCAGCCGTGTACGCTACGACCTTGCCGTCACCGATCCTGGCTGGCTCGATCAACTCAATCTCTTGCCCGCCGGAATCTACCAACACGCATTTTTCTTTAACGGAAAGCCACCGCGAACGCTTTTGACATTGAGTCTGAGCGAACCATTCGAGGGGTTCCACTATAAATTGGTAGCCGGCGTAGTGTGTCTACAGGCCTAGCTGTGATCCTTCCCGAGGCCGTTCGGTTGCACCGGCAACTCCAGCCCGTTAGACTTCCATCAGCATGGCCATCGCCCGCGACAACTCTCCTGATAGATTGGTGAACGCCTCCCGCGCCGACGAGGAGCAGGGTTTTGAGCTCAAGCTCCGGCCCCGGTGGCTGGGCGAATTTATTGGCCAGGCGAAAGCCAAGGAACAGCTTTCTATCGCTCTTGAAGCGGCGAAATCTCGCGGTGAGGCACTGGACCACGTACTTCTTTTTGGTCCTCCCGGATTGGGCAAAACCACGCTGGCAACGATTATTGCCAATGAGCTCGATGTCGGTTTTCAGCAGACCTCGGGACCGGCACTGCAGATCCAGGGTGACCTGACCGCCATCCTCACGAATCTTCGCGAGCGGCAAGTGCTTTTTCTGGACGAAATTCACCGCATGCAGCCGGTGCTTGAAGAGAAGCTTTACACCGCGCTTGAGGATTACAAGCTCGACATCATTATTGGCCAGGGACCGGCGGCGCGCACCCATGTGATGGAGATTCGGCCCTTCACGTTTATCGGCGCTACGACCAGGCCGGGGCTACTTTCGTCGCCATTGCGCTCACGTTTCGGAATTCTGCTGCGCCTGGAGTTTTATTCAGAAGAAGACTTGCGTTTCATTGTGACCCGTTCCGCTGAAGTGATGGGCGTTCCTATCGATCAGGACGGCGCGGCGGAGATTGCGCTGCGCTCTCGCGGTACGCCGCGCATTGCCAACCGGCTTTTGCGCCGTGTTCGAGATTATGCGCAGGTTCGCGGCACGGGCGTGATCGATCGGCCAACAGCCAATGCGGCCTTGACCATGCTGGAAGTGGACGCGCACGGCTTTGATGAAATTGACCGGAAGCTGTTACTCACCATCATCCAGAAATACGACGGCGGCCCGGTTGGATTGGGCACGCTGGCTGCGACGCTTGCAGAAGAAGAAGACGCGCTGGAAGAAGTGTACGAGCCGTTTCTCATCCAGATAGGCTTTCTCGATCGGACACCACGAGGCCGCGTGGCCACGCGTCTGGCTTACGAGCACTTTGGCCTCTCCGTTCCCGGCCGCCAGGCACCGCTGTTTTAAATATTCATCATCATAATCAGAGGAGATACCCCCATGTCACTCACTGAATCCACCATGCTGAAACTGGGCACCCTGGCTCCTGAATTCGATCTCACCGATGTAGTAACCGGCAACGAGGTCTCTCTCGATCATTCAAGTGGAGAGAAGGCGCTGCTGGTGATGTTCATTTGTGCTCACTGCCCCTATGTGAAGCACATTAACGAAGGGCTTGCCGCACTGGGCAGGGACTATACAGGCAAGCCGGTGGCAATGGTCGCGATCAGCAGCAACGACGCGACGAATCATCATAGCGACAGCCCCGAGGGGCTGAAAGAGCAGGCTGAACTCTTCGGCTTCAACTTCCCCTACCTTTACGACGAGTCGCAATCGGTGGCGCGTGCATACCACGCTGCCTGCACGCCTGATTTCTTCCTGTTCGACGAGGAATTCCGACTGGTTTACCGTGGCCAGTTCGACGCGAGCCGTCCGGGCAATGGGATTCCTGTGACTGGCAAGGATCTGCGCGCGGCCATTGATCTGGTGCTCGCCGGCGAACCGGTCCCCACAGAGCAACACGCTTCGGTTGGCTGCAACATCAAGTGGAAGGAATAGCAGGGAGGCAGTGGTTAGTGATTAGTGGTTAGTCATCGGGAACCTGAGGTGTGCGGTCATGGTGTCGTCCGGCAAAATGGCCGTCGAGGATGCGTCGGTCTCGTCCGAGGCTGAACTTGCTGCGGTGGGACAATCCGCACAGCGGAAAGCCGCCCTGAGGCTGATTCCTATCATCGGAGTCGGCTACGGGCTGGCTTACATGGATCGCGTCAACATCAGCTATGCCTCGCTGCAGATGAACCAGGATCTGCATTTCAGTGCATCGGTTTATGGGTTTGGCGCAGGACTGTTTTTCATCGGGTATGCGCTTTGCGAAGTTCCGTCGAACCTGCTGCTGCTTCGCTTTGGCGCACGGCGCTGGCTGGCGCGGATCATGCTGACCTGGGGCGTGCTGGCCGCATCGATGATGTTCGTTCGCAATCCGTTGGAGTTTAATGTCCTGCGATTCTTTCTGGGTGTCGCGGAGGCGGGCTTTTTTCCGGGGGTGATCTACTACCTCACTCTTTGGTTTCCGGCGCGGATGCGAGCGCGGGCAGTCAGCCGCTTTTACATTGCATTGCCTCTTAGTTCCACCGTGATGGGTTCGCTTGCCGGCTGGCTTCTGGGTCTTCGCGGTGTGCTGGGCCTTGCGGGGTGGCAATGGCTGTTCCTTGCGGAGGGCCTGCCAGCTGCGTTGTTCAGCTTGGTGATCATCAAGATGCTGCCGGATGGCCCTGCGAACGCCGATTGGCTCACCAACGACGAAAAGCAATGGTTGCGAGGGCAGTTGGAAGCGGATGGCGAACAGGCGCACCTGGGGCATAGTGCAGGTGTGCGCGAGGCGTTGCTTTCTCCCAAGGTTTGGGTTGCGGGGCTGTTTTTCTTTTGCGCGCTGACGACGAGTTATGGATACGGCTTTTTTGCACCGGCTATCCTGCAGCGGGTTACGGGCTGGAGCGTGGCCAATGTTGGATACCTGCTGGCATGTTTCGGCGTTGCGGGTGCGGTGGCGATGCTGGCGAACGGTTCGCACTCTGACCGTACGTGTGAACGGGCAATGCATATTATTGTGCCCTGCATTGTGATGGCTGTGGGTTACCTGGTGGCGAGCTATGCTCACCTGCCATGGATCGTGGTTGCGGCATTGGGAGCGAGTTCCATCGCATTTCATTCTCTGCAAGGGCCGGCTCTCTCAGTGCCTACTCAGTTTCTTGCCGGGCGCGCTGCTGCCGCGGGCGTGGCAGCGATGAATACTATTACGATGTTCAGCGGATTTGTCGGCCCGTATTGGATGGGCGTGATGAAGGACACTACCGGGAGCGATCAGGCGGGATTGCGCGGGCTGGTGCTTCCCAGCCTTGGCGCGGCTTGTGCCATGTATTGGTTGACGCAAAGCTTGAAATCGCGGCCGAAGCTTCGATCTTTATAGCAGGCCGATCGATTGGGCTGTTCCGGTTTATCCGGCGGTTTCCGCCCTTCATCCGTCATCTCGACCTTTCGTCAGAGAACGCTCGACTGCGTGCTGAGACCGTTCTATCTTTCAGGAAGTGAAAAGCTCTCTGGAAAGGGAACGGCCCATGCCTGAACTTGTCAGCGTCGAAGCAGTCACCCGAAGATTTCCACTCGACCATAACGTTGTGAACGCGCTGGATCATGTCAGCTTTCACGTAGCCCAGGGCGAGTTCCTGGCGATTGCCGGGCCGAGCGGCAGCGGCAAATCAACTCTGCTGAATCTGATTGGATGTATCGATAAGCCGACCAGCGGGCGCATTCTGATTGACGGAGTCGATACTTCGAAGCTGAATTCAAGCCGCCTGACCGCGCTTCGTCGCGAGAAGATCGGATTCGTTTTTCAAACCTTCAATTTGATCCCCGTGTTTACGGCTGCAGAGAATGTCGAGTTCCCGCTGCTGGTTCAGGGTGTGGCTGCGAAGGAGCGCCGCGAGCGCGTTGCCGCTGCGCTTGAGAGTGTTGGTCTTTCGGCTCGCGCCAATCATCGGCCGGACCTGCTCTCTGGCGGCGAACGTCAACGGGTTGCGGTGGCGCGCGCAATTGTTCATCGTCCCGCACTGGTGTTGGCCGATGAGCCCACGGCGAACCTGGACACGCGCAACGCCACACAGCTGATCGACCTGATGCATGATCTGAACCGGACACTTGGCCTCACTTTCATCTTCTCGACCCACGATCAGCGACTGCTGGAACACACCGACCGCATTGTCTGGCTTACCGACGGACAGGTGGTTTCCGACACACTCACGTCCGAAGTTATACCGGCCAATATCCCTCTTGAAGGAGCCAGCCATGGGCAAGTTCTTGCTGCTCGCATTTAGAAATGTCTTTCGCAATCGCCGTCGCACGGTGATGACTCTGATGATGGTGGGTGGAGGCGTTGCCGGCCTGCTGCTTGTGGGCGGGTTCTTTGCCCGCATGTTCTGGGGACTTCGCGAAAGCACGATCAATGACGGACTCGGCCATCTGCAGATTTTTACGGCCGAGCATTTTAATCGCGAAGAGAAGCATGTGCTTGACACGGGGATCGACAACTGGCGCCAGGTTGCGGCCAGCATCTCTACCGGCGGACATGTGCGCGGCGTTGCGCCACGGATCGAATTCAATGGCATGCTTTCGAACGGAGTAAAGTCAGGCGTCTTCATGGGAAGCGCCGTTG
>Ga0302201_10000390_pt1 | contig 40059 bp, 40 predicted proteins | sample II_Bog_N3_2_FD_194586 | JGI IMG/M metagenome (GOLD analysis project Ga0302201, IMG submission 194586) | Peat permafrost microbial communities from Stordalen Mire near Abisko, Sweden - II_Bog_N3_2 | ecosystem: Environmental > Terrestrial > Soil > Wetlands > Peat | place: Sweden: Abisko... | reverse complement strand
CGAGTCGAGTCCCATATCGCTCGGATTCGGCGCATCCAGAGCGAGGTGGCGAAATATGCCAAACCGGGTGTTCTCGCATCAGATGAGCTGATTGCAGAGCGTCGCGCTGAAGCTCGCCGCGAAGAGGAAGAGATCGCCCACGACCGCGAGCTTTACCAGGAGCGTTTGCTGAAGGCGGCTCAGGTTGCCTAGCCCTGCCGTCCTGGACTCTTCAGCGGTTCTGGCCGTGTTCTTTGCCGAGCCAGGGGCGGCAGAGGTTTCAGCGCTTCTCATGGGCGCGTTGCTCTGCACAGTGAATGTGGCGGAGGTTCATGAGCGAATGCTCGATCACGGGGCACAGACTGAAGAGGCATGGAGCTGGATCGGGGCGCTGGGATTCGAGGTCTGCCCATTTACTGAGCTACAGGCGCGCATGGCGGCCGAGTTGCGGGCCATCACTCGACCCTTCGGCCTCTCCCTCGGCGACCGAGCATGCTTGGCACTTGCCATCGACCGCGAGGCAAAGGTTTACACAACCGACCGCGCCTGGAAGAATCTTTCGCTGGGAATCGAGATTGAAGTGATTCGATGAGTCCACAGCCGTGCGCGCGGGTCCGAAGCTAGCACTACAATGAGAGGCCCGGGCCTAAAGGCCTTGTCGATTTGCTCCATTTTCAGGGGGTTAAAACCCCCTGCTCCCTCCGGGATCTTCGAACTCTAGCTGGGGTATAAAGAGGCTGCGAAAAAAGGGCCTGAGTTTGGTCGAGATGTCCGAGATGCATCCCGCAGGGGCCGAAGCCCAGTTGATTCTATGGCCTTTGCGGCACGATTGAGGAGGCTGCGGAAAAAGGGCTGCTTGAGCGCGAAATGCAACCCATAGTTTTGCAGGGGCTAAAGCCCGGCGTTGATTTGATTGGTTTTATCGGCACGACTGAAGTCGTGCCTTGTTACAAAGCCTTTGAAAATGGTGAATGAATTCGTTTTTCCGCAGCCTCTGAAGTCGTGTCCTGTTACAGAGCGTTCGCGAGTTGGATCGGAGATGAGTTTTCCGCAGCCTGCTCGCCTCGACTGCCACTCTTGGCCCTATCGCCCCATCCGAGCTTTGCTTGCATTTACCGCCGCCCGAGCCTCGCGGTCGGCTTCCCGGCGCTTCTCCGTCTCCCGCTTGTCCCAGTCCTGCTTGCCCTTGGCTACCGCCAACTCGCACTTTACCCGCCCGTTGCGGAAGTAAAGCCGCGTGGGGATGAGCGTGTGGCCCTTGATCTGCGTCTTGGAGAGTAGCTTGCGAACCTCGTCGCGGTGCAGCAGCAGCTTGCGTGTGCGCGTCTCGTCGTGGTTGGCCATGTTTCCGTGCGAATAAGGACCGATATGAACGTTAAGCAGAAACGCCTCGCCGTCCTTGATGAGACCGTATGAATCTCTCAGGTTGGCCTTGCCCTCGCGGATGGACTTGACCTCGGTGCCGCGCAGGGCGACACCGGCCTCGAATTTCTCCAGCAGGAAATAGTTATGGCTGGCGGCACGATTATGCGCAGCGTCCCGCTCGCCGGAGGCCACGGGATCGCGCGGCCGTACCGTCTTTTTGGGACCGGAAATGTCCGGCTGAACAATGACATGGCTGGTTTGGCGAGCCATCGGAAAGCATCCTCGAATCTTCATCCTAGCATTGAGCTGGGTTTGCCGGCCGGGGTTCGCGCCTTGATGCCGTGGGTGCTGGCAGCGGGAGCGGGTGCACAATCCGCGCCGCAGAGCCGGGCAACCGCGGGGCTTTGCTAAAATGAGGCATCGTTGGATGGGAAAATTCGCCAGCAGGAATTGCGACGACGATTGCAGATGTGTATGCGTCAGGGGCGGCCAAGGCAGCCCGCAAGGGCCCCATGCGGAATGCGGGCCGGCTGAGACGCCTGGGAGTTCGATGAACCGCCGCGTAATTGCACGGGCTACCTCAAGAGCCGATTTCCCTGGGTCCTTTCCAGCCGTATTCTTGTCTCGTGGCGCCGCTTGCCGGATTGCCATCTTCGCTGTACTCGCTATGGTTGGCCTCGCCGGCGTCGGCGTTTTTGCGGAGTCGGCCAACTCCGATTACAAGCACGGTCAAAGCGCGGAGGCGAAAGAAGACTACGATACGGCCCTCAGCTTCTTCCAGAAGGCCGCCGCCAAGGCGCCAAAGGACCTTGCCTACCGCACGGCTCTCTACCGGGTTCGAATCTCCGCCTCGTCGGCGCACGTGTCGAAGGGCCGAAAGCTGCTGCTGGCCGGCGACGAGCAGGCGGCGCTGGTGGAGTTTCTGCATGCGGCGGAGATGGACCCCAGCAACGAAGCCGCCCAGCAGGAGATCGAGAAGCTTCGCAAAAAGCAAGGTGAACTGTCGCCGCAATCCGAAACCAGTCTGCCCGAGGAGCCAGGCACGCAGACGGAACTGGACTCGATGGAATCGCCGGCCCAGCTCAAGCCCATCTCGAATGAGCCGCTCACGATGCACTACACCGAAGACTCCAAGGTCATCTACCAGGCCATCGGCAAGAGCGCCGGCATCAACGTGCTGTTCGACCCGGACTACACCTCGAAGCGGATTCAGGTGGACCTGACCAACATGGGTTTGCTCGACGCGCTGCGTGTGGTGGGCACCATGTCCAACACTTTCTGGCGTCCGGTGACATCGAACACGATCTTTGTGGCTGCAAATACCCGCAACAAGCGCACGGACTTGGATGAGCAGGCGATACAGACCTTCTACCTGAGCAATGCCTGGCAAACAAACGATGTAAACGACGTCCTCACCGCCATTCGCAATGTACTGGGCGCCAACGTCAAGGTGTCCGCGATTGTGAACCAGAACGCCATTGTTGTGCGGGGCACGCCCGACGAGCTGCTGCTGGCGCAAAAGCTGGTGAACGACCTGGACAAGGCGCGCGCCGAAGTGGTGGTAGACATTGCAGTACTTGAGGTGAGCAAGAACTGGGAGCGGACCCTGGGAATTGCCTGGCCCAGCAGCGTGGGGATTGCCTTGCAGCCGCCCACCAGCAGCACTTCCACCACAACCACCGGGACCACCGGAACTACTGGTACGACGAACAATGGCACCAGCCCTTCTCTCTATGACCTGGCCCACCTGAAGGCGACGGATTTCGCGGTGACCATCGGCTCGGCCACGGCCAACCTGCTGCTCACCGATTCGGATACCAAGATTCTGGATAATCCACGCATCCGGGCTACCGACCAGCAAAAGGCGACCATGAAGATCGGCGAGAAAATTCCCATCGCCACCGGTTCGTATCAGAACGGGGCCGGTGTAGTGGGAGCGGGGGTAAGCTCGCTGGTGAACACGCAGTTTCAATATCAGGACGTGGGCGTGAATATCGAAGTTACACCCACGGTTCATTACGACCACGATGTTACGCTGAAGATCGTTATCGAAGTGACGGCGCAAACCAGTTCCGTCACAATCAGCGGTGTCACCGAGCCAATTCTGAGCCAGCGCAAGGTGGATCAGGTCATCCGGCTTCGCGAGGGCGAGGCCAGCATCCTGGGCGGCATTCAGGACACACAGGAACAGACAAGCTGGAGCGGCATTCCAGGGCTTAGTTCGATTCCGATTCTCAAATACGTGTTTGGCTCCAAGGACCACACCAAGACGGATGACGAGCTCGTCTTCGTGGTGGTTCCTCATATCGTTCGCACGCAGATGCTCGACCGCGTGAATCTGCGCACCATCGATACCGGCGCGGGCGCGACCATCGAGCTGCGGCACGCTCCCAGCGAGAGCCCTAGTTCCACTCCGCCGTCGAGCCCGGCGCAGCCGGCGAGTCCGGCACCGGGGGTCGTCCCGGCGCGACCGGCGGCCACGCGTCCCAATGTAGGCGTGGTTCCCGGCCAAAGCGCAATGGCGGCAGGCCCGGCCGCGTTGGCGCAAATGCGTGAATCGGCGGAAGCGAATGGCCAAACGGCGAATGCGAACCGGCTGCCCAACCCTTCCGACTCAACCGGCTTGCCCAGTCCGCCGGCTCCGTTTACCCCGGCTGCTCAGCCGAATCCGCCCGGGCCGCCCAATCTCCCCGGTCCGCCCAATGTACCTGGCCCTTCCAGCGTTCCTGGTCCGTCCATTCCGCCCGGCCCTCCGGGTTCCGTCAACCCGCCCGGTTCGCCGAATGCGGCAGGCAGGCAGAACCTGCCCGGCCGAGGGTCTGTAAGCTTTTCGCTTCGGCAACCGCCAGGCACGACGGCTGTGGGATCCACAATTCAGGTACCTGTTGTAATCGCGGGCGGAGTGGATATTGCTTCGGTTGCCTTGCAGATTCAATACGATCCAGCCAAGCTTTCGCTGGTAAATCTTGACACCGGCGACTTTTTGCGCCGGGATGGTAAGACCGCAACGCCGATTCACACCGACGACGGACCGGGCAATCTCACCATCAGCATTGCGCGTCCGCCGGGGTCGTCCGGCGTCAGCGGAGCGGGAACGGTTTGTGTGCTCAGCTTCCAGGCCAAAGCCGCAGGAGAAACCGCCGTGACCATCAGCAAGGCAGCGCCGCAAAACAGCGCACGGCAGCCGGTGGCGGCCACTGGAGCGAAAGCAACCATTGTGGTGCAGTAGAGCAATAGGCCATGAGAAACGTCAAGCCAATCCGAATCGACGGCGGCCGCGAGCGTGGCCTGACGCTGGTGGAGTTGATCGTTACAATAGCCATCCTGTCCGTTCTAGCTTCGGTGGCCGTGCCGGTTGCGCGTTTCCAGGTTAAGCGCCAAAACGAGCGCATTCTCAGGCACGATCTGTGGGAGATGCGCGACGCCATTGACCACTATAAAGATGCTGCCGATATGCATGCATTCCAGACAAAGGTGGACAGCCAGAACTATCCGCCCGATCTGGAGACGCTGGTGAGCGGGGTAGACGTGCAGAGCAAGAAGGTGAAGTTTCTTCGCCACATACCGGTGGATCCCATGACCGGCAAGGCGGAGTGGGGCTTGCGCTCCATGCAGGACGATCCGACGTCGGACTCCTATGGAGGCCAAAGCGTTTTCGACGTGTATTCCAAGTCCCAGGGGACGGCCCTGGATGGCACCAAATACTCCACCTGGTAGGTGGTAAACGGAGCTAACTCCGCGGAAATAGCCAAGAGGATTCTTTGAGTATCGGACGCAAACAGGACGCGGGCTTTACGCTGGTAGAGCTGATGATCGTGATGGCCATCATCGCCATACTCATGATGGTGGCCGTGCCGCGCTTTGCGGCCTCCGTCAGAATGGCCCGGGAAGCAGTGCTCAAGGAGGACCTGTTCACAATTCGCGGCGCAATCGATTCCTACACCATGGACAAGCAGAAGGCGCCGCAATCGCTTGACGATCTAGTCCAGGAGGGCTACCTGAAGTCGCTTCCAGAGGATCCAATGACCAAGAGCACCAGCACCTGGGTCACCGATTCCAGCGATTCGCTCCACTCCATTGACCAGACCGACCCCGGCATCGACGATGTCCACTCGGGCTCCCAGGACTCGGGCTCCGACGGGCAATCTTACTCCACATGGTAAGCTGGTAGAAAAACCGGGTGACGATCATGGCCCCACGTTCTTCTTTTCTCTTCCTGCTTTTCTTGTGCATGGCCGCATTCAGCACGCCCATGCAGGCCCAACAGGCGCAAACCGGCAAGACCATCACCATCCGCATCCGCGACAGCAGAACCGGAAATCTAATTACGCCTACGGGGATTCTGATTCGAGTCGATCACCAGCAGACCGAGCATGCCGACTGGGTGCAGCAGAATGAGGATGGGTCAGGGAAGTTGACATTGCAGCAGGACGCATCGCTCCTCACGGCGCATGCTACTTACGACCAGACCATGCTGATCTATGTGAATTGCGATTCCACCAAGGACCGGCCGGGGCCGGTCGACCATTGGTACGCAGTTTCCGACATACTCAAGTCCGGCGTTGTGGCGCCCAACGACTGTAGCAAACGGACCGCCCAGGCCAAACCCGGAGAGTTCGTCGTCTTCGTCCGCAGGGTAAACTGGCGGGAACAGATGCAGCAGGACTATTAGCACTGAGGCAGGCGCCCCGGACCATCGATTGGAGAATACCGTCCCTTGGCGCTTGATTTCAACCAATCGGCTGCGATCGACTTCATCCTCCAGGTCCAAAAACTCTATGCCGGCTTGATGCTTGCAGCCACCGCGGGTTCCGAGCCGACTTCGGGACCCAGCCTGGGCGGCACGCTTCTTTACGCCGGCGAACTTGACCACCTGGGCCGCGCCCTCGTTGTAGCTGGCAACATCGCCGGAGCGGGGTCGCTTGCATCAACCGCCGATGTGGTTGCGCAAAAGCGGGCCATCCGAGACGGAGTCGCCGATTTTCTGGTTAACACGCTCGATGAATCTTTGCGCATTCTCAAGAACCAGATTCGAAAGCGCGAAGCAGTTGCCGTTTGCGTGGCAATGGCCCTGGCGAGCGTCGAGCGCGAGATGCTGGAGCGCGGCGTGCTGCCCGATCTGCTGCGCCCAGGCGATGCATGGTCGCAAGAACTCGCAATCCTCAGCAGCCTGGGTGCGCGGCAGGTGGAGCAGGCTTCACCCAACGAAGGCTTGACCGTGGTGACCTGGCAGGTTGCCGCCGCGCCGGCGCTCTGGCTGCCCAAACTGGACTCGTTGGCGCTGGGATGCCTGAGTCCCAGTGCCTTGTCTGCCCGCCGCTGGCTCCGCCTGGCCCCGCGTTATCTTGGCCGGCTTGCGCAGGGCGTCAGAGTCCTGTGTTGCGAGCCGGAGTCGGCGAAGGAATTTGCCGCACGGGTTCAAGCAGCGGTCAAGAGCGGGGAAATTGGCGTGCCGGTATATGTCAATCTGAGCAACGAGGCTTGCGAAGGCGAGTGACGGCAAATCCGCGCCGCCTTCCGGCAAGAGGCAGAGTGGCCTCCGTGTACAATTCAATCAAGGATGAGCGCCAGCACCCGCCCCGGCAGGAACCCATGACGACAGAAACTCGACCTCTCGGTAAGGAGGTGTACGCCAATTCTACTTCCGCACTGGCAGCAGCCGGGGACCGCGCCGAGGATGAAGAGGAAATAAGTCTGCTCGACCTTCTCATCGTTCTGGCCGAGCGCAAGGGCACCATTTTTTCTGTCACAGCCGCATTCACAATCCTCGCCGTCGTCATCTCGCTGCTCCTGCCTGAGCGCTACACCGCAACCGTAACCCTGCTGCCTCCGCAGCAGAGTTCTTCCATGGGCGCGGCGCTGGCTTCCCAGTTGGGCGCCGCGGGCGGAATCGCCGCGCTGGCCGGTGGCAGTCTCGGAATCAAGAATCCCAACGAGATGTTCGTCAGCATGTTCAAGAGCCGCACTGTCGAGGATGCCATGGTGCAGCACTTCGGCCTGATGCAGGAGTACCACGCTGGGTATCCTTCCTATGCGCGCAAGGCGTTCGAGCAACATTCGACCGTCGACGGCAGCGGCAAGGATGGCCTGATCCATGTTTCTGTCGACGATCGCGATCCGCGCCGCGCCGCGGACCTCGCCAACGGCTATGTCGATCAGTTTCGTATTCAATCGCAGCACCTGGCCATCACGGAAGCTTCCCAGCGCAGACTGTTTTTCGAGCATGAGCTTGAGCAGGCGAAGAACAACCTCGCCGATGCCGAAGAGGCATTAAAGCAGACCGAGCAGACTACGGGGGTGATCCAGCCCGACAGCCAGTCCCGTGCCCTCATCGAAGCCGCTGCCAACCTCCGCGCACAGATCACAACCAGGGAAGCGCAGATTCAAGGGATGCAGACGTACGCAACCAGTGAGAACGCCGGATTGGTGCAGGCCCAGCGCGAGTTGGACAGCCTTCGGGCGCAGTTGGCGAAGCTGGGCGGATCCGAAGAAAGCTCTTCCGGCGAACTTATCGTGCCCAAAGGCCGGGTGCCCGAGGCGGGCCTGGAATACGTTCGCAAGCTGCGCGACGTGAAATACAACGAGACAATCTTCGAGATCCTTGCACGGCAATTCGAGGTGGCCAAGCTTGACGAGGCGAAGGAGGGCGCGCTCATTCAGGTCGTCGATCCAGCCGTTGTTCCCGACCGCAGATCCTTCCCCAAGCGCGGCTTCATCGTCGCTGTATCCATCGTGGTTGGATTCTTCGCCGGACTGCTTGTTGCGTTGCTCTCGGCCGGATTTCAGCACCTGCGGGGCGATCCTCAAGTGGGTTCAAAGCTCCGTTTACTCCGGGGCGCGCTTTCTCTTAAGCGGAGAGCAACCGAATGAGTAGGGCTCGCTTTCGGTATATTGCCTAGCAGGCAGGAATTCAAAATGGAAGTTCCCGATGAATCTACTTACAAGGTGAGGATTTCTTTGACTAGCCCCCCCGAAAAAAGCCTGGAGCGTTTTGACCGGATTCTTGCGGAAATGACAGCAGAGCCTTCGGCAGCGCGTTTGGAGCGTTGGCGCGGACTGTTTGATCGGTTAGCTGGCCCGTGTGCGAACTATCTGGTGCTATTTGGCGCCGGCGAATTCGGGAAATGGGTTCTGGGGCGTCTTCGCAAGGCAGGCGTTGAGCCTTTGTGCTTCACTGACAATAACCGTGCGCACTGGGGAACTCACATAAATGGCGTGGAGGTCCTAAGCCCCTCGGATGCAGTACTGCGGTTCGGGAAAACGGCATGTTTCATCGCTACCATTTACAACGGCAGTTCAGCAAGAGAGCAGTTGCGCCAGATGGGGTGCGGAAGGATATTACCCGCTCCGCTCCTATTCTGGAAATATCCTGGCCAATTCATGCCCGATCTCGGAATCGATGCACCAGAGCGGCTTACGGAACAAGCCGACCAGATTCGCCAGTGCTTCGGTCTACTTTCCGATGACCTGTCGCGCCACGAGCTCTGTGACCAGATTGAATGGCGATACTGGATGAAACCGGAGTATTTGCCGCTTCCGTCGAACCCGCATGAACTGTATTTTCCGAGCGATCTGGTGGCGGAAATCGAACAGGAAGTGATGGTCGATTGCGGCGCATTCGATGGCGACAGCATCCGAAGTTTCATGCGCAGGGGGCAGAGTTTTCGGCATCTATATGCACTCGAGCCCGATGCCGCCAATCTGACACGCCTTCACGCGTTCCTATCAAGCTTGCCAGATGGGATTGGGGAGAGGGTTACGGTCTGGCCTTACGCCGTGGGCGAAAAAGACGAACAAGTCAACTTCGTCGAGACCAACGATGTAGCTTCGAAGGTAAGCTCCTCGAATGACGGCGTAACAATTGAATCGCGCAGGCTGGACTCATTGCCCTGGCAGTTCACGCCAACCTACATTAAGATGGACATCGAAGCATCGGAACCGTTTGCTCTTGCTGGCGGAGCGCAACTGCTAGAGAGAGAAATGCCGGTTCTGGCTATCTGTCTCTACCATAGGACAGAACACTTATGGCAGATACCGAACTTGATTCATACGCTTGCGCCGGAGTATTCGCTTTATTTGCGCCGCTATGCCGAGGACTGCTGGGAACAGGTGTGCTATGCCGTTCCCCCGAATCGCATGCGATCCCTGTAATCGCGGCACTTTTGTCTTCGGTCGCGCATTGGATGCGGAGGTTCTTGTGCTTCGCCTAGAGCGCCGATCGTGATCCCGCCGGGATGCCTCCTGGATGAACCGCGCAGCCCGAGCAATTGATCGTGATGCTTTCTCACAGGCATACACAGGAACGTTCTCCCTTGCTTCCTTCGTTGCGGATCAGCTTAAAAAAAGACCATCGAATGAAATGGCATGCTCCATCACGCAACCGGACACCCCAGACAAAACGGGGTGCTATGAGTTCCGCAAGACGCGTTCCGGCGGGACAGCATACATAATCGTCTGGTAACCATCGCCCTCATAGGCACGCAGATAGATTTTATGTTCCGGGAGCGTCCCACGGACGAATAGCGGAATGCGCCAGATATCGTTCTGCGTGTGATAGACACAGATGGCCAGGATCGGCCGGTCGCGCTGAATCACTTTCCTGCCACCCAGCAATGCGTCATACTCCGCCCCCTCGATGTCCATCTTGATGAATGTCAACAGTGTTTCCGCGAAGAGATCGTCGATAGGAAAGCAGTCGACAGGAAGCCCCTCCGAAGAAATTCTCGATCCAGTTTGTCCGCTGTGGGCGAAATGAACAACCTCCCGCTCGGCACCTACAGCGCAATTGTAGAGCTTCAGTTTCGATTTGAATGGTTCGGACAGGGACTCGCGATAGGCTTCAAGCTTTGGAAAGGAAATATTATCCGCATCGAGTGCGCAGAACGATTCGAAACGATCTCCCCTTTTTCGAATCAGATCCTGCGTCATCTCGCCGCCGGTCGCGCCACAGTCGAGAAAGCAATCACTGTCGGACAAGGTAAGAATATCCAATGGGAAATAAGTATTCTCGACCGGGCGGCCAGGAAGGTTATCCAGGTCTCCAAGGGCACGGAAACGGATATTTGCGTCGTAAATGGCCCGAGATTCTCGATCTGCCCAGAGCGCCTGAGCGGCCAAAACCAAATCACTTTCCCGGTATAACTTGTGCGGTAAATCGTTCAACAAGCAGGGGAGAAACATTTCCGGAAAGCGCCAATGCAGCGCCACATAGGGCGCTACTTGCCCGCATCCGTAGCTCTTCAGTTGGAGTGCCGTTTCACGGAACCAGTGAAACTCGTTCCAGATGGTGACCAGAAATGTCGAGTCATTGCCGTAGCACCGTGCCGCTTCTGTTGGCGAAAGAACCTCCAGTCCGTCGATCCGCGTTCCCCAACGATCTTTGTTGTTGTCGCTGAAGGCCAGTGGCTCGATGCCGATCCCTCGCAGTGCCTGAGCCGCTCGCCTGCCGAGATTGCCTGAGCCGAAAAGGACAACGCGGCTATTACGGGAACGTAGCATTTCTTCCAAAGCATATCGCTCGCGATACTTTACAGAGTCGATGGGCTCTTGAAGCAGTTCGACAAGGGATTCCGGCATAATCTGCTTGACTCCGTTCTGTTCACACTGCGCTGAAAATCTACTCCGGCAGCGGCTTGACGATCATGTTGGCAAGAAACTCCTCGCGCGGCAGGAAGGGGAACAAATCTTCCAGCGGCTTCGAGACAAACGAGCCGTCCGGTTTCTGGTACGACTGGAGGCGCGGAGCACGAACCTCGTCGGGAATAACATGCACATCAACCATCACCGGACCTTCCATTGCCAGCGCACGCCTGACATCCTCGCGCAGGTTCTTCTGGTTTTCAATCACAATGGACGGTATGTTGTAAGCTGCGGCCACCTTGCCCAAGTTGGGAACCGTGAGACCCGTGCGGCTATCGCAGCCAATGTTCGGCCTGCCAAAATACCCCGTCTGCGATGCGCGGATGGAGGCATATCCATCATTGTTCAGAACGAAGAACTTCACGGGCAGCTTCAGCCGGGAGGCCGTTTCCAACTCTTGGATATTGAATTGGAAGCCGCCGTCGCCATCAACGAGGATCGTCCGCCTGCGCCCGCCTCCGATGCAGACGGCTAACGACATCGGCAAGCCGTAGCCCATTGCTCCCAGGCCGGCTGTATGGTAGATGCGCTGACCATTGCGCGTTGGACAGGCAAGGAGATAAATCTCGATTCCGCTGCCAGAGCTGCCGGAGACCAGCAGATCGTTCGGATCGGACTCGGTCCCGATAACCTCAGCCAAATGGAAGATGCTAACCAGGCTGTTTGGATTTCGATGCTCCTCGGTCACCACGGGATAGCGAGTCTTCCAGCCGGCGCAACGCGCGTCCCATGCACTGTGGTCCCGGAGGCGAATGGAGTTTTTTTGCCGCAATAGCTCTTGCAGAAACGCCTTGGCGTGCGCACAGATAGGCTGTTGCAGATAGGGATGCAGCTTGGCCAGCTCCGCGGGGTCAATGTCCACTGCTGTTTTGTGAGCCTCGCGGGCAAGGTTATGCGGGGCATAGCCGGTAATAGCGAAGTCCAGGCGCACTCCGATGGCCAGAAGGAGGTCGCAATTCTGCAGGGCGAAATTGGCGCCTCGGGCGGCAACCGAGCCGGGCCGGCCAACGAAGGTCGGGTCGTCGCTCGGCACCATATCCGCCGCGCACCAAGTGGCCACGGTGGGGATTCGCAAAAGTTCCCGAAGTTCTTCAAACTCAGGAGTCGCGCGCGCCAGGCGGATGCCGTTTCCGGCAAACAGCAGCGGCCGCGCAGACTGGTTCAGCTTCTCAATCAGTAGTGCGACTTCCTGCTTCAGGTTCGCATTGCCGGCATGATCTTCCAATTCCGCTGGGTCGAAACCGCGTAGTGTGGATGGATCTTCAATGGGAGACGCCTGGACATCGAGCGGTATGTCGATCCATACCGGGCCAGGCCGACCATTGAGCGCAAGGTAAACGGCCTTTTCCATGTGGTAGCGGATGTCCTTCGGCGCCAGAACGGTGACCGCGTATTTCGTAATCGGCTTCACGATGGAGACGATGTCCACTTCCTGAACGCCGAGCTGGCGCATTCCCAGTGGCTTACCCTCGTTGTCGAACATGCGGTCCGGCCGCTTGACCTGACCGGAGACGAACAGCGTCGGGGTCGAGTCCAGCCAGGCGCCGGCAACTCCGGTGACCGCGTTGGTGCCCCCGGGGCCGGTGGTAACCATGCATACGCCCAAGTGGTTGGTAACCTTGGCGTAAGCTTCCGCGCACATGGCGCTGGCCTGCTCATGCGAGTTGCAGACAGGTTCGATCGAAGGCTCCGCTCCCAGGGACTGGTTCAGATGCATGGCACCGCCGCCGGTAACGAGAAAGACATGCTTCACGCCCTGTTCGGCGATGAAGCGCACAACGTAGTCGGAAAGTTTCATGAGTTCAACCGTAGCCGATCTGGAGTTATCATTTGAGATTCAGGTCCTGAAGAAAACTTCCTCCGCACACAAGCCCCGTGCCGCCAGCAGCGCGTCCATCAACTCGCGGACCGCTCCGTTGCCTCCGTTGTTTTTCGCGATGAAATTCGCATGGACAAGCACGTCCCGCGCCGCATTGGCCGGGGCGGCGGAGAAACCGGCAATCCGCATCGCCGATAGATCGTTGACATCGTCTCCGAAGAAGCAAATCTCCGCCAGCTCAATGCCGGCAGAGGCTGCAAACTCCCGCAGTGCGGTCGCCTTGTCGCGGCAGCCTTTTATCACGTGGCGAATGTGCATTTTCTCCGCGTAGCGGTCCACCAGCGGGCTGTTCTCGCCGGAGATGAGCGCCAGTTCCAACCCGGCGCGCCTGGCGAGCGAGACGCCCATGATGTCGGCGAAGCAGAAACGCTTCCACTCTTCGCCACCGGGCCCCCACCAAAGCCCGCCATCGGTGAGCACTCCGTCAACATCCATTGCAACTGCCCGGATTCGTTCCAGGCTGCCCTTCACGGAATTGGCTTCATTCATGCCGGACTACACCGCCGCGCCGACACGGCGAAGCTTCTTGATGATGGGCACCTCGCGCTCATACACCCGCTTGACGCCGTCGCCCTTCGCCTGCTCCCACAACCGGATGTCCCGCACCAGCCGAGAGATACCGTTTGGCTCCAGCGAAGCCGCCTGGTCGGAACCCCAACTGGCACGGTCGATGGTGATATGGCGCTCCACACTGCAGGCGCCCAGCGCCGCGGCGCAAACACTGGACGGAATGCCGGTTTCATGGCCGGAGTAGCCGACCGGGACGCCGTAACGCTCTGCCATGATTGGAATTGCGCGGAGATTCAGCTCATCGTAATTCGCCGGGTAGGTGCTGGTGGCGTGCATCAGAATGAGGTCGTCTTTGCCCAGAACCTCAACCGCATGATCGATCTCGGCGTAGGTGCTCATCCCGGTGGAGAGGATGATCGGCCTTCCAGTTCCGCGTGCGTGGCGCAGCAGGTTGTCGTCGGTGAGCGATGCCGAGGCAATTTTGTAGACCGGCGTGGCAAACTGTTCCAGAAAATCCACCGATCCCTCGTCCCACGGCGAGGCGAACCAGGTCATCTTTACCGATTTACAAAATGCATCGATCTCCTCGTACTCCTCCTGCTCGAATTCCAGGCCGTACTTCAGATCGCCGTTTGTTGGTCCGAAGGGATTCTCGCGCGGTTTGGCCAACTCTTCGGGGGTGTAAACCACGTCGATGGTGCGCTTCTGGAATTTCACAGCGTCACACCCAGCTGCTAGAGCTACGCTAATCAATCTCTTGGCGAGATCGATGTCGCCATTGTGGTTGATGCCAATCTCCGCGACGATGAAACATGGCTGATCGTCCCCGACCAGTCTATTGCCGACTCTTACTGAACCCACGGGAAATCTCCTTCTGATGCTGCTCACTTGAGCGCCGAACCACTTGCGAAAAAGGCTCCGACTTCATTGCTGTCCAACCGCGAAGCAATCTTAGCACTTATGCCGCAGTGCCTTACCCGATCCCGCAATGGCCAGCATTAAGTTTACAGGATTACTACGAGTACCGCGCAGGCGGTCCGTGGCAGCAGTTGGGATTTATGCTGGAAGTGTGAAGCCGCTCGCAGACGAAGATCTCGACCACATCCTGACAAAGACACTGCCACTTTGGGAGGGGACGCGCGGCCGGCAGATCTTCCTCTCCGGGGCCACCGGTTTCTTTGGCGCGTGGCTGCTGGAAAGCCTCGCGTACTGCAATCGCAGGCTGAACCTCGAGCTCACCGCAACGGTGCTGAGCCGCGATCCGGCAGCATTTGCTGCGAGAATGCCGCACCTCGCCGGCGATCCCGCAATTCGGCTCCTTAGGGGCGACGTTCGCAATTTCGAGTTTCCCGACCGGGAATTCGACTTCATCGTCCATGCTGCCGCGTCAACCACCGCGGATGCGGCGAGCCAGCCGATCGGGTTGCTAACAGCGCTTGTGGATGGCACCGAGCGGATGCTTGGATTGGCCGGGGCACGGGGTACAAAGAAGTTTCTCTTTGTCAGCTCCGGCGCGGTCTACGGGCCGCAGCCGCAACACCTGAGCCATATTCCCGAAGAATACCCGGGGGGGCCGGACTGGCTCGATCCAAATGCGGGGTATGCGGAGGGCAAACGGGTCTCGGAGCAGATGTGCTCTCTTCATGCGCGGGAATCAGACATTGAATTCGCAATCGCGCGATGCTTTGCGTTTGTCGGACCGCATCTGCCCATGGATCGCCACTTCGCGATAGGGAACTTTATAGGAGACGCGCTGGCCGGCAGAAACATTGCGATCCGGGGCGATGGCACGCCGATGCGTTCCTATTTGTATGCGGCCGATCTGGCCATCTGGCTATGGACAATGTTGTTTCGCGGGGCGCGCCTGGGGTCGGAACTGCTCGCAATCAATGTCGGCTCCGCAGCGGCAATCAGCATTCGGGATCTGGCGCATGAAGTTGTTCAGGAGTTGAACCCGTCGCTTAAGGTCGAGGTTGCGCAGGAACCTGTCGCCTGCGCGCCGCTGTTGCAGTACGTTCCAGACGTCCGGCGAGCGGAAGCTTTGGGATTGCGGCAAACCTTCGGATTGCGGGAGGCTATTCGCCGTACAGCGGATTGGTACCGGTGAACGAGGCCGTCTATCGAGCGGACTGAAGCGGTATTGGAGCGATCAGCGTTCCGTCTCCGCGATCTTCCGGTCGCAGACGCTCAGCTCCACCCAATCGCAGAGCATATGTCCGCAAAGGATGTGACCCTCCTGGATGCGCGCTGTGTCCCTGGATGGGACCGAGAGAGTGGCGTCGGCGATAGCCGCCATGTTTCCGCCTCCTTCTCCGGTCAGCGCCACGGTGAACGCACCGATCTCGCGAGCAGCCTCCAGCGCGGCACAAACGTTCCTGCTATTGCCCGACGTCGAAATACCCACCACAACATCGCCCTTCACGCACAGCGCTTCCACCTGACGCTGAAATACTCTCTCATAGCCGTAGTCGTTTCCAATTGCCGTCAGGATCGAGGTATCCGTGGTAAGCGCGATCGATGGCAGGCCGCATCGTTCGCGGCGAAAACGGCCCATAAGCTCGGCAGCCAGATGCTGAGAGTCGGCCGCGCTTCCTCCGTTTCCGCACCAAAGCACCTTGTTCCCGTCGAGAATAGCGCGGGTCAACTGGCCGGCGATGCGCTCCAGCACCACTTGCTGCCCGTATAGAGCCTCGATCACCGCAATATGCTCGGTGATCGCAAGCTGAAAAACAACAGATGGATTCGGAGAGGACGGCATTTCGGTTCCTTTTTGAGTGGTGGAAATCGCTACGGAAGGACAGGCAGTATCGATTCCACGAGTTCGGAAGCTTCGCTTGGGATTTCCGAAACGGGACGAGTTCCAGAGCCGGTGGCGGAATTCGATGCAAAGCCGGCGATGGCGGCTACGGCGAAATCCAGCATCGGCCTGGTCAGACCCGGATACACACCGATCCAGAAGACGTTGTTCATGACGAAGTCAGTATTCGTCAGCTCGCCCACTACGCGGTATTCGCAGCCTTCGTAAGCGGGTTGGCGCAGTAGGTTGCCTCCGAACAGAAGCCGCGTAGCAATCTTCTTCGCGTCGAGAGCGCGAATAAGCTCGTCGCGCTTGAAAGGCGCGTCCTCGCGGAGTCCGATGGGAAAGCCGAACCACGATGGATCCGAACCCGACGTTGCTTCGGGCAGGATAAGATACTCTTCCATCGGCTTCAGCGCGGAGAACAGATAACGGAAGTTCTCCTTGCGCCGTTCGATAAAATGGGGAAGCTTCCCGATCTGAGATAGTCCGAGAGCGGCTTGCATGTCTGTTGCTTTGAGGTTGTACCCGATGTGGGAGTAGGTGTATTTGTGGTCGTACCCGCAAGGCAGATCGCCCAGTTGCCAGTCGAATCGCTTGCCGCAGGTATTGTCCTTGCCGGGATGGCACCAGCAGTCGCGGCCCCAATCGCGGAACGATTCAATGAGAACCTGCAGATTGGGCTTGTCTGTGAGTACCGCGCCGCCCTCCCCCATCGTGATGTGATGCGCAGGGTAAAAGCTGACCGTCGCGATATCGCCAAATGTACCTACAGGCCGTCCCTTCCAAGTAGAGCCGAGCGCATCGCAACAGTCCTCAATGAGCCAGAGGTTGTGTTTCCTGGTAAATGCGGTTACGGCATCGAGGTCGAAAACGTTGCCTAGGGTGTGGGCGATGAAAACAGCTCTTGTTCTATCACTGCGGGCAGCTTCGAGTTGGCTCACATCGATCTCGTAGGTGGGCAACACCACATCGACAAAGACGGGCACAAGGCGATTTTGAATAATCGGGTTGAGTGTAGTGGGAAATCCCGCAGCTACTGTAATCACTTCGTCGCCAGGCTTGAGCTGCCGGTCTCCGAGCTTCGGTGAGGTAAGTGCGCTGACGGCCAGCAGATTGGCCGAAGATCCGGAGTTGACCAGCGAGGCGCAGCGGACGCCTACAAATCGAGCCAGCTTGCGCTCGAATTCCTCGGCAAAGCGACCGGTGGTAAACCAGCAATCGAGGGCCGAATCCACTACTGAACTCAGGTCGTCTCCGCCGATCACCTTGCCGGATACCGGAACCGGCGACTGGCCGGGACTGAACTCGACCGCGGGATAAGCCACAGAGTAATACTGCGCGCACAGGTCGAGGATTTGCCGCCGGAGGTTTGCTGCTTTTTCTGTCATCAATTGTCCGCAAGTCCAGCATACACAATCTGTGGCAGCAGTGTATCGTAGACATCAAGGGCAAATTCCCCACGAACGAATCTGCGATTTGCATGCCGCAGTGAGCGCCTGCCTTTACATGGCGCTAAGAGGCTGAAATGAAAGCGGTTATTCTGGCAGGTGGGCTGGGAACAAGGCTCAGCGAAGAAACGGGCACACGCCCCAAGCCGATGGTGGAGATTGGTGGACGTCCAATTCTATGGCACATTCTCAAGCTCTATTCGCAGCACGGAATCGAAGACTTCGTCATCTGTTGCGGGTACAAGGGCTACATGATCAAAGAGTACTTCGCCAACTACTATTTGCACATGTCCGACGTGACCTTCGACATGCGTGAACATAGTACACAGGTACACCAGAGTGTGGCGGAGCCTTGGCGTGTCACGCTTGTGGATACCGGAGAGAACGCGGGGACAGGCGGACGCCTGAAAAAAATCGCACAGTATCTTGAGGGTGAAGAGGCCTTCTGCCTTACTTATGGAGACGGCGTGAGCGACCTCGATATTTCCGCGGCGATCGCCTTCCACAAGAGCCACGGAAAACTGGCGACGGTTACAGCGGTGCAACCACCGGCCCGCTTCGGCGGCTTGCGTATCGACGGGACGGACATTCGCGAGTTCCAGGAGAAACCAAATGGCGAAGGCGGATGGATCAATGGGGGCTTCTTTGTTCTTTCGCCGGCGATCCTGAACGAGATCCCCGACGACAGCACCATGCTGGAAAGAGAACCCATGCAAAGCCTGACCGCAAAAAAGCAGGTACAGGCGTTTTTTCATCGCGGTTTTTGGCAGCCTATGGACACCCTGCGCGACAAGCAGAGGTTGGAAGAACTCTGGGTCAGCGGGAGGGCGCCTTGGAAGACGTGGTGAATCCGTGGCAAGGGCGGCGAGTCTTCGTGACTGGACACACCGGCTTCAAGGGCGGCTGGCTCTCACTCTGGCTTGCTGCGAAAGGCGCGCAGATACGAGGCTATGCGCTGGACCCGGCGAGCGAGCCCAACCTCTTCACCTCGGCATCCGTAGGCGCCATCCTCGACGATGTGCGTGGCGATGTTCGGGATTACGCAAAGCTCGAAGCCGCGATGACGGAGTTTTGCCCGGACGTTATCTTTCACCTCGCGGCACAGCCGCTGGTGCGTCGCTCTTATATTGATCCGTTGGGCACATACGCCACCAACGTGATGGGCACGGCGCATGTGCTGGAAGCGATTCGGAAGACCCCCAGCGTGCGGGCTGTGGTGTGCATTACCACAGATAAGTGTTACCAGAATCAAGAGTGGGTCTGGCCATATCGCGAGACTGACCCGCTCGGCGGTTACGATCCGTACGCTTCCAGCAAAGCGTGCGCCGAAATTGTCAGCGCTGCTTACCGCAGTTCCTTTTTTCCCGTCGACCGTTTGCATGAGCACCAAGTCGCTTTGGCGACGGCGCGCGCGGGCAATGTGATTGGCGGCGGAGACTGGTCGGAAGATCGACTGATTCCGGACCTGATCCGCGGGTTTCTGGCCAAACAACCGGTGTTGATTCGGCGGCCGAATGCGATTCGCCCCTGGCAGCATGTGCTCGATCCGCTGCACGGTTACATCCTGCTGGCCGAACACCTGCTTGCGAAGCGGGAACAGGTTGCTTCGTCGTTTAACTTCGGTCCCAGCGACGAGGATGCGTGGCCCGTCGAACGCATTGCGACTGCGATTGCCAAAATGTGGGGTGAGGGCGCGTCCTGGGTGCGGGATGCGGCTCCCGCCGTCCACGAGGCCCATACTCTGAGACTGGATGCAAGCAAGGCCCGCGCCGAACTTGGATGGCAGCCAAGCCTGAGAATCGAAACCGCATTGGAGTGGACAATGGCCTGGTATCGGGCATCGCAGCAAGGCGCCGACATGCGGCAGGAGACGCGAGCGCAAATCGCCGCATATGAGGGACTTCTCCAATGAGCAACCTCGTATGGCGCTTTGATCTTAATCATGTCTGGACTTACTTCCACGGGTCTCGGAAGGCTAGGATGGGAGCGCGAAAGAACAGTCCGCGGCTCTCTTGGAAGCTCCAAAGCGAGTATCGGCGTCAGGATCGACTCCCCGGGCCGAGGTGTTCCTGATGACTGAGAATCCCGAAAGTGCAGGGCTCATCGCCTGGCTCGCACGGCAGCAAAGGGGCACGCGGAATTGGCTGCATACCCGGCTTGGGATCGACAATGCGATCGCCTTCACCATTCTCGGCAGGGGCTGGGCGAGTGCGGCGGGACTGATCACCGTGGCTCTTATCGCGCGATTTCTATCGCCTGCGGAACAGGGCTACTATTACACTTTTGGCAGCCTCGTCGCACTGCAAATTGTCTTTGAACTGGGCTTCTCCCTTGTCGTTCTACAGATGGCAAGCCATGAACGGGCTCATCTGACGTTTTCCGCCGACGGTCAAATCTCAGGACCCGCTGTCGCCCACGCCAGACTCGCCTCGGTGCTGCAAAAAACCGTCCGCTGGTATACCACCGCAGCCCTGTTTCTGGCGGCGTTCCTGTTGATAGCGGGTTTGTACTTCTTTTCGCACTCCTATTCGGGGCGACCGCACGGTGGCGAGAATATAGCCTGGCGCCTTCCATGGATGGCCGACGCGCTGGCCGCGACGCTGACCTTCCTGGTTGATCCTCTCCTCTCCTTTATGGAAGGCTGCGGTTTCGTGCCCAACGTGGCGCGGCTCCGATTCGCCCAGGCAGTCACCGGCAGCGTGCTCGCCTGGCTGGTCCTCGCCTCGCATCATGGCTTGTTCGCTCCCGCAATGATCATGGTGGGAAATGCCACCGTTGCTTCCATTTGGCTCTTTCGGCGTCGTGTCCTTTTGCTGCCGCTGCTGAGGCACAATCCGGGCGAGCACCAGATTCATTGGATGAAGGAAATTTGGCACTTTCAGTGGCGCATCGCGGTCAGTTGGCTTTGCGGTTACTTCATCTTCCAGCTTTACAACCCTGTCCTCTTTGCCTTTCGAGGCGCAGTGGTTGCCGGCCAGATGGGAATGTCTCTGACCTTGACGAACGCCCTCATGTCTGTCGCGATTTCATGGGTCAACACCAAGTCTGCTCCCTTCGGAGCGTTGATTGCGCGTAAGGAGTACTCGCAACTCGACCATATCTTCTTCCAGGCGTTCAAGCAGTCCTTCGTAGTTTGTATAGTAGGCACGGTCACCGTTTGGCTGGGTGTGGTCTACCTGAACTGGGCCCACGTTCCGTTTGCGCAGCGGGTTCTGCCTCCCCTCCCGTTTGGAATCCTCCTGGCGACCGCCCCGCTCAGTCTCATCGGCTTTGCCCAGGCTACCTACCTCAGGGCACATAAACAGGAAAAATTCCTGCTCAACTCCGTTTTGGGAGCGATCCTCGTTGGAGCCTCCACGTACTTTCTCGGAAAAAACTATGGCGCTATCGGTGTAGTTACCGGGTCCTTGCTCGTCGGCGTCGTAATGGGAGTGCCCCTGGGCACCTATACATTCTTCAAGTACCGGAGGCTCTGGCATGAAAACTGAGCGACCTTGGCAGACAATCGTAACCCCGCCATTTTGCTCGTTGTCCGAGTCCTTCGGCGACCACGACAGGAGGGTTAGCGTTACCCAGGAGCCCGCGTCCGGAGCGTTCTCATGAAGAGGCCCATCCTCTCTATTTGCATCCCCACCTATAACCGTGCAACGTTCCTCGGCGGATGCCTGGAATCGCTGGCGCGTCTCGACAGCAAGTACTGGGAAGACATCGAGGTGATTGTTTCGGACAACGCAAGCACGGACAGCACCCGTGAGGTCGTCGAAAGTTACCAGCAGTTGATTCCTCTTCGTTATTTCCGAAACGCGAGCAATATCGGAGGTGAGCGCAACTTCTTTGCTGCGGCGAGCCGCGGTTTGGCAGAGCATGTATGGGTCTTTGGAGATGATGATAAATTCGAAGAAGATGGGGTCGCCAGCGTACTTGAGCAAATCAGGCTGGGCTACGACCTTATTGTCCTTAATTTCTGTGTCTGGTCTCGCGATATGGATAGCGTTGTGCATTCCCGGGGTTTCCCGCGGACCGTAGCGGGGAAATACCAAGATCCCAATGCCGTACTGGCCTCGCTTGGGTCGCACCTTGGGTTCATTTCCAGCGTGATCGTAAGAAAGGAAATGTTCTTGAGCGTTCCGCCGGAGGAGTATGAACAGTTCGTCGAATACGGTTTCTCCCATCTTTACGCAACCTATTGCGGAATCCGCTCCGGCTGTCGTGCCATTTGTCTGCCCGATCCCATGTTCAAATGCAGGGGAGACAATTGCGAAGGCTTTAAGGGCGAAGCCGGCCAATCAGCCTGGAACAAGTATTTTATTGAGGGAACCGCTCTTATCTTCGAGGCGCTCGGCCGCAAAGGATATTCCTCTCGGGCTGTGGCACGGGCAAAGAACCAGGTTCTCAGGGACTGTATCACAAAGACTATCCTGGGAAGCATGCAGGCCGTTAATCGGCCGGCTCTGCTGCGTTTAATGTATCCATATTACCGGCGGAACTGGCGCTTCTGGGCCATCTGCGTCCCGGGCCTGCTTACCCCCATGCCCCTGCTCAATTTTGCACACGACATATATGTGGGTGCCCGCCGCAAGGTGCGGTCATATGGCCGCGCGCGGCCGTTGCCAACTGGGCATGTCGCAAGTATCGAGTCCGGGCGGTTGAAAGGAAAAACGTAGTTCGTCTTGATGCATGCTTTTTCACAGGGCGTGCTATCAAAAAGACAATCAGTGCTACCGTGCAATGGTCCTATGGGCACCGCGTGCGATCATGAGTGAGAACGAGCGAATTCTAAATGCACGCAACTTTGAATCTCTGATACATGCAGGCTATCGGACTATAGGATTCGAAACCTGAGGAGGAGTTCGACAGACCGATGAACCGGGCATTGAACATTGCGGTAGACGCACGCCCATTGGTCAATCCCCGCAGTGGCATAGCCCGGTATACCGCAAGCCTTCTGCGTGAATTCGCATTGCAGCAATCGTCGAATTGTATCTTCCTCTACTCTCACCGTCCCTTCCAGCTCGATTTCCCTTTGCCGGAACACTGGAAGGTGCGCACAGGTCAACTTGGTATTCGGGGATTGAGCACGGCGTTCGGGCAGTTGTGGTTTCCAATATGGGCCCTAAAGGATAATATTGACGTATTCTGGTCGCCGCATTCGCAATTGCCGCTACTTTTGCCGCCTCGTATCCGCAAGGTCCTAACTGTTCACGATTTAGTGTGGAAGAGTTTTCCGCAAACAACAAAGCGAAATGATCGTATCATGGGTGCACTGTTTACGCCCCTGTCGCTTCGTATCGCCAATCATGTAATTGCTGTGTCTCAATCCACTCGCGATGATGTGGTGAAGTTCTTTCCTGGAACCAGAGACAAAATCGACACGGTTTACGAAGCGTCCAGCCTGAACGCTGCAGGGGCGACAGGTCCCAATACGCGATCAAATCCCTATTTCCTGTTTGTGGGCAGCAACGAACCCCGAAAGAACATCGAGCGCATGTTGGCGGCCTATATTCAGTATCGAAAGCTCACCCTTAGCCCGTTTGATCTCATCCTCGCCGGGAGTTATCAGTGGGGCGACTTCAACGCGATCGACTTTATTGAGACAAATGACTTAAGTTCATCGGTGCATTTGATTCACAACTCCGAGGATGCCATGCTTTGCGTTCTTTATGCGCATGCAAAGGCCCTGGTCATGGTCTCGCTCTATGAGGGGTTCGGCCTGCCGCTTGTTGAGGCAATGCAGTGGGGCATTCCACTGATTGCAAGCAACAACTCGGCGGTTGCCGAGATCGCAGGAAATGCGGCACTCCTAGTCGATCCATATGATACAGATGCAATCGCCTCGGCATTCAAGGAGATGACGGAAGATCCGGCCACGCGCTCGAAGCTGGCTTACAATTCGAAGATCAGGGGACAACAGTTTAGCTGGAGGCAAGCGGCTTCAGAAACAATGGCCTTGATGGCAGGCGACAAAGCCGGAACGAGATGGGCGGAGGGCGATAACTGATGGGATCGATGGCAAATTCCGGCGCCGCAAACCTCGCCGTTGGGCGGATAAGCTCTCGCCGAAGCGCAGAGGACTATCTGTCGATCCATAACTATATTCCCTTCGCTGTGCTCTACTTCTTCCTCAACAGCGTCGGATTGCCCGTAGGATTATTCTATACAACGTTGTTTTCCCCGTTGCTTTATCTTTGGCTGTATCTCAAAGGATGCCGCTGGCTGACGGCGAAGTTCCTCCTGATTCTATCGCCTTTCCTTCTGGCGCATGCCTGTCTAGGCATACCGTCCCCCTTCTATTACGCAAGGAGTCTTCTTCTTTTGTGGTCGGTTTACATTACAGTGTATGCCTTCGGATGGGCGCTATTAAAGTGTAAGAGCATCGAGCGGTTGTTCGAGGAGTTAATTGTTGTCAACTTTTTCGCCGCGATGGCCGCTCTGATTTTGGTGCCTACTCCCTTATCGACATATCTATGGAATTCCAACTTCACCGCCCTGGCGGAAGGTGTAGGCTACACCCGGAGGCTGCAACTATTAACCTCGGAACCATCTGTCTATAGCTCCTTGATGGTGCCCTTGCTCGTCTTTGCGGTCTTGCGGTTGCTCCAGAAACCTGGAAAACGGAGCTTCGTCTACACTGCTTTGATCCTGGTTCCTATGCTGCTGTCCCAATCCTTTGGCGCGCTCAGCATTTGCACAGCGGGGCTTGCGGCGGCGCTGCTTCCGATGTTCCGTCGCTTGCTTAGGAAGCCGAAGTCTCTGTTGGTTCTCGGGTTGATCGGGATCCTGATGGCCGGACTTCTCTTCGTCCCAAACCCGATTTCGCAGCGCGTGAGCAGTGTGATAGCAGGAGATGATTCGTCTACACAATCAAGGACCGTCTTCTCGTTCATTCTTGCCAATGCAATCGCCACTTCCACGAGCATATGGTGGGGCGCGGGACTGGGACAAGCAAAGCTGTTTGACGTATCCAACCTCGGAATTGGTTTTACCGTCAGCGTCATTCCAAACGCCGTCGCAGGCACCTTTGCCGAGTTTGGAATCATCGGGGTTCTGGTCAGGTTTGCGGTGGAATTCTATCTCTTTTTCAGGACCAGGGTGTATCGGAATTCCTTCAGGCTCGCAATGTTTGTCGTGGCGTTCATTATGCAGCTTACAGGAAGTAATGTCATGGACGTTCAGGAATACCTGATAATGTTCTTCGCTTTCGCTCCACTCTTTCCCGCGCTCAATCCGCAAAACCGTGTTCCATCGAATACAGGGAGACTTTGATGCGTGTGCTTTTGCAAAGTCGCGTGACCCTCTTCTCAGGACCCGGCGGCGACACTGTTCAAATAATCAAGACTGCCGAGGCCCTTCGTGGTCTGGGCGTGGATTGTGAAATCTCGACAGAGTTGCAGCCCGACCTTTCGCGATGGGATATCGTTCATTTGTTTAACCTCACCCGGCCCCAGGAGGTGTACTTGCAGGCAAGCAATGCCGTTCGCTGGGGCAAGCCTCTGGCTTTGTCGACCATTTATCTTTGCGGGTCCGATTTCGACAGCTCCGTGAGGACTGGGCTTCTCGGATTGGTGGCGCGTACCTTGTCTCCAAACACGTTCGAATACGCAAAAGTTCTTGCACGTGCAGTTGTAAATCGGGAATGGCACGAGGGCACCTGGGCTTTCTTACGGCACGGCTACAGCAGCTTGCAGGAGCGGGTGGTGCGGATGAGTTCCGTATTGCTTCCAAACTCGCAGTCTGAGATGCGGAGAGTATTGAGGGACTTTCCAGTGGCATCAAAAAGTAAATGGGTAGCGGTGCCCAACGCCGTCGATGCTGGCATTGCCGATTCGAGGGAGGAAGTTCTGCCTCCTCAATTCGAACGCTTTCGGGGTGCGGTGTTGTGCGTCGCAAATATCGGGCCGCGCAAGAATCAGCTACGGCTGGTTCGAGCGTTACAGAATGTTGGCATCCCGCTCGTAATTGTGGGACAGCCCTCTCCGAACGCACATGGGTACTTTGAGCAGATTAAACGAGAGGCTGGCCCGAATGTGCATATACTCGGTCGAGTGAGCGATGAAGAAGTGCGCTTCTGCTATCGGGCGGCGAAGGTTCACGTACTGGCAAGTTGGATGGAGACTACTGGATTATCCTCATTGGAAGCGGGGATCGCGGGCTGTAACCTCGTGATTACCGAAAAAGGCGACACGAGGGAGTATTTTGGCGACATGGCGTTTTATTGTGATCCAGGTTCGGAGACCTCCATTCGAGACGCAGTTCTGCAGGCATACTCTGCTCCGGTTTCCACCGCATTGCAAGACAGAATCAGGACTAGATTCAATTGGAAAATGGCTGCGGAGGCTACATTGAATGGCTATCGTCAAATACTGAACTTGGAAACTCAGGATGATTCTGTTCCGAACACCGGCAGGCCAGGCGCGGGGAGTGCGTAATGAAACTCAGGTTGCTGCTCATGGAAGTACTTTCCAAAGTGGTGCAGACGCTACGTTTCTATCGTTATCGTTTGCTCGGGTATTCGAATATTGAAAAAGGCGTGATTCTCGAGAGCAAACTAATCCTTGACAAAGTGTATCCTTCTGGGATTCACATAGGCACCCACACGCTTGTTGGAAGCCACGCGCTCATCTTGTGCCACGAGCATGTCAAACGAGATCCCCGGGATGTTCGAAGGCCTTGGGTGACTGAAACCTATATTGGGCGGAATTGCTTTATTGGAGTTCGCGCAACCATCTTGCCTGGGGTCAGAATAGGAGATGAAGTTGTCGTTGGAGCCTCAACAGTTGTTACCAAGGACATTCCCTCCAACTGCGTAGTGGTGGGTAACCCCGGCCGGATCGTGAAAACGAACATCAGAATGAACGATAAGGCAGTTTTGGAAACTAACCCCAACGTTCTGCACAATCAATCAGTAAGATAGCCAACGCCCGTTCACGCCTTCAGGATCTCAGCATACTTATCCGCGATGACGCTCCAGCGGTAGCGGCGGACAGCGATCTCCTTCATAGCAGCCCTCTGGTTCTCCCATTCGGCCCGGGAGACCCGTTCCAGCAATTCCTCCAGTTCTGCGGCTGTGCTGAAGTAGCGCGCGGATCCCTCTGTGGTGGCTCGGTTGTAGATGACATCGTAGGCCGCAATCGGCAGCGACAGGTGCATCGCTTCAACCAAGCTTGGATTAGTTCCCCCAGCCGAGTGTCCGTGAACATAAATCGTGCAGTGTCCGCGCAGCGCGTTGAGCTCATCCGGGTCGTAGATGGCATCGAGCAGATACAGATTCGCGTGGTCAGCAAAGCGAGCCTTCAGTTCGCGCCCGAATGCACTGCTGGCCCAGTTGCCGACCACTACAAGGACAAGAGAGGCTGACCGGGTAAATGCCTGGAGAATCATTTCGATGTTGTTGTCGGCTTGAATCCTGGAGACCGAAAACGCATAACGATCCCGGAGAAAAGGATAACGCCGCAGCCGCTCCTCGGTTAGCGGGGGAAGGGTTATCTGGTCCCCGCCGTATTCAATTAAAACGCTTTCCCGTCCGTACTCCGCGGACAGGTAGGCCGCGATCCCTTCATTGTCCGCCACCAATACATCCGCAAATTTCACTGCTACGGCTTCCGAGAGCTTGAGAAAGCGACTGGCCCACCGCCCCCATTTCGACCGCTGCCAGTCCAGTCCGCCAATATTCAGGATCACGCGCTTGCCGAATAGACGTGTCAACGGTACAAAGAGACCGCCCGAGACCCCAAGGACTAGAATTACGTCCGCATGAAAGCAGCTATCCACGAGGGCCAGCAAATCGAAGCCTATGCTCTGCGCGCCGTTTGCTCTGAGAGGCAAATACTTCAGCTGGGCGGATAGATAGGTTGCTGAATGCACCGGATAATCCGGGCCGCTGCAGTAAACAGTGAAATGCATCGCCTCGCCAAGACAGAGAACCATAAAATGCGCCAGCGTCTCGAAGCCACCGTAATTCGGAGGCAAACCCACCGTGCCGACCACGGCCACTTTGCAGCCGGAACTCATGCAAATTCCTTAACCAGTTCGAGCGTTGCCTGCATGTGCTGGCGCGAGGAAGCGCCGAACACAATCGACCGGATGTTTTGCTGGCCGATATATTCCACCGCTTCCCGCGCTGGAATGGCGCCTGAAGCAAAAATCGACATCGCCGTCATTGGGAATTTCTGCGCTCCGCGAAAGTATGCTTCGTAGCTGGCGATATCCGGCGACATCAAATAACCACGCTTGTTGACTGCCCCGCAAAGGACAGCGTTCTGAATGCCGCAGGATTCAAGGTACGCCGCGAGTCGGGGAACGTTCATCGTCAAAAAACCTGGAGCCGCGTGAAACTTCTTCTCGACATACTGGCAATACTCGATGAATACATCTCTGAACTCCAGGCCCAGCAGCAGATCGGTAATAATATTCTGCAGGTAAATTGCTTTGAAGTCCAAGCGGCGGTAAATCTTCATTTCCACATCGATCAACATCGTGATAATCCGGGTTATGTCGCCGGTGAGCAGCGACAGTCCCCTCCCCGCGAATCCCAATAGATCTATCGCGGATTGGCCTGAAAGAACCGCCTGAATGGCACCCAGAATCCCTTGCTCCGCCACCAAATTGGCATACTTGTGCGGATATGGAATTGAAGGATATAGCACCAACTCGGGGAACTCCGAACGATGAGTGCGAAAGTAGTCACAGATTTCACCGGCCTTTTCATTGCTGTTCAGCATAAAGGCGCGAATCCCCAAATCGTACGCGCTCTTGTAAGCAGCGAAGACTGTGGATATGTCGTTGAATCGCTCCGCCAACTGCTGAGCCTTTTCCTGCGACATGTGGTTGATGCCAAAAAACTGATTGTCCCCAAGAATCAGCGAATCGAGTTTGATCATTTACTTCTCCACACTGGCGTCGGCAAACACCATGTCAATCACTTCCTGAGTAACCGTCGCGTCGGAGAAGCCGGAGAGGTTGGGCTTGGCCGGATCCAACACCCTCTCTACAAAATGGCATATCTGGCGGGTAAATTCGTTGCCTCGCACGTAAAACGGAACCGGAGTGAAGCAATCTGTGATGTACTCCGTGTTCCACCCTTTGACATAAGGGGGCGCCGCGCGATTGAGGTAGATTTTCAATTGATGCTGGTCGGCGAGAATCTTACCGTGCTCCCCGAGGATCTCAACCTTGTTGGTTGGCTTCCGAAAGCTCTCGTCGCTCCAGTTCACCGTCAAACTTCCGGTCAATCCATTGGAGTAAACGACATTCGTGCAAACCATGTCTTCAGCGTCGGTGGAAAACACCGAGGTCAGAGAGGTTCCTTTAACGAGCGCGGGCCTGCCTAGAAGGTACACCATCAAGTCGATCGCGTGAGAACCAAATTCATAGAGACAGCCGCCGCCTGTCTCTCGCTTGCCTCGCCAACCTGAGCTGCTTGATGGACGGGTTACCGTTCGTCCGAACATATCCGATCGAAAGGTGAAAAGTCGCCCGAGAATCCCCTCATCGATCAGCTGCTTCACCGTCATGAAGACATCGTTAAAGCGGTTCACATAGCCCACTTGATATGTTCCGGGAACCTCGCGGCTACGAGCCGTCAATCGCCTGGATTCTTCTGCACTGAGGGTGAAAGGCTTCTCGACGAAAACCGACAACTTCGCGTCCAACGAAGCATCGATCATCGGGGCGTGCAGATGAGGGGGTGTGGCTATCAGTACCAGATCCAACTCTGCTTCCTTGAGCATTTTGGTAAAATCCGTAAACAACCGGATGTCTGGCCTGTATCTCGTGAGCGCACGGTTCATCAACTGAGAATCGTCGGCAATTGCCACTACGTTAACATTTGGCTGACTACCGAGAAGGGCAAGGTGGGTGATTCCCATCCGTCCTGCGCCGACGATTCCGGCTTTCAGCGTTTTGACGGTGTCGATGCGATCTGCCTGAGATGCGCAGACGACTTGCGAACTCATCCTATAATCCTCTCGATATTCACGGCGGCTGGCCCGCACCTCATTATAGAACGCGCAGGGGGAACAATGCGTTCGATAAAGGCGCCCAGCCCTCGCCGACCTCTTTCCGTTGATGCCCTTACGATACACGCTCACTTGGAAGCTTGCCGACAACCCGCAAAGACTTGATAGGATGTGAGAAACGCAGTTTTGGGTTCGTGGCTGGAAGGCCACGGGAGACGGCGAGCCCCCTGAGCCGGATCCCGATAGGAGGGCATCATCAAAGCGCGAATGCGGTTGGGCGATCTGCTGATCGAGGCTAAGCTGGTTACCACGGAGCAGGTGATCAAGGCGGTTGCACTGCAGGCTGAACTGGGTGGCCGCCTTGGCGACCGGCTAATAACGATGGGGGCCATCACCCAGAAGGTGCTGGACGCCTTTATTCATCGCATGCCCACGGAGCCACGAGACATCGCGGCAACCAGGATCGATGGGGCGGAACTCCTGAGCCTGATGATGAAGCTTATTTATATCGATCATCTGGAGTCCGTCCGCCAGTTCACGGATGCCCTCAAGCTCCCCTATAGCATTGTGATCGATTTAGTGCAGATGGCCATCGATCGTCGATTGCTGCAAAACCTGGGAACAAGAGACGCGGATAACCCGCTCGACCTGAGCTATACCTTTACGGAAGAGGGGCGCCGCTGGGTTCTCGACGCTTTGAAGCAGATGCGATATGTTGGGCCGGCGCCGGTCACGCTCGACGAATTTGTAAACCAGGTTAACCTGCAGAAGATTACGAATGAGTTGGTTACATTCGAGCGGATACGGAATGGGCTTGGCGACCTGACCGTGGAGGACCGGCTCATCGAGCTTGTCGGGCCGGCATTGAATTCGGGCCGGGCTATCCTTCTCTATGGACCTCCGGGAAATGGCAAGACCTCGGTCGCCCTGAGCTTTGCCAGCGTATTTACCGACGTGATCTATGTGCCTTATGCGGTATATGTCGAGGGCCAGATCATACGCATGTTCGACCCCAGCGTTCATACGGTGCTGAAAGGCCCCGAATCGATCCGCGACGATAGCATGTCCTTTATCCGGCGCGAGGAATATGACGCGCGCTGGATCCCTTGCCGCCGTCCATTTGTCGTTACAGGCGGCGAACTCACGCTGGAGATGCTGGATCTGAGATTCGATCCCTCGGCAAATTTCTATGAGGCGCCTCTGCATGTGAAGGCGTTGGGCGGTTGCTTTGTCATCGACGACTTTGGCCGCCAGCTTGTAAGTCCAAGAAATCTGCTCAATCGCTGGATTGTGCCGCTGGAGAGCCGGGTCGACTATCTCAAGCTGCACACGGGGAAGAGCATCACCATACCCTTCGAGGAGTTAGTCGTCTTCTCCACCAATCTTGAGCCGGAAGATCTCATGGATCCGGCTTTTCTGCGCCGCCTTCCTTATAAGATCGAGGTGGCAGGGCCAACCGTCGAGCTTTACAAGCGCATCTTCGACAAGGAATGCGCAAGACAAAAAATGTCGCTTCCCGACGACGCGTTCGAAGCCATTGTACAAAGGCTGATTTATGAAAAAGGGCTTGAACTTGCCAACTATCAGCCAAGGTTCATTGTCGATCAGGTGGTTGCAACCTGCCGGTTCATGGGCGAGCAATCCCATTTTGAGCCGCGGTTTATCGAATACGCGGTGGACAATCTGCGAGTGAAGCGGCATGGCCAGGCCAAGCCGGACGCACAAACCACCAGCGCGAGCGTTGATGGCTAGTTCGATTGACTTCGAGAGCAGCAACCTGACAGCCGGGGGACGCCGCAGCCTGGCGGTCAGAAGCGAATGATCGCGCCATGCTCGCCGATCACCGTAAATACGCCCAGAAGGTGGGTAACTCCGAGCATCTCGCGAATCCGTTTGCCTATGTGGTAGAGTTCCAAGCTGCATCCGGCCGACTTGGCTGAAACATATAAACGCACCAGCGTGCCAAGTCCCAGGCTGTCCATGTAGGATACGTCCGCCAGGTCGAGCACGATTCGTTTCGAGTCCGGCATGAGCCGGCTGACCCTGGTATATAGAGTACTGCCGACACCGGAAATCAATTTGCCGTGGCATCGCACATAGGCCACGCCGCCCTCGTGCTCAATCTCAAACGTGAAGGGACTCGCGGCCGGTCGATCAGACATGGGCAACTCCTTGTCGGGGCTTGCGGAATGGTAGAGAGCCGTATCGGAGAATTCTCTCACAAGCCCGCGCGAAACGGCCGGCGCATCGGAGAATATACAGGCAATTGCACGATGGGAGATGGAATGACACATTCCCAGGAAATTGCGGTTGTTCTTCAGGGTTCACCCCAACCCGGCCTTGGTTCTGGGGAGCAGAGGCGACGTCTATGCCGGTGCTTACCTCACCATTCACGGGCTACTCGGACGCAAAAAGAGCTTGACAAAACCATAACCGTATAGTTATGGTTTTGATATGCAAGCCGTAGCCGACAACCTTTTCAAGGCCCTCGCCGACCCAACCCGTCGAGCAATCTTCGAGCACCTGTCTCGCGACGGGGAGCTGACAGTTCACGCCTTGACGGATCGCGCCGGCGTATCGCAGCCTGCGGTGTCCAAGCATCTGGGCGTGCTGAAGCACGCCAGGCTGGTGCGCAAGCGGTGCGAGGGACGCGAGACGCATTACAGCGCATACCCGCAAGCCCTGGCGCCATTGGTCGACTGGATGAGCGTCTACGGAGCCTTTTGGCGCGACCGGTTTGACCGCCTGGAAAACCTGCTGGAAAGGATGGACAAATGACCGAAACCACCCCAACACGCACGCTCGTCATCGACCGCGAGATGCCGCATCCTCCGGAGAAAATCTGGCGTGCGCTCACGGAACGTCCACTGATCGAGGAGTGGCTTATGTCGAATGATTTCCAGCCGGTTGTGGGCCATCGGTTCACCTTCCGCGCGACGCCCGCGCCGAATTGGAACGGAATCATCGACTCTCAGGTTCTTGAGGTGGAGCCGAACTCACGGCTCTCTTATAGCTGGGGTGCTTTGGGGTTGGGGAGCGTTGTCACCTGGACGCTGACGCCGACCGAGGGCGGCACGCATGTGCGCATGGAGCAAACCGGATTCGGGCCCGATCAGGATGCCGCCTACAAGGGCGCGAGCTACGGCTGGCGGAAGTTCATCGGCAACCTGGAGCGCGTCGTTGGAGGGCTGGGCTAACCATGAAAGCAAAATCCATTGTTTATTGGACCATGACCGTCCTCGTAGCCCTGCCTATCGGAAGCGGCGGTGTCGCGCAGATATGGCAATATCATGCCAACCCTCACGGCGTTGTACCCGAGCTCGGTTACCCAACGTACTTCTTCGCCATTCTGGGAGTTTGGAAAGTGCTTGGAACCATTGCCATCCTCGTGCCGCGTTTTCCGCGGCTCAAGGAGTGGGCGTATGCCGGCATCTTCTTCGACCTCACGGGCGCGGCCGCATCCTGCGCCGCAGTGGGCGGTTACGGCGTTTACGCCTTTCACGTCATCTCCCCGCTCATCATGACTGGTTTTCTTGTGACGTCGTGGGCGCTGCGGCCACCGAACCGAACCATCGACGACCTCTTTTCAGCGACAAACGGCAGGCCGGCATAAACACAAAGGAGCGGACGATGGCTGAAATCGATGTGCCTGAAAGGAAGGCGACCAGGACCGCGATCAACAATGTTGATGACTTTATCGCCAACGCGAAAAGGTGGCGCGAAGAGTTGAACAAGTTGAGAGCGATCCTTCTCGACTCTGAGCTCACCGAAGAATTCAAGTGGTATCAACCGTGTTACACCTTCCAAGGGAAAAACATAGTAATTCTCCATGGATTGAAGGAGTCTTGCGCGCTTGGGTTTTTCAAGGGCGCCTTGCTGAAGGATGTCCACGGAGTTCTGACCGCGCCCGGTCCGAATACACAGGCGGGACGCTGGATCAAGTTTACCTCTGTGCGAGAAATTGCGGAGATGAAATCTGCCTTGAAGGCCTATGTCCGCGAAGCCATCGAGGTAGAAAAGAACGGCCTGAAACTGAAGTTAAGAAAGACTTCGGATCTGAAGTTCCCTGAAGAGTTTCAAACCATGCTGGATGAATTCCCTGAATTGAAGGCCGCCTTCAAGGGATTGACGCCGGGAAGGCAACGAGCCTACATCTTTCATTTTTCCGCCCCCAAACAATCCAAAACCCGGGAGTCGCGGGTTCAGAAATATATGCCGCATATTCTCAAAGGAAAGGGCCTTCTTGATGAGTAGTTGCGATGAGCCAATAGCCGGTGGAGGCAGCCCCCAGCTACAAACGGCAGGCCGGCATCAGCACCACGGAAGCCAGGATCGGCTCAAGGGAAGGCTGAGGAATGCCTGGAAGAAGCAACTGTACGCAGAAACAATCGACACTTTACAACCGAGGAGGAAAACACAATGAAAATCAAACTCACGAGCGTCTTTGTTGACGATCACGACAAGGCCCTGAAGTTTTACACCGACGTTCTGGGCTTTGCCAAGAAACATGATTTCACAAATGGGCCATACAGGTGGCTCACAGTGGTCTCACCTGAAGAACCAGACGGCACGCAGCTGCAGCTAGCACTGAGCGACAATCCGGCCGCCAAGGCGTACCAACAGGCGATTTTCGGGCAAAGTACGCCCGCGGCTAACTTCTTCGTCGCGGACACTCAATCGGAATATGCGAGGCTGAAGGGTCTCGGCGTGGCGTTCACCATGGAGCCGACAAAGACTCATGGATCGACCATCGCGGTGCTTGACGATACGTGCGGAAATCTTATTCAGATAACACACCTGTCGTGGTAACGCGGCCCCGGCTTTCAAGAGGAAAGAATAGACATGAGCAAGAGTGAGCAAGCGACAGGGGAAGCCGCTTCCCGGCTCATCGACTGGCGAATCCGCGAACTGGGGGATTGGCGCGGAGAGACCCTGGCCCGCATGCGGGCTCTGATTCTGGAAGCCGACCCCGAGATGATCGAGGAGTGGAAGTGGATGGGAACTCCGGTCTGGTCGCACCACGGGATTGTCTGCACCGGGGAGACGTACAAGAGCGCTGTAAAGCTGACGTTCGCTCGCGGAGCCAACATCCCAGACCCATCCAGCCTCTTCAATTCCAGCCTTGAAGGGAACACGCGAAGGGCGATCGATATTCACGAAGGGGAGAAGATCGACGCGCGCGCATTCAAGGCGCTGGTGAAGGCAGCGGTGGCCCGGAACGTCCATCTGGCGAAGAAACGGTAGACGCTGAGGCGCAGCCGACCGGTAAAAAAGGTCCCTGCAAATCATAGGCTGTTCGTTGATGAGTAACTGACGGCATGGCGCCAATCGGTACACATCGGCCCTGTTAACAGGGTGGCGCTCAGTCGTGCAGAACAATGTTAACGAGGGAACTATTGATACGCATGCCACTGCAGTCGTAGTCAATGTAGCCGAGATCGCGAAACCGATTGAGGAAGAAGCTGACACGGGACCTGGTTGTGCCAATCATCTCCGCGAGCGTCTCCTGACGGATCTTGACGAGGACCGGAGCGGGCTTCGATTCCTGGCCGAAGTTAGCCATCATCATCAACAACCGTGCGAGGCGCTTTTCGCTGGAATTGAACAAGTGATCCACCAGATCGGCCTGCATACGGATGTTGCGGGAGAGCAGGTGCTGGCGGAAAAACTGGGCAAACGCCTGCTCGCTGTGCAGCAGGCCCAGCATGGCCGACTTTTCGATGCGAACGATGGTGCTGGACTGAAGAGCGCTCGCCGAGGACATGCGATGCGATTCGCCGGCCAGCGAGGCTTCGCCGAAAAAGGTGCCATCCGGAAGGTGGGCGATTACGGCTTCCTTGCCGCTCATCGATACCACTGTGAGATTCACCTTGCCACTCTGGATGTAGAAGATCGCGTTGGCAGGGTCGCCCTGCGAAAAGATGTATTCACCGGCAAGGTATTCGCGCCTGGATTTTCCGGGAGAGAACCTGCTAAGGAAATCCACCACGTCGAATGCCTGCGCCGGGCTCCGCGAAGTGTCGACTCGCTTCGGAACGATGGTTAAGTTGTGATGCGCAACCGGAGGCAAAGGGAAAGTGCGGCCCAACGGAATTCGGGGCGCCGTACTCGTCATAGTGGCGAAAGCAGTAGCCATGATCGATTCCTTTCAGTCTTACAGAGTGTGCGCAAGGTAATGACTGAACGTCAGCCGTTGCGACTTCGATATAACCAACATACCGGTTCTGAAAATGAGTGAATATCAGCGAACACTGTTGTTGCTGTAGGCTTTGGCAAATCAATTCTGTAGGGTTTTCCTTACATCGGAAACACACATGAAACGATTGTTCTTGAGTTAGTCCACGTGAAATAAGGGAAAGGTTCGATGCGGCTCTTTATTGACTCTCTCACGATGCTATACAAGTAGTTGTCAATCGCTTTTGCGACAAGCGCAACTAGCCGGCAGACTTCGCCCAGGCGTGTAAGTCTGTCGGTACTATGAATGATCTCTGTTTAGATGCTGGAGCTATTCGTCCTTTAATCTGGCAGCAAATGTATCGGATTCTGCTACTGGTTTCAAGCCGCGTTCCGCGCAAGCCTTGCGCCGCTTTCCATTATTTTCTTGATCGCCGGAACCAGTTCCTCTGAAGCGCTGTTTTTGTTGACGTATTCGGCCGCGCCTGCCCGCAGACAGCGCAGTGCGTATTGGCTCTCAGCCTGAACACTCACCATGATCACCGGGAGATGTGAGTAGGTATGCTTTACATCCTTCAGCACTTCAAACCCGCTGCGCCCTGGCATATTGATGTCCAGCAACAACACGTCAGGTTGAGAATGGACCAACTGGGCAAGTACCTCATCTCCGTTCGAGGCTTCGGAGAAATTAGCGCCAGAGAACGCATCGAGCAATATCTCTCTCAGCCCGCGCCGCACGTTCGCATGGTCGTCCGCTATCAGAATGTCCATTGTCTTATCCGCTCTTCGAGCTGAAACTCTTGACCTGAATCTACTGTATCTCGCCTGCAATGGAACTGACATCAGCTTAGTCCGTGTTTGTTGTAGGGTTTTTCCGATCTCGCTGTAGGGGTTTTCCTACGCCGGCCTGATACCATGGCAGGCCAGCCTAATCGATCATCCCCTGCGTCATGGCGTACCGAGTCAGTTCGGCGTTGCTCTTCATCAGCATCTTTTCCATAATCCGGGATCGATAGGTGCTGATGGTTTTCACACTGACATGAAGCCTTTCGCCAATTTCCGTCAGGGGCGTGCCAGCGGCAATCATCTTCATCACTTCGTGCTCGCGGTCCGAGAGCGACTCATGCAATGGCTTGCCGGCGGACTCATCCAGGTTGTCGATCAGTTTCTCCGCGAGGCTCGTACTCACATAGCGGCCGCCGCTCATTATCTTCTTCGTCGCCATTGCCAGTTCTTCGGGGGCGCTCTCTTTGTTGATATAGGCGGCTGCGCCGGCCCGCAGGCATCGCACAGCGTACTGCTCTTCCGGCTGGCAGCTCAATATGATTACCGGCAACCGCGGGAATGTGTGCTTCACATCCCGCAGAATGTCCATTCCGCTGCGCCCAGGCATATTGATATCCAACACCAGCATGGAAATCTGGGCTTTCCCAAGGCGGGTCAGCACCTCATCCCCGTTGCCGGCCTCGGAGAAGTTCGCGCCTGGATGAGCGTCGGTCAGGATCTCTCGCAGGCCACGGCGTACGACGGCATGGTCATCCGCAATCAGGATGTGCATAGTTCGCTCCTCTCGGCGCGTGGAATGTCCAGGGGAACGCGGACAGTGACCGTCGTCCCGTTGCCGGGAGAACTGGATATCTGTACGTCGCCTCCGCAATACTGCGCCCGTTCTTTCATTCCCAGCAATCCCAAGGATCCAAGAGAGTTCGATAAGCCGGACTCACTGAAGCCGACCCCGTCGTCCTCCACAACCAGCAGAATGCTATCCTCTTCCTGGCAAAGGGCAACGCGCACTCTGTTTGCCTGCGCGTGCCGAATCACGTTGGTCAGACATTCCTGGAAGATCCGGAAAGTCGCGGTGGCCCGGTCACCATCCAGGTGTAGATCGACGGGTGGTACAGAGACATGGCATTGGACACCATTCCTGGAAGTAAACTCGCTCGCCTGCCATTCAATCGCTGCCGCCAGGCCAAGGTCATCCAACACTCCAGGACGCAGCCCGCTACAGATGGTGCGCACCGCCTTGACGCCATCGTTGATCAACTGAATCGATTCCTTGAGTCGACCCAGCACCGCGCCTTCCGACTCCGGCAGATGACGAGTCATCCATGTCATATCCATTTTGATCGCGGTAAGAATTTGCCCGATTTGATCGTGCAGGTCGCGAGCGACCTTCTTGCGATCCTCTTCGCGTACCCACTGCAGGCGTTCAGCCAGCGCCCGCAGTTGTTCTCTTTGCAAGATGAGCGACTCTTCTCCCCGCTTGCGCTCCGTAATGTCGCTGTTGATGACCAACACCCGGGGCGCCTGGTCGCGCTTGCCCCATTGCAATGCCCAGCGGCCGGCCACCACCACGCGCCTGCCATCGTGAGCAGTCTTGATGAGGTCTCCCTCCCAGTGTCCCACGCGCAGCAGTTCATCTCTTATCTCAGAGAACGGTTGCGGAAACTCGGTGCAGAGCATTTCATGCGCGATTTTGCCGGTCGCCTCGGCTTTGGTGTATCCCATCATGGCCTCTGCGCCGCGGCTCCAAAACAGGACCGCTCCTTCCATGTCGATCACGAAGACCGAGTCCTGCGTCAGCTCAAGCAGCGCAGCCTGCTCGGCAGTCTCTATCTGCTCCTGCCGCCTTTCCGACACGTCGCGGAACACCAGCACCACGCCAATGACTTTCCCCTGGCCTGCAAGGATTGGCGCGGCACTGTGCTCAACCGCAATTTCGCGTCCATCCCTTGTGACCAGGTCCACATGATTGGCCACCGCCAAGACCTGCTTCTCTTTGAGCACACGGAGTACTTCATTGTCCGCTGTCATTCCCGTCTCTTCATTGAGGAGCCTGAGGACATTCCCGATCGGCTGGTTCAGGGCCTCTACCGGTTGCCATCCTGTGAGAGCGGCGGCCACCGGGTTGAGGAAGGTAATTCGGCCCTCGCTGTCCGTTGCTATCACGGCCTCGCCAATGCTGCCCAGAGTCGCGGTCCACCGCTCTTCGCTCTGCAAAAGCTTGGTGCCCAGCTTTTCGACGTGGTATCGAGTGAACAGCGCCAGGAAGATCCCAGACCCCAAGCCTAGAAGAAGGCAGCTCGCCACCATAAAGGTCCATCGCTGGTGCGCCGCCTGAACACGCTCAATGCGCAGCCCTTCTTCCACACCCTGAAACTCTGCGATCTCATCTCGAAGGGTATCCATCTTACTTTTTCTCAGCCGGTTCTCAATGAGAGTGGGGTCGGCCTTTCCCGCACGGCGAAGGGCGATAATCCTGCTGTCGTCCTCCTCAGACTCCTGATAGCCGGCATCAACCTCCCTGAGCAGCCGCTGCTGCGCCGGACTGTCAGCCACCAACTCAAAAAGCGCCTGGTACTCGGGATCGAACTTGTTTGTGCCCTCCAGATAGGGACGAAGGAAGGTCTCGTCGCCGGTTGCGATGTAGCCTCGCTTCGCGTATTCCATGTCAACCAGCAACTTGAGCAGATGCCCGGATTGGTCGAGAACCCGATCGGTGTGGTCAACCAACTGTAAGGATCTATTCAGGTCGAACGTCTCCCAAAAGAGCAATCCGGCAAGCGATGCCGTAACCAAAATAGGAACTACAATCATCCAGCGAAGCAACGATTTGAAATTCGAGTATTCCATCGTGACCAATCACTCTCTTCCAGAGAACGAACCAAACTACAATTATCGCTCGCCATCTGAGCAATTTCGTATCGCAGTCTACTGCGGTGTTCGAATTGCAACCATCTGTGATCGTCGGGCGTTTATCGGCAAATGAATCGGATGTTGAAAAAAGTACCCAAGGCCGGCTTTGGTTGCGTCTGTTAGGCTCGCCGAAGCCAGGTCAAGCTCAACGACGGTTATCGAGGCCCTGCCAGGGAAAGCGCAACTGCATAGACGGAACTTTGGCACGTGCGCCTGAGCATACTTGCAGGGGTAACCCCGTAGAGTCGCATTAACGAATGCAAAGAACAGTCCCGTATTGCTCACAATCCACGCGAAACCAAAGATTTCGAGCAATCAATCCAGTTTTGCCAAAGAAATAGCCTGGCAAGCCGAATTTGCGATGAATCGCTGCTCGTCCAGCTGGCACAGGAATACGCTTTGTCGGGGAAAGGTAAGTCCGCGAGAACGGGTCTTCTTCGCGCTTCCTAATCTAGCCAATCTTCCGCAGTTTAGGGCCTGTATAAATTATCCTCTTTTCGGCAGTTGAATCGTTGAAAACGTCGAATCTGTAGACTGGTAGCGGGTTTGAAGGTCATGGGGGGTGTCACCCGATGGGTGAGTCGTCAGGGGCAGAGCTTTCCGCTTATGGTGCGG
>Ga0302201_10000384_pt1 | contig 40211 bp, 33 predicted proteins | sample II_Bog_N3_2_FD_194586 | JGI IMG/M metagenome (GOLD analysis project Ga0302201, IMG submission 194586) | Peat permafrost microbial communities from Stordalen Mire near Abisko, Sweden - II_Bog_N3_2 | ecosystem: Environmental > Terrestrial > Soil > Wetlands > Peat | place: Sweden: Abisko... | reverse complement strand
GCACCGACTATAACGGGGCAAAGCTCTTCCCCTACCTCATACCCACTTCATAGGTGTTTTTGCTCAAACCAGCACAAATCCCCTTGCAATCCAAGAGAGAATCTCCGCTGCGCTGCGGAATGACAAACTATTACAGCACTTGCGTGGATGCGTCTAAACTTTGGAGTTGGGGTGGGGTGGCGATGAGTTGGGATGGATGGCAATGATGAGACGATTCGTGGTTTGGGGTTGGGCGCTGGTTGTTGCGGCGGGAGCGGCTGGGGTGGGGCTTGCGCAGTCTGCGCAGGCGGGTGCGGGTGCGGGGCAGGCGAATGCGCAACCGGCCAACTCCGCGCATCAGGCAGGACCTGCTCAAGCGACCGCAGCGCCGCATCGCACGCGGCTGATTCTGAAGGACGGCAGCTATCAGATTGTGATGAGCTACCAGGTGAATGGCAAGATCGTGCGCTACTACAGTGCCGAGCGGGATGCGACGGAGGAGATTCCGACGGAGCTGATCGACTGGGACGCGACGCACAAGTGGGAGCGGCAGCATCTGGCGGCGGAGAGCGTAGATGCGGGACAGGGTTTGGCTGTGGATGCCGCGCCGAATCCGACGATCGATCCGGAATTATTGAAGGAGGAGGCCGACCGCGCGGCGTGGACGCCGGAGGTTGCGCCAGACCTGCGGCTGCCGGAGCAGGACAGCGTGCTGGCGCTGGACTATTTTCACGGCGCGCCGGAGCTGGTTCCGCTGGTGCAGTCGGAGGGCGAACTGAACCGGACGACAGGGCACAACATTATGAAACTGGCGATCAACCCGCGCTCGGCGTCGCACCAGATTGAGCAGTTGAAGGGGGTGGAGGCGGCGGTGCAACTGCATGTCGATACGCCGGCGATCTATGTGCGCTTGGGGGACGACTCGGGGGTGGTGCGGGGCGGGACTCCCCTGACGGTGGACACGCACGGGGCGGGGGGGAAGACGGACGCGAGCGGCGGGGCTAGCTCTGGTGGCTCCGCAGACAGCGGCTATGTGATGGTGCGGGCGGATGTGCGCACGGACACGAGGGTGCTGGCCAGCTTCAACATTGGAGTGCTGGGCGGCGAGATGAAGCAGCAGGAGGACGTGATCGAGATGGCGAGCGAGGTGCTGCCGGGAGGCCACTGGATGAAGCTGACGCCGAAGCGGCCTCTGGACTTCGGCGAGTACGCGCTGATGGAGGTGGTGTCGGAGAACGAGATCAACCTGGGAGTGTGGGACTTTGGCGTGCATCCGGTGGCGCCGGAGAACAGGGACGCGATCAAGCCGGAGCCGAAGCGGCCGGTGACGCTGGAACGACGGGGGGCGGAGTAGTTGTTGGTTGCTGGTTGTTGGTTGCTGCGTCAGTGGTTCAGTTTGTTGAGGGAGCATTCCCTCGGGGACTAAAGTCCCCCAGAGATATGGGCGTTATGGACGGGCTGAAGCCCGTCCCTTTCAAGACGAATACAAACCGATTCACTACTGGTACAGGTTGTGAGTTGATGACAGGCTAGCTGCTGCGGGCTTCGAGGTCTCCCGCGAGCATGGTTGATGTCTTGCCGGAGGGGATGGCAGGATTGGCCCCGGTGAGCAGGCCGAGGCCGGCGACTGCTATGTTGTCTCGGGTGGTTTTGGCCTCGTACATCATGGTGTCTGCGGCGCGGATGATGGCTGGAACGCTGGCTCCGTCCTCGGGGAAGGTGGCCAGGCCGAAGCTGCCGGCGAGGGCGAGGAAGAGGCCCTGTCCGGTGAGGAAGCGGGCCTTGCGGAGCTGCTCCCAGAGCTTCACGGTGGCATCGATGGCGGACTGCTTTTCGAGGCCTGGGAGCAGAGCGACGAACTCGTCACCGCCGTAGCGGAAGCAGGAGTTTGCGGGGCCGAGGGTGCGGCGCATGAGGCCGCCGACCTCGGCCAGCAGGCGGCTGCCGATGAGATGGCCGTGGGTGTCGTTAACCTCTTTGAAGTGGTCGAGGTCGACGAAGAGCAGGCTGAAGCGGGTCTCGGGCCTGGTAGCGGAGAGCTCGATCTGCTCGTCCAGCAGGGCGTAGAGGTGTCGTGCGTTGAAGAGTCCGGTACAGTCGTCGGTGATGGTGAGCTCGTGGATGAGCTTGACCGAACGGGCGTTCTGGATGGCGATGGCGGCGTAGTCGCAGAGAATGCGCAGGAAGGAGATGGAGTACTCGCTCTCCAGGTCGAGCTTGGTGTTGAGGAGCTGGATGACGCCGAGGGTTTTCTCTCCGGAACGGATGGGGATGCAGGCGATGGAGCGGATATTCAGTTCGGGATGGGCGCGCGAGAAGGCGCTCCACTGGATGTCGAGGGAGACGTCCGGGATGACCAGTGGTTTGCCAGTGGAAGCGACCCATCCGGCGACGCCTTCGCCCATGGGTACATGCAGTCCCTTAAGGCTATGGGAGTCCTCGCCGACGGCGATGGCGTAGCTGAGGTGCTGGGCCTCCTCGTCGACCATGAGCATGGACCAGCGCTCTGGGCCGAAGAACTGGGCCATTTTATCCATGATAATGAGCAGGATCTCTTCGAGTTCGAGGGTCTGGGTGAGGGCGCGCGCGACCTCGTGAAAGACGCCGAGATGGTCCAACTGGCGGCTATCGATGACCTCGAACTGGCGCTTCTCTCTCAACCCAGACCTCAGTACTACAGAATATAGAGGGCATCAATCTTTCAGTACATCAAAGATAAAACGCTGCCTTTCGCAGCAGATTAGCCGCCGATATGCACCATGTTTCTCGATGGTTTTTCGAACCCCGGCTCGCCGATGTGATGTCGAGCCTCCTTCCGCAGTACGACACGCCTTATATACGCAGCAAGTTCTTCATCGGTTCCACCGCGCCGCATCTGGCCGTAGAGGTCGTGGTCGGAATGCGAGAAGAGGCATGTGCGGAGGGCGCCGTCGGAGGTGATTCGCAGGCGGCTGCAATGGCCGCAGAAGGGGCGGGAGACGGGAGCGATGATGCCGATCTCGCCGATGCCGTCGGCGAAGGTGAATCGGCGGGCGGTCTCGCTGGCTGTGCGCGGCGGCAGTTCGACCAGGCCGGAGGGGCGCCATGCGTTGAGGCGGGCGACGATCTCGTCCATTGGGACCACGGTCTCGGGCCTCCAGGTGCGGGCGTCTTCGGCGGCGGATGGTTCTTCCAGCGGCATGAACTCGATGAAGCGGACGACGACAGCCTGGCGGCGGGAGAACTCGGCGAATGGCTCGATCTGGGAGTCGTTGAATCCGCGCAGCAGGACGCAGTTGATCTTGACCGGGCCGAGGCCGGCGGCCTGCGCGGCGTGGACACCGGCCAGAACGCGCTGGAAGCTGCCAGGTACGCGGGTGATGCGCGCGAAGGTCTCGGGATCGACGGCGTCCATGCTGACGGTGACGCGGTTGAGCCCGGCGGCGGCAAGCGGCGCGGCGAGTGACTCCAGCAGGTGGCCGTTGGTGGTGAGGGCGATGTCGAGCGGCTGGCCGGGTTCACGCGCATCGAGGCGCGTGCCGTCGGCTGCGTAGGCGGTGCGCATCTGAGCCAGTTCGGCGACCATCTCTACCAGGCCGGAGCGCAGCAGGGGTTCGCCGCCGGTGAGGCGCACCTTCTCGATGCCGAGCGAGACCAGGACGCGCACCATTCGCAGATAGTGGGCGATGGGAAGCTCGGTGTAGGATGCGGCTTCGTTGCCGGCGCGGCAGTAGACGCACTTGTAGTTGCAGCGGTCTGTGACGGAGATGCGGAGGTCGGTGATGGCCCGCCCGAAGGAGTCGCGCAGGCGCAGGCCGGATGTCTCGTTGGCTGCGTTTGCAGCCGCGCCGGGCGGTTCCAGCAGCGCCGCGGAGGCGCTTCGGTAGATCGGCGATGGAAGCAGGGAGGCGATGGTTACTCTCCGTGAGCGGTTGGATGTTCCCTTTTGGGAAGAAGATTCCAATCCGGACTTCGTTTGGTGCTGTGCAAAACCTGTGAATCGTGCTGAACTAAGTATAGTAAGTTTAAGCAACAGAAGATCGTGCCTTTCGGGCGTGTCTTCGACTTCAACGCAACCATCTGTCATGAGTGCGTGGAGTTGCAATTCCTGAACGATTTTCCCCCAGGTCATTCGTGCTGTCTACTCCTTCTGCCGTGCATCTGACACGAGTGCGTGGAGCTGCAATTCCTGAACGATTTTTCCCGGGGTTATCTGTGATGTCAACTTTACTCTCTGAGCAGCAGTGGCTTTCCGATCTTGCCTTGCCGTTGTTATTGATAGGCCTGGGCATACTGATTGGCTTCACGGCCCTCTATATATCGGCGCAAAGACGGCGATCATCGCTGGTGCGGCACCGTTCGGGGCGCACTGTGGAGACGTTTGCGGAGTATCTAGCCGAGTACGGATTCGACCCTGAGCTTGCCCGCGCCACCTACCGGTACCTGCAGAAACGCCAGAAGGTGGCCTTTCCGATCGAGCCGTTTGACGATCTGGATTGCGATCTCGGCCTCGATGGCGAGGACCTGAGCGAGACGATCCGCGCGTTGCTGGCGGAGACAGGGCGGATCTATCTGCCGGGCCTGCTGGACTCTCCTCTGGTGACGGTGGAGGACCTGGTGCGGACGATCCAGGCGTCTCCGCGGCGGGAAAAGATGGTGGCCTAGTTTTCGCGGCCAAAGGCGTCTCTGAAATGGGTGGAATGGGGAAGCGCAACAGTCGAGTGGCTGAGAGAGTTTTTCCTTGTCATGGGACTGCGGTGGCGATCAGTTCCGCCAGCGCAATGAGCGTAGAGTTGAAGTAGTGGCATGCGTCTGCCGTAAGGCGACGAAGGCGTGTGCGCCCGCAGAAGAGCCGATCGCAGCGAGCGATGCTGAGATTCCGCGTGGAGAATCCGTTGCTAACGATCTGTGAGATGCGCGCCAGTCGAACAAGATGCGCCGCCGTGCTTCTGGCGTACGGGCTGTGTTGCCAGGTGGTCGCGCAGCCGGTTGGCGCGCCGCAAGAGGTTCTTGTCCCGCCGCCGGTGGCACGCGCGGTCCTGCCGGAGGCGTTGGCGGTCGCGGGCCGTATGGTGTTGCCGGGCGAAGGCGAAGTGGGCCGGGTTGCCACGGCGCAGAAGCTGCCCGCGTTGCCTGGTCAACTGATCGTGATCGGGTTCATGGGCGGCAACGTCCGCGCGGACAATCTGGTCCATCGCGAGGCCCTTGTGGCCAAAGAGCTACAGCAGAGTTATCCGCTGGGCCTTCATGCCGCGGTGTTTGCCAACAGCGACTGGAAGAACGCGCTGCGCACCGTACTTCAGCTTCTGGACACGAGAGGCAAGGGGCTGCCAAGCGCAGACGAGAAAAAAGCCGCTCGGATTGTCATCTACGGCCATAGCTGGGGAGCTTCGGAGACGGTGACGCTGGCCCGGCGTCTGAACCAGCTTGGGATTCCCGTGCTGCTGACCATCCAGGTCGACAGCGTGGAAAAGCTTAACGAGAACGATGGCAGCATTCCGCCCAATGTGCGCGAAGCGGTGAACTTCTACGAGAGCGAGGGCCTGTTGCATGGCCGCAGCCTGATTGCGGCGATGGATCCGAAGCAGACGACGATTCTGGGCAACTACGAGATGAGTTACCGGAACCATCCGGTCTCCTGCGATGGTTACCCATGGTTCGCGCGGGCGTTCATGAAGGCGCACATCGAGATCGAGAACGACCCGACGGTTTGGAGCCGAGTGGAAGATCTCATTCGCAAGCAGATGACTTGAGCAGAGATACTGGCTGGCGACGACTGAACACAAAGCATCGAGGCGACCGGTTCGCTCGCCTGGGGTGGGATTGGGCGCTGGCCTAGTTGGCGGGAGGTGGCGTTGGTTTGGATCGCTTGAGCGTCATCTCGCCGCCGGGAAAATCACCCTGATCCGATTTGGAGGTCAGCTTGATTTCGTCGCCGTTAACGGTTCCCTCATGCGTGATGGTCATGCCATTGAAGGAGACTTTGAAGGAGATCTTGTCGCCATCCACCTTGCCCTCGCTGATGGCGATTGGATCGCCTTGCGCGCCCTGAACCGTGCCGGTGAGCTTTGTGCCATCCTGCTTGAATGTGAATGAGATCTGGAAGCCATTGCCGCCATTGGGGCCACTGAACTCTCCGGTCCAAGTTCCGGTAACATCCGTGGCGGCTAATGCGGAACCAGTGGTGAACGCCATTATCAGAGCAGCGCAGGCACAGAGCAGTTTCTTCATAGGGTTATTCCTCGCAGTCATTTTCACAGCGCCGAAATGATAGACGATTCCATCGACCCGTGTCTCAGGCGCGTTTGCAGCAAAGTGGTTTGCATGGCAATCGGTCTAGTTTGAGACGATGAGGCGGAGCATGGAGGGTGGCGGCGCGCCCTCGGGACGCGGCTGATCGCGGTTCTGGGGAAGCGTCTTCCATGCGAGGCGATAGGTGACGCCGTCGGCGCGGGTGGGAGCGGAATCTGAAGCAAAGCGATCCAACAGGCCGCTCTCAGGCACGGCTGCCAGGTCTTCGCTGCCGACGTCCGCGTCCGCGGCGAGCTTTCCCTTCAGACGCATGGTTGCCGGGTCAACCTCCCAGACTCCGGAGCCGTAGACCTTGTGGCTGAGCGCGATCGTGAGCTTGCCGCCCGCGGCGCGCAGCGGACCGATGTGAATCTCGTTGACCAGGCTGCCGCTGCCGTGGAAGTCCCATCGGTAGCTCCAGTTGCTGGCCTGCTGGCTCTTCCACTGGCCTTCCTGCCAGCGAGCAAAAAAGAGTTGCGTGTTGCCCGCGGCGTCGTACTTGAGGTACGAGATCGTCAGGTTGCCGTGTGTGTCGAAGCCGACGGCCTGGGTCCCGTTCAGAAGGCCTCCGCGCGGCGGCGAAGGGTCCACAACGAGGCCGGGTGTATCGATGGTGAGCGGCAGGGTGAGGGGAACGCCGGCCGCGGTCTCCCAGTGGATGAGGTCTCGGCTGCGCGCGTAGCTGAGGTCGTGGTTGGTCTCGGCCATTGGGGTGTCGCGCCAGACCCAGACCTGGTGGACCCAGCCATCTGGCCCCGTTACCGGGTTCAGCGGGTAGGCATTCATCCGCTTGCCGCCGAAGAAGAGTGGCTGGTCGGTGAGCGCGTGCCAGGTTTTGGTGCTCTCGTCGTAGCGGTTGCTGTAGGTGTCTCCCGATCCGCTGCTTCCGCTGCGGTATTGAAACAGCAGCGCACCATCCGGTGCGTAGGAGAAGACCGGGTAGGTGACGCGCTCCTCATGCTGCCCGGTCATGGACGGGACACGCACGAGCGAGGCCGCGTCGTAGGGGCGAGTGCCGCGGAAGTACACCAGAGGCACGGCGTGCATATTGCCCGCGACATGCAGGTAGCCTTCGCGGTCGAGCGCCATCGCGATGGAGTTATGGCTGTCCCAGCCGACGGTGCTGGGCAGGACTGTGTAGCTCCACTGCTGCTCTCCCAGAGTGCGCTGCGCCACGGTCATGCGGCGGCTGGCATCGTAAAACGCGGCAAACTGCCGATCACCATGGGTGAGCAGGGCAAAGCCGACCGGATGCCCGGACCAGACCGGGGCCACATCGAGCGAGTGGATGCCGGCGCGCAGGTCGGGGTTTCCAGACGCGACCAGAGACCGCTTCGTCTGCCCGGACGCGACAGCCGTAAAGCAGAACAGAACGGACAGAAAGAGCGCGATGCAGGGCCGGAGCTTCATGGCATCAAGAATATCGCAGCAGAAGAAGAGCGGTGGATGCTACTTCACTGCTGCGGGTTTGTGGCTGGCAAGCATCTCGCGGCGGAGGATGGCATTGATGCGAGATTGATAGCCCTTGCCCTGCGCGCGCAGCCAGTGGAGCACGTCGGAGTCGATGCGTACGGTGGTCGAGGTCTTGGTGGCCCGGTAGAACGGATTTCGAACCGCGTTCTTCCAGAACTCCTCCGTAAGCGGTGGAATGTCGCTATAGTCGATCTCACTGTCCGGCTTGGCCGCGAGGGCCTTCAGCCTTTTCTTCTGTTCCGCCGTGAGAGGCGGCGGATTGTCCAGATCGATTGTGTATCTAACCATTGGCCTCTTCATATCGTCTCCTTTCCTTCCGTTCCGCCTTTCGTGCCGAGATGATGCGGATTGACTCCGTGCCATCGCGCTCACGAACGACGTGAACAACCACAAGCAGAAGAGATTCGTTCATCCGGCCGATGGCCTGCCAGCGCTGCTCTCCTTCGTCGATACGATCCGTCTCGAAGAGCATGAGCGGATCGAAGAAGACCCGAGATGCGTCCTCAAATGCGACACCATGTTTGGCGAGATTTGCGTCGGCTTTGTCTGGATCCCACTCGAAGTCTGTCGCCACGAAATAATGTTACTACAAATTTGTTGTTAATTGAGCAAGGGATTGATGAACCCGATGGTCATCCATGCCCATCGGACGCGGCACCGTAAAATATATCCGGAGGATCAATCAGAACGATTGCCCCACCTGGGAACGATTGCCCCGCGCAATCCACGGAGGAAAGGCCCGGCTTGAAGTTTCTCACGACCCTGTTGCCCATCGCGCTGGTTGTGGCTGCGTTTGCGGCTTGGGCGATCTATGCGCCCATCGGCCCGGTTGCGGGCACGTCCGACGAGGCTGCAACCTACGTTGACATCGCTCCTGGCACGGGGACCAAGGCCATCGCGGCGCAACTGGAAGAGGCGGGAGTGTTGCGCAGCCGCTACGCCTTCGACCTGCTGCGCGCGGTCAAGGGCGGCAAGCTGATCGCCGGGGAGTACCGCTTCAACCAGCCCGCGACGGCCAGCGATGTGTATGCGCGCATGGTTCGCGGCGATGTATACACGATTCCGGTGACAATTCCCGAGGGCTACAACATCTTCGAGATCGCGCATGCGGTGGAAGCCGCCGGGCTGGGTTCGCGCGAGGCGTTTCTGGCCGCCGAACGAAGCCAGACCGGGCTGATCGCCGACCTTTCGCCCAACGCCACATCGCTGGAGGGCTACCTCTTTCCCGACACCTACCGCTTCGGCCGCCACGCCACTCCGCCGCAGATGCTGGCGGCGATGGTCAAGCGTTTTCGCCACTCGCTCGTCGACCTCGGCCTCACGGAGTACGACACAGGTGAGCAACATTGTTGTACGAACCTCGTGACGCCTGGCATCGATCAGATCGTCATCCTCGCCTCGCTGGTAGAAAAAGAGGTCAGCCAGGGTTCAGAGCGGCCTCTGGTCGCCGGCGTCTTCGTCAACCGGCTGGCCCAGGGAATGCCGCTGGCCACCGACCCCAGCGTGATCTACGCGGCGCTGCTGGAGGGGCGGTATCGCGGCGCGATCTACGCCTCGGACCTCGAATCCACATCGCCGTACAACACCTATCGCCACGCCGGGCTGCCACCGGGGCCGATTGCGAACCCCGGCGTGGCCGCGTTGAAGGCTGCGCTGGCCCCGGCGCACACCGATTATCTCTATTTTGTGGCCGACGCCGAGGGGCACAGCCGTTTCTCCGCCACGCTGAAGGAGCACACCGAGCAGGTGGAAGCCTACCGCCGCGCGCTGCACCAGGCCGCGCCCGCCAGCGTCCTGCCCGTGCATGCTCACGCCCAGCGCCAGGCCGTTCACCCTCGCGATTCGCACCGGTCGGCGTACTCCCGCACGCTGCGCCGGACCACCCGCTGACCGCTGGTTCGGACGCGCCAGAAAAGGGGGCCGAAGGCCGCTGTTAACCAGGATGTATCTAATTCATATTACATACTGTTTTGCCATTTTGGCGGCATCGGGACGCGGTGCCAGATATACTAGAAGTTTGTGCGAATGACGATCAAACAAGCCGTGGCCTGTGGACTGCTCGCGATGACTCCGGCGCTGACCGGATGCCTGTCACTCAGCGGATTGTTTACTCACACGCACAGCGTATTGAAGACACGGCTGCCGGATGTGGTCTACAACTCGACTCTGGACCAGTTGCTGAAGCAGGCAGACGATCGCAGCGCCGCTATCCAAAGCATGACTGTCATCGTCCAGGTGGTGGCCTGCTCCGGCGGCAGTTTAAAGGGTACGGTGAAGTGCAATAATATCCCCTTCAGTGGCTACATCATCATCGGCAAGCCCGAACAGATACGACTGATCCTGAATCTGCCCGTGATTATGAGCCGTGCCATGGACATGGTGTCCGACGGCAAGGCGTTCAAGATGCTGATCCCGCCAGAGAATTGCGCAATCACCGGGTCGGACGTAGTGACCAACAGTTCGCAGAAGGGCCTGTATGCTCTGCGCCCCGGTGTGATTCTGGATTCCCTGCTGATTCGTGGGCTAGAACCCGATCAGGTGGTCTCCATGACGCAGGACAGCTGGATCCCGCAGCAACCCAAGAGTCGCAAGGGCGTCGTCGAGGATCCTGACTACGACATCGAGTTCCTCTCGCAGCCGCAGGGCCAGGTAGCCCACACCCTCCGCGTCGTGCATATCGACCGGGTGAACCTGCTGCCCTGGCGGCAGGACATCTACAACGCCGACGGCAAGGTGGAAACACAGGCCACCTATGACAAATACCAGAAGTTCGGCGAGATCAACTTTCCAACCAAGATCGAAATCCAGCGGCCGCTGGATGAGCTGGGGCTGACGATTACCATCACCAAGGCCACTTTCAACCAACCGCTGCTGGAAGACCAGTTCAAGCTGGACATTCCCGAGAACACCGCGCACCTCACCAACATGGACGATCCCACCAGCGGGACAATCAAAGACCCGTGCGCCGTGCATGGGACGCAATCGCCGCATTGATATCGAGCGCCAGCGCCAACGCGGCGCGGCCATCCTCCACTGTCACCACGGGCTGCGTGTGCCTGCGCGCCGAATCCACAAACGACTCAATCTCCAGCCGCAGCGGCTCGCCCGGCTCTACCGGGACCTTGCTTAGCGACATCCCTGGCGCAGCCTGACCGCCCGCCGCCGCGGCGCTGACCAGCGCGGCCAGTTGCGCCGGATCGAGCCCTGCCGCGGCGGTTACGTCGATCAACAGCAGGTCCTGGCGGGCAAAGTCCAGCGAGAGGTACTGGTGGGGCTGAAAGAAGCGCATCTTGCGGACGCGCTCCGTGCTGACGCGGCTGGCGGTAAGGTTGGCCACGCAGCCATTCTCGAACTCCAGTCGCACATTGGCGATGTCCACCTTGCGCGAGAGCACGGGCAGGCCGACGGCGCGCAGCTCGCGCACGGGTGAGCCGACGAGGCTGAGCACCAGGTCCAGATCGTGGATCATCAGGTCCAGTACCACGTCGACGTCCAGCGAGCGCGGGGTGAAGACGCTGAGGCGATGCACCTCGAAGAACATGGGGTGGTTGAGCAGGCCGCGGACGGCGCGCACGGCAGGATTGAATCGCTCCAGGTGGCCGACCTGCACCGTGCGGCCCAGGTCGCGGGCCAGGCGGACGATCTCGTCGGCCTCGGCGAGGCTGGCGGCGATGGGTTTTTCGATCAGAAGATCGACGCCGGAGGCCAGCAGCGTGCGCGCACAAGCTGCGTGATGCACCGTGGGCACGCAGAGCGAAGCCGCATCCGGTTTGCAGGCCGCGAGACACTCGTCGATTGAGGCGAATCCGGGGATGCTGAACTTCGCGGATGCAGCGGAGCGCGCAGCTTCATTGGGATCGACGATAGCGGCGAGCTTGACCGGAGCACCCGCCAGCTCCAGTTCGCGGTAGACGCGCAGATGATTGCGCCCGAACGCTCCCGCGCCCACCACGGCAACGCGCAGGGCACCGGCCTCTCTCTCTGGCAATGCACTCGCTCCGGTCACTTACTTCACCGGAGCTTCAACAACCTGGCGGCAGCGCGCGTAGAGTTCGAGCAGCTCCGTCACCTGGTCCTCGGGCTTGGACGAGGTGGCGACGCCGAAGCCTGTGCCGCCGGCTGCCTTGGTGCCCACATGGGCCTGCGAGGCCACAAACTTCAACAGATCGAGCGCAATGTCTTCGGTGCGGCGAGCCGCATTGTTTCCTTCACTCATGAAATAGCCCTCTCATTCCAGACCCGATGTTAACGGCCAGCCCCACGTCGAAGCAAATCGCCGATACAACCTGCGGCACACTTTGCGGCTTCTAACGGTCAGGAACAAGGAGAATCCATGACCTACTTTAAATCTCTCGCTATTGCAGTGATCGCTGCTGCGCTACTCAGCGCTGGATCCGTGGCACCTGCCCAGATCGGAATCAGCATTGGAGTGGCGCCTGTGTGCCCCTACGGGTACTTCGACTACGCGCCGTATAACTGCGCGCCCTACAGCTACTATGGCCCGGACTGGTTTGTTGGCGGGTTGTTCATCGGAGCCGGTCCATGGTTTCATGGTCCTCGCGGCTTTTACGGCCACGTCGACAACCGTTACGATCCCCAGCATGGTTACGCTGGACCGATGCCGAACCGCGGCGAGGCGGCATTCAACCATTTTCACGCAAACGAAGCGCGCGACGGCCGAGGCAATGTAGGGAATGCCGGACACGACGCGGGGAATGAACATAGTGGCGGATACCAGGGAGGCGGACGTGCTGGCGGAGGCGGACGCGGCGGTCGCGGACGCTAAAGACCATTTCATCGCAAACCAAGGCCCGCTGCAGCCCGGCGGGCCTTTTTGCGTGCGAGACCATATCTCTTGTGGTGGTGTGATCTCCAGAAAAGTGCCTGCGCGGAGTGCGGCCAAACTCAATCGTCCGCCAAGCCACTTACCCAGCGCGGACGGCGCAGAGGATCTCGTAGGGGATGGTTGCGGCGAGGCGGGCGTGGTCGTCGGCGGTGATGCCATCGCCGAGAACGACGACCTCGTCGCCGATATGGACGCCGGGGATGGCGGTGACATCGACCATGGTGAGGTTCATGGTGACGCGGCCTGCGATTGGAGCGCGCTGGGCTGATCCGTCGCGGCTGTGCAGGATGACCCAACCGCCGGGGCGGGCATCTGAGCCGGAGAGCTGGCGGCGGAGGCCGTCGGCATAGCCCACGGGCAGCATGGCGAGGCGCATGGGGGCTGGCGCGGTGAAGGTGGCGTTGTAGCCCACGGTTTCTCCGGCGGCCAGATCGCGCAGAGAGAGGACGCGCGTCTTCCAAGTCATGACGGGACGAAGCGCGGGGCGCAGCTTCGAGGGTACGGAGGCGGCGTCCGCGCCTGTAATCGGCGAACAATAGCCGTAGAGTGCGATGCCGCAGCGAACCATTGCACGGGCGTCGACGGAGTTCGCCAGATTGACCAGCCAAGGCGAAGACTGCGCGGGATTGTCCACCGACGAGCTGCTGCCCGCGTGGACCCACCTGGGCGTCAGCCCTTGCGCGCTCACCTGCGCAATCGCCGCTTCGAAGCGGCGCTGCTGGGTTTGGGTGAGAACGGAGTGGGCGGCCTCGGCGGCGCAGAAGTGGGTGAAGATGCCATCGAGCGTGAGGCCCGAGGCGGTCAGCTCGTCGAGCAGATCGTCCAGTTCGTCGCCGGGGTGAACTCCCTGGCGCGCCATTCCGGTGTCCACCTCGACGTGGACGGCGAGACCAGTGCCTTCCAACCAGCCCACCTGCTCCGGGGTCCAGACGACCGGGGTCAGCGCGTGCTCGGCGATGGCCTCCACGTCCTGCTGGAGAAAGCCGCACATCACCAGGATTGCGGGCTGGTCCTTGCGCGCGATGCCAGCCTCGCCGAGCGCGCTCCGCGCACGCGCTCCCTCAGAGGCGCTCGCCACACCAAGCCACGGTGCTCCGGCGCGGGCCAGAACGGTGGAGCAGAACTCAACCCCGTGGCCGTAAGCATTCGCCTTAACCACCGCCAGCACCGCGGTCTGCGCTCCGGCAGCCTGCGCGATGGCGCGGTAGTTTGCCGCCAGCCGCTCTTCGGAGATCTCAATCCAGCTTGTCATCGAAATCGGAATAGTCACTGCCGTCTCGCGTCCATGCTAGCCTCAGTAGCCACTCGGTTCAACTTCCGCCAGGTTCTCGAAGCGGGTGTAGTCGGCGCGGAAGGCCAGCTTGATGCTACCGGTGGGGCCGTTACGCTGCTTGGCGACGATGATCTCGGCCTGGCCTTTGACGTCCTCGTTGTCGCGGTCGTAGTACTCCTCGCGGTGGATGAAGGCGACCACGTCGGCGTCCTGCTCGATGGAGCCCGACTCGCGCAGATCGCTGAGCAGGGGCTTCTTGTCGCCGGCGCGCTGCTCGCTGCCGCGTGAGAGCTGGCTGAGGGCGAGCACGGGGATGCGCATCTCCTTGGCCAGCGCCTTGAGGCCGCGCGAGATGGAGCTGACCTCCTGGGTGCGGTTCTCGAAGCCCCGCTTGCCGGAGGCGCTGGTTCCGGTCATCAACTGCAGGTAGTCGATGACGATCAGGTCCAGGCCGCCCTGTTGCTGCTTCAGGCGGCGCGCCTTGGCTCTCATCTCCGGCAGGGTGATGCCTGGCGTGTCGTCGATGAAGAGTTTGGAGTCCATCAGCCGCTCCAGCGCCTTCATCAGCTTGCCGCGGTCGTCGCGCAGCATGGAGCCGGTTTGCAGCTTGCGCGATCCGACCAGGGCCTCGCTGGCCAACATACGGCGCAGCAGGCTCTCCTTGCTCATTTCGAGCGAGAAGACGGCGACGACTTTGTTGTCCTGCACCGCGGCGTTCTGCGCGATGTTGATGGCCCAGGCCGTTTTGCCCATGGAAGGCCGCGCCGCGATGATGATGAGCTCGGAGTCCTGCAGGCCGCTGGTCATCTTGTCGAACTCGGTGTAGCGCGTGGCCAGGCCGGTGACCTCGCGGCCCTGTTCGTAGAGCTTGTCGATGGAGACGAAGCTGCCGGCGACGATCTCGCCAATACCTGCAAGGCCGCGCTGGATGGCGGAGTCGGCGACATCGGCCAGTTGAGCCTCCACGTCGCCCAGCACCGTGATGGCGTCTTCGCTCTGGTCCGCGGCGCGGATGCCGCCGTCGTGGAAGATGCCCATCAACTGGCGGAGCAGGCTCTTGTCGCGGACGATCTGGACGTAGCTCTCGATGTTGAAGTTGCGCGGGATGCCCTCGGTGAGGAAGGCGAGATAGGCCGGGCCGCCGATGGAGTCCAGCTCACGCCGCCGGGCCAGCTCCTCCTGCACAGTGAGGTAATCGATGCCCTGGCCCTTGGCCATCAGATCGACGATGGCGCGGAAGATGCGCTGGTGCGAGTCGAGGGAAAAGTCCTCGGCCTTCAGCTTCTCGGTTGCGTCGCTGATGGCGACGCTGTCCAGCAGCATCGCGCCGAGGATCGCGACCTCGGTGTGAACGGATGAGGGGAGACCGTCTGTAGGACTCAATTGCGCCAAGGAAGCCATAGATGAATTATCCTCCGGGTGAAGCCTGAGAATAACCGGCACAAATTGTTGGAAACCGGGATGCCTCGGAGTTTGTGCAAGCGGAACCCTCATACCAGACTGGAGCCTGGTCATGCCCTCCACCAAAAATCCTAGACTCCCACCAAAGCCTCTGCTATACCGGGTACACCCATGCATCCCTCGGTCATGAAGTTCTGCGTTTTCGTCGCACTCGTTACGGCATCCCTCTGCTTCCAAACTTTGGCGCAGGTGCAAAGCACTGCTTCTGTCGCTGAGGCTTATCCGGCAACAGTCGTGGGACCGGTGGCGTATGCGGACGAGCCGCTGGTGATTGAGCGTTCGGAGACTGTGGTGGAGGTGGCGGCGGACGGGACGGGGTGGAGGGAGCGGACGCTGGCGGCGCGGCTACAGTCCGACACGGGGGTGAAGCGGTACAGTGTGCTGAACATCGCGTATGCGGGCAACTCGCAGCACGTGGAGATTGCATACGCGCGGGTGATCCATGCGGATGGAACTGTGGTGGAGACGCCGCCGACGGAGGCTATGGACATGCCGGCGGCGGTGACGCGCACGGCGCCGTTTTACAGTGATCTTAAAGAGTTACAACTTCCGGTTCGCAGCCTGCGCGTGGGCGACCGGTTCGAGCTGAAGTACCGCATCGTGCGGACCAAAGCGGAGACGCCGGGTGAGTTCTGGGGGCAGGAGAGTTTTAGCGAAACGGCGGTGACGCTGGAGCAGACGCTGGAGTTGCGGCTGCCGGCGGGGATGACCGTGCAAGTGTGGAGCCCCACGATGAAGCCAGCGGAGTCGAGCACCGCGGACGACGGTGCCGCGCCCGCGCAACATATCTATAGATGGAGTGCTCCGCAGTTGAAGCCGACCGTCGGCAAGGAGGCTGAGGCTGCATTGGCGGCGAAGAAGAAGGTGTTGTGGACGCCGGAGCAGGAGTTGGATGCGGAGCAAGGCAAGCTGCCGACGGTGGCGTGGACAACTTTTAAGTCATGGCAGGAGGTGGGTGCGTGGTATCGCGGGCTGGAGGCGGACCGCATCGTTGCTGACGACACAGTGAAGGCGCAGGTTGCGGAGCTGACCAAGGGCAAGACGACGGACGAAGAGAAGGCGCGGGTACTGTATGACTACGTGGCGACCAACATGCGCTATATCGGCGTTGCTTTCGGCATTGGCCGCTACCAGCCCCACACCGCCGCCGAGATACTTTCGAACCAGTACGGCGATTGCAAGGACAAGCACACGCTGTTGGCAGCGATGCTGGCGGCGGCAGGGATCCAGTCGGATGCGGTACTGATTGGCGCCGGGGTGCGGTTCAACGAGGCGGTGCCGTCACCGGCGTCGTTCAACCACCTGATTACGCGGGCGACGATCGCGGGCAAGCCGGTGTGGCTGGACACGACGGCGGAGGTCGCGCCGTGGGCTATGCTGGTGTCGGTGACGCGGGACAAGCAGGCGCTGGTGGTTCCGGCGAGTGGGCCAGCAACGATAGCACACACGCCCGTGGACCCACCGTTGTCGAACGTGGAGACAGTGGAATCGGTAGGATCGCTGGGCGCGGATGGGGTGTCGACGTCGCACATCGTGATCGCCTTCCGCGGCGATGGCGAGATCGCGGTGCGGGCTGCATTCCGGATGCTACCGCCGGATAAGTACGATGCGATCATGCAAGCGATAGCGAAAGGGATCGGGTTTGCGGGGACGACGAGCAACCCGGAGGTTACACGGCCAACGGACATGACGCAGCCATTCAAGTTGTCGTTCGACTACAAGCGTGAGAAGGCAGGCGACTGGGAGCACCTGAGAACGATTCCGGAGGTGGTGCCGGCGAGGTTTCCGCAGGTGACGGAGATGGAGCCGCCGGTGCGGGCGATTCAGTTGGGGTTGCCGCTGACGGAGACTTCGACTTCGGCGATGAAGCTGCCGGAGGGATGGAGCGCCGTCCTGCCGCCGGCGGTGCACGCGAAATGCGACTATGCGACTTACGACATGACCTACCGCTTGGAAGATGGCACGGTATACGCGGACCGGAAGATCGTGGTGCTGGCGAAGAAGGTACCGGTAAGCGACTGGAGAGAGTACAAGGCGCTTGTGGACATGGTGAACCCGGGCAAGGAACGGTATATCCAGTTGGTCAGCGCTGCCGCCCCCAAGCCTCCGGAGGAGCGGACCAAACAGATCGAAGACGCGCTCAACAGTCCTGATCCCATGCTGAAAAACAACGTCGCCTACGCTCTTGCGAACAGCAAGAGTCACCTCTCCGATGCGCAGACACTCGCCGAGCAAGCCGTACTCCTCCAGGAGGAGGCAGCCTCGAAGCAGGTATCCATGAAAGATAAAGATAAGGTCAAATCATTTGACCAGATGCAGATTCTCGGCACTGATTGGGAGACCCTCGGCTGGGTCTACTACCGTCAGGGTCAGCTGGAAAAAGCTGAGACCTACATGCACGCGGCCTGGGAACTAAAGCCGAGGAACGTCGATATCAACGTGTATTTGGGAATCATCTCTGATGCGCAGCACAAACCAAACGACGCGACGAACTTCTACCGGATGGCGCTCAACGGAAACCTCTCTCCCACCATTCAGAATAGCATCCAGGCCCGCTTCGATCGGTTGGGCATCACTACGAATGCCCCTCTCCCCATGGACGTGACCACGCCTCTGCCTTCACTCGCCCTCCAACTCGACCTCGCCGACACCGAACCGCTGGTCGATATCCTCCTGACCCGCGACAAACCTCCGGCCGTCTCCCTTATCAAGGGCGACCACGCGTTGGAGAAGCCGCTGACTGAAGCTATTCAGTCCGCTTTAGCAAATCCTTTTCCCGACACCGGCCCGGAGAAGCTTCTTCGCCGCGCACAGGTAACTTGCATATCCGGCGATCAGCCGACATGCGCGTTGCACTTTCTTGGCTCGCAGGTGGCCATGGAAGCAAGCAAGAGCGGCAACTAAGACAAAGTGGGTCACTCGCGCTACTTGCCGCGCAGGAAGCCCTTTGTGTCCAGCCACTGCACGAAGACCTGGGGCCAGTCGGCGACTGCGCCGTGCTGGCTGAGGCGGAGGCCGAAGCCGTGGCCCACGCCGGCGTACTCGTGAAGCTCGGCTGAGACGCCCGCCTTGCGCAGGGCGATGAACAGCTCCGGCAACTGTTGCGCGATGTTCTCACGGTCGTCGGCTCCGCAGAGCAGGAAGGCAGGCGGCGTGTCCTTTGTGACCTTCGCGATGACCGCCGGCGAAAGGCCGCCGGGATACATCAGCGCCTCGAAGGCAGGCTTGTCGCTCTGACGGTCGATGGGGTCGGGCGCGTTGGGATTGCCCGCGTCGAAGCGCGTGGCGGCCATGACGGCCAGCTCGCCGCCCGCCGAGAAGCCCATGACGCCGACGCGCTCGGGATCGACTCCCCACTCGGCGGCGCGCGCCTTGACCATGCGAATGGCGCGCTGCATGTCTGGCAAGGCGTCGCCCTCGACCGTGTACGTCGAGCCCTTTTCGTGGGCCAGGCGGTACTTGAGCACAAACGCGGCGACGCCGTGGCCGCTGAGGTACTTGGCCACGTCATAGCCCTCGTGGTCGATGGAGAGCAGCGAGTGCCCGCCGCCGGGCGCGATAATCACCGCGGCCACGGGCACTTTCGAGCCTCGCACAAGGTAGGAAGCAATCGATGGGTTGTTGATGCTGGTGACGGTGTGCTCGCCCTCGACGTTGATCTGGGTGACCACCTCGGGCGCGGTCTTGCCCTCGGAGCCGGGAGCGCCGTTCGGCCACAGCGGCACCGACGCGTGCTGCGCCACGGCAGCCGCTACCAATGTCAACGAGAACACCAAACCGCAAACCAACTTCATCCGAGCCATCGTCATTCTGCGCATCGCGGCACCTCAATTTGCCAAACTATACCGCGCCGCGTAGGGCGTTGAATAGCAAAAGCACGCATCGCAGTTTCATCCGCGTTCAACTGTGACAATCCGCGATCATTAGCGGGCTGCATGCGCTACGCCGTGCGCCGCCGGGCCTGAATCTCGAGGAAGCAGTTGACCAGGGTGACGGCGGCGGGGGTGACACCCTGGATGCGGCTGGCCTGGCCGAGGGTGCGTGGGCGGACACGGCCCAGCGTTTCCACCATCTCGCGCGAGAGGCCGCTGCAGGCCGCGTAGTCGAACCACGCGGGAATGACGCGCTGCTCGTCGCGCTTGAGGCGCTCCATCGACTTGCGCTGCTGCTGGAGATAGCCCGCGTATTTGATCTCGGTCTCGACGGTCTTCATCTCGTTGCGCACCCATGCGGGGAGCGGAGCTCCATTCTTCGGCGAGGCATGAAGTGCCGCAACCCAGGGTGCAAGCTCAGGCTTTCCGTTCATTGCGCTTGCGAGCACCGGCCAGAGCGATTCCACAGTTGCCTCGGGCCGCTTCAGCATCTGCGCGTAGGTCTGCGTGCCGAGGTCGCTCAGGTCGCCGCGCAGCGACTCTCGCAGAGCCGATGGCAGCGCATCGACGTCCACTCGCGTCTTCGTCAGTAGCTGATCGAAGGCCGCGGCGCGCGACTGCTTGGCCTCGTACGCCGCCCAGGCCGCGTCGCCGATGAGGCCAAGGCGGCGGCCATACGGAGTGAGGCGCCGGTCGGCGTTGTCGATGCGCAGGTGCAGGCGAAACTCCGCGCGCGAGGTAAACATGCGGTAGGGTTCATCGGTGCCCTTGGAGATGAGGTCGTCGATGAGGATGCCGGTGTATGCCTCGGTGCGGTCCAGCGTGAAGCCGCTCGTCTCTTCACCGCTAAGGGCTGGTTCTCCGCTCAAGGCTGCACGCACAGCAAGGGCGGCGTTGATTCCGGCCATCAGTCCCTGGCAGGCTGCCTCCTCATATCCACTCGTCCCGTTGATCTGACCGGCGAGATAGAGGCCGGCGTGTTTCTTGACCGCCAGCGTGCGGTCGAGCTCGGTGGGGTCGATGGCGTCGTACTCGATGGCGTAGCCGGGGCGCAGCATCTCGGCGGCTTCGAGGCCGGGGATGGAGTGTACCATTGCGGCCTGCACCTCCATGGGCAGGCTGGTGCTCATGCCGTTGATGTAGACCTCGTGGGTGTTCAGGCCCTCCGGCTCCAGAAAGAACTGGTGATGCGTTTTTTCCGGAAAGCGCACGATCTTGGTCTCAATCGACGGGCAGTAGCGCGGGCCGATGGCGGAGATCTGCCCGGTATACATCGGCGAGCGATGCACGTTCTCGCGGATGAGGCGCAGCGTCTCCGGCGTGGTGGTGGCGATATAGCAGCTCACCTGAGGCAGCGCGGGAACCCATGCACCCGCTGCCTGCTGACTCGCTGCTCTGAAACTGAATGGGGTGGGGTCTTCATCCCCCGGCTGCTCGACGAACTTCGTCCAGTCGATGGTGCGGCCATCCAGGCGCGGCGGGGTTCCCGTCTTCAGGCGGCACTCGCGCAGACCCAGCCGCTTCAGCGCTTCGCCCAGCATGACGCTGGCCGGTTCGCCGCTGCGTCCCGACGCATACTGCTGCTCGCCGCAGTGGATGATGCCATTGAGAAAGGTCCCGGTGGTGACGACCACGGCTCCGGCGTGGACCACGCGCCCATCGCGCAGCAGCACGCCGGTCACTCGCTGACTCGCTGATTCGCTGACTTGCTGCAACTCGAGGTCCACCACCTCGGCCTGCTTGATGAAGAGATTCGGCTGACCCTCCAGCACCTCGCGCATCTTGACGCGGTAGAGAGCCTTGTCGCACTGCGCGCGCGGCGACCAGACGGCCGGGCCACGCGAGGTGTTGAGCAGGCGGAACTGAATGCCGCAGGCGTCTGCGACCTCGCCCATGATGCCGCCTAGCGCGTCCACCTCGCGCACCAGATGTCCCTTGGCGATGCCGCCGATGGCGGGGTTGCAGCTCATCTGCGCGATCAGGTCGAGGTTCAGCGTGAAGAGGGCGGTGCGCAGGCCCATGCGCGCCGAGGCCATGGCCGCCTCGCACCCCGCGTGTCCGGCTCCCACCACCACTACATCGAACTGCTCGGTAAACGCCATCCCTCTATTTTAGGTGTCCAATCGCATCTTCATGAAGCACTTGAGGTCTAAGATGGGAGCGCGACTTATCGGCAACAACATTCAGTGTTGAAGCAGAGGCAGAAACAAACACACAGGAGAGTAGAGAACGATGCGACTCCGCCCAGCAAGCCTTATTGCACTTGGCCTGACCATCAGCATTCCCGCCTTCGTCGCAGCCGCAGCCCAGACAGACGACCAGCCCGCGCCGCTGGTTGCACCACAATCAGTCGATCTGCCGCAGGACGCATCGCAGACCAGCGTTCCTACGCTCCACGTCACATCGCGCGAGGTCATCGTCGACGTCGAGGTCACCGATGCCAACGGCAAGCCGGTGCACGGCCTCAAACAGTCCGACTTCAGCATCGAGGAGAACGGCAAGCCGCAGCCCATCCGCAGCTTCCGGGAGTTCGGCACGGAGATCCCGGTCGCGGAACCTGCTGCGGTAAAACTTCCGCCGGGGGTCTATACCAATAGCCAGTCGACGCCGCTCAGCGGCCCGGTCAACATCCTGCTGATCGATGCATTGCATAGCAATCCTGTCAATATCTTTCGCGAGCTACAGGGCGCGACCGAGTATCTGACCACGATGCCGCAGGGCACCAAGGTCGCCATCTTCCTGCTCGCGCAGAGCGGCACTCACATGCTACAGGGATTCACCTCCGACCGCGACTTGCTGCTGCGCGCCGTCCATAACAACCCAGCCAGTGTCCCGTTGACTCTGAGTGGGCAACCCGTGGATCGCCACACAATGAATTGGGCTACCGTCGACGCGTTCAACCAGATCGCCGTATACGTCGCCGGGATCAAGGGCAGGAAGAACCTAATCTGGCTTGTCCCCGGCATTCCTGTCCCTCTGATGCGTGACGGTGGCTACGGGTGGGGCAATGGAGACATGAGCCTGGTGCATCGACTCATGGACGTCTATGAGCGCTATACCGCCGAGCAGATCGCCGTCTCTCCGCTGGATCCGCGCGGCGTCGTCGGTCTGGGGATGGCGCAGTTGAGGGCTGAGGCGGTGGCAGAGCAGAGCGGCGGCGAGGCCTTCTACAACAACAACGACCTGAAATCGCTCATTGCCAAGGCCATCAATCACGGCGCGCAGTTCTACACCCTCTCCTACATCCCGCCCAAGCAGAAGGACGACGGCCACTACCACCACATCAAGGTCGAGCTCGTCGACCAGCCGAAGCTGCACCTGGTCTACCGCCAGGGCTACAACGCCGAGCGCGTACCGACGCTGGATGCGCCAGCTCCTGGCCCAGCCCTGATGAAGGCCTCGATGGAGGGCAACACGCCTCCCGCCACGCAGATCCTCTTTGACGTTGGCGTCTGGCCCGGCTACCTGACGTCCAGCAACCCCCAAGCGCAACCAGATGCCAAATCGAAGCCCGGCAAGACCGTTCGCTACGAGCTTCATTACGGCTTCCCACCCAGCGAGATCTCCTTCACCGAAGACGCCGATGGGATGCTCCACGGATCGCTCGAGTTCGACGCTGTCGCCTACGACATCTACCGCAAGCGCGTCGCCCTGCTCACCCAGACCGTTCCGATGAACCTCACCCCGGCGCAGTACGATGAGTTCGTCGCCAAGCATGCGTTCTCATTCGTCCAGCAGCTCGACCTGCCATTCGGACAGATCTCGCTCCACGTCGGCATTCTGGATAACGTAAACAGCAAAGTCGGCACGCTGGAGGTTCCCGTCTACGTGCGTCCCGTCAACCCCTCACAACGCGCCGCCGCGCAACCCAGGCGTTAGAACTCCAGGCGGAGGCCCAGTTGGAGCTGGCGCTCGCGGGCCTGGCTGGTTCCCGCGGCGGTGTACGCGCCGAAGGGCTGCACGTTCAGGCCCTCGGTGGCCACGGTTGCCGCATTCTGGAAGACCAGCGGCGTTACCTCTGGCCCGGTCGTCCCGTTCAGCGGCACCGGCGTCCCCACCAGGAACGCGCGCTGCGTGATTCCCGAGTAGTTCAGCCGGTTGGTCAGGTTGAAGGCCTCCGCCGCCGCGCGCAGGCGCAGACCCTCGCGTATGCGGAAGGTGCGGCTCAGGCGCATGTCGAGGTTGGCGGAGTCTGGCAGGCGCAGCGTGTTGCGCCCCACGGTGGGCAGCACCACCGAGCCACCCGAGCCGTTGATGCTCTCGTGCCCGCCGGCGAGCCGCGTTCCGCCGTAGATGTCGAAGCTATAGCCGCGCCCGCTCGATTCGGAGAAGATCCACGCCGCCGACCAGCCATTGGTCAGCCTCCACACCGCGCGCTCGGCTGTCGCGGCGATTCCCGATCCGCCGTTGCTGTTCAAATGGGGCGACCAGACGATTGTTGCCACCACGCGATGGGGAAAGTTCAGCGCCGAGAGTCCCTTGTCGTAGCGCACCGTGAACGGGTCGAACTGGCCGTTGGTGCGCGGCACAGCTCCCGCGCTCTGGCCAAAGTCGATCGCCTTGGACCAGGTCCAGGCCACGCGGAAGTCCAGTCCACGCCCAACCCCGCTATAGCCGTCGCGGCCCGATCCGATTCCGCGCCGCGCCTCCAGGGTCATCCCGTGGTAGCTGGCATTGGCGTTGGAGACAAGGTCCGTCACCGGGCCGAAGCTGGGATCGACGCGCGCGGTGTAGACCGGAACGGCGAAGGTCTCGCTGTCGCGCACGCCGATTGCTCCGGTCCCGCCCTGAAGCTGGAACTCCTTGACGCCGGTCGAAGGAGCGATGTTGATGTCCACCGAGTTGGGCAGTTGCCGGTCGAGGTTCAAGACATAACCCACGCGGGCCAGCACTCCCGCACCCAGCCCGTGCTCGATGGAAAACGTGCCTTGCTGGACTTCGGGCAGGCGAAATCTCCGGTCGAAGACGACCGCCGAAGTTGTTGCGGCAACCACTCCGGCTGGCGGCGTGAGGAACGAGCACGCGTAGCCGAAGCCGACCGTTGTGGCCTGGGGACAGGCCGTCTCGGTGGTGGGTAGAATCCTCACACGCGTCACCGAGCTGGGCAACGCAGTATCCAGCAGCGCCGCGCGGATTGTTGCGCCCGGCAGTTTGCCGAAGTAGACGCCATAGCCGATGCGAAGCACTCCGCGCCCCACTCCGAAGGGTTGCCACGCAACGCCCAACCGCGGACCGAAGTTGTTGCGGTCCTCGGGGAAGACGCTGGTGGCCCCAACCGCGCCGAAGACCTCGTCCAGCGCCGCGTTCGGCTGCTGCGGAAGCGGCAGGAACTGGTACTCGTAGCGCAGCCCTAAGTGGATGGTTAGCCGCTGGGTTGCGCGCCAGTCGTCCTGAAGGAATCCCGCCCACTCCTGGGTGTGGAAGGTCACACTCTGCTGGCCGAAGCTCTGCGAGTACGAGCTGAAGCAGAAGTAATGCAGTTGCGGGTACGGGGGCGTCGGACCGTTCGGGCAGCCGCCGTTGGGGTACGCGTTCACGTTGAAGGTGTAGTCGGTAATCCAGTTCGCCAGCCCGCCTAATACTACCGGCGAGCCCGTTGCTGTGGTCGTGCTGCTGTCATAGCTGAAGGTGCCATCGGCGTTGGTCAGTGAATCGGTGTAGTCGCGGAGCGCGCTGAAGTCGCCGCCAAACTGCAAGAAGTGGCGTCCGCGCACCCAGCCCGCGAGGTCCGCCAGCTCCAGGCGGCGCTCGTCGGGATATGCCTTTTGGCCGAGCGCTGCGGGCGTTCCAAAGACCAGCCCCTGCGGCCCGATGGAGACCTCCGGCGGCATTCCTCCCGGGCCGATGTTCGGCTCCTGCGCGAGCGGCGTCTGCGCCGAATCATACTGCAACTGACGCCCGTATTGCGCGCGCAGCTCGTTGCTCAGGCGGCTGTTTATGAACTGGATCCAGCGCGCCACGCCTGCGTCCACCTTGCCGTAGCTCGATCCCAGGCTGGCCACGCCGCGGTCCACCACCGGCTCCGATCGCGCGCCGGCGGGCGAACTCCAACGCGCCCGGTTGTACTCCAGGACCACACGGCTGCCGCTTCCGTGCTGCCAGTCCACGCGCCCGAAGTTGACCGTCTGGTCCGCATGCCGGGCGACGGTTCCCGTCAGGCTAGTGAGGTAATTCAGGGCCGTATTGGTCTCTGCTGGCGTCACTCCGCGATTGGCCAGCAACGCTGTCTGGTTAGCGGTCAACGAATAGAACCCTGCGTAGCCTGGGGCGGAGATTGCAGGAAAATTTCTATGCTGCGCATCGAACGCATAAAAATAAAACAGACGCTGCCTCTGGTCCGCGTTCCTGCGCGACCAACTGCCATCGTTGGTGCCGGAGAGAAAGCCTGGAACCGGCCCGCCAATGCTCCCGCCATACTGCTGCCGCTGGTCCTGCGGCTTTACCACCGCGCTGGACACCACGCCGTCCGCGTAGCCCGACGCAATGGAGAACGGATTGGCCGCCGCCCACGCGCTATTGCGTAGCGTATAGAAGCCCATCCCATGCAAACGAGTTCCACCCGAGCGCGAGACCGTCGTCACCACGCCGCCCACGCCGTGTCCATAGAGCGCCGAGCCGTAGGCCGTTGCATCGCCCTGCCCCAGTACGCGGAACTCGCGCACCGCCGCCTGCGAGAAGACATACGACGAACCCGCGCGCTCGCCGCCGTCGGCCACCGAACCCGCGCCGCTTCCCACGCCCGACGCCCGGTCGTAGACCGCGTCCGACCCCGTCGCGACCTCCTCCTCCACGCCCGCGCCCGCCGCCGCTCCGCTGAAGCTCTGGTCGCCGCTCGCGCCATCGGTTCGTGTGCTGTTCTGGGTTAGCGCGACCCCGCGAAAGCTAACGCCAGCGGAGTCCTCATCCCCGCCCGCCGCGTCATTTGCCCCGGCAACGGTCAGCGCCAGCGAGCGCCACTGGCCGCCATTCACGGGCAAGGCGGCTAAATCTGCCTCGACCAAATCCGTTCCGCCGCTACTGGTCCCACTCGGCGAGTTCGGCTGTCCAGAGACAGGCGGCCGCATCCGCGCCACGACTTCCGTCACCTCACCCAGCCCCACCTCCACCGGCTCCGGAAGCGTCAACTCTACCCCGGTTTCCTCCACCGAAAGCTCATACTCACCCACCGGCAGCCGCACGACCAGGAACTCACCCTTCGACCCAGAGAGCGCCTGTATCGCAAGCCCCGTCTCCAGATCGCGCGCTACCACCAACGCCCCCTCCACCGGCGAGCCCGCAGCACTCAACACCTGCCCGCCGATCGCCCCATCCGTTCCACTCTGCGCCCACACGCACCCACCCAGCCCGAAGGCCAGTCCCCCCACGCAGCAGCCCACCCAACTCAGCCAGCCGCGTCCAGACCTCATCCCATTCCCCTTTTAAGCTCTGATTTCCGGGCAATGATTCCCGGACGAAAAGAAGACGACAGCAAGAGGCGTTTCCGCGCAACCCCACCCAAACCTGTTTCTGAGACCCAGTCCGTGGTTCTCAGCGTGCGCCATTTCGGGAACACGCAGCGCGTACCGAACCGGGTAGCCGAAGACTAACCGACTTTTCCCAATTAGGGAATTTTAATCTTCGTTTGGGATTTTCTGCCGCTTCGCGCTCCGCATTGCACCCCCGCGCTGGCAGACGGACCGCGTGCCTCATCCATTCCCAGTCGCACGGTACGCGCGAGCATTCAGGATTCCACTCCGGCTCACATTTTTCTCTCATCCTCCGATAACAGATGTGAGGTCGTATGATGCCCGCCGAGACTTATATCGCAAAAACGATCGAGAACGCGCCCGACGCCATCGCCAGCCATGTGCGATGGAAGATCAGCCTGCTGCTGGCCGCTCGAATGCGCGAGCCGCTGAGCGAACGCGCCACCCGCTCCATCCAGCATCCCGAGGAGGACGCCACCCGAAAATGGCTGCTCAGTAAATACACGCTGCACCTGCGCGGCACGCCGGAGTACCAAACTGCGCTCGACCTGCACGCGGCGTTTCATCAACAGATGCTCTCCATCGCCAACCTGATCAACGCTGGGGACTACGAACAGGCCGAACGCCTGATCAACGCCGCCGAACCCTTCCAGAACGCCTCCACCGCGCTGGCCAACGCCATTATGGCGCTCGAACGCACGCCGGATGGAAAGTCCGCGACTCAGAAACAATTTCCTGCTGCTGCGCGAAAGACTCCGGCTTCATAGACGCGTGCGGCCTACAGGAACCCCGCAGGCCCCCGCAGCCTGCGCCTGCTCGGAGTTCGGCGTCTTGCGCCGGGATTATTTCTTCGGCGTGTACTCGCACCACACCAGATTGTCGCGATAGTCGATGTGCAGCACCAACTGGGTCAGTGCCGGCGCGCCGATGAACCCCGATACTTCGACTCCGTCATTGTGCGAATCCTTAGTCGTGTCGATTGACGACATGCTGGGCGAATCCAGCCGCAGGCCAGCAAACTGTAGCGTGAATCTCCCAGCCTCGTAGACCTTGTTCACCTCGCCCTGGATGCCGCGGATCTCCATGCTGCTGTCGCCCGACACCTTCGTTACCTCTCTTGCCGCCGCCGGGGAGATCAGGTTCAACTCAGCTCCCGTATCCAGGATGAAGAGCTTCTCCTTCCATGCGCTCACGTCCTTGATCCGCTTCGTGTCGACGATTCCCGTTGGCATGAGAAGGAAGTGGCCGCCGTCCCCGCTGCGATAGATGCGCTGCCACTTCTCCATTCCCGGCGCAATAAACGGGTCGTGCGGCTCAACCACCGCATCGTCCCCCGCCGCTTCGAGCTTCGCTCGATCCGCTTCCGTCTCGCCAGGCCGCAGAGGCAGCGGTGCGATGCGCAACTCGTGCTTGGGGAAGTCGAGCGTCAGCAGGGAGGCGTCGAAGACATCGCCACCGATCAACCCGTCGGAGTCCAGCACGCTCCACTTCTCCAGAATATCGACCGGGCAGTTGGTGAACTCGATGCCGCCGATCTTGATGCTCGCCACGTGCGTCACTGAGGTCTTTACAACGCCCTTGTCGCCGACGCCTCCTGTCTGCGTAGCGTCCTCGCGCTGGATGCCGAGAAACATCGCCGCGGCGCGCGAGATTGTGATGCCGCTTGCACCGGTGTCGATTTGTAGCCGCCGCGACTTGCCGTTGAACTTAACATCCAGTCCCCAGCCAATGAATCGCGTCGGCCCATCCGTCACCGCCTCCATCGGCACCTTCGCCTCGCGCGGCGAGGTCGGCGCCATGCTGCAGTCCGACGCATGGTACAGCGACTCCTTCGCCAGACTCGCCTTCATCTTCACGCGATTTTCCTCGCTCACCTGATCGCTGTGCTCGTTATACTCGGCCCGCAGCGCCAACCGCTCCTTGCGTGGCCGCGTCCACATCCACGCCGTATGGATGTCGTCGTCGGTGGGGTGCAGCGCGTATGCCTGCTCGATCATCCGCTTGCTGGAGGCATGCATTCCTGCGAGCCCATCGATCTCGGCAATTCCGTAGTAGGCGCGCGCGTTGCACAGGTTCGCCTGCGCAGCTTTCTGAAACTGAACGAATGCCGCGCGCGGATCGCCCTGGCGCAGACGCACATCGCCCAGCGCGGTCAAGGCCATCGAACTCGCCGGCTCAGCCGCCCCCCACGCCTCCGCGTCCTTCGCCGCGTCGTCTACCTTGTTCTGCGCAATCAGCGCGCGCACAAACCCCTCGTGTGCCGCCTCATTGCTGGCACTCTTCGCCAGCAAGGCGCGAAAGAGAACCTCCGCTGGGGCGAAGTCCCCTTTGTTCAGGGCCGTCTCCGCGGGGTTGGGCGCGGTCGAGTTCACCGAGCAAGACTTCCGCACCGGCGCGGCCGAAGTCACGGGTGCGTTCGTTCCAGCAGCCGCAGCTTGAGCCGCAGTTGCAGTCTGAGCCGCAGTTGCAGCCTGAGCTTGCGCGTGAGCTACAACACCGCTCGCCCCGAATCCGATCAGCGCAAACAATCCAACACACATCTCCGCCAGCAACAACCGGGCCCTCGCCACTGTTCTCTCCTCATATAACGCGATTGCGAAATCATATCCTCTCAGCCTTCAAATGCAATCGTTTTTCCATCACCGCGATGGCCTCGGCGCTCTGGTCCACCATGCAGAAGGCGCGGCCGTTCTTCGCCGCGGCCTCGCCCGTGGTGCCGCTGCCGGCGAAGAAGTCCAGCACCAGGTCGCCGGGATTGGAGTGAACGCGCACGATCCGCTCCAGGATTCCCAGTGGCTTTTGCGTGGCGTAACCAGTCTTCTCCTTGCCATTGGTGGGAACGATGGTGTGCCACCAGACGTCGGTCGGCGTCTTGCCGCGCGCGGCCTTCTCGGCGCCCACCAACCCCGGAGCCATGTAGGGGATGCGGTCGCACGCGTCGAGGTTGAAGGTGTAGCGCTTGGGATCGCGCGTGTACCAGAGGATGTTGTCGTGCTTGGCTGGCCAGCGTTTGGTGGCGCGCGCTCCGTAGTCATACGCCCAGACGATCTCGTTCTGAAAACAATCGCGGCCAAATATCTCGTCCAGCATGACCTTGCAGTAGTGGACTTCGCGGTAGTCGATGTGGAAGAAGAGGCTGCCGGTGGGCGCGAGCACGCGGTGCGCCTCCAGCAGGCGCGGGCGCAGAAAGCCGAGGAAGTCGTCGAACTGGTCGGCATAGCCCGCGGGCTTTGCAGAACCGGCCTCTCCGGCGGCGAGGCCGCTGAACTCATCCTTCACCAACTCCGTGCGGTACCTGTGCCCACCGAAGCCGACGCGGTCGCCCGTCGCGTCGCGCACCGTCTTCATGCGCAGGCGCGTCTGCCGCTGCCCGGTATTGAACGGCGGATCGATGTAGATCAACGCCACCGAACCAGTCGCCATCTTTCGCAACGCCTCCAGATTGTCGCCCTGCACGATGCGGTTCAAATCGTCTCCCTTTCTTTGCCACTCCAGAGTATCCCGAACGGCGCTTTGCAAACTGAAACAATGGCCCTGACCCCGGGGTCGAGGCCTTTGGACTCCAGCGCGGCAAGGAGTATCGTTTTCACGGGCCCATATTACGGTGAACCGGGGTGCGAAATGGCAGATGCTGCGACTCTGAACTGCTCGAAGCCGCAAGTCCCAGCGGCGGCGGCGGACGCCCCACTCCTTGCGCCGAGCCCCTTGTTCGCCCTGCTCTCCGATCGCGGCCGCGTGCGCCACTCCAACCAGGACGCCTGCGCCGCACTGCCTCAGCATGGAGTCTTCGTGGTCTGCGACGGCATGGGCGGCGCGGCCGGAGGTGAGGTCGCCAGCCATCTGGCAACGCAGACATTTCTGGACTGCCTCGCGCAGCCCAACTGCGCAACACAAGCACGCGCACGGCTCGCTGAGGCCATTCGCGCCGCCAACCAGGCCGTCTACCGGCACTCGCGCAAATTTCCCAGCCTGCACGGCATGGGCACAACGCTGGTCGCGCTGCTTAGGGAGAATGAGGCGCAGCGGCCAGAAGATGTGCCAGCAAGCCCCAGGTTATGGATTGCGCATGTGGGCGACAGCCGCTGCTATCTCTTCCGCTCCGGCGAACTGCACCAGCTCACCGAGGACCATTCGCTGGTGGAGGAGCAGGTGCGCGCCGGAGTGCTGAGTCGAGTGCAGGCCACCGCTTCGCCGATGCGCAACATCATCACCCGCGCCATCGGGTCGCAGTCCACTGTGGAGCCGGAGATCGCTTCGCACGCCACACAGCCCGGCGACCTGTACCTGCTCGCCTCCGACGGCCTCACCCGCGAGCTGGAGGACAAGGAGATCGCACGGATATTGGCCCGTACCGCTGGGCCGGCAGCGCTAGCCGCCGACCGCCGGAACTACGCCACACCCGGCACAGCTATCCAGTCCGCGCTCGATACCGCCTGCCATGCGCTCGTAGAGGCCTCCAACGCAAAGGGTGGCCGGGACAATATCACTGTCCTGTTGGTCGCCTGCCCATAGAACACTCGGAAAGACTGGCCGTCTTCCAATGGCGAACTCCGGCCCACGTCGATACGGACCTGCATCCTTTAGACTCGTACACGAAAGGAGAGAGCATTGCGCAACGGGAGAGCAGGCATCTTTCGCGTGGCGCTGGCCGTTAGCCTCAGCGTCTCCGCGCTGCTCTACTTTGCGTGGAGCTGGCGCTGGCCACTGGTGGGCGATGCATCGCTGATCCACTACATTGGCTGGCTGATTGAGCGCGGCTGGGCCCCGTACCGCGAGATCGGCGACATGAACATGCCCGGCTCGTACCTGATTGAGCTGGGGGCGATGCACCTGTTCGGCAACGGCGACCTCGGCTGGCGGCTCTTCGACTTCGCGCTGATGGGCGGCGCTGCCGCGTCGTTTTTTGTAATTACCCGTCGTACCCGCGCGGGTGTCCCATCCATGACGGTCTCATCGTCATGGGTGGGATCCGAGAATAGCTGGCTCGCCGGCCTCTTTGCCGCGTGCCTCTTCATTCTGGTCCACGGGCGCGACGGCCTGGCCGAGGGTGGGCAGCGCGACCTGACGATGGCCGTCTGCCTCGCCGTCGCAACGGCCTTCCTCTTTGCCGCAATCCGCAGAGACTGGCAGTGGGCGGCGGCGGCCTTCGGACTCTTCTCCGGCGTGGCGTTGACCATCAAGCCCACCGCTCTGCCGCTGACCGCGGCGCAACTTCTGCTGGCAGTCCATGTGCTGCGCGGGCGCGAAAGGCAGGGCGAATCGCCGAATCGACATTGGCTGCGATATGCTGCGGCTGCCATTCTGGGTTATCTCGTCGCGCCGGGCTGCGCGCTGGTTTTTCTGCTGCGGGAGCGGGCGCTTGCCGCCTTCTTGGCCAACCTTCACGGACTGGTGCTTTACTACTCCGGGTTGGGACATCGCCCGCTCGGCTTCCTGCTGCTGCATAGTGTCTCTCCGCTGCTGCCTCTGGTTCTGCTGTGGCTGGGGGTGCTGGCGCTGGGCCGTGCGCGTCCGTCGATGAACGGAGAGCGCACAGAGCTGGACTGGGAGCGCGTGGCGCTGGGTTGGGAACGCGCTGCGCTGGGCTGGGAACGCGCTGCGCTGGGCTGGGAACGCGCTGCGCTGGGCTGTGGCGCGCTCTTCGGACTGGTCTCGTACCTGGTGCAGTCGCGCGGATTTCCTTACTACCGCTACACGCTGCTGGCATTTCTGCTGCCGCTGATGGCCATGGACTTTACCCGCGCTTTGCAGGCACAGATCTCCACCCTCAGGCGCACGAAGGCCTCACGCTGGCTTGCGCTGGCCGCGCTCTGCATTGGCGGGTTCTATCTGGCGCCGCAGTCCGCCGTGCTGGTTCACCGCTATCGCTGGTGGGAGACGGACTTCATCACCTCGCTCCAGCAGAACCTCGACGCGCTGGGCGGCGAGAGGCTCTCCGGTCACATCCAGTGCATCGACACGATCTCTGGTTGCGGCAACGTTCTCTATCGCATGAGGCTGGAGCCCGCAAACGGACTGCTGGTGGACTTCCCGCTCTTCGGCGCGGACGACGTTCCGTTTGTGCGGCAGACGCGGGAGCGATTTTTCTCCGCGATGAACGCATCTCCGCCACAGGTGCTCGTGGTCTCGAGCGCGCTGTATGTGGATGGGCCGGGAGATTATCGCAAGCTCGACCGCTGGCCCGCCTTCCAGAGCTTTCTGGCCGACGACTACAGGCTCGAGACCGAGTGGCGGCCGAGCCGCACTGCGCGCTGGTGGAGTCGCGAGGAGACTCCCGCCGGCTACCGCATCTATGTCCTGCGCCCACGGCATTGACAGTCTTGCGCCTGCGGTTTTGATTGGCTTGAAGCCTGCATCCGAAATGGCACGCCCCACGCCCGCACGGCCCGCTAATCCACACCGGATCGGCGTATCTTGAGACGTATGCGAATGACGGTTCTTGCATCCGGCTCGAAGGGCAACGCGACGGTGATCGCCAGCCGCGAGACGCGGGTGCTGGTGGACGCGGGGCTCAGTTGCCGCGAGCTGCTGAAGCGCATGGCGCTGGTCGACGAAGACCCCTCAGCGCTGGACGCCATCCTGATCACGCACGAGCATACGGACCACGTTGCGGGCCTCTCGGTGCTGGCGCGCAGGTTGCGCATTCCGGTGTACTTCACCGAGGGGACACACCGCGCCTGGGTGCGGCAGATGACCCCGCGAACCACCATGACCTACGCCAAGTGGCTGGAACACGTGCAGAAGGAGAAGGAGGCGCGCGCCGCGCAAGATGCGGTGGAGGATGGCTCGATCCAGATTGCAGCCGCATCCGCGGAGGCTGAAGAAGAAGACGCGCCGGAGGCAGCGATCAAGCGCGATCCGGCAAGTCTGCCCACGGTGGAGTACTTCCAGCCGGGGACGAACTTCTCCATAGGGGACCTGTCGATTACGCCGTTCACCACTCCGCACGACGCGGCCGACCCGTGCGGCTTCGTCTTCGAATCAGCCTCGGAGTCGATCCGGATGGCCATCGCCACCGACCTGGGCTATGTGCCGCCCAACGTCAAGCGGGCTCTGGAGCGGATCGACGTGCTGCTGCTGGAATCCAACCACGACCTGGAGATGCTGAAGGACGGCCCCTACCCGTGGGCGGTGAAGCAGCGCGTGCTCTCTCGCGTCGGGCATCTCTCGAACCACGCGACCGCCGAGTTCCTCAGCCGCGACTACGATGGCAACGCTACATACATCGTCCTCGGCCACCTGTCGGAGACCAACAACGCTCCCGAGCTTGCCCTGCTCTCTGCCGAAGAGGCGATCCGGGAGCGGGGGAGGCTGCTGGGCAACCGCGTTCTGCTGGCTCAGCAAGCCGCGCCGATCGATCCGATATGTCTATAACTTACTTTGATTCAATGTTTTGACCGCATAAAAAGAGCGGCTGTCAGGTCTCTTCGCGTTGTTGTGCAGTTGTGACAGAATCCGGTTCAGCGTGTTCTTTTCCCGGTTATGCGCTATCAAGTCAAGTAAAATGGTGTCTATACCATTATGGTAACTTTTTCCTCACGAAGCTCCAGATCGCGCCGCATGACCGAACCGCGCTGCACAGACCCGGTCATCGGGGACATTCTGGCCGGCTGGCGATACGACATCTCCGGCCTGTCGCCCGCGATGCGCACGGACTACGATCAACATCTCACGGAGTGCGCTCAGTGCCGCCACCGCCAACATCTGGCGCGCACCATCGATGTGCTGCTGATCTCCGTCAGCTCGCTGTCGATAATGGCCTTTCTGCTGGCCGCGGCTGTGCTGCACCGCATCGAGGCCATTGCGCACCTGGGCAGCAGCCTGCACGGCCACCTGTACCACACCCCGATCACGATCTCGTTGGAGGCAACGGCCATTGCCGGCCTGGTCATCTCGCTGACTCTGTGGGTGCTGGTCGCTATCGCTACGCCGATTCCCGGGCTGGTGGCGGATGCGATCCAGCGCATCCCGCCGCATATCCGCGAACACATCATGAAGAATGCCGCCTGAGTTCTTCCGTCCCGCTGACAGAAAAGACGACCACGGAACGTCACGGATTAAACCAACAACAGACAGCAGATCCATGGATCTTTCCATGCGCTCTGTCTTTAATACGTGTTGCTCCGCGCAAATCCGTGGTTTGCCTTGTCTCTCTCCACGCCGACCTGGGAAATGAGTTAGCGTAGAAGTAGCGCCATGTCTTCCACGCAATCGCATCTCGAAGGCGAGATTGTTCCTCCCGCCAACTCCACCGTACCGGCCGAGGAGCCCACCCCCGCCGAGGCGTACTCGCCCGAGCAGGCTCGACGTCGCCGCGAGTACGGCGTCTGGGATCCACGCTCCGCCCCTGGAACCTACCTGCTGCTTGCCATTAATATCGCCGTCTACCTTTGGATGTGCCTCCACGGCGTAAGCCCGAAAGACCCCACCGAGGGCGACCTGCTGCACTACGGCGCAAACGTCACCTGGCTGGTGCTGCACGGCCAGTGGTATCGCCTGCTGACCGCAACGTTCGTGCATATCGGTCTCCTCCACATCGCCTGCAACATGTGGTGCCTATGGAACCTGGGCATTCTGGGCGAGCCGCTGATCGGGCCCTACGGAATGGTCGCCGTGTACATGATTACGGGGATTGCGGGAAACCTGCTGAGCATGGCCTGGAACGTCGTCTTCACGCTGAGAACACACGATCCCGGCTATCTGATACAGGTGGGCGCGGGGGCTTCGGGCGCGGTCTTCGGCATCGCCGGAATCCTAATTGTGCTGCTCAGCAACCGCCGCTTGCCGTTTCCCTGGGAGGAACTGCGCAGACTACGCAGCAGCGTCATCAAGTTCGCCCTCATCAACCTGGTCATCGGGATCAGCACGATCATTGTCAATGTCGGCATTCGCATCGACAATTCGGCGCACATTGGAGGCTTTCTGAGCGGATTGGCGCTGGGCGTCCCGCTGATCCCGCGCATGACCGCCGGCCGCGAACGCTACCTCAGCCGCCAGAAGGTCACCTTCGCCGTCGCATGCCTCGTTCTGGCTCTCTTCGGCTACTTTGTCGCCCGCTTCGCGCCGTAGAGGCGAGTTGCAGGTTGGTCCGTCCTTCGCCACAATTCATTAACGAACAACGAAAAAGCCCATCATCCCTGATGGTCCTATCCTCGCACCTTGAACCCCACCTCGCACCTTGAACCTTCACACCAGCGTGGTCTGGGCGAACTTGCGCACCATGGCCAGCAGCAGCTTGCGGTCGTTCTCCGAGAGCCGCGCCGAATAGCGCTGGATCTGGGTGAGGAAGCGGATCTCGTCCTCGCCCAGGTGCAGCGCAGACATGTCCTGGCTGACGGTCTGATCGGAGAAGAACTGCGCCAGTTGCAGATCCAGCGCGTACGCGATCTTCTGCAGTGTTTCAAGCGACGGTACTGTATGCCCGTTCTCCACCCGCGACAGATAGCAGCGCAACAGCCCGGTCCGCTTCTCGATGTCTCCCTGCGACATCCCCTTTTGCAGTCGATAGGCGCGGATTGTGGCCCCAATGCTCATCGCGATGGTGGCCACGGGAGGAAGACTGTTCAGCGGCGTGGGAAGTGTTTGCATGTTTGCCATTAGCCACAAAGTAAACACTCAGCACGATCCGGTCAATGGCTATTTTGTGCGATGCCGCGATTCGCGTACCCGCTAAGGTTCACCGGGAGCCAGTTAGGCCAGCTCCCTTGAAGTTCTACTTGAACCCCAGGCCGGTTTTGAACCAGAGAAAATACTAACGGTTCAGTTAGTAGCATTGGAGTAAGTAGTCAGTCGCAGGCTGCATGTTCTCAGTTGAAAACAAAGACGATCCCTCCGACAACTCGCAACCTGCAACTGACAACCTGCAACTATCCCATATACATACCGCCGTTTACGTCCAGCGTATGGCCGGTGATGTAGCTAGCCTCCTCGGAGGCGAGAAAGGCGACGGCGGCGGCGATGTCGCGATCCGTGCCGGCGCGCCCCAGGGGAATCTGCGAGGTCATTGCAGTGCGCTGTTCGTCGGTGAGCACGGCGGTCATGGCGGTCTCGATGTACCCTGGCGCGATTGCGTTCACGGTGATGGTGCGGCTGGCCAGCTCGCGCGCCAGCGACCGGGTGAGGCCGATGAGGCCGGCCTTCGACGCGGCGTAGTTTGCCTGTCCGGCCTGGCCGGTCTCGCCGACAACCGAGGTGATGTTGATGATGCGTCCCCAGCGCGCCTTCAGCATCGAGCCCATGACGGCCTGGGTCATCAGGAATGAGCCGGTGAGGTTGGTGGCGAGTACGTCGTCCCAGTCCTTGCGCTTCATGCGCAGGGTGAGGGTGTCGCGCGTGATGCCGGCGTTGTTGACGAGGATATCCACCTTGCCGAGCTGGGCGATAACGGCCTTGGCGCAGACCTGGATGGACTCTTCGTTGCTGAGGTCGAGCGCAAACACATACGCCGACCCGGCAACCGGCTCCGTGACGCCGGCGCTCGCCGCCCCGCCGCACAGTGCTGCTGCATCGTCCATCTCGCCCGCGGCCTCGGCCGCCCGCCCAGCGGCACCATTAATCTCGGCGGCGACCTCGGCCAGCTTTGCTTCATTGCGCGCGCACAGCGCGACGGTCGCGCCCGCCTCTGCCAACGCCAACGCAGCCGCGCGCCCGATTCCCTGCGAAGCTCCCGTTACCAACGCAACCCGACCTGCCAGTGTGCTCATCTGTCTCCATTCCGCCTGAATGCAAGCTTATACGAACCACGAGCCATTCCTCCACAGGGATCGGGGCGCGTGGTACGCAGAATGACATATCCTTGCAGGGTGATGTCCGATAAACTGCCAGCCACCGCCGACCCGAAGCTATCCGCTGAACCCACCGCCTTAATCCCTGCCGACGCGAAGCAGACCGACGTTTATGCCATTCAGGGCGCGGACCCTGAGGTGCTGGCGTATGCGATGGCGAAGTACTCGCGCTCGTCGCTGAGCATGAAGGAGTCGCTCTCCGAGATCAGCTCGCAGCGGGCGGAAGAGTTTTTGAACACGTTTTACTTCCAGTATGGACACCGCTCGATCGCCGACCTGGCGCACATTCCGTTTGCCATTGAGCGGCTCAGCCTGCTGGCCGCCGTCGCGCTGGTGGACGAACAGCGCTGGGACGGGCAGGAGCGCAGCACGCGCTACCAGAACTTCCGCAAGTCGGGCTGGTTTGCGCCTGCACTGGGCGAGCGGACGGCTGGCTACACGGCCTCGATCGAGGCGCTGTTTGCGGCTTATGACCGCGTTGGCGCGGGAATGTTGGAGGCGCTGAAGCGCGCCATCCCGCAGCCCGCGGAGATGAAGGACGAGGCGTATGTGCGCACGCTGAAGGCGCGCGCCTTCGATGTGGCGCGCTATCTGCTGCCACTGGCGACCAACACATCGCTGGGGCAGATTGTGAGCGCGCGCACGCTGGAGAACCAGATCTCGCGGCTGCTGGCGAGCGAGTTCGCCGAGATTCGCAGTCTGGGCGAGAGGCTCAAAGATGCCGCTGCTTCACCCGCCTGGAATGTCACCCACGACGAGGCGCGCGTTCTGTGCGGGGAGGTTGGCTCGGTCGACGAAACCTGTGGCAGCAGGCTCTGCGACGTGCTGCTGCGCCCGGTGAAGACCGCACCCACACTGGTGAAGTACTCCGCGGCCAATGAGTATGCAATCGCCACGCGCGGGGAGATGCGCCAGGCCGCCGCCGAGCTGATGGCCGGGCAGGCGATCGAGGATGCGCCGGTTGTCGATCTGGTGGAGGACTCGGGATCGCTGGAGGTCGAGCTTGCGACCTCGCTGCTGTACGCGGAGAGCCACTACTCATGGCGGCAGATCCAGCGCACGGTTGGTGGGCTGGATTCACGAAAGATCGCGGAGATTGTCGCGCTCGGGGTGAAACATCGCGGACGCCACGACGAGCTGCCGCGCGCCTTCTCCGCCGGGCAGAGCTTCCGGTTCGACATCCTGATGGACATCGGCGGCTTCCGCGATATGCATCGCCATCGGCGCTGCGTACAGCTTATGCAGCCCTACACCGACGCGCACGGCTACGAGACGCCGGTCTGCCCAGGGCAACCCACGCTGGCCGAGGCTGGACTCGACCAGACCTATACCGCTGCAATGGACGCCGCGCACGCTGCCTACCGCAGCCTGCGCGATGCGGCTGGGCCGGAGGCTGCCGCGTATCTGCTGCCGCTGGGGACGCGCGTGCGGGCGATGTTCAAGATGGACTTTTCCGAGGCGCTCTACATCGCCGAGCTGCGCAGCGGAGTTGCGGGACACTTCAGCTATCGCCGCGTGGCCTGGGAGATGTATCGCGCAGTGGCCAAGCGGCATCCGGGACTGGGCAGCTACTTCCGGATTGAAGATGTGAATGCTCCGGTCGACCTGCTGAAACGGTAAGTGCTCGCGCGGCGATTTTCCTTGATTCGCGCTAGGCTTCCAGCACGCTGTCGAGGGGGTGGTTGCTGCGGGAGTCTGGGTTGAATGGGGTGGGGGTGCGTGTGCCGAGGGCATGGCAGAGGCCGGCGAGCGAGATCAGAGCCAGTGCCAGTCCGCAGACGCCGTTCCACTGCCAGTGGTCCCAGGCGACGGTTGCGAGAGCTGAGCCGGCGGCTGCACCGGAGAAGTAGATGGTCATGTAGACGGTGTTCAGCCGGCTGCGCGCCGAGGGCACAAGGCCGAAGATGCGGGTCTGGTTGGAGATCTGCGCCATCTGCGCTCCGATGTCCAACACAATGACGCCGACGACGAGTATGGCGATGTGCAACACAAACGGGAGGGCGGACCTTTCGCCAATCCACAGAAGGACGTAGGAGAAGGCGAGAAGACTGATTGCGATGGTGAGTACCCAACGCGTGCCGAGCTTGTCCGACTGCCTGCCTGCGATTGGGGCGGCGAGTGCGCCAGCCGCGCCGACCAGCCCGAAGCTGCCCGCAACGCCCGGGCCAAGGCCGTAGTGGCTGCTGAGCAGATAGGCCAGCGTGGTCCAGAAGCAACTGAAGGAGGCGAAGACGAGGGCGCCGATCAGGCTCGACTCGCGCAACAGCGGTTGGGTGCGGAAGAGCGTCCACAGGGAGCGCATCGCATCGGAGTAGCGCATCTCCTGTTTGGGCGGCAGACGCGGCATCACGCGGCCGAGCAGAAGAAGAAACGCAGCGTTCGCCAGCGCGGCGATGATAAAGACATAGCGCCAGCCGTCGGTGACCCAGAAGGCACCTTTGGGAAAGAGGCGCGGCGCGTAGATGAAGAGTGCCGGGATGTGGCTGACCCATCCGGCGAAGGTCCGGGCAAGAAGAATGCCAAGCAGAAGGCCCATCATCACCGTTCCGATGGCGCGGCCGCGGGCCTTTTCGGGGACCATGTCCGGCGCGATAGGGACCACGATGTGGGTGACCGAGGCCACCACTCCCAGCACGACGCTGCCCGCGATCAGCCAGGCCAGCGTGGGCGCAAGGGAGACCAGAAGAAGCGTCACAACCACGGCGGCGTACATGCGCATCATCAGCGAGCGGCGCTCCAGCAGATCGCCCAGCGGAACAAAGAGCAGCAGTCCAAGCGCGTAGCCGA
>Ga0302201_10000380_pt1 | contig 40442 bp, 31 predicted proteins | sample II_Bog_N3_2_FD_194586 | JGI IMG/M metagenome (GOLD analysis project Ga0302201, IMG submission 194586) | Peat permafrost microbial communities from Stordalen Mire near Abisko, Sweden - II_Bog_N3_2 | ecosystem: Environmental > Terrestrial > Soil > Wetlands > Peat | place: Sweden: Abisko... | reverse complement strand
CGCTGGCAGCAGCCTTCCTGTGCCCTCAAGCCGCGGCGCTGGATCCTCACAGGCTTATGTCCCAGTATGGCCACACCGCTTGGAGAACGCAGGATGGCCTCGTGAATTTACCCGGTGCAATTACCCAGACTACGGACGGATATATCTGGATTGGAGTCAGCGGCGGCATCCTACGCTTCGATGGCGTGAAGTTTGCGCCGTGGTCCCCTCCTTCTGGGCAGTCTCTGCCAAGCAGCGGGATCTCGTACCTTCTAGGAAGTCGCGACGGAAGTTTATGGATTGGCACCTATGGAGGCCTGGCCCGATTCAAGGACGGCAAGTTATTCGATTACGCGAATCAACCTGGGGGGCCAGGAATATCGAGCATCATCGAGGACCACGCCGGGAGAATCTGGGTAACACGTTATCGCGTGCGGCATGGGGAGGGATCCCTGTGCCAAGTTGCAGGCAACGACCTTCGGTGCTACGGCGAAAAAGACGGCAATCCCGGGAAGTACGGGATCGGCCTCACCGAGGACACCAATGGAAGCATCTGGTTTGCGTGTCAAATGCTTTGTCGGTGGGCCACGGGCGCTTTCAGCGTCTCTTTCAAGGAGCAATTGACAAAGCCTGCCGGCGACGGAGTGGTCGAAGTCGTTGCCGGACCGTCCGCATCGCTGTGGACAAGTCTGGATGGAACCGGGCCCGGACTAGGTGTGCGTTATTACTCCAACGGAAAATGGTCCAGCTATTCCGTCCCCGGGTTCAACGGCGATGCTGTTCGTTCGCATACTCTGTTTGTCGATCGCAATAAGACGCTGTGGGTTGGGACGGATTCCGAGGGTCTCTATCATATTCATGACGGCTTCGCCGACCACTACGGAAGTGCGGAAGGCCTCTCCGGAAACTCTGTTGCGAGTATTTACGAAGACAGCGAGAGTAATCTTTGGATCGCAACGGATAAGGGATTAGATTTGTTTCGAGATAGCCCCGTCGTAACATTTTCTTCAAGTGAAGAGTTGGCCGGATCAGAGTTCACTTCTGTTCTTGCCTTGGAAAATGGGTCTGTCTGGGTTGGCAGTAAAGGAGCCCTGAATATTATTCGTGGGGGCCGAGTGTCGGCAATCAAAGCCGGCCATGATCTGCCGGGACAAAACATTGATTCGATGTTCGAAGATCAATCCGGCCGGGTCTGGTTAGGGGTAGGCCGGCGGCTGATGGCGTACCAGCATGGTCATTTCGTTGAGATTAAGAAGTTGGATGGCAGCCCTTTTGGCGACATAGGTGGTACTCCTGCTATCACCGAAGATAGGGAAGGCAACATATGGGCAAACGTGGTTTCAAGCTCTCAACGCAGACTGCTTCGAATTAGAAATGAACGCGTTCAGGAAGAGATTCCACTGGATCCCGTTGTCGCTGAGGTCGGGTATCTCGCAGCTGACCGGGATGCTGGTATTTGGTTAGGAGATAGATCCGATAAGCTGGTCCGCTACCGTAAGAACGGCAAGAAAGTTATTTCATTGGCAAGCGGTGACAGATCATTTGGAACTCACAGCCTAGTCGTTGCTTCCGACAATGCCGTATGGGCCGCCACCAACAAAGGCCTGTATCGCTGGAAGGATGGCCGCCTGAGCTTATTGGACTCACGGAATGGTTTGCCTTGTTCAAATTTCCTATCAGCGATCGTAGACAATTACGGGTCGTTGTGGCTCAATGCCAGTTGCGGCATCTTAAAGATCCCAGCGGCTGACTTCGCGAATTGGTTGAGACAACCTGATAGCAAAGTATCGGTCAGAGCCTTTGACCAGTTTGACGGGGCGCACGCTTCTGGCAATGCCCTTCAGCCGAATGCAGCGAAATCGCCAGATGGAAGGCTATGGTTCGTCGGCAGCCAATTTGTCCAGATGATTGACCCCAGCCGTTCATATGTCAACCCGATTCCGCCGCCTGTACACATCGAAGAGATCGTCGCCGATAAAAAAGACTACTCACCACAGGCGGATCTTCGTCTTGCTCCAGGCCCCCACGATATCGAGATTCGCTATACGGCATTGAGTTTCACGCTTCCGCAAAGAGTTCGATTCCGCTACATGCTGCAGGGGCAGGACAAAGGCTGGCAGGATCCTGGGACGCGCCGCGAGGCCTTCTATTCCAACCTCGCCCCGGGGCCGTATCGGTTTCACGTGATCGCGTGCAATAGCGACGGCGTATGGAACGAAACGGGAGCAGAATTGACCTTCGTTGTCTCTCCCGCCTACTACCAGACTTTGTGGTTCAGGGTTCTTTTCACCCTGGCGGTTGCTGCAACATTGTGGTGCCTGTACCTTCTCAGGCTTAGGCAGGCTACGGCTCAGATTCAAGCACGGTTGGGAGAGCGGATGGATGAACGGGAGCGCATCGCGCGCGAATTGCACGACACGCTCCTGCAGGGCTTTCAGGGCTTGATGCTTCGCTTCCAGGCGGTGATGGAGGAGATTCCGGATAACCAACCTGCCCGTCACAAGATGGAAAAGGTGTTGGAGCGTGCCGATGAGGTACTGCTGGAAGGTCGCGACCGCGTATCCAAACTCCGTGTGGAAGCGAAACAGGGAGAGGATCTGTCGCAGGCAATTACTTTATGCGGGGAAGAACTGGCGCGGGGGCATTCAGCGGAGTTCAGCATGGCCATCGTCGGTGTTCCGCAACCAGTGGATTCAGTCGTCTATGATGATGCATACCGCATCGGACGAGAAGCGCTTGTGAATGCTTTCGAGCACTCAAACGCGTCGAGAATCGAAGGCGAGATAACCTACGATGCCGTCAGGTTGCGCCTGAGCATTCGAGACAATGGTGATGGCATCGATCAAGAGATTCTTATGAGTGGGCGGTCAGGGCATTGGGGGATCTCCGGGATGCGCGAGCGCGCCCACAACATCGGCGGTCAATTGAACATCTGGAGCAACCACGGAGCGGGAACCGAGGTAGAGTTGGTCATATCCGCCCGCGTCGCATATCGACGCGATGCAATACGGCTCCGTTGGACGTGGTTGAAGCGCATCGTAAGTGGGGGGAGGTGACCGCAATGGTGGTCGGAAACAAGATCCGGATTTTCATCGTAGACGACCATCCACTCCTGCGGGAAGGGATCGCTGCGGTAATTGAACGCCAAGATGACATGGTTCTAGTGGGTGAAGCTACTAACGGGCAAGAGGCCGTTGAAGGCTTCCGTACGCATCGGCCAGATGTTACGCTTATGGATTTGCAAATGCCAGAGATGGGTGGCATTGATGCGATTGTTGCAATCCGGCGCGAATTCTCCAACGCGCGGATCGTCGTCTTGACAACCTTTCAGGGGGATGCTCAAGCTCTGCGCGCTTTCAAAGCCGGGGCTTGTGGATACCTATTGAAGAACATGCTTCGCAAGGAATTGGTAGATACTATTCGGACCGTCCATGCCGGCCGGAGGCGCATTCCGCCGGAGGTTGCCGCGGAACTTGCTGAGCACTGTATCGAAGACGCGCTTACGGAACGAGAAATCGACATTTTGGCAAGAGTCGCGAAGGGGAATTCCAATAAAATCGTTGCATCGCAATTGCAAATCTCAGAGGCCACCGTCAAATACCATCTAAAGAGCATCCTTTCCAAGCTTGGCGCAAATGATCGAACCCACGCGGTGACCATAGCCCTGAAGCGTGGATTTATCGAAGGCTGAGTGCGAAGTTCCGTAGAGGCTAATGGAAGTCACTCAATTCCGTCCACATGACCAGTTGTCGATCCAAATTGTTCCGGGGACAAGCGGTTACGACGTTCCAGGTATTCGGTAGTTGGCACCTGCCTGGTCTTGACGCCAAATCTCTAAATCACGTGCGAAGTGACACGGGGCAATGTTCCGCCTGTGAATCGCGGGCGATCTCAAAGTATTTTGTAAGCAGCGCGGGAGGCGAAGGCAAAACGGCCGCTCTCTCTGACGCCCAAATGTTGCTCTAAAGTATATCGAGTGAGATTTGGCCGAGTAGTCGAGTTCATCGGTGAACTGTCCAGAGCGTACCGATGCCACTTCGCATTCCTTGCCCTCGGGGCCTGATTCATAGATCACAATTTCGCAGTCCAAGACTAGAAACAGGTCGACAGATCGGTCTCCTCTAGCGAAGATCAGCTCGTTTCCATGCACCCGCATCTCGCGCCCGAAAGATGTCGCGCTGCCGATCGCCTCTTTAGTAAGCACTGTCTTTTCTCTAAACAATGAATTGATTGTCAATGAGCTTCAGTCAAACATGCCACTGCTTCAGTGCAATCCCCATCATGCGATGGTTGTGTATAAGGTTAATTATGTCCAGACATCCGCAGGGCCACATGTTGTGGCGGTGGGGTGGTAGATCCATTTCCTTTGAAGACCGCGAGTGTGGTTAAGCTCGCAGTCACACCCTTCGTAGGGAGTCTATGAAGGACGGCAAAGGCGACAGATCCCGATAGGTTGCATCAGCAGACACGCCTAATTCTTCGGGCGGCACGCTGAACCTATTGACCCAATACGTCGGATAACCGAATGCCTTCGCGCCTACGGCATCCCAGCCTCCGAATGCCACGAAAGCGATCTCATCCTTCTGCAGGTGAAAGGCCTCCAGCCCCATGCGATATGTGACAGGATCGGGCTTGAATGCCTCTACGCGATCAGTGCTGAGTTGATACCTAAATGCTGCTTCCAGACCGGAGCCTTTCAAGCACGCTTCCATCATCGCGGGAGTCCAATTCGTCAAAAGGGCCAATTGAAGGCCGTGTTTCTGAAGTATCTGGATCACAGCAGCGACGTCGGGCCATGGCTTCAGTTGCAGATACGCCGACATCAATCGCATACTCTGCTCAGGATTGAGATTCACGCCGCTCTGTTTAGCCGCGTAATTCAGGGCGTCTCGGGTTACGTGCCAGAAGTCCGAGTACTGGCGCATGGAGTTGCGCAGCCAGGTGTACTCAAACTGTCTCGTGCGCCATTGGTTGCTCAACTCCACCCCACGACCCGGAAAGATTTCCTCCGCCAGACGGAAGACTGAACTGGGATCGAAGATCGCAAAGGCATCGAATGCCACTGCTTTGATTGTGTGCGAGCGAACCTGCGCCGTAAGCGGACCAGCGTCGAGAGCCGCTGCAGTGACGACCGCAGCAGCCGTGCCAAGGAATTGGCGCCTATTCGTTCCCACTCGTCCGAACGACGTACCGATTGTCATTTCATGGGCCTTTCTTCAGAGGTGTTAACGAAGCGGGCGTACTACGCCAAACCAGGCGCTTCCACGGACACTCCATGGGGTTACCACTCGTTTTTCGTTTTGGCGAGATCCATGTAAAGACGAGCCCACAGCGCGATTTGCAATTGGAGGGAGCGGCACCACGCGCGATGCATCGCGTCAACTTCTTCGTCGGGATCGCCTGCGTTCGCGAGGTAGGGTTTGATGGTGTCGTTCAGCACCGCGACAAATGCGGCAATGTCGCGGAAGGGGACATGCGGGGTGGACTCGACGCCATCGGCCTGGTTCTTCTTCAGGCTCGTATGCCTGAGGGCGATTTCCTGCTGATAATTCAGCCAGTCCTGATCGTAAGGACGCAGGCAGGTATCCAGAATCCATTGCTCGAAACGCAGATTGCTCTGAGCGAGGTATTGCGGGATCGGTTCGCCAGAGGGAGTTCGCGAGTGGCGCGCAAGATTTGGAATTCTGGCTATGATCCCGCTTCGCCAGTGCGCCACGATTTCCCGGGTCTGACCATCGAGCACCCCTCCCGCCCTGTGAAGGTAGCGCTCGTCTTCTGCGGTGAAGCCCACGGAAACCTTCAGTTCTTCCAGTTCTTTCAGCGAGACTGGCGAGGTGCCGACAGCTGCCGTTCCATATGTATATGCCTTCATTTCTCCTATGATTCTGGTCATCGAGGCACTCCTTCGTCACTGTGACGCAGAGTAAATTTCTTCACAGTATACCGATGTCCAGGGACAACGCAGGTCGGGAAGCCCATCGAGGTTTATGAGGGCTTCAACATTACTAAATTTACCTTTGAATCATGGAGCAAACCCTTATCATTGCTACAATCTGATCTTCCGGCGCGGGATGGTCCAATAAATCATCGGCCGGGTACGAGGTGCAACTGCTCTTCGATGGGAGGGTTTCTATGGGAACAGAGCGTTACCGCAATGTGATCATCGGAAGCGGCGAAGGTGGAAAATACCTTGCCTGGCATCTCGCGGGGTCGGGCCAGCAGACAATGATGATCGAACGCCGGTGGATCGGCGGCTCCTGCCCGAACATCAATTGTCTTCCGGCGAAGAACGAAATATGGAGCGCGAAGGTTGCGCATCTGGTTCGCCATGCCGCGGAGTTTGGCTCAACCACAGTTCCGGTCTCGATCGATATGGAGGCGGTGCGCAGGCGCAAGCGCGAGATGGTAGACGCGTTGGTCGCAATCCACGTGAAAAAGTACAGGGAGACTGGTGCTGAGCTGGTGATGGGCCAGGCTCGATTCACCGGCCCAAAGACGCTTGAGGTGAGCCTCAATGATGGAGGATCGCGAACGATTGCAGGCGAGCGGATATTTTTGAACCTGGGCACGCATGCGGCTGTCCCCCCGACTCCGGGTTTGCGCGAATCTGAGCCTATGACGAATATCGAGATCCTTGAGTTGGACCGCTTGCCCGAGCACCTCATCGTGATCGGCGGCGGCTATGTCGGCCTGGAGTTCGCACAGGCATACCGCCGCTTCGGGAGCAGGGTAACGATTCTGCAACGCGCCGCACATCTGCTTAGTGACGAGGACCCCGATATCTCCGCCGAGTTAGAACGCATTCTCGTTGCTGAAGGCATCGAGGTGCTCACACACGCAGAGGTGATCCAGGCGACGGGCCGCTCGGGAGCTGAAGTTAGCTTGGTGGTGCGGACGTCTGAAGGTGAGAGGGAAATCGCCGGGACAGATATTCTTGTGGCTACAGGACGCGTGCCGAATACTGACGGAATCGGGCTGGAACTGGCCGGAATTGAAGTGAGCCCTGGAGGCTGGCTGCGAGTGAATGGCCGCCTGGAGACGACCGCGCGAGGGGTATGGGCGATTGGCGAATGTGCCGGCAGCCCGCAGTTCACCCACGCTTCGATGGATGACTTTCGAGTCATCAGGGATAACCTCGCAGACGGAGATCGTACAACGACCGACCGCCTGATGCCGTCGTGTCTATATACCGACCCGCAGGTCGCACATGTTGGTCTGACCGAGCGAGAAGCGCAGGAGCAAGGCATTGCCGTGAAGGTGGCCAGGCTACCGATGTCCTCCGTTCTGCGGACGCGAACAATCAGTGAGACCCAGGGATTTATGAAGGCTCTGATTGCTCCGGACAGCGGACGCATTCTCGGCTTCACGATGGTTGGGGCCGAAGCGGGAGAGGTCATGACGGTAGTGCAGATGGCCATGCAGGCTGGATTCCCATACACGGTCTTGCGGGATTCCGTGCTGTCACACCCCACCATGGCAGAAGGGCTCAACGTCCTCTTCTCTACTGTGAAGCAGGCAGATATAGCAGTGAATTCGAAGATGGTCAAGAACACTACGAAGGAGACTGCGTGCTGGCCAGAGACTTCGATTCGCCGCGTCGAGGCAGATGGAGTGACTGTGTTCTATCGTGAAGCCGGGCCGGCCGATGCTCCTGTCATACTCCTGCTGCATGGATTCCCCACGTCTTCTTTTCAATACAGAGAGCTCATTCCACGGTTGGCGGATCGTTATAGAGTGATTGCTCCAGACCTCCCTGGATTTGGGTTCACGGAAGTTCCCGAACAGCGCAAATATGTGTACAGTTTCGAAGCGCTGGCGGAGACGATTGAGAAGTTTACTCAGGCGCTTGGCCTGGAGCACTATGCGTTGTATGTCTTTGACTACGGTGCCCCCACGGGGTTCCGCCTGGCCATGGCGCGTCCGGAGCGGGTTACAGCCATTGTGTCTCAGAATGGAAATGCCTATGAAGAAGGACTGGGAGACGCATGGGCGCCCATTCGGCGTTACTGGAGCGATCCATCCTTCGAAAACCGTGAATCAATTCGCAAGGTTCTCAATGCTGAGGGCATGCGCAGAGAGTATGCGTCGGGTATCGCTGAACCAGACAGAATTGGTCCAGAGGGTTACACGCTCGATGCAGCTTTGATGAGCCGTCCCGGCAATCAGGATATTCAGTTGGATCTATTCCTCGACTATGCGAACAATGTGAAACTCTACCCGGCGTTTCAGGAATACTTCAGAACGTCGAAGCCTCGGTTGCTTGCAATCTGGGGGGAGAATGATCCATTTTTCATACCGGCAGGCGCCGAAGCTTTCCGACGCGATAACCCAAATGCAGTCGTCGAATTTCTCGATACCGGACACTTCGCACTTGAGACGCATGTGAATGTCATCGCTACCGCAATGAGGAAATTCCTTGCGAAAGCGCCGCACTGATCCCCCTCACTTGCACACGATCAGCCCATGGCTTTGAGCTATCGTTCCCGGCGTGCAGAGCGGTCAACAGCTAAGGGAGACAACTATGTACGCTTATGTAGTCGAAGAAGCAAGCGGTCCTTTCTTGCGGGTAGAACTATCGTGTCCGACAGTCAGCGAAAATGATGTATTGATTCGAATTCATGCCAGCGGCGTCAATCCGCTCGACACAAAAATCCGTGCGGGAACCGCGGCCCATGCGAAGCAGCCGCTGCCTGCGGTTCTTGGGCTCGACATGGCGGGCACGGTGGAGCAGGTCGGCAGCTGCGTCACCAGATTCAAACCCGGCGATGATGTCTATGGCATGGTCGGCGGCGTAGGCGGCCTTCAAGGTACGCTGGCAGAACTTATCGTCGTCGATACAGATCTGCTTGCCCATAAGCCTAAGAGCTTGTCGATGCGTGAGGCTGCCGCTCTTCCTTTGGCTACGATTACTGCATGGGAAGGCCTGATCGACCGAGCAAAGGTGCATGCCGGTCAGAGTGTTCTTGTTCATGCTGGAGCAGGCGGAGTGGGAAACATTGTGATTCAGCTTGCTCGTGCTTTTGGAGCGGAGGTCTACTCAACCGTTTCTTCGGAAAAAAGCGCCATCGTAAAAGATTTAGGCGCCACACCGATCGACTATCGTTCCTTATCCGTGGAAGAATATGTCGCAGCACATGGGTCAGGCGAAGGTTTCGACATAGTATTCGACACGGTCGGAGGTGCAACGCTTGATGCTTCCTTCGTTGCGGTCAAGCGATATACGGGCCATGTGGTGAGTGCCCTGGGATGGGGATCACATTCGCTTGCTCCGCTTTCCTTTCGCGGGGCCACCTACTCGGGGGTATTTACCCTCTATCCCTTAATCAGGGGCGAAGGTCGAATTCACCACGGCGAGATACTCGCTCAGGCATCCGCGCTTGTTGACGCGGGTAAGCTACATCCTCTGCTATACAAGGAGAGCCAGAACATTAGGGATATCGGGACTGCACATGATCTCGTTGCCTCTGGAACTCTGGGGAAGGTTGTCGTAGAACTTTAGTTTCAGCAATTGATTGGGAAGATCCACTATTGGAAAGAGTTGTGATCGACGTCGGAGAGTGGCGCTTCCAAGGTAAGCGGAGATGAAGATCTATGAAAATACTTGGTGGCCTGTTCGTTGCCGGAGTTGTTACGTTTGCGCTGATGCAATTGGTGCGACCAGGCATCCCTTCTAAACCAGCGACAGCCGAGATCGAGGCTCCTCCTGATGTTAAGCGCATTCTTGAAAAAGATTGCTTCAGTTGCCATTCGGACCAATGGCGGCTCTCATGGTTTGACCAGATTGTGCCCGGATACTGGCTGGTGCGGCATGACGTTTTGACTGCGCGCGAGCATCTGGATTTCTCGACACTTGGCGCGAAGCCTCCCGCCGTGCAGAAGGCTGCGCTCTATGAGTCTGTGAACATGATCCAGCTTGGAGCGATGCCGCTGCCGGCCTTCGTGAAGCTGCACCCCGAGGCAAAAGTCACGCCGGAAGATCTTGCCACATTGAAGGCCTACCTCTCGCCATGGAAGCCCACTGTCGCCCATTCGATTGACGTGCCGCAGAGCAATGACGCAACAAAGACCAGCGGAGTTCATGCGCCCGTCTCTCTCGCGTCGGTCCAGCAGGAGTTCAATGGATTCCCGTTCGACCCCGACTTTGAGAATTGGAAATCGATCAGCACAACTCAACGCGGCGACAATAATACTTTCCGGTTCATTCTCGGAAATGATGTTGCAATAAGGGCGGCTCAGTCGGGGAACATCTCTCCCTGGCCGGACGGGACTCGATTCGCCAAGATTGCCTGGCAACAGCAACTGGGCCCCGACGGTCTGGTGCATCCCGGCAAGTTCGTGCAGGTGGAGATCATGCTGAAGGACGCTCATCGCGATAAGAACACCGAAGGCTGGGGATGGGGCCGCTGGCGTGGCCTGGACCTGAAGCCCTACGGCGAGGACGCGCGTTTCGTGAATGAATGCACCGGCTGCCACCAACCGGTGCGCGGTAACGACTACGTCTATACGCTACCCATTACGACAGCGACGCTCAATCGGGATGAGGTTGTGAACAACAGTGCCGCCGCGCTACCGGCGACCTTGCCTTATCAGCCGCTCACTTGGAGCTCGATCACAATGTACGTCGATCCAAAGTTCCACACTATGGCGACACTTTACGGAAATCCCAAAGCCATGGAGGGAGTGCAAATGCGTGGTGCTTCGCCCTTGGGTGAGCCGAAGTATGCAACTGGCACGGTGCTGGCGCTCGTAACATGGGCACAGCGCGACGACCCGCACTGGTTCGGTGGACGCATCCCCGATCTGCCAGAATCCGTGGAGTTCGTGCAGGTGGCCGCAGGACAGACCATCAGTTACCGGCGCTTCGCAGGCAAAGAATTCGTTGAGGACCATTCCGCAGCCAATGTCGCAACCCAACGAACGACCTTCATGCTCGGTCTCACTCCGGCACGCCTGCCGTAGCACTTGAGCTCTTTTGCGAACGCTTACGGGAGCAGCCCGGAAGCTATAAGGAGATAATCATGACTCTCAGCAGAGACTCGGGAATTGTCGACGTACCCAGCCACCACTCTGTAAACCAGACGGTGGAGAGGTTGAAGGGAATACTGAACGCAAAGGGTGTCACGCTGTTCGCGCTGGTCGATCATAGCGGAGAAGCGGAAAAGGTGGGAATGAAGATGCCTCCCACCAAACTGTTGATCTTCGGGAGTCCCAAGGCTGGTACGCCTGTCATGTTGACGGCTCCCAGCATCGCCATCGATCTTCCGCTCAAAGTTCTGGTCTGGGAGGATAGCTCCGGGAACGTGTGGATTTCCTACAACAGCCCGGCATATTTGCAGAAGAGGCACAGTGTTCCTGACGAGATGATGCAAAACATCGCACTCGTGGAAACACTGGCAGCGAATGCGGGTGAGTAGTGCAGACCAACCATCAGTCCGCAGGGGACCGTTCGTTTAGGAATTAGTGTCAACTCGGAAACAATACGTCTGCTGCCTCGAATCAGTTCCAATATGTTACTTGCCTTCGATTTGCTGTCACGGCAGAGGTCGCGTGTTCGACGGCAACGGAATTGATCGGGAGCAGCGCCCCTCAAGTTATCGGGCAACCTCACCCCAGGTGCCTGAGACACAAGGATCTTTTCTGACAACTGTTCTGTCCACGACCGGGTGTCCAAAAGCGGTGAAGCCAGACGACCATCGGGACGTGGGCTGCGCTTTCAGTTTTGGCGAGGAACTTCGCCGAATTACACGCCGAAAAGAGGAGTCTACTTGCCAACCTTGCCGAATTCTCCAGACACTGGCTCCAGATCGAGGGTGCGCAGGTTCGCAACATCTCCATTTCCTTGTGGCTTGCACCGGTCGACGTCTGAAATACTACAGAAGCGCTTCAGAGTGCTCTTGCACCAAGCGGGGAAGTCCGAGGGTTGGAGTTCTGGGAATTTCAAGCAATGTTTGTACAGTGACTGTACAGCAGATTTGGAAATCGTGGCATTCTCTGCATTGCTGGCAATCTCGGAATCAGTAAGTTGAGTGTTTTCAACGCGAGTGGCGGGTTCGACTCCCGCCACCTCCCCAAAAAACTGAACCGCACGGCATACCACCCTTGCGGTCACCTTCCCGTGATCGCGACTGCTGGGTACTCGTCACAAGCCGATCAGTTCCAAATCGGAGGATGCCTCCCGTGGGTGGAATAGGGCCAGCCCGGTTTCCTCGTCCCGATCTTCAGTGGCTGCAGTTCTTGGCGAGGCCAACTTGCGAATCGGCTTGAAGAGCTCGGAAGTAGATTGGGCCATCAGATGGAAAGCTGGAGATAATGCGCGCTCCGGTGCCACGCGACTAACTCCCCACCCCCAAACCAACCCCAAATACCAATTCTTCAATGCTCTCTACAGCTCTTTGGCACTCTTTGAAACAACCAACCGCGTTCTCCAACTCGTTGAAAATACACTAATTGCATCACTCCAAATCCACCGCTCCGCGCGGGCCCATGTCCTTATCTGACGGGCAGGGATTCCAATCCACTCACTTGATACCGAGGTCCTTTTCCGTTGGCGCGATTGTCCATAAGGCGAGCACATTCTTCCTACTGGGCCTTAGGAACACGGCAGTGTCGAAGTCGTAGGTCCGTTATGCGCCCGAGCCCTTGGTAGCGTCCGCAATCTCGTGCCCATTCAGCCAAACGTCATCGCGATAGTTGATGCCGCCGAAATGCAGCCATTGCCGCTAGCCCTGGTGCGAGGCGGCAGGTGCGGTGAATTCGGTGCGATACAACCAGCCGCAGATGTAAAGGCTGTCCTGCGCCATAGGCATATTGGTAAACATGGGCCCAATCTCATAGGTGACGCCCGGAATCCGGAGCAGGTTCATGTCGTAATAGGGATCTGGAACGACGCCTGCCGTGGCCCGCCATACCAGCATAGTGCTGAGCACCGGGGGTTTTCAGCCATCCGTCTGTGTGAAATCCTTCCCCGGCAATCGCGTCGCCAGCAGTCTGGAGTTTGCACGCCGACTGCAATTGCCATACCGCACGCAGCGGTGTTGTGGTGCTTGCCCGCAACCTGGGAAGGCAGAGCCAATGAGATCAAGCAGCAGAACAACATTCCACAATGCATTCGTCTCCAGCATCTCTTATTCAAAGCCGCACACTTACTGGAGGTAATTACGGCGGCCTGCCCCTTGCGGGATTCACCCCGGTCTAACTCGGCCTGCTCAGTGGCAGGGTGCGAACCCGCGTTCCGGTGGCGGCAAAGATTGCATTGGATACCGCCGGGCCGATGGGAGGCACTGTGGGCTCGCCAATGCCCGATGGTGGCTCCTCGGAATTCACGATATACACCTCCACCGTCGGCATCGAACTCATGCGAAGCACACGATAGTCATTGAAGTTCGATTGCTCGACCCTACCCTGCTTCAGACTGATTGTGCTGTAAAGAATCGCTCCCAAGCCGAACGCTACGCCGCCTTCGACCTGCGCACGGATCACATCGGGATTGATGGCAATGCCGCAATCGACGGCGCAGACCACACGATCCACTTTAACGCTACCATCCGCAGAGACAGTGACCTCCGCCACGTATGCAAGCGAGGCATGAAAGGAATAATGAACCGCCAGACCCCGCCCTCGGCCGGGAGCAAGTGGCGTTCCCCATCCAGCCTTCTCAGCGGCCAGTTGCATCACCTGCCGGTCGCGGGGAAACTTCGCAAACAGCGACTGACCCATCGGAGCCGGGGCTGTCAGCTGCAGGATCGCCTTGTTGCGCGGATCCTTTGAGAGAAGTTCCAGACGAAACTGGTAAGGGTCTTTTCCGACAGCATGTGCCACATCATCCAGAAATGTTTCGACCGAGAACGCGGTGTGACTGTCACCAACTGAGCGCCATTGATCCACGGGAATGCCGGATCTAGTCGTGTGCAGATCAACAATAATGTTCGGGATGTCGTAGGGGATGTTGCTCGCGCCCGCGACCGACGTGATGTCGATTCCGTCGATGATAAAGCCAGGATCGTCGCCGAGGACTGATTGCCCAACAATGCGATGCTGCCAGGCGATGAGGTTCCCTTGTTCGTCCAGGCCTGCTGTCAGCCTGTGCAGATACATGGGACGATATGCGTCCACGCGGATATCCTCTTCGCGCGTCCACAGCAGCTTCACCGGCGCACGTCCGCCGATGGCCTTCGCTATTTCCACAGCCTGGGACGCGTCGCCTCCGCGGCGTCCGAAGCTGCCGCCACCATAGAGGGAGTGAATGAGTATCTGTTCCTGCTTCAGGCCGGAGATTCGAACGGAGTCATCCTGAACTCCCGAGATATCCCAGTCTCCGGTCCAGATGTCGCATCGGTTCGCGGACAGGCGGACCACGGCGCTTAATGGCTCCATGGGAGCATGGGCCAAATATGGGTATTCGAAATCTGCCGTAAGCGTTCGGGCTGCCCGTGAAAAGGCCAGCGCGCAGTCCCCGTCGCGCCGAGCAATTGCGCCAGGTTGAGATAAGAGGGCTCGATATTCTGAGATCAGTTCGGGAGTGCCGCGCGTTTCAGCGTTGCTTTCGTCCCAGTCGATATGAAGCAGATTGCGTCCGCGCCGGGCCGCACTGAACGACTTGGCGACCACTGCAACACCCGTCGGCGTCTGAACCACATCCGTCACACCGGGTACGGTCTTGGCAGCAGTGGGGTCGAAACCGCGCACCACAGCACCAAACCGAGGTGGGCGCGCTATGACGGCCGTGAGCATACCAGGCAGCGAAAAGTCGCTCGCAAAGACGGCAGTCCCGAGCGTTTTCGCCTTGCAATCGATGCGAGGAAGTCGCACGGCTCCAATCAATTTGAAATTCTTTGGATTCTTAAGCGTTACCCCAGCCGGTACAGGCAGCAATGCTGCCGCTTCCGCCAATTCACCGAAGGTCGCTTGTCGCGACGATAATTCATGCTTGATGATCCCGCGATCCGCTAGGAGTTCAATTTTCGGAACATTCCACTTCTTCGCGGCGGCACTTATGAGCATGGCCCGGGCGGTCGCACCCGCGCGGCGGTACTGCTCCCAGGAATTGGGAATGGAATTGCTTCCCCCGGTTGTCTGAGACCCGAATTGGAGGTTCTTATACAAGGTTTGATCTGCAGGTGCAGGTTCGACGCGTACCTGTGCCCAGTCGGCGTCGAGTTCCTCTGCCAGGATCGTTGCCAAGCCTGTGTGGATACCTTGCCCTGCTTCGCAGTGCTTGGAAATAACCGTCACAACGTCATCTGGAGCGACTCTCACAAACGCATTGGGGGCGAAGGCATGCTGCTCTTCGCCGGCCTGTGCTTTTGCGAATCGGCCACCGCGTTGAGGTAGCCAGAAGCCGAGGACCAACCCGGCAGCCGTCGAAGAACCAGCCTTGAGAAACTGGCGCCGGTCGAGAGCCGCAAACTGAGTGCCGGAGGACATGGTTTACCCTTTGTGGATCGATGCGGCATCGTGAATCGCCGCCCGAATGCGTACATATGTGCCGCAACGACAAATGTTCCCGCTCATGCCTGAGTCGATCTGATCATCTGTCGGTGCAGGAGTCTGACTCAACAGTGCAATGGCGGACATGATCTGCCCAGGCTGGCAATAACCGCATTGAGGGACTTCGAGCTTTTGCCAGGATTGAAGCACTGCCTGAGCTAAGGGCCCTGCGACGCCTTCAATCGTGGTAATCGACTTGCCTGCAACTGAGTGAACCGGCGTAATGCAAGAGCGAATAGCCCGGCCTTCGAAATGCACAGTGCATGCTCCGCAGAGAGCCATTCCACAGCCATATTTTGTCCCGGTCAATCCTGCAGCTTCACGAATAGCCCAAAGGAGTGGAAGATCCGGTTCGACATCAAGTGTGACGTGTTTGCCGTTCAGTAGCAGAGACACAGGCATTGCGGTTTCCCCTCCGGTTGAAGTACAGATCTCCGCCGGCCATCTAATGCAACAGGTTGTTTCAGCGAATCTCTCGAAAAGCTCCCGTCCCACTGATTCCAGGCTGTGGCTCGCTGTGCCTACTGCCCGTACACCAACAACCGAAACGTTCCCGGCGTCATTTCCGGGGGCTGGTGCGGCTCGGAGGGCTGCGGACCGAGGTCGGCTGTCACCGTGTAGACGCGATGCGTCTTTGGGTCGATTTCCATCGTGCGGGCTCCGCGTTCTGTCTTGACGTTGTCGACAACTGTATATCGATCCGGAGAGTCCTCGTGAATGACCGAAAGGGATCCTTCCCCGTTCGAACTGAAGACAATCTGAGTGCCTGGATCGAAACGCGCAGCGTCCACGCCGTCTCCAATGGCAGGGGTTGCCACTACTCTTCCCCTGTCAGTGTCCATCACAACCATCAGCCTGTTATGGCATCCGATGAAAAGCCTGTGGTGCCTGCGGTCGATTGCCATAGCCGAGGGGCTATCTCCAGGCGCAAGCGGCCAACGCTTCAGGACCTTGAGCGTCTTTGAATCGATCTCGAGTACCTCGTTCTTGTCTTCGAGATTGTTGTAAACATGCCCTTCCCCATCTGCAGCGGCGAACTCGGGGCTGCCGCCGAGATCGACCGTTCCAACGACTCTCCCCGTGGACGCCTCGATTACAGATGCGGTTCCATCCTGGCCATTGAATGCGAATACACGTTTCGAACTTGGGTCGTAGATAATGCCGTCCGGCCCCTGGCCAGTCTTGGCAGCCCCAACCTTCTGGAGTGTTTTAAGATCGAATATCGCAACCTGATTGGCTTCACCTTCTGTGATGAAACCACGCCCGAATTCGCGCGCAATGGCAATACCATGCGCTCCTGCAATGTCAGGTATGTCTCCCACAGGCTGATAGCTGTCTGCGTCAACAACCATGACATGTGTCCAACGGGAGATATAAAGCCGTCGTGCCGCAGGGTCCATCGTCAGGTAGTCCCAAAAACCCTCGCCACCGAGAGTACGCCTTGCCAGGGTGCGGTAACCAGTTGAGGTCGCGGCGGCCATGACCGTGCCATGTGGATCCTCGATCACTAACAGCAGAGGGGCCAAGACAGCAGCGGTTGCTAAAATCAACAACCCCGTATAGCAATCACATCTCGCCTTCATATTCTCCTCCTCCGTTTCGTCCTATCGGTTACAAAGACAATTGCAACGGGCATCGCTCGGCAATCTCTTTCTGGGCGCTAGTTGCACGATAAATGCGCCGAGGAGGCACTTCCTCAGCGATGTCGTGAAGGGCTGGTTTTACGGTGTGAGACGAGAGCCAACTAGGAGCAACGCGGATTCAACGGCTCATCTGCTCGAAAAATGATCCGCGAAAGTTCCGGCTCAAGGTGAGCTCGATGCCGTTGATAAGCTTCACGATGTAATCACCATGAAAAAGCGGATGTAGCCCGCGCACTGCGGCTTTACGAACCAGAATTGACCGGTGGATCCGAAGGAACTGTTTGGGGTCCAGAGCGTCTTCTAAACTTTGAATTGTTTGTCTCGCGATATGATCGCGGCCCGTGGTATGCACAACGACATACTTATTTGCTGCCTCAATCCAAAGAATCTGTTCGACGGGCACAAAGACAATTCCATCTTCTTCTTTGATTGCTAGCCGAGTAAGCCAACGCCCCCTGGCCGCATCACCTCCGGCAACAGCATCCCGCGTGCTCAAACGGCGATCGGCGCGCTCAAGCGAGATCAGCAGCCGTTCCTTATCGAACGGTTTGCACAGGTAATCAACTGCCTCTACTTCAAAGGCTTTAACCGCGTACTCGCTGTAACCGGTGACAAAGATGAAAATCGGAGTTGTTTCTATCGCTATCCGGTTAACCAGCTCAAACCCGTCAAGGTCCGGCATCTGAATATCTAAGAAGACCAGATCCGGAGAAAGCGCGCGAATTTGTTCGAGACCTTCCGTACCACTGGATGCCTCACCAAGGACAACCACATCCTTCTCGACGCCAAGCAATTCGCGCAAATAATGGCGCGCGTGTTGCTCGTCATCGATGATCAGTGTCCGCATGAGTGGTTGGGACGTTGGCATGTAACTCCTTAGGGCGCTTGTTCCCCTCATTGTCTGCCTTCTTATAAGGAATGGAAATGTCGATCCGAACCCCCCCTTGAGGCCGGTCTGTGTATCGGAAAGTGAACTGATCTTTGTAATGGAGGCGGAGCCGGTCCATCGTATTGGTCAGCCCTACGCCGAAGTGTGAAGGGTTTTGAGACGAAGAACGTACAGGCCCATCGTTGTACAAGGTCAAATGCAGTCTGTCACCTAGGTGATAGCCGTGGAACCGGATCTCGCATTTGTGAATAGTGCGAGCCGCCCCATGCCGGACAGCGTTTTCAAAAAGCGGCTGCAACAAGAGTTGAGGGACTTCGGCGGACGTCGCTTCCGACTCGATATCGTATTCCAGCAGCAAGCGGTCACCGATCCTGAGCTTCTCGATTCCCAGGTAAAGATCGGCAAATTCCAGCTCTTCGGCCAAACTGCGGACAGGTTCTCCAGTATCCTTTAAAGTAAGCCGGAGAAGGTCGCCCAACGCTATGACCATGCGACGCGCAGTCGGGGGCTGCTCGATAATCAATCCCGCAATGGCATGTAGCGTATTGAAGAGAAAATGCGGATGTAATTGCATGCGAAGCGCGTCAAGTCGCGCCACAGAAAGCTGCCGCTCCAGATCGGTCGCGCGCATACGCTCCGCCTGAAAATCGAGCCAGACTCGATGACCTTCGATTGCGAGAATAAGCACAATCCCAATCAAAATGTCTCCGGGAAGGAATCTGCCGGTTTCCTCTTGCATGAATGATCTGAATGACGGAGAGTGATAGGGAAAATAAGTCGAGTAAAGTATTGCCCACTGGATGAGCATTACCGCGGCCCCAAGTACCGCGACAATTAGCAGTACTGCGAACAGGTTCCATACTCTTGTTTCTCGGCCGAGTGGGAAAATCGAAGTGGACTTTGACAGAAGAGGTAGCGCCAGTGTCCAAAGAGCGAAGTGCACTGCGTTGGCATAGAGAGCGAAACCAAGAGGCTTGTCACCATCCAGGTCGCTCACCATCAGGACGACAGTGAAGAAGAGGGTTGCGCAGGCCCAACCGATGATCACGAATTTGAGGCGGGTTCTGGTAACCATAGATGCCTTAGCCTTGGACTTCAGCATAGCGCAGATGAATGCACATATGATGCGTGCAACCAAGCCCGAGACGGGCATCCCTTCCGGGAGGAGTAGACGAGCTTTCTGACAGCCGCGATGACCGCACGCCCCTCACGGGACCACGATACTAGACGGATGTGTAGCCTGTAATGAATTTGTCGCCAAGCGAGATTTTCGCGGCGCGAATTGGTGGCGTGATGCTACCGCGTCGGGGGCGTGACTGGATCAAAATCCAGCGGCTTCTTGAGAAGGTCAACAACTTCTCGCGGGAGCGGCTTGTCTGCGTTGGCAAGCAATAGGCTCACCTGCCACAACTGTGTTGTGCTCAGAGTCTTAGCGAAGGCAGGCATACCTGTGAGCCGGATGCCGTTCGCAACCTTCCAATAGGTCTCACCCGGTGGGTCATCACTTACGCCGACGACTCCGTTATCGTGCGGCAACCACAGTTGTGGAGCATCAGGAAACATGTGCGAAGCGAACTCGGAGGTTGGTCCGTTCAGACCATGGCAGGTAGCGCACTGTTGACGGTAAATATGCGCTCCTGCCTCCAAATTAGTCGCATTGCCCTCCATGGGAGGGGTATTCGGCATCTCCCGGTCGATGCGCGCATGGAGCGGGTTGCGAACAATCTCCCTCTCGAAAGGAAATGGAGGATCGGCCACTGCGACGGGCAATCGAATGCTGCGAATGTAGATGGAGCCAATGATCGGAAGTATGAACAATCCGAGGAGTAGACCCAATGAAAAATGCCTCACTTGATATCTCTTTCTTTCGAGCGGCGTGTCAGCAATAAGACCAATTCACGTCATGCAAAACTTAGGCGGGTGATGAGTGGAAATTCATTCCAGTTACAACCCCAGAATAGTAATGGTATTTCGAAAAGGTAAGGTGTTTGTCGCCAGACGAGAATTCCGCGGCGCGAGATGGCCACTCTCGAGCATCCCGCCATATTTCTTTGAATGACAGACCGACCGTATTCGAGTGCGAGGCCTATTTTTCCACGGCCTTCTCCGGCCCTGCTCGCGCCGTCTTCATGGCGGTTGGCGACAATTATCTTGCATTGCCAACTGGATGATCCTACCTTTGCCAGCAAGACAGATCGTCGCTTCGTCATGCTCTCGTGAATGGGAAATCGAGAACGACGAGCGTTTTGCGAATGCCTAGAAGGAGGGACCATGCATTACAAATCTATGCCGGCCTTGGCGGTTGCATCAATGCTCTTCTCGTTCGCCATCGCTCATGCTGCGACTGTCGGCAAGGATGCCCCAGACTTCATTGGAACTGACTCGCTTGGTCAAACCCGCAAGCTGTCCGACTATCGGGGAGAATTTGTCGTTCTCGAATGGACGAATAACGGCTGTCCCTTTACCCGGAAACATTACAACAGCGGTGACATGCAGTCTCTTCAGAAGGAGTGGACGGCGAAGGGCGTAGTCTGGCTGACGGTGTTGTCTTCTGGCCCAGGCCAGCAAGGCTACATGACACCATCCGACGAAAACGCATACATCGCAAAAGTGCACGCGAACCCGACCGCGGCAATTCTGGACTCAAACGGAACAATTGGTCGATTGTACGGAGCGAAAACGACCCCGCACATGTTCGTCATCGATCCATCGGGCAAGCTCATCTACGAAGGCGCACTCGACGACCGCGCAACTCTCGACCCCGACGACATCAAATCCTCGAACAACTACGTGACAAATGCATTGGCGGAATCGATGGCGGGGAGACCCGTGACGATCGCCTCCACTCGACCCTACGGTTGCGGTGTCAAGTACTCCAACTCATCCGAATGACAAGAGCGCCGGTCGGTCATAGACGGAGACTCTTGGAATTGGCGATCCAAACCGGTACTTATTAAAGCGGGGTTGCCTGCCCGAGTTATGACCTGATTGCACCTGAGCGCTCCCGTTCCGAAGGAGCTGCGGCATCGACTGCAAACGTCTCGTGCCTCAGAACTCCGGTGTCGCGCCAAAAACCCAGCACTGCTCGTCACGGAGCCCGTAATGTGACAGGGGAAAAGGGACTTAAATGGTTAATCCTCAAAGCCTCCATCGCAAGCAAATAGCGTGGAACACTTCGATTGGTCCTTCATTTTTCCGCGCCGCTATTGGAAAAGCCACCCCCTTTCATTGAAAAAAGGAGAAAAAGCGTTGATTGATCGGCGAAGTTTTATGGCAGGTTCACTTGCTTTGGCTGGAAGCGGGATAATTTTCCGATATTCTGGCGCACAGACGGCTCCAAACGGCGGAGCTCAAGGGGTGCCCGACATCCAACTTCCCTCTGATGTGGATCTGAGCAATACACATTTTCCGGACGGCTTCTTTTGGGGAACTGCGACGGCGTCCTATCAAGTGGAAGGCGCATGGAAAGAAGACGGCAAGGGTGAATCCATTTGGGACCGCTATTCGCATTCGACCGGCAAAGTGAAGGGCGGAGACACTGGAGATGTGGCCTGCGACTGGCATCACAGATACCGCGAAGACATCGCCTTGATGAAACGGTTGAACCAGAAGAGCTGCCGGTTCTCGATTGCGAGGCCCCGCATTCTGCCCACCGGTTCAGCCACGGTGAACCAGCGAGGGCTCGATCACTATAACCGGTTCGTTGATGCTCTCCTTGAAGTTGGGATCCGTCCCTCGTGCACACTGTATCACTGGGATCTGCCGCAGGCGATTGAGGACCAAGGCGGATGGGCGACTCGAGAAATCGTATCAGTCTTCGCGGATTACGCGGGTATCGCTGCAAAGACTCTCGGGGATCGCGTGACCACCTGGGCAGTTTTCAATGAGCCATGGGTTTTTACATTCCTGGGTTACTTCCTTGGAATCGATGCGCCCGGGAGAAGTGGCGATGATGTGTTTCTCCGCGCCGCTCATAATGTGAACCTTGCTCAGGGCGAAGCCTTTCGCGCAATCAAGGCCGCTTCGACGAAAGCAGAGGTGGGCGGTGCTTATAGCATGTATCCGGGCACGCCTAAGAGCGACAGTGAAGCTGACCGAGCCGCTACCACGCGCTTCCACGCCCTGATCAATCTCTATTTCTTGAACACTGCGATCCAGGGTGAATACCCCAAGGGCTTTCGTAGGCGAGCCCCCTTACGAACTAATGGGATTTCGACCCGGCGATGACAAAATTATGCAGGTTCCGCTCGACTGGATCGGCATTAACTACTATTCGCGTCGCATTGTCTTTTCCGATTCCGGGCAAGGATTCTCGCAGAAGTATGCACATTTCGGCATGGCATCGGGCTCCGATGGACCAACCACTTACAGCGGCTGGGAGGTGTGGCCACGCGGCTTGTAAGACATAGTTACGGAGATAGCGCGGGAGTACACACAACCCATCGAGATCACGGAAAACGGCTGTTCCTGCTCCGATGGCCCAGAGCCCGACGGCACTGTTCCAGACTCGCGCCGAACCGCTTACTACAAAAGCCACCTCGCCGAACTGGCTCGTGCCATCCGCGATGGGGCGCGAGTGCGAGGCTATCATGCATGGAGTCTCCTCGATAACTTCGAGTGGGGGGCTGCCTTCAGTGAGCGATTCGGCATGGTCTGGGTTGACTTCCGAGACCAACGTCGCATCATCAAGGATTCCGGCCGCTAGTGTAGTGTCTCATGCAGATCGTCTTTTATTGAGCGTGGTCTGAGCGCGGGTGACCTTTTCGAGGATGTCGTTTGCCTTTGCGGTCCAGGCGAAGGGTTTGGATTTATGGTTGTGTTGGGGTCTACGGGACAGCCCATTGCTTCCTACACGAACGTCTTAAGGCCGGAATCATGCTTGGCTATACCCGGCTAGGCGAGGGAGATATCCGCGAGGAGATTCGGCGGTTATCTGAAGTCCTGTGAATCCCATTAGTCTTCCACAATTACCGAGTTGCCCGGATGACAAGCTGACCGGGTTTGCGCACCGTCTCGTGCTCACCGGACACACAGACATACCGCGCGAAGATGACTTCGACTCTCTCGCCCCGGCGAGACTGCTCTCATTCCACCACGCCCGAAAAAGACACAGGACAAGAAGCCGAAGCCCGCAGTCATCAAGGAGGCGACGCCTTCCGCAAAGAAGGCAATTCCACCTAAGAAGAAACTAGCAGCTTATTCCAAACGGGGAGCCTGCGACGGCTCCCCCGATAATTGCAAGAGACCCTACTGCACCTTTCCCTGGATGTCTCCATTTTACGGCGCAGAGTGTGCGTCCTGTCCTTTCGATACCAGCGTTACGAAGAACCGATTGGCTTGTCGCACAGAATGTGGTTGCCGAATCAACAGCAGCCCTCACGTACAGCTACCATGCAATCCACAACGCTTCGCTTAAGGAATAAATTCCTTTACGACTTTACCGCCTTTCATCACGAATTTCACTCTTTCAAGTGTCTTGATATCCGAAAATGGATCTCCATCTACTGCTATCAAATCTGCGAGCTTCCCCGCCTCGATTGCACCGATTCGATCCTGCCAGCCGATGAGTTCCGAAGCGTTCACCGTCGCTGCTCGAATCGCTTGCAATGGCGTCATTCCCACGACTGTGAGTGCTACCAACTCATTTGCATTTTTGCCCTGCGTTTGAGGAGACTCTGCGTCGAAGCCCGATGCTATCGGTACACCCAGGTCCTCGGCGAGTTGAATCACCTGCTGCATCTGCTGCCGGTAGGCCTCGCGCCTCTGCAGCTGTTTTGGAGACAGCTCATCCCGCCTTTGCGGATCACTCAACGCATAAGCCAACCCCACCGTCGGCACCAAAAATATTCCTTTAGCTTTCATCATTTCGAGGTCCTCTCGATTGGCTCCGGTCCCATGCTCGATCGAGTCCACACCAGCAGCCACTGCGTTTTTAATTCCTTCAGCAGTCGTGGCGTGCGCGGCAACCTTCAGCTTTTGCTTATGCGCCTCGTCCACAATTACGCGCATTTCGTCAACAGTCAGCGTTGGATTTGCCCAGTCGGCGTACACCTTGATCAGGTCCGCGCCGTGCCCTATCTGCTCACGAACCGCACGCCGCGCGTCTTCGACGCCGCTAATCATCTGCGCGCCTGTCGGAAAATTCGTAAGTTCCGGTGATAGGCCGAATGGCTCGTACTGCCCGAGCGCTGCGATTCCGCGCGTCGCCACTTTCATTCGTGGGCCTTCAGCAAGCCCTTGCTCGATGGCATCGCGCAGTGCCACATCCGCGTAGCCTGCGCCTTCGGTTTCCACATCGCGGATAGTCGTGAATCCCGCGTCCAGCGTAATCTGTGCGTTGTACGCGCCTTCAAGCGTACGAAAAGCCTGAGATTTCGTCGCCAGATTCACAACATATCCGCCCTGGGTCTCGTCGATTCGCGCCATGATATGCGTGTGGCAGTCAATCAAACCAGGCAAAAGCGTGCTGCGTCCCATATTGATTCTTCTCGCATCCTTTGGCGCGTGAGATGCGACATCGGCAGATTTGCCGACCTCTTTGATCGTCTCGCCTTCAATCCATACCGCCGCATTCTCAATGTACTTCCCAGCACGTACATCCAGTAGGCGCGCTGCCTGGATCACGATAGACACTGGTTCGGGTTTGACAGTGTCTTGAGGAACTCCCGACAGAGAACACGCTTCCGCCACAACCATGAAGAAGAGCGCTTTCCATTTCATAACATCATGAGTACCATGAGAGTTCCAAACTTCGCAAACGCAAGGTCGCAAACTCGCAAAGTAGTCATGAAGGATCGCGTCGACCTAGTGTTATGTCCCAGAAATACGATTACATAGTCTTGCGAGTTTTTGGAAGATGGAGTCAGCGGTAGCGGTCCACGCGAAGGGTTTGGATTTGCTGTTGTAGTGCTGCACGAACTGGTTGATCCTGGCAATGAGTTCTTTGACGCTCTTGAAAGATCCGCGCCGGATGGCCTATTGAGTGATGAGTCCGAACCATCGCTCGACCTGATTGAGCCAAGAGGAGTAAGTGGGCGTGAAGTGGAGATGGAAGCGTGGTCTGGATGCAAGCCATGTTCGCACCTTGGCGTGCTTGTGTGTTGCGTAGTTGTCGACGATCAGGTGCACGTCCAGTTCAGCCGGCACGGCTTCGTCGATGCGTTTGAGAAAGCCCAGAAATTCCTGATGTCGGTGTCGCGGCTTGCACTCGGTCAATACCATTCCCGAAGCGATATCGAGCGCTGCGAACAGGGTTGTGGTTCCGTTTCTGACGTAGTCGTGGGTCACGCCTTCTACATAGCCGAGCCCCATCGGCAGAACTGGTTGCGTGCGATTCAGGGCTTGAATCTGCGACTTCTCGTCAACAGACAGAACCAGCGCATGGTCGGGTGGATTCAAGTAAAGACCGACCACGTCGCGAACCTTCTCCACAAAGAATGGATCGGTGGAGAGTTTGAAACTCTTGCCGCGGTGCGGCTGAAAAGCGAACAGTTGAAAGACTCGATGCACGGAGGACTTCGACAACCTATTGGTTTCAGCAGCCATGCGCACCGTCCAGTGAGTCCCAACCGGAGGCTTCTGCTTGAGCGTGCGCCGCAGCAAGACCGCAACCTGTTCATCAGAAACTGAACGCGGCCGGCCCGGACGGAGTTCATCGTAGAGACCGCTGATGCGGTGCTCAACAAAGCGCTGGCGCCACTTGCCGACCGTCGGCTTGGACCAGTTCAAACGAGAGCCAATTTCCTGGTTCGGCACTCCCTCAGCCGCCCATAAAACCAATCGGGCCCGGGCAACCAGAGAATGCGGCAGGCTGCGTGAGGCGGCAAAACTATCCAACTGCTGCCGTTCCTCAGCACTCAACTTCAGAGCAGGTAAGGGACGCCCAATCGCCATACCTGAGGCTACCGCTGGCTCATTTATTATGCAACGTATTTCTGGGACACAACACTAGTATGTCATTCCTGAAATGGCCCCGGTCCGTAGTTGCGGCGGTGTAAGCGGAATCCTATTTGAGCCCATTAACCAGATAAAGTTCGGAGAGCAGGCGAGTATAGCTGTAAACGTAGGCTCTACCGTCGGCGCTGAAATGAATGAAAGCGATGTCATGAAGACCCGCGACGTCTGGCGGAGTTATTTCGGTGAACAACTGTCTCTGTCCGGTCAGAATGTTCATGCGATAAACCTTGACCGGTGATTGTTTCCACCGGTACACGTACAAAAATCGCGGATTTGAGGTCCATACGAAACGTTCGTCCGCTTCCAAGCCGGGTATCGGGCGTGGCTGACCACCATCCACGGGATACAACGAGCCTCCGCGACCACCAGGACCATTGCCCGCGATCAGCTTGCCGTCCGGAGAAATCTCGCAGAACGTAACTCCCTCGGGAGTCACGGGACGCGGGTTGCCGCCATCCACATCCTGAACGAAACACTGAACCCCATGCCCAATTCGGTTCGCGGAGAAAACGACTTCCTTACCATCGGGGATCCACCACGCTCCGTACCAATATTGCTGAATGTCGCCCGGTGACAATTGCTTGGCCGTGCCAGCCCCGGCCGGTAGCAGCAGAAGCCGGGCATTGGAAATAATCGTGGACGCCCATTTTCCGTCGGGAGATAATTTGCCTGCCATCCCCTGGCCAATTGGAATCGGAGGCGACCCTCGCAAGTCCCGCAAAGCGACGGTATAGGTTGGTCCAGACTCAACCCCCTGCTCATCAAAGAGCACCGTGTTGCCATCCGCGGAAATATCAGAGGGGACAGACCAGTCCCGCCACGAGAGGTCACTTTCCGTCGCTGCTCCCGGTGCCAGCGCCATCATTCCGTTGCGTTCTTCATCGCGGGTTACCAGAACCCTGCCGTCGGAGCCGATGTCCTGCAGTGTGACTCCTCCGGGCGCGCGGAAGATCAAACGTTGATGACCCGATTGATCCACAGCGTAAATCTGACGTTCGCTTCCGGCTCGGGCAGCCGAGAACCAGATCTCGGTTCCATCGGCAGACCATGCCAACCCTTCGACACTTGCCCAGGTTGCAGACACACCCCTCTTGTGTCCCTCCAGGTCGACAATCGACACGGCGCCCTTATCATCAGGATAGATCGGGTGGTCGAGGAATGCGACTTGATTCCCTTGAGGAGAAATCCGCGGATGGCTGATCCAGCCGGCAGTTTCATATAGAACATGGCCAAGTGGGAATTCAAGGCGCTGTTTGCCGCTTACATTACGGACGGCCGCTAAGGTCACCCCATCGGTAGACCAATCTGCCCAGTCAGTATTTTCAGCGAGCTGACGAGGAGATCCGCCTGTGAGTGGGACTTGGCCGAGAGTTCCCCGGACCGCGAAAAGGGAATGATAATTAACCGACTGCAGCACCGCCATCTCGCCTGAAGAGGAAACCGCAAGCAGCTGAGTTGCAGGTAATCCGAGGCTCCGCGCACCTGGGATTTTCGGGTCGGTAGAGAATATCTCGGCCGGCCCGCCATCCCAGGAGGCGGCATAGATCACGCTGTGACCATCCGGCGCAAACTTGGCTGAATACACTGTACCGCGGCGAAAGGTCAGCCGCTGAAAGTCCGGCGGCTGACCTTTCGCTGTTCGATGACCGAGGAAAACGCCCAGACCAAGAAGAAATCCTGACACCACGACTGCGAGAAGTGTCAGGCGTGTGCCGTTGAACACCGATTTCGCTCTGCCGGACCCATCGCCATTGATCTTTGGTGGGCTCTGATGCGTATCCACCGTATCTTCGTCCAGCATGGCCACAAAGCGGTAACCACGGCGTGGCACGGTCTCAATGAATGAGGGATTCTCGGCTGAATCGCTGAGAGCGGCGCGGAGCTTGCCGACCGCTACATTCACTGCGTGATCGAAGTTTCCAAAGCTTTCTTCCGGCCAGATACGGGACCGCAACTCCTCGCGAGTGACCAGTTCTCCCGGGTGCTCCAGGAGAATCTGCAGCACCTTGAAGGGTTGGTCCTGCAGTTTGATACGGCTTCCGGACTTGCGGATCTCTCCAGAGGGGAGATCGGCCTCAAACGCCCCAAAGCGTATCGTCTGGTTCCCGTTATTCTCTGTGGCCTTCCCGTTGTTAGTAGAGTCCAGCATCTTTGCTCCCATTTGCTAGTGACGCTGTAGTAGCCGATCGGCTTGCTTATTTTTCGGGAGATCAGGATCTCCGCATGTCTCCGGCGTGTCTCCTGTTGCGATATCAACTGAGGACACAGAAGCGATCTGTTGTGAATTGAAGCCGTTAGCCTTGATCAAATATACCTTGGGACGTTGAGCGGTTTCGCAAACGCAGTAAACCACTTTACTACGAGAGAAGACCCACATGAAGCTTATGAGATGGACGAACACGACTGCTTCCGGCGCCCGATCAAGCAGCGAAGCAACTCAAACTGAGGTTCAGGAAGCCGCGAGACGAAAGGGTATGCGCATTATGAATGGCATTCTCATATGGACTATCGTGGGTTTGCTCATCGCGCCCCTTGCGAAAGCCCAAGCTGCTGGGGACGCAAAGCCTGCGACTGGACCGACCGCGGAAAGCGTGTTGGCGGCGGAAGAGGAATACATAAGAGCGATGCGAGAAAACGATGCGGAAGGCATTGCGCGATGCCTATCGGACGACTGGGCGGTAATTTCCGCGAAGGGCGGCGTAGGCGAAGGGAAGTCGATCTTTCCCGATGGAGTAAAGCAGGGCCACTTGACGCGCAAAGCATACGAGTTTTCGGAACCCAGAGTGCGCCTCTACGGAAATGTCGCCCTGGTGACGGTGAAGGTCCATACCGCAGGCATGTTTGTTGGCAAGCCCTTCGATGTGATGGAGCGCGAAACGGACGTATGGCTTTGGAAAGACGGGAGCTGGCAATGCGTTCTAACTCACGAGACGAAAGAAGGAGCGGAAAAGACTCAGCAGCAAACTACCGACTAATTTTGGGTCCGCGATTGACGCGTGTGCACGAACCGAAGACCAACCACGTTCAAGACTCTGGCTTCCTGCCAAGGAAAGGAAACGAACATGAAGGTAATGGGATGGAAGAAAACGACATTTGCGGGCGTTCTGTCAATCGGCGTACTATCAAGCGGCGCTGCCGCTCAAGACAAGCCTCAGGAACCCGCGAGGGAAGTGCATTTAGTAACCGCGTCCACGCCTCGCGAGCGGCAAATCGACCTGGCCTTAAGCGCAGCCCCAACCGAGGTATCGAGTAAGGCCGCAGTTTATATCCTGGGGCCCAAAGGTTACGAGAAAGTTCGCGAAGGCACGAATGGCTTTAGTTGTTTGATTGAGCGGTCATTCAAAGGGACTACGCAAACTTCGTCGGCGCCGGCGTGCTTCGACGCAGAGGGCAGCGGAAGTATTATGGTTGCTTACCTGCGCAGGGAAGAACTACGGGCAGAGGGCAAGTCCGAGGAGGAGGTCAAGGAGGACATCGCACAGGGATATAAGGATGGCCGCTTCAAAGTGCCCGGGCCCGGCTTTCTTTACATGATGTCGAACGAAAACTTTGTCTACAATAACGTATCCGGGAAAAGCGGATTCGTGGCCCCGCACTTGATGTTCTATGCGCCAAATAAGACTGCGAACGACGTGGGATATGATTCGGTATCGCCCACCATGGTGCCTTATCTGACGGGGAGCGGGATTGGGCCGGAATCATTGCTGGTCGTAGCCGCGGAAAAGCCGTCGCAGGGTGACTCCGCTGGCGAATCCCACAAGCATTAGTGGGGGCTTGGTGGAGATGTGCCGAGTCTAATAGTATGAAGATCACCCAAGTTCCTCTCTATCCTTGTTGTCGCATTTGGTGAACCGCCGCGCCACAAAACGTTAATGAAGCGCGATACCAGTCCTTATCAACAATGTAGTCTCTTCTTCATCAGAAAAGTAAGTCCCTACCTGTTCATCACGGTACAAAGAGCTTCGTAACAGCCTCAGGAAAGGCCCCGCAAGGATTGGGAGCGGAAAACACCGGCATTTTCAAACAGAGCCAGAGGCATTCGATTGCTGGCCCCTCTAAGCGGCTGATTGCAACCGGTCCAAAGCATAGGCAACTGCAAATTCATGAGGGTCGTTCGACAATGAACTCCGACAAAATCAAATCAAGAACTCCGGGATGGTGTCGGAATTCTCAAGGTTTGACCGCCACCGCGGCAGAAGCGGTGGAACTCCATCTGATTAGAACATTCCTCCATGATTCTGCCACCTGGATTCAAACAGCGGAGTGGTTCGGTCAGATGAATTTGAGTGTCCGCTCGCCACGAGTCACTTCTGCGATGAGCGCGAATAGGTTCTTGGTCGTCTTGGGAAGGAAATCATCCGCGCCTGCATCGAGGGAAGCTCTCATGTAAAGACGCCCTCCGCGAATAGCCTGCGTGATGCAGGAGTTTCCATTTGCCGAGGCTTCAGTTGCGGAAGTGCCACCTAAGAACTCTTCAAAATTTGCCCGATTGTGGCTTACCTTTGGAGCAAGGAACCGATGTCCACGCGGCCTTCGAGACGCTGGGACCCCCACACCCGTCTTCCTTTACGAGGGTGTCCTCGTGGTGTCCCACTATGCCGATCGCCGGTCGTCCATCGGAGGAACAGCTCAGCATGGTTCACATGACTGAGGCGGTCGGACGGGCTCCATTTAGCTCGTATCAAAAGCTGAGGTCGAACATGTAGTAGGTGAGGGCCTGCTGCGTAAAGAGCGATTCTCGGCTCAGGAAAATAGCTGCGCACAAAGTCCCCGCACCGGTAGCGGGAGCCCAACTGTATCGAGGCGCATTTCGCCTGACTTGAGCCGCCGCAGAGAAGGAAGGCCTTCCACCAGCTTAAGTACCAGTTCAACCAGCGGCTCGACCGATAGGTCGATCAGGAAGATCCCGCGCCAGAAATAGTTGTCGATGCCCGGCCCGCGAGGATGGGCTCGGCGCCGAAGCAACCAGCGCCACGACGCACTAAAGCGGGAATGTCGCTGCGCGCGGGAACGAGTCCGCCACTGTCGCTTGTGACATGGGCAGCGTACCGCCTCCAAACACTCTCTTCAGCGCCCGCGCTAGTCCAACACTAGATTTCGTCAGCAATAGCTTATCTACTCTTACGCTCGTCGATTATAAGTTTTTAAAGAGCGCCAAGCGTCACGTGCGCGAATGATGCTAGATGAATCCTTTTTCTTGCGACACCGGCGGCATCAAGTTGTCCGGAGCGACAGTAACACACGCGACAGGGCAATGCTGGCCACATAGCAGGCCAATGAAATGCTGATGCCTTTGAGAGGCCAACTAAAAAATAAACCTTGCAGAGCGCAACCAAACCACAAAGCATTGCCAGCCCGACAACGAGCAGGAACGGTGACCGAAAGAGGAGTTGGCCGTGAGCTAATGCGAGGTATCCGTAGATTAGGCCGAACAGGATGAGCCCCATACTGTGGCTGGCATTGAAACCCATCCAACACCGCCACATGGTTGTCTCGTTCGTCACCATAGGTGAACTCTTGCTCATGCTGAATTGCAGTGCAGGGTCACGGGGCGTGAGGCTTGGGCCCCTGAACGTGGAGTCAAGGTGGAGGACTCCAAGCGTAAGGACAATGCTCGCACTAAGAGCCATTAGAATTCTTGCGGCCAAGATGCTCTCCTTATTTTGTGGACCTGGCGGTCACACCGCGCGTTCCCTTGGTTCCTTACGGCGTTCACTTCGTTGACGTGCCCAAATCACTAACGAACACGTCTGTGTTATGCGCGAAGCGGAGGCCATAATAGCCATCTGTCGATTTCAGCTTGCCGGAGCCTGTGAGAGCAGTTTTGTCGTAGCTTGCAACATCCGAGCCATTGATGGAGCACACCACCTTATCCCCTCTTACCGAGAGCGAGATGTTCTGAGTCACCGGTTGGCCGCGCCCGGCTGCTTTATGAATCGCGGCGTTGCTCTCACCCAGCAGTCCGGTCATCCTGAACGACTCCGGTCCAAATCCGCGCACGATATACTTTCCGTTTCCAGATGCAGCGCAGTAGAGTTCGGTCTGGCTAGGAGTACCCATGTCGTTCCCTCCGATAAACAGTCCATAGGGATGGGGGTGAGAGTTGAGATTCATGTATTTAGGTTCTGTGAATGTCGCTTTGACCGTGAAGTCCCCTGACGCCATCGCATCTGTCTTCCAGTAACTGACTGCGGGACCGGTTGTGACGTGAAGGGCCTGTTCCTCCTCGATAAGCCGAGCCGCATCGAGGGTCATGCCCGCCTTCTCTTCAGCAGCGTCGACTCTTCCGTTCCAACCGGGAATTTTTATACCACCATCTGTTACCTCACGTGAGCCTTCTACGGTGGGGCTGCCGGGACCACCGACAAACTGTTTTCTTGCGAGGAACAGTGCGACGAGTAAGGCGACAAAGACAATTGCCGTGCCGATTAGGATCTTGGATCGTCTCTTCACTGTGGGACCTCAAAGTGAATTTGATGTTGTGACTGATTTGCGCCCAGCTGCCTCAATCCTCGCGCAGCAGGACCAGGGGATTGACGGATAGCGCGCGCTGAGCCGGAATCCACGTCGCCAGCAGTCCCAGCAGCAGCATGGCGAACACCACGCCCGCCACCACAAACGGATCGCGCGGCGTCGCCTGGTACACAATGAAGGCCAGCACCTTCGTCGCAAGCAGACCCAGGACCAATCCAACCCCCGAACCAATCGCCAACAGTTTGAACGCGCGTCCCAGCGCGGCCTGCAGCACTTTCTTCTTGTTTGCTCCCAGGGCCATGCGGAGTCCCAATTCGCGCAGCCGCTTGCTCACCGAGTAAGCGGCCATGCCGAAGATGCCGGTGATCGATAGCATGGCGCCCATCATGCCCAGCACACCCAGCGATATTGTCGCCATGCGCGAGGGGAACAAGGCTCCGCCCAGTTCTGTGCTCCACGGGCGAATCGCCAGAACCATCGCAGGATCGATGTCCCGGAGCACACTTCTCATGGCCGCGGCAAGCTCCTGCGGGTCGCGACTCGAGCGCACCACCAGCCATGTCCAACTAGCCGGCGACTGTAGGAGGGGGAAGAACATCGCGGGCCGCTGGCCTTCGGTGAGGTTCCCGTATTTTCCGTCTTCGACCAGACCAACCACCCGCACACGCGTGCCATCCCGCAGCTTGAAATGCCGGCCGACTGCGTCCGGTACGGAGCCCAGTATCTTGCTTGCGAACTCCCGGTTCACCACCGCTACGCGCGGGGCGTTTGTGTCGTCGTGCCATGTAAAGGCTCTGCCCGCCAATAAAGATGTCCCGGATGCGCGGAAGTAGTCTGGAGTTATGTTGAACAAATTAGGCTCGGCCGCGGCATTCGATGGGGTCAGATTCTCGGTTGTGTCGGTATAGACAAGCTCTTGCCAAGTACCGGGAGGTTCTAACGGCGGATAATTTACCGATCCTACGGAATCCACGCCAGGAATCGCTTGTAGGTCATCGATCATGCGCCGTTGCATTGCGGGTACTCTTTCGCCGGTGTAGCCTGCTGTCGTCAGATCGATATCTACCAGCATCGCGTTCCGCGGTTCAAAACCGAAGTTGCTGTGCATGGAGCGCATGAGTCCACGCACAGCAACCATCGACGAAGTCACCAGCACCGCACAGATCGCAATTTGGACAACAAGCAATACGTCTCGCACGCTAATTCGACGCCCGAACGCGCCTGTCGATCCCGCTTTGACAATCTCATACGGATTGGCCCGGAGAATCTGGCGCACCGGAACAATTCCAAATAGAACTCCGCTCACCAACGCCAGGACCAAAGCTACCAAATAAACGTTAGTATCGGGACTTACCGGCACATGGAGGGGGTATCGCGGAAATGGCTGCCACGCGCTTAAGCGGCGCAAGAGCAGAATGCTCGCCACGAGTCCCGCCACACCTCCAGCGAGCGAAAGCAGCACGGATTCGGTGAACAGTTGGCGCAAGATGCGATTGCGGCTTGAACCAAGAGCCAGGCGCAAGGCCACTTCGCGAGAACGGTCCGCGGCGCGCGCCGCAAACAGGCTGCCCAGGTTGGCACAGGCCGCCAACAGTATCAAACCCGAAAGAAGCATCAACCCGGTGAGAAAGGCCCGCGTGGGCCCGTTCAAATAGTCGCCATGAAGACCAGGCCGCGACAACGTATAAGACTCATTACCTTCTTCTTTGGGATAGCTTTTTTTCAGATACGAATCCACGGAGTTCAGATCGGCAGTGGCCTGCGCCGGAGTGACTCCCGGCTTCAGGCGTCCCACCATCTCAAACAACCAATGGGTCCCGCGCACGCTGAACCACTTATTGTCGCCGGATAACTGCTCATGGTTCACGATGGGCACGAAGACATCCGAAGCGAAAAACAAGATGGTCCCCTGAAACCCTGGAGGCGCCACGCCAAGGATGGCGAATGGATGCCTGTTGAGCCGAACAACGCGGCCCACCACGGTGCGATCGTCCTGAAAATGGGTGTGCCAATATGCGTAGGAGAGTACGACATACGGCGCGCTGTTTGGGCCGTGCTCATCGGAAGCGTGGAAGAAACGACCAAGATAAGGCTGAATGCGCAATACGTCGAAGTAGTTTCCGGTGGTTTCGTATTCCCAGACATTGGATGGATCTTTGCCCGTATCCAGCCCTGACTGAGAGATAGCAAAAACGGCCACATCGTCGAAGCTGCGATTGCGCTGGCGAAGATCGAGATAATCGGGATAGGAGTGGGACGCGGTCTCGGTCCCATGTTGGATGACGAAAAGGCTCTCTGCCTGAGGCACATTCAGCGGACGCAGGATGAGCGCATTCAATACGCCGAAGACGACTGCGTTGGCGCCGATGGCCAGCGTCAGTGTCAAAACGGCAGTGATGGTGAAACCGGGAGACTTGCGCAGTTGGCGTAGGGTGAATCTCAAGTTCTGCAGCAGGATGGTCATGGTCGGGCTCCGGGTTACGGTAGGTCTATATGAAAGGGCAATTTGAAAGCCAAAGTGTCTTAAACGCAACTTTGCGAGAACGAAGCGGCCTACGGAATCTCGCAGGCGCAAGGGGCCTGGTCTCCGAGCGTCGGCTGAGCGACGCCCACCTAAGGCAGGCTTGGCAGCCGTGCGCGATTTGCAGAGATGCGAGCCCTGGACGGCCGCCCACGATGTCTGGGCGACGAGTGCGAGTCCGTGTCTCATGCATTCTCCTTTTCATCTGAGCGAGTGTGCTGCCGATCACCGAAGAAGAGCAACCGGAATCGCGCCGACGCGCAGTAGCGGCATTGAACGCGAAGCGCGGAGATCGAGCGAGTGTCGTGGCGCCGAGACTCGTTCCTTGCCTTCGACGGACCTTCGCGAACCGGTTCGGCTGTCTGTTTGTGTCTTAAGCCGCAATCGCGGCGCAGGAATCCTCGCCGAGCAGCGGATTTCCGCGTCTGCTTGGTTCTGCGGTTAAAACCGAGAGTTGACGGTATTATTGATGCACGCGAGCGCCGCGTCTCGCTAGGGTCCCGATTTTCACGGGCGCCGCTTTTCTCGAGTTCAGGGGGCCGCGCGATTTATGTTCTCTGTCTCAATGTTTCCGAGCGCGATCACGATTAACCTATATCTCGCCGCCAGCCTCATAGGGTTCGCGACTGGGACGGCGATCAGCATTCTTCTTCTGGTTCTCACTGTGCGCGCGGCCAAACTGCCGGGCGCCAGCGCAGCCAATTTCCTGTTCGTGACTTGCTGCCTAATATGGAATCTGGGCGGTCTCGCGCACTCCGTCGCCCTCACATGCGGCGCGCCTGAACAGGGACCAGCGGCCCTCATCATCTGGGCCTGTCAGTACACTGCAGTCGCGGCATGGCCCATCACCGTGTTAAGCCTGTGGAGTCCGCTCGCTACCCTGCGTTGGCAAAGAATTGGCTGCCGGTCGCTGCAGGCACTGGCGGTGACCACCTGTACACTGATCGTCATACCGCTCTGGCACGGCGTCTTAACCGGTGAGCACTCGTCACTGCTCTTCCTCAAGCTATCGACCCCATACAACGGAGCCATTCTGCTCACGCTGGGTATCGCCCTGTTCAGGGAACGGCTCGCATCGCGGGCGATGAGGCTTCCTGTTTTGGCGATGCTGGTAGGCACCTTCGGCGCCATGACGGCAGTTCTCATCACGCAGTTGTTGCCGTTCGACCGCGTTGCTGACGACCTGCTCCGCGTCGTCAGCGAACAGATCACACTCCTCGTCGTTCTAGGCGCGTTCTTCTTGTTCGCCCGCTTCCGGTTTTCCGATTTGTTTATCCGTCATTGCCTCAAGGTCGTGTTGGCGGCGCTCACGGCCGTGGCCTTCACTCTGTCCTACTACACCCTCTCGTTCTTCCGGTTCGAGGGTCGCGTGGCATATCCGGGGGCTGCCCGGGCATGCGTCGAGACCCTGACGGCGGTTCCCATGCTGGTCCTGTTCACGTTTGTTGACCGTCGTATCGGCGAATTCGTGAACCGTTGGATCTTCCGTGCGCCGGACTACCGCACTCTGCTGCGAAAGTTGTCGGAAGAACTGACGTGCCTTCGGTCCGAGACAGAGATCGTCTACGCCGTGGAGACAACTGCCCGTCAATCGCTGGAGCTGAGAGCTGCCCAGCTGGTTACGCTCGAGAAATTGTCCAAGACGAGCCTGCTCACATCGAATTCGCCGCACTCGTATGGGCCCGAGCCGGATTGGTTGAACGCGGTGAACGACGGCGAACTCTTAGAACTCAATTGCCAGCACCGGTACCACGCGGGACACACTCAAGACGAAGTCGAACTGCTCGTTCCGGTTCGATCGGAGGGCCGGGTCACCCACATGCTCGCCATCTCGCCCGGTCCTGCGCGGCGCGGCTTGGTGACGCACGAAGTGAATTATTTGCGCAGCGTGGCGGCGCAGTTCGGTCATCGGCTCGACGCACTGCACATGGAAGAGCGGCTGATCGTGGCGCAGAGCCGTGAAGCAGTGCTGCTGCAGCAGGTGACCGAGGCGGAGCTGTGCGCACTGCGCGCTCAGGTCAACCCGCATTTCCTCTTCAATTCGCTCAACAGCATTGCAAATCTCGTGGTGACCAATCCCGAGCAAGCCGAGACCATGACGCTGCGGCTCGCCAGAGTCTTCCGCCATGTACTGGCCAACTCCGCGCGCCCCCTCATTCCGCTGCACGAAGAGATCGAGTTTCTAGAGACATATCTGCAGATTGAAGAAGCTCGGTTCGGCAGCCGGCTTCAAGTCAAGATCGCCGTCGACCCGGCGGTCGCCATGGAGCAGATTCCCTCGCTGATGCTTCAGCCCATTGTGGAGAATGCGCTGAAGCACGGCCTGGGACCGAAGCCCGGTCCAGGCCACTTGTGGATCACCGCCGAGGCCGACGGAAATCAGGTGCGTTTGCGAGTAGAAGATGACGGCGTCGGACCCGCGATCGGTGTCTTGAAACTCAACGGCGGCAGCGGACGATCGAACGGAGTCGGGCTCGAGAATGTTGCGCGGCGCCTCAATGCGCTCTATCAGGATCAGGGCCGGATGACATTAGAGGCGCGGCAGGCGGGTGGAACGCGCGTCACAATTCTATTGCCACGCGAGAAGGGAGCCGCGGCGTGATGCGGAGCCTGGTCATTGACGATGAGGCGGATGCTCGCGCGCGGCTGATCCGGTTGCTCGGCGCTCATCCCGAAGTTGTTGTGATCGGCGAGGCTCAGGATGGCCTCGAGGCGATTGAGAAGATCGAAGAGTTCCGGCCTGACCTCTTGTTTCTCGACATAGAAATGCCCGGACTCAATGGCTTCGAGGTACTGCGGTCGATTCCGTCCGCTATCGAGATCCCACTCGTGATCTTCACCACGGGGTACGACCAGCACGCCCTCGCGGCTTTTCAGGCCCACGCGCTTGCCTATCTCCTCAAGCCTATCGAAGCGGAGCGGTTGTCGGTTGCGATAGAACGCTCGAACAAGCTTTGCTTTCTTTCTGCGGAAAGGGAAAAGGAGCGCGAGAGCATTCTGCGTGCGACTGGCGAGGCGCCGAGGACGCTCCGCAAAATCGTTTGCCGGAAAAACGGACGCGCCCTGCTTGTGCCTTCGGAACAAATTCTCTGGTTCGAGGTGCAGAATGGCATCGTGCGTGCGATAACGGGGAAAGATTCGTTCTGGGTGAACTACCAGCTGGCCGAACTTGAAGCCGCGTTGCCGCAGGAGGAGTTCTTCCGCGCCCGGCGCGAGGTGCTGGTCAATATTTCGCAGATCAAAGAAATCAAGCCTTACTTCAAAAGCAGCTTTCTGCTGGTTATGTCCGACGCTGCGTCCACCGAGATCGCCGTGAGCGAACGGCAGGCACGGCCGCTGCGCCAGCGCCTGCCGGGTCTCTAGAGCAATAGTACTTCGAGCACTTTCGCTGTAGCTTTCAGAAAATCGCTGGGGACAACTCCAACGGACTACTTCAGAGATTCTGACGAGACCTTCGCGCGGGTAGGTTGTCCGTGATGGAAAGATAGCGGCACAGCGGAAGAGCACGAAGAGTAAGGGCTAGACTAAGTGATCTTTGCCCGCTGCAAGGCCGTTGGTTCCGTGCGATCTGACTCATCGATACTTACGGGGCCAGCACCAAACTGAGAGATCAAGAGCGCCGCGCCCAGCGTAGAAAGATTCTTTAAGAACAAGACCCGCTCTACGAAAACTGTATTGGGATCACTCATATTCCAGAATGCATGCATCCACAAGGTGACGGGTACAAGAAATGCAACCAGCGCCCATGCCCCCCATCGCGCTTTGTAGCCAATAGCAACGCTGAGCCCTCCGGCTAGAGCCAAAACACCCGATAAGGGCACGAGCAGGCCGGCAAGAGGCACACTTTGTTTGGCGGCATCTTGGACGGCTTCATGGCTTAAGTGATATGGAAAAGCCACAATGAAATTGAAGGCGAGTAGCAGCCTTCCAAGGGGAAAGAGGAACTTCATCAAGAGCTCCTTTGGTGCAATCACTGCTAGTGATATGAGAGTCACGAGTAGTGATACGTGTATCATTATCGAGAGGTGCTGTCAAGGACACTTATGTCGCGAAGATCGGGGGAACAAGCGGCAGCCAGTCGGCCGCCTCGCGGTATTCCAGAGGAGACGAGAGATCGTCTTATCACCGCAGCGGCTCGTCAATTCAATCGCTTCGGATTTCACGGAACGGATTCAAACAGTATCGCGAAAGAGGCAGGATACGCGGCAGGAACGTTTTACAAACACTTTCGCAACAAGCGGGAGGTATTCCTCGTCGTATACGAGCGTTGGCTTGCGGCCGAGTGGAAAGAAGTTGACGATGAGTTATCGCAGGTGAAGAATGCCGAGAAGACAGCAAGGCGAATTGTCGCGCTGGTTATTCGCTTTCACACCGAGTGGAGCGGCCTTCGGGCGTCACTGATGGAGTTGGTCTTTTCCGACCCTGAGGTGAGGAAATTCTTCAGGAGGCAGAGGCGGCGGCAACTTGATCACATCATGGAACTCCGTTCGCGCCTCAGATTACCGCTGCAAACCAGCGAGGAAGATGCGATATTCATGTGCATGACGGAGCGGGTGTTCGATGCAATTGGTCAAGGAGAAATCCGATCACTCGGCCTGGATCAACATGTGGTGGTTGAGTCGATGGTCGAAAGAATGCACGCGTTGCTTGAGTGAGGGTGCTGAAACCTCGTATCCCGTATATTTCAGTGATTTAAAGTGCTTTTGAATACTTTGCTTAACCGTCAACGCTCATGGATTCAAAAGGTCCCATTCATTTGCCGTTCTGTCACGGCAGAGCCATTCGACGCTACACCGCCAGGGAACCATCGAAAGGAATTACGAGTAAATTCGTTGCAGGCCTTCGCAACCCGTAAACACCTTCAAATCACTTCACACGCGCAACCATTGTCCACTGTTCTGCTCGCTATGTATGTAGGAATCAGAGACCTTTGCCTCGGAACGACAGAAGTCGGATGCTCGAACAAGATGGGAATACATTGTGCTCGAAAGACCTGGCCACGAATCCTTCACAGCACGGACACAATAAAAAGGCTAGGCTTTTTGTCGGTACCTGACCTGCGCAAATCCCGCTCAATGAGGGCTTTAACTAGCAGCTTATTCCAAACGGGCAGCCTGCGACGGCTCCCCCGATAATTGCAAGAGACCCTACTGCACCTTTCCCTGGATGTCTCCATTTTACGGCGCAGCGTGTGCGTCCTGTCCTTTCGATACCAGCGTTACGAAGAACCGATTGGCTTGTCGCACAGAATGTGGTCGCTGAATCAACGGCAGCCCTCGCGTACAGCTACCATGCAATCCACAACGCTTCGCTTAAGGAATAAATTCCTTTACGACTTTACCGCCCTTCATCACGAATTTCACTCTTTCAAGTGTCTTGATATCCGAAAGTGGATCTCCATCTACTGCTATCAAATCTGCGAGCTTCCCCGCCTCGATTGCACCGATTCGATCCTGCCAGCCGATGAGTTCCGAAGCGTTCACCGTCGCTGCTC
>Ga0302201_10000368_pt1 | contig 41244 bp, 28 predicted proteins | sample II_Bog_N3_2_FD_194586 | JGI IMG/M metagenome (GOLD analysis project Ga0302201, IMG submission 194586) | Peat permafrost microbial communities from Stordalen Mire near Abisko, Sweden - II_Bog_N3_2 | ecosystem: Environmental > Terrestrial > Soil > Wetlands > Peat | place: Sweden: Abisko... | reverse complement strand
CGTGGCGGTGTCGCTTCAACCGCGTTTCGTTCGCATGAAATGGAAGAGATACTGCTGCGCGTAGCCGGCGTGCGGGCCGAAATGCGTGGCGGCAAAGCGGTGCAACCGTTTCTCGCTGGCGCGGCGGCGCGGAAAATAAAGCTCCTGCAAGGCGCGCTCAATCCACACATCCACCGGAAACGCGGCGTCAAAACCGTAGCCGAACAGCAGCACGCAGTCGGCAATCTTCCCGCCGACGCCGTGCAATTTCATCAGCTCCGCGCGGGCGGCGGCATAATCCAGCGTGCGGATTTTTCCCAAGTCCAGTTGGTCTCCGGCAATCTGGCGGGCGGCGTTGAGCAGGCCGGGCGCGCGGAAGCCCATCTTGCAGGCGCGCAAATCGGCCTCGGTGCAGGCGGCGATGCGCTGTGGTGACGGGAAACTAAAATTGGCAGGGCGCATCACTCCGTGCGCGCCGTCGTGGTGAACCAGCCTGCGTCCGTTGGCAGGCGGCGGCGCAAGCCGCTCGCCAAACCGTTCGCAGAGCAGGGCGACGATCTGGCGGATTTGGACAATCTGTTTCGTGGAGGACAAAATAAACGACGCGAGACATTCCCACGGATCCTGCCGGAGCAGGCGCAGTCCCCGGCAACTGGCGACCGCCGCGCGCATTGGTTCGTCGTCGGGAAACGTTTTCAGGATGGCGGACAGGTCGGTTTCTGTCTGGAGAAATTCGCGGAGAAAATTCCAGTCATCCACCGGCGCGGCGGCCTGGGCGTGGATGCCATTTTCGGTTTGGGTGAGCCGGACAAATTGTTTTCCGATGACGCCGTGCCAGAAATTTTCAAACTGCCGCCAGCGGAAAACCTGGCCGGAGTCCAGCGTGGCGGCGAGGTCGTAGTCGCGGACGGGCAGGAGGATTTCCGTCGCGGCCATGGGTCAGCGGTTTCCCAAAGGCAAGTTCGGCACGAGCGACGGCGCTTGCGCGAACGCGCGCGGAAAATATCTCTTCCCAAAAAACCGCCACGCGGTTTCGAGCGCGACGGCCATGGCCACCGCCCAGCCTGCGCCGAGAATCGCGCCGGCTAGCACGTCGCTCGGATAATGCACGCCGTTGTAGAGGCGGGAAAAGGAAACCGCCAGCGCCAGCGGCAGCATGAACCACAGGCTGCGCCGGTAAAACAGGAACAGCGCCATCGTGCCGGCAAAAAAATTGGCGGCGTGCGCGGACGGCATGCTGTTGTGGCTGCCCTTGTCGGCGGCCATGTCCACGCCGTCGGCGTTGATCTCCGGCGCGACGTAGCCTTTGCCGACGACGCCAAACAGCCGCGCCTCCGGCAGCGTGACGAACGGCCGCGCGCGGTGGACGGCGTTTTTGATGGAATTGCAAACCAGCCCGTCGTTGGTCGCGACGACCAAAAGAGTGAACACCAGGCAGAGCCGCAAGCGGCGGTTGCCGAAGATAAGCAGGGCGACGCCGGCCGTGAGCGCGGCGCCGAGAAAATAATTTTTCACGCCGTTGCTGCCGCTCAACACCGGCATCAGCCAGTCAAAAAACGTATTGACCAGCGACCGGTTAAAAAATAGGAACAGGTTCGTGTCGAGTGTTTGCAGCCAGTGCATCGCGGGAAAGGTAGCGGGAAACGTGGTGTTGGAAAACTGAATTGCGCGGCGGAATTTTTATTTTGGTGGCGGTGGTGCTGCGGCACCGCCGGGCTGGCTGACCCGCAGGTCAGCCCTACCGATTTAACGCGGCGGGAAATTAATTTGCTCCTTCACCTCGAAGCGGAACATCCGCTTCTGCATCCAGCGCACGGCGAACAAATCGTGGATGGTCACGAACAGCCGGTTCAGCACGCCGTAATGGCTCTGGCCGGTGAGCCGCGTGTGGTGGCTGATGGGGATTTCCGTCACGACAAAGCCCTCGATGCGGAACAGCGTCGGCATGAAGCGGTGCATGCCCTTGAAAAATTTCAGCCGCGTCGCGCACTCGCGCTTGAAGATGCGGTAGCCGCAGGCGGAATCGCTCACCGTCTCGTGCGTTATGCTGTTGCGAATGCCGTTGGCAATCTTGGAAGAAACCTGGCGCACCCACGAATCGCCCTGCGCGCGCGCCGCCACGCGCGAGCCGCAGACGCAGTCGCATCGGTCGCGCTCGATGGCTTCGAGAAAGCGCGGCAGTTCGCGCGGATGATTCTGCAAGTCGGCGTCCAGCGTGGCGATGTAACGTCCGGTCGCAGCTTGAATGCCCGCCCACACGGCGGCGGACTGGCCGCAGTTGTGATTCAGCCGCACGGCGCGGATGCGTTGGTCTTCCGCGCCGAGCTTCTGGAGGATGTTCCACGAGTCGTCGCGGCTGCAATCGTCCGCGATCACAATCTCGTAGGAAATCTTCAGCGGTTCCAGCGCTTCGCGGATGGCGGTGATGAGCGGAATCAAATTGCCCTGCTCGTTGTAGCAGGGAGCGACGACGCTCAGGATGGGAGCTTCACTCATGCTCATCCGCAATCAATAGGTGACGAGCGACCGCACGGGGAAATCTTTCAGGTGTTTGCGGCCGTCGAGAAATTTCAGCTCGATGAGGAAGACGATTTCCAAAATGTTCCCGCCGAGTTTTTTCACGAGCGACGCGGCCGCGCCGGACGTGCCGCCGGTGGCGAGCAAATCGTCCACCAGCAGCACACGCGCGCCGGGCTTGATGGCGTCGGTGTGGAGCGCGACGGTGGCGTGGCCGTATTCCAGCGCGTAATCCTGTTCGATGGTCGTGAAGGGCAGCTTGCCCTTTTTGCGGACGGGGATGAAGCCGGCCTTGAGCTTCGTCGCGGCGGCGGCGGCGAAAATAAACCCGCGCGCGTCAATGCCGACCACGGCGTCAATGCTGCCGGGCTTGAAGTGGGCCGTGAGCAGTTCAATCGCCCCGGCGAAGAGCCGCGCGTCCGCCAGCACCGGCGTGATGTCCTTGAACTGGATGCCGGGCTTGGGAAAATCCGGAACGTTGCGAATGGCGGCGGCGATTTCGGCGGCGGTGACGGTGGCGGGCATAGTTCAAACTTCCTTCGGTTTGGATTTTTCCAGCTTCTCGATCATCTTGCGAAGCTTGCGCAGCGCGAGGTTTTGGATCTGCCGGACGCGTTCGCGCGTGACGCCAAATTTTTCGCCGACTTCCTCCAAGGTTTTTTCGTTGCCGCCATCGAGGCCGAAGCGGAAGCGCAGAATCGTCGCCTCGCGGGCGTCGAGGTGCTTGACCATGTCCTGCAACATGCCGGTGACGGTCTTGTCTTCCAGTTCGTCGTAAGGATTCACGGCGCGGTCGTCCTCGACAATTTCGGAGTAGGTGTTGGAATCGTCATCGCCCACCGGCGCGTCGAGCGACGCGGGACGGATGGACGCGGTGCGCATCTGCGAAACGCGCGCGGCGGTGGTGCCGAGTTCGGCGGCCAGCTCCTCATCGCTCGGTTCGCGGCCGAATTCTTCCTGCAATTTCATCCCCGTCCGGCGCATCTTGGAAATCTTGTCAACGAGATGCACCGGCAGGCGGATGGTCTTGGACTGGTTGGCCAGCGCGCGTTTGATGGACTGCTTGATCCACCACGAACCGTAAGTGGAAAGTTTGCCGCCCTTGGCCGGGTCGAAACGTTCAACGGCTTTCATCAAACCAATGTTGCCTTCGGAAATCAGATCCAGCAGCGGCAATCCGATGCCTTCGTAGTCGCGGGCGATTTTCACGACGAGGCGCAGGTTTGCCTTGATCATGTGTTCGCGCGCCTTCTTGTCGCCCTTCTTGATCTTGGCGGCGAGCTCGATTTCTTCCTGCGGCGTCAGCAGCTTCACCTGGCCGATTTCGCGGAGGTAAAGCCGGATGGCGCTGTCGCCGTCCATGCGCTCGGCCTCGCGGCGGAGAAACTGGGTGGTGTCGCCCTCGGCCGGCTTGTTGATGGGCAAGTCCGACGGCACCGTGATGGGCGGCGACGGTGGCGAGGAGATTTTTGGGGGTGCGGGAACGGAAACTTTCTTTTTCCGTTTCATCGCCTTGGGTTTGCGTTGAGTTTTTTTGGCCGCCATGAGTTCAGAAAGTTAAACACCCACGGCGGAGCCGCCAAGCAAATTAACTCAGTTCCGGTTGCGCGCCGCCGTGATGTAATACAGCAGCGTCAGCATGGAGCTGACCAGCGCGGCCACATAAGTGAGCGCGGCAGCGTCCAGCACCTTCGCCACGCCCGCGCGCTCATCCTCGCGCACGAGGCCGAGGCGGAACAATTGTTCCTTGGCGCGGTTGCTCGCGTCGTATTCCACCGGCAGCGTGATGAGCTGGAACAAAGTGATGACGCCGAAGACCACGATGATGATGGGCAGCATGAATTTCATCATGCCCATGATCCAGCCCAGCAGCAGGATCGCGCCGTAGATGGTGCTGGCAAAATTCGTGATGGGCACCAGCGCCATCCGCAAATTCAGCATCGCGTAAGCCGCCTGATGTTGCAGCGCGTGGCCGGTCTCGTGCGCCGCCACGCCCACGGCGGCGACGGAATTGCCGCTGTAATTGTCCGACGACAAAAACAGCGCGCGCTTGGTCGGGTCGTAATGGTCGGTCAACTGGCCGGCGACTTCTTCCACCGGCACGTCGGTCAGGCCGGCGCTGTCGAGGATGCGCCGCGCCGTCTGTGCGCCCGTCATGCCCGACTCCACCGGCACCTGGCTGTATTTGCCAAAGGCCGAATGCAGCCGCCACTGCGCCCACAGGCCGATCAGCAGGCCGGGCAGGAACACCCACAACAGATAATTCAAGTTCCAGATCATAAATTTATTCAACCGGAGAATGGACAGCGCCGCCGAAAAATCATTCAACGCCATGCTTCCCGTGCGGCGGATTAAAGCACAAAACCCGCCCGCGCGCAATCCGTCCCCGGCGCGGCGCGCTGCCGCACGGCCTCGTAAAGAAAAACGCCCGCCGCCACGGCCACGTTCAGCGAATTCATGTGGCTCGGCATCGGGATTTCCACCGGCCCGTCGCACGCCGCCAGCGCGTCCGCCGTGAGTCCCGGGCCTTCCGCGCCGAACACCAAGCAGCAGTCGCCCCGCAAATCCGCGGCAAAAAGTTTGGTCGCGCCGGGACGCGGATGCGCTGCGAGACAACGCACGCCGCGCGCCCGCAATTCTTTCAGCGTCACCACCAGATTATCCGTCCGCACCACCGGCTGCTCGAAAATCGTTCCCATCGAACCGGCCACCGCGCGGCGTTGATACGGGCTGCCACACGTCTCGCCGACAATGAGGCCATGCGCGCCGAACGCCGCGCAGCCCCGCACCACCGCGCCGAGATTTTCCGCGCTGGCGATGCCCTCCACGGCGGCGAGCAGCAGCGGGCGCGGAGAATTTTCCAGCAGCGTGGCCAAGTCCGGCAGCGGCGGAATCTTGGCCACCGCCAGCGCTCCCTGATGCATCACGTAACCGGTGATGGTTTCCAACAACGCATCGTCGGCGAGATAGACCGAAATATTTTCCGGCCGGGCGCGCAGTTGCGGCTCCAGTTTTTCCAGCCACGCCGGCGTGAGCAGCGCGGAGACCACGGTAAATTGGCTCGCGAGCAGGCGCCGGATGACCTTGTGGTTCGCGGCCACGAGCACGCCGGCGCGCTCGTGTTCCTCGACGCGGCGCAGCGTGCGATACAACGCCAGCTCCGGCAGCTCGATGGATTGCACCGGCTGAATCTGTGAAATGGCCACGGCGAATTAAACCCCGCCGCGCCGGCAATGAAAAGCCCGGAAAATTCGGAACGGCGAAAGATTGACGCCACTTGGCAAACGGCAAATAATCCAACCATGGAAATTAAACGCAACGGTTCCCAACCTTCCGCCAAGGGACCGGCTGACTGGTTCACCGGCACGGTGCGGATTGACTCGCCGTTCAAGGCCGGCGAACCCGCGCGCGTGGCCGGCGCCATCGTCACGTTTGAACCCGGCGCGCGCACCGCGTGGCACACGCATCCGCTCGGGCAGACGCTCATCGTCACCGCCGGCTGCGGCCGCGCCCAACGCGAGGGCGGTCCGGTGGAAGAACTCCGGCCGGGCGACATCGTCTGGTTTCCGCCGGGCGAGAAACATTGGCACGGTGCCGCGCCGACCACCGCCCTGACGCACATCGCCATTCAGGAATCGCTCGATGGCAAAGCGGTTGATTGGCTTGAAAAGGTCAGCGACCAGCAATATCAGGGCTGAAATTTGTATTAGCCCGCTGGGATATTATTTCTTCGCAAACACCAGTTCATCATCTTTTGCCGTCACCTTGATTTTATCGCCCGGCTTGAATTCGCCCGCCAGCAACTTGGTCGCAAGCGGGTCGAGTAGGTGTTCTTGGATCGCGCGCTTGAGTGGGCGGGCGCCGAATTGCGGGTCGTAGCCTTCGCTGGCCAGCAGCTTCTTCGCCGCGGCGTCCACGTCCAGCGTGAGATTCTGCTGCGCGAGGCGCTGTTCCAAACGGCCTAGCTGGATTTCCACAATGCGCGCGATTTCACTTTCATCGAGGCTTTGGAAGATGATGACGTCATCCACACGGTTCAGGAATTCCGGACGGAAATGTTTCTTCAACTCCGCCATCACCTTGTCTTCCATCGCCTGATGCGACGCCTTGTCCGTGTGGCCGTCCATGAAATATTCCTGGATGATGGGCGAGCCGAGATTGCTGGTCATGATGACGATGGTGTTCTTGAAATCAACCGTGCGCCCCTGACCATCGGTGAGCCGGCCATCGTCGAGCACCTGCAACAGCACGTTGAACACATCGCCGTGCGCCTTTTCAATCTCGTCGAACAAAATCACGGAGTAGGGTTTCCGTCGCACGGCTTCGCTCAATTGTCCGCCTTCCTCATAGCCGACGTAGCCGGGCGGCGCGCCGATGAGCCGCGCGACGGTGTGTTTCTCCATGTATTCGCTCATGTCTATGCGAATCATCGCGCTTTCGTCATCAAACAAAAATTCCGCCAGCGCACGCGCCGTCTCGGTCTTGCCCACGCCGGTCGGCCCGAGGAAAATAAATGAGCCAATTGGCCGGTTCGGGTCTTGCAGGCCGCTGCGCGAACGGCGCACGGCGTTGGACACGGCGGTGATTGCCGGCTTCTGCCCAATGATGCGCAATTGCAAACGCTCTTCCATCTTGAGCAGCTTCTCGCGCTCGCCTTCGAGCATCCGCGACACCGGAATATGCGTCCACGCCGCGACCACCTTGGCGATGTCCTCGTCCGTGACTTCCTGGCGGAGCAGGGTGGGGCGGGCATTTCCGCCCTTCACCCAAGGCGCAGCGTCGGCCGCGCTTTCCATCTTCGCCAGCTTCTTTTCCAAATCGGGAATTTTGCCGTATTGCACCTCCGCCGACTTGCTCAAATCACCTTTGCGCTGCGCCTGCTCCAGTTCAATCTTCGCCTGCTCCAACTGCGACTGCACAATGCTCACGGCATTGACGGCGGTTTTTTCATTCTGCCATTGCGCGGTGAGTGCCTTGGACTTGTCCTTCAAGTTCGCGACCTGTTTGTCAATGATCTTGAGCCGCTCCTTGCTGGCCGGGTCTTTTTCCTTGGCGAGCGAGGTGCGCTCAATTTCCAACTGCAAAATCTGCCGGTCGAGCTGGTCCAGTTCCGTCGGCTTGGAATCCAGTTCCATTTTGATGCGAGATGCGGCCTCGTCCACGAGATCAATTGCCTTGTCCGGCAGAAAACGGTCGGTGATGTAGCGATGCGAGAGCGTCGCCGCCGCCACGAGGGCGGAATCCTGGATGCGCACGCCGTGATGCACTTCGTAGCGTTCCTTCAGCCCGCGCAAAATCGCGATGGTCGCCTCGACCGTCGGCTCGTTCACCTGCACCGGCTGGAAGCGGCGTTCCAGCGCCGGGTCTTTCTCGATGTGCTTGCGGTATTCGTCGAGCGTCGTCGCGCCGACGCAGCGCAATTCGCCGCGCGCGAGCTGCGGCTTCATGATGTTCGCCGCGTCCGTCGCGCCCTCCGCCGCGCCCGCGCCGACGATGGTGTGCAACTCATCAATGAACAAAATGATTTTCCCTTCGCTCGCCGTGATCTCCTTCAAAAACGCCTTGAGCCGGTCCTCAAATTCGCCGCGATATTTTGCGCCCGCGATCATTGCGCTCAAATCCATCGCGACGAGCCGCTTGTTTTTCAGCGATTCCGGCACATCGCCGCTGACGATGCGCCGCGCCAGACCTTCGGCGATGGCGGTCTTGCCCACGCCCGGTTCGCCGATGAGGACGGGATTATTTTTCGTGCGGCGCGTCAGCACCTGCATCACGCGACGGATTTCCTCGTCCCGGCCGATGACAGGATCAATTTTCCCCTGCCGCGCGAGTGCGGTGAGGTCGCGCCCGTATTTTTCCAGGGCTTGAAATTTCGCCTCCGGGGCCTGGTCGGTCACGCGCTGGTTGCCGCGCAATTCCACCAGCGCCTTGAGCACCGCGTCGCGCTTGAGGTCGTGCGCGGTGAAGATTTTCTTGAGCGACGGACTCGCCTCATCCAGCAGTCCGAGCAGCAGATGCTCGGTGCTGATAAATTCGTCCTTGAGCTTGGTGGCCTCTGAGTGCGCGGCGTCGAGCGCCTTTTGCAGATCGCGCCCGGCGTAGGGGTCGCCGCCGCCCTGCACCTTGTGCCGGCGCGCGAGCTCCTTTTCCAGATCCGGCTGGAGCTGGGCGGCCGGCACGCCGATGCGTGTCAGCAATTCCGGCACGAGGCTCTCGCTCTGGCCGAGCAGCGCGAGCAGCAGATGCTCGCCGTCAATCTCCTGATGGGACGCTTCGCGCGCGAGCCGTTGCGCTTCCTGCACCGCCTCCTGCGACTTGAGAGTCAGCTTGTCGAATTTCATGACCCGAATTTAACGCAAAGCCGCAGAGACGCAAAGAGGGGAAAGACCCCATTGCCACAGATGCCCACAGTTGAAACACAAATGGGGCGGGGCGGGACTACCGGCGGTCTGCAAAATCATTTTAACCGCGAACCATGCGAACCACGCAAACAGGTTTTAACGCAAAGGCGCAAAGGCGCAAAGATGGGAAATTTCAACCACGAATGGGCACGGATCAACACGGATTCTTTGGCACGAGTCCCACAAATTCAAAGACGCCGGATAAATTTCCAACCGCGAACCACGCCAAATACGCGAACTCAAATTGAAATGTGCTGAAGGCGCTACGGCAATCAGCCCGGGGTTGACGCGCAGCGGCTACCCCGGGAAAACGTCCCACCAAATATATTCCTTCTCCCAGCGGCTGGGAGAAGGTGGCCGCAGGCCGGATGAGGGGAATTGGGGTGGAATTATTTAGGCACCACTGTATTTCGAATGTTGCACAGCTTGGGCAGCGTCAACATCGTTCAAATACGAAATGAGTTCAGACAGGATAATTGCCTGAAACCGGCTATCACCAGTCCTCTCATCGCGAAATATGTGAGTCAGGCCGTGAAATTCTCGATGCTGCAAATTTTCAAGATCCAGTAATGAAGTTACCGCATATCGCTTCTTCCATTGCTCTCCAATATCCCAGGCCACAGCCAACCCCGGGCTAATTTCCGTAGCGCCGTCAGCGCATTTGAATTCGTGTTCGCGTGGTTGGCGTGGTTCGCGGTTAAAATTCACTGGCGTGTTTTTAGGTTCGCGTCCATTCGTGGCATTCGGGTCAAAAATTTGTGTTTCATCTGTGCCCATCTGTGGCCAAAAATAGGTTTCCGCCCTGGCCTGCCCCGCCGCCCGATGCCGAATACGGAGGCGCCGCCAGCTGCGCCCGGGGGCGCGCGTGCTCCCTGAACTGTTGCTTTTTGACCACCGTCACCGGGGCGAAGCCGGTTTTTGCTGCCGGACCCCGGTTTTTGCCGCTTTTTGATGTTTTTTGAACTTTTCAAGCCGTTCCCGCAACTTATTTAGCGGCTAAAAGAATTCTTTTATCCGTTAAAACAATTCTTTGGACGGTTAAATAAGTTCTTGCAGCCTCCAAAAGATTTCTTTGGAAGCCTGAAGAAGTTGTAGCAGGGTCTAAAACAATTCTTTGGAAGCCCAAAAGAATTCTTTGGAACCCTCAACAAGTTCTTTGGAAGCCTGAAAGAATTCTTGCAGCCTCTGAACAAGTTGCTTGGAAGGCTCAAAGAATTCTTTGGAACCCTGAAGAAGTTCCTCCGACCGTCCAAAGAATTGCTGGAACGGTCCAAGAAGTTGTAGCAGCCGTCCAAATATTTCTTTGGGAGGCTCAAGAAGTTGTTGGAGCGGCTTAAAAAGTTCCCGGAACGGTTAAATAAGTTGCCGCAGCCTCCTGGGAAGTTGGCGCGAACCTCCGGGAAGTTGGCGGAATGCTTCAGCCAGTTGTCCGCGTCATTCAGGAAGTTGCCGCCAGTGTTCCCCGGGTTCTGGCCGCCGGTCATTTTAATGGGGGTGCCGGATTATTTCGGCTCCGGTTTGAGCAGCACGTTCCCAATGTTGATGATTGAAGCGCCGGCGGCAGTTTGGTTGGTGAAGCTGGTCGCCGAATAATTGGTCTGGAAGGAGACACAGCCCGGTGCCTGAAAGGCCAGCCGCATGGACCACCACGAGGAATGGCGGAAGAGCGTGACGTAGGACTGCCCCGGCAGGATGAAGCATCCGTCTTCGGCGGTGGTTTCCGGCCGGCCCTGCTGCTGGAGTTGCGCGCCCTTGACCGGCGTGCCGGGGTTCTGGCCCGGCACCACGCGGCTGACCTGGACGCCGGCCAGCGGCTGCCGCGTGTCCGCCGCCAGCACGCGGCCCGTGACCGCTGGCGTGACGCATTCCGAGGGGCCAAAGGATGTGCAGCCCGCCGCCAGCAGCAGGCCGGGCAACAATATGCCGAAGCCGAGCTGGCTGAATTTTCGGGCGCGGATGGCTGGGAGTCTGACTGGCATCGCGGCGACAAATTAAGCGGTGCCGGCGGAAGTGACAACACAAACAAAAAATGCGCCGCCCCGGACTTCGCCGTTCTTCTTTTAAAAGTTGGATCGGTTTCTGAAACAGTTGGCCTTCAAACACGGCCGCTGTGGGCCGGTAGCTCAATGGTTAAAGCAGAGGGCTCATAATTGAAAAATGGTATTTCACCTCACACACCACGACATCATCTTACCACTATAAACATAAATTTCTTCTGGAGCGCGACGACCTTGCGGAAAACTCCAGCCCCATCAGCGTCGGCTCGCCGCCTTGCCAGGAGAACACCACTTCCGCCCCGGTCACGCCGGCGATGTATTGTTGGATGAAGCGTTCCAGCTTCTCGTCCGACATCCGGCTCGTGCCGGGGTCGCCGGGCAGCGTTCCCTTGCTCAGGTAAAAGCAGTAGCTGCAATCCAGGTTGCAAGTGGGGCCGCTGGGCTTGGCCATGACGTGAAACCGTTTCCGCCCCTGATTGCCGACCAGCGACGGCGCGTCGTATTTTTCCCGGAGAAATTGGAGGCCGGTTGTCACGCGCAAATAGTTTTCTCTGCCGGGGCGCTGGCGGCAAGGAACTTTTAAGCACGGGCACGAGTCACGGTTTGTTGGTCTGCCTCAATGGGTCGGCTGGCTGGGCGGCGGGTCGGAGAATAGTTTGACCAGATTTTCCTGCACGGCGGGGACGTGCAAATTGCCGAGATGCCCGCCTTCGGGATAGACCGTCAGGTTGGTGCCGAGGTTCGTGCGATACCACGAGATGTCCTGATGCGACAACAGGAAGTCGTCCGCGCAAATCTGCACGCGCACCTTGGGGTTGTTGCGCAGGTATTGCGTGCTCTGTTCGAGGTCGGTGGCGGCGAGCAGCGTTTCGCGGTCCGTGCCACGCCCGGTCTTGATCAGATAGGGCACGACGAAGCGGTCCATGTATTCCGCATAGCTGATCTGCCGGATTTCATCGTAGGATTTTTGGCGGACGAAGGTGTTCGGGTTCACCTTCAGCACGCCGAGGTTGTCGCGCCGCTGGCTGTCCACGATCACGCTCATCAGCGTGTAGCGGAACACGAGGCCGATGAGAAACTCGGATTCCTCGCGGCTCAAGGGGATGTCGCCGGAGACGTCCAGCCCGTTCTGCGCGAAGTAAAGCGCCTTGTAAATGGAGTCGAGCATTTTCTTCTGGCGCTGGTCCGCCGGCCATTGCAACGGCGCGTTGAACATTTCATCCAGCGCATCGAGCGCGCTGGTCAGTTGCACCGGCGGCTCGACGGCGACGTAGCGGTCGAATGTCAGGTCGCCGAGCTGGCCGGCGGCCTCGCGCTCGGCGATCATCAGCGTGAAATAGCCGCCGTGCGAAACGCCGGTGAGATAGTTGCCGGTGATCTTATTGCCTTTCCATTGTTGCAGGTCGGCGCGGATGAGCTTGAGGACGTTCACCACGTCGTCGCAGTCCGCCGGGCCGTAACCCGGCACGGCCATCGTCGAGGCGTGTTCCATGAAATCCTGCTGGAACGGATTCGAGAAGACGACGACGGAGTAGCCGTGGCGATACATCAGGTCGGCATACGCCAGCGCGGACTGGTCGAGGCGGTAGGAGCCGAGGCCAGGAATATAATAGACCACCGGCGCGGGCTTTTTCTGCATCCAGCAGTTGTAATAGACTTTCTTGCCCGTTGCCGGATCGAACACTTTCCGCGTCACCGCCTGGTTCACGAAGTCCGGCGACTTGGGCTTGAACAGCACCGCACCCACCGTGGGGTCGGGATTCCAATTGCCGCCCACGCTCGGGATGTAATCAATGACCAGCCGCTGGCGGTTCAGCGCATACAAAGTGCGCAGCGCCTGATACGGGTCAACGAGCGAATCCATTTCGCGCTTCAGCATCCCGGCATCTTCGCTGATGTCGTTCAGGCTGAAACCGGGGCGGACGAACATGGGCCAGGACTCGTCGTCATAGACCACGCCGAGCCAGAAGCAGAGGTCCAGCGGCCAGTCCACAATCTTGCCCAGCGCGTCGCGGCCGTCGCTCGGGCCGATGATCGGAATCATCAGGTAAAAGCCCGGCCCATGACCCCAATGCCCGAGCGTCAACCCGAAGTCCTCGTCCGAGTTGCCGATTTTCCAGTGCGTTGCCGGGTCGAACAGGCCGCCGAGGCCGACGGTGGAGTTGATGCCGAAACGTTCCGTCTCCGCCCACGCGCCATGCCATTTGCCCTGGAGGCAACTGTTCACGGCGCGGACGGGAAAGGTCAGGTTGTGGCCGGCATTGCTGATGGAGGTGCGCACCGGCTTGGGCGCGACATAAGTGTAGCCGAGGCTGAACGGATAGACGAAGCCGCGGATGAGCCATTCGTTCACCGCCCACGAACAGCGGTTGAAGCCCTCCAGCGGATCCTTGACCGCGTCGAAATACGGCATCTGTCCCGGCCCGACTTTTTCCGCCACCGCATTTGTCGGCGCATTCTGGGCGCGGACGGCGACGAGGGAGACGGCCAGCGCCACCAGCGCCGGTGTGAACGGGGAGAAATTTATTTTCATTTTAAGGTTTGCCCGCCGTCCGGTCACGCTGCGCTGCGGGACAGTTTCAGGCCGCGCGCAATGAAATGCAAGCTGTCAGCCGTCCCGCCTGTTCCCGCCTTTCAAGGTTGATGAATTTGCCGGGATGCGCTATCCTGCCGGTGAAACAAAACAACTCCGGAGATTATGCCTATGAAAACAAAATTATTGGTCGTCCTCTTTGCCCTCGCCCTCGGCCTGGACAGCGTCAGTCAATGCCGCGCCGACGACAATTCCCTCGGCTGCATTGCTGATGTGACCCTCGTCCGTCCGGGATGCTTCCTGGCCACGGTGATCGGCTCGGTGTTCTTTGTCGTGGCCCTGCCGGTTGCCGCCATGTCCGGCAGCGTCAAGCAGACCGCCGACACGCTTGTGGTGGCACCCGCCGCCGCGACCTTCACGCGTCCCGTCGGCGATTTCACCAGCATTCAGTAAGGTTCCATCGGCGTTCGAGACCGGGATTGTCTGATTTTTCAGAGCCGTTGGCAAAGACCGCGCTCCGTCAGGTGCTGGGGTGAATACCCCATGGCAATTTTTCGCCACCGGCGTTATACCTATGCCATGAATCTATTATTACTCGTGGTGGTGCTCCTGCTCCTGTTCGGTGGTGGCGGATTTTATCTGGGCGGACCGGTTATCGGCGGCAGTGGACTCGGCCTGATTCTGCTGATATGCCTCGTCATCTATCTCGCCGGCGGCTTCCGCGCCACGAAGGGCTGAACGGTCATGGGCGAAGAAATTCTATTGCTGGCGCTGATTGTCCTGTCGGTTTTCGCCGGCAAAATGCCTTAGTCCGCCTGACTTTTCTTCCTTAGACCCTTGGTTGCAGTCTTGAATCCGGTGTCTCCCAATGGAAATGGGGTGTTCACCCCATTGTGAGATTTGTGCCCGCTCCTTAAGGTCTTCCATGATGAAAACAAAAAGTTTGCAGTTATCTGCCTTGGCCATCGCGGCCGCGGGATTGGGGCTATTGTCCGGCTGTGTCGTTGAGCCGGATGGACGGGTGGCAGGGGTATGGCCCTTCGTGGTGGTGGCGCCGCAACCCGTGGTCTATGCGGCCCCGCCCCCGGTCGTCTATGCCGCCCCGGTCATGGTTCCTGACAATTACGTCTGGGATGGTTACGAATATGTCGGGCTCGTGGGGGATCAGTGTTACTATCTCGGGCCCGGCAATCTCTGGCTCTTCTGCGACCCCTTCCGGCTGGAGCGTTTTCATGGCTGGGAAGGCGGCCATCCGGACTGGCGGAACCACGCCGTCCGCAACGACCATTACCGGACCGACCGGAACGGCCATGTCCAGCCCCGGCATGACGGAAGGTAAGGGTGAGGTTTAACGAACATGGACGCCGGCTCGGAGCGGGCCTGCCGCCACGGCTTGAGTCATGGCCGGTGTTTTGCTGGTGGATTGCGCCAGCCGGCACTGCGGGTTACACCCCATCGCGCCACCCTGCGGCTTGGATTACGCTCACCCCATGATAAATCAAATACCTCTCATCAAAACCAAACCCGCTGGCTTCGTGCTGGGAGCCGTGCTGCTGGCGGCGCTGGCTCAATGCGCCATCAACGCCGATGCCCAAAGCGTCGGCATCGTCATCAACCCGCCCATTGTGGTGGCTCCCCCCATCGTAGTGGCGCCGCCGGTGGTGGTGCAGGACGATTACCTGTATTATCCCAACTATGCCATCTATTATAATACTTATCGGCACCAATACGCCTACTTGAACGGTGACGCGTGGGTTTGGGCGCCGGCTCCGCAGGGGGTGTCGGTGGCTGTGCTGCAGGCCTCGCCCTCTGTGCATATGGATTTCCATGACTCGCTGGCCAACCATCACCGGGACATGCTTCAGAAATATCCGAGAAACTGGCGGCCGGCCGCCGAACACCGCGACCAGCAGGAAGAGCGTAAAGATGCCGGCCTGCAACGCGACCACAACCAACCGTCGGGTCATTGAGCGGGCATAAAACCCCGGTGTTTGGGTGACGGGCGCGCCTTCGCTCTTCGGTCATCGGCCTTTATGCCGCCGGTAATTTTCAACGGAGTGGCATCTAACCGCAATGTGCGCTAAAGTTCGCCATGTTTATTATTGGACTCGGCACCGCCCCACCGGCACACCGTTATACCCAGCACGCTGTCTGGGAAGCGATGCAAAGCTGGCCCCAGTTTTCGCAGCTCAAGCCGCGTTCCCAGGCTCTCCTCAAAAAAGTCCTCGGCGGCGACAACGGCATTGAGGCGCGCCACCTCGTGTTGGAGACGCTCGCTGAAGTTTTTGACCGGACGCCGGACGCCCTGCAGGCCCGTTTCGCCAAACACGCGCCGCGGCTGGCCGCCGAAGCCGCCCGCCGGGCCCTGAAAAACGCCGGCTGCCGGCCGGAGGAAATTGACGCCGTGCTCATCAGCACCTGCACCGGCTATTTGTGCCCCGGACTCACGAGCTATGTCAGTGAAAGCCTCGGCCTGCGCCCAAATGTTTTTGCGCTGGATCTGGTGGGGCAGGGCTGTGGCGCGGCGCTGCCGAACTTGCGCGCCGGCGAGGCCATCCTCGCCGCCGGTCGTGCCCAACGAGTGCTGTCCATTTGCGTCGAGGTTTGCAGCGCCGCCTTTTTTATTGATGACGACCCCGGCGTTTTGATTAGCGCGTGCTTGTTTGCCGATGGCGCGGGTGCCGCCGTGCTGTCCAACCAGCCCTTGCCGGGCCATCGCCGGGTGGAGTGGAAATTCACCGACTCCCGCCTCGTGACCACCGAACGCGACACGCTCCGGTTTGACCACCAGAACGGTATGTTGCGGAACATCCTGCTGCCCCAGGTGCCGCAGGTGGCCGGCAATCTGGCGGCGAAACTATTTTCGGAATCACTGGTGGCGGCGGGCGTGAAACGCTCGCAGATTACCGGCTGGATCTTGCACACCGGCGGGCGGAACGTGATTCTCGCCCTGCGCGATAAGCTCAAACTGGACGAAGCCGCCGTGCGCCACAGTTCCGCCGTGTTGCGCGAATTTGGGAACCTCAGCAGCCCTACCGTCTTCTTCGTGCTCGAACGCGCCCTTGCCGACGCCGTGCCCGACGGCCTCTGGTGGATGTCCGCCTTCGGTGCGGGCTTCAGTTGCCACGGCGCGATTTTGGAAGTCAGCGCCCCGTGAAACGCAGCGTCCAGCCCGAACTCCTCGACACGCTGCCGCCCGGCGACCAGCGCGCCGTCCGCTCGCGCCGCGATTTGCGCCGCGTCAACGGCTGGATGCGCCACCACGCCATCATGGCGGAAACTTTGCAACAGGCTTTGTCCGGCCACGCGCTCAAATCCATCACCGAACTCGGCGCGGGCGATGGAAAATTCCTCCTCCGCGTCGCGCAAACCGTCCCCCCGAAATTCCTGGCCGCGAAAGCCACGCTGCTCGACCGGCAAAAGGTGGTGTCTGCCGGGACGCTCGCTGCGTTCGCCGCGCACGGCTGGCTGGCGCAGGCCGTGACAGCGGATGTTTTTGACTGGCTGCAAACTGCCGGCGACGGCGAAGTCGTCATCGCCAATTTGTTCCTGCACCATTTCGAGGACGTCCGGTTGGCGGAACTGCTCCGGCTGGTTTCGCTGCGGGCAAAATTGTTCATCGCCCTGGAACCGCACCGCGCGCCGTGGCCTTTGTTTTGCAGCCGGCTGCTGTGGGCGATTGGGTGTAACGCGGTGACGCGCCACGATGCCGTGGTGAGCGTGCGGGCCGGTTTTTCCGGCAACGAACTGTCCGCTCTCTGGCCGGACAAAAATCACTGGCGGCTCACGGAACAACGCGCCGGCGCCTTCAGCCAGCTTTTCATCGCGCAGAAAAAGAGTTGAAACATGGCCGGCGCAAAACCCATCACGATTATCGGCGGCGGCCTCGCCGGGCTGACGCTGGGCATCGGCCTGCGGCAGCGCGCCGTGCCGGTGGTGATTTACGAGGCGGGCAGTTATCCGCGCCATCGCGTCTGCGGGGAATTTATCAGCGGCTGCGGCCAGGACACGCTGGCCCGGCTGGGCCTGCGGGAATTGCTTGAGCCAGCCGGAGCCGTCCGCGCGCAGACCGCCGCTTTTTTTTCGGCAACCAAATCAACCGGCCCGCGGGCGTTGCCGTCACCGGCCATCTGCCTGTCGCGGTATGTTCTGGACGCCGCGCTGCAGAAAAAATTTCGGGATCTCGGCGGCGACCTGCGTGTCGGCGAACGTTTTGGCGGAGATTTCGGCAGCGGCCTCGTCCGCGCCACGGGCCGGCGCAAGCCGGATGGAGAAAGCGGCACCCGCTGGTTCGGCCTGAAAATTCATGCGCGCCAGGTCGCCCTCACCGCCGATTTAGAAATGCACGTCTCCTCGCTGGGCTATGTCGGCCTGTGCCGGATCAACGGCGGCGAGGTGAATGTTTGCGGGCTGTTCCGCAAGCGCGCCGGCGAAAATGGCGGATCAACCAACTGGCGCGAATTGCTGCGCGGCCAGCCCGGTTCGCCCCTGCGCCAGCGGCTGGCCGGCGCGGAGTTCGACGAAAATTCCTTTTGCGCCGTGGCCGGACTTTCCTTGCGTCCGGAGCCGGCCGGATCCCGCGCCGAAATTTGTGTCGGCGACGCTCTCACCATGATTCCGCCCATCACCGGCAACGGCATGTCCATGGCCTTCGAGTCGGCGGAACTGGCGCTGGAGCCGCTCACCGAGTGGAGCCGCAGTGGCCTGGCCTGGGAGGAAGCCCGCCAAAAAATTGCGCGCGATTGCGACGCCCGTTTCGCCCGCCGCCTCGCGTGGGCGAAGTGGCTGCAACGAATCATCCTCACGCCCGGCCTCCAAAATCCGCTGGTCGGGCTGGTCGCCCGCAGCGACCGGCTCTGGCGCGCGGCCTTTGCCCGCACGCGCTGATTCCGGACGGCCATGGCCAAGCCGCCACTAGGGCCAACGAACGCAGGCGGATTGCGAGGCCGCTGCCGAATATTGGCTATGGGTATAACACCCCATATGCTTATAAAATAATTTTGGGATGATGGCTGATATGAACTCCCTTTCTCTGCTAAGCCACCGCCCGCCGCCGCCGGCCGTTTTTGCGATGTTGTCCCATTCATCCAGATTGCTGCTGGCCGAAACCTCGAACGCCACCGTCAAACGGGATTCCTCCAACTCGACTTTGGATAATCTTGCCCACCGCGCCACCGCCATCACCATCACTCTTAAAAGAGTTGAGGGTTACGCTCATTACGGCATTAACGACTGAGCCGTCCTTGGGGATTGGCGGGACACCGAATCCCGGCCTGCCATTCATCGCGGAAATCCGGGTTATGGCGAAGCTGGGCGAGGTTTGTCTCAACGGCTTGTTTCATATGGCTTCAGTGACGGCTCGACCAGCGGCAATGATTCCATGACGAGGCGGGCCATGGCTTGCGCGCCCCGGGCATTGAAATGGGTCGCGTCTTTGGGATCGTTGGCGAGCGCTTGGCTGCCCTGCGGCCCGAGCTGATTGCCCAGCCGGACGCTGGCCCGGTTTAAATCCACCAGCGGCACCTGCTTTTCCAGCGCGACCGCCTGCATGGCCTCCGCATAAGGCAGCAGCGCGTTCTCAATCAGGCCGTTGGTCGAAAAGTTACGGCGGCACATCGGCGTAATGAGGACTGGCCGCGCTCCGGCGGCGCGCGCCTCCTCGATATATTGCCGCAAATACTGCTTATAGGTGGTGCTGGCAGCGGTGGCTTCCGGGTGGTCGGGCGTATGCGAGTCGTTGTGCCCAAACTGAATCAGGACATAGTCCGGCTTGCGGCTCAATGCCTCCGCCCAATGACCTTCCTGGATAAAGGTTTTGGTGCTGCGCCCGGACAAGGCTAGGTTGATCACCTGGAGCTGGTTGCGATTGAAGTAATCCTGAATGAACATCCCCCAGCCGCGCCGGACCGAGTTTGTCGGATAATTGCAGACGGTTGAGTCACCCACAATGACCAGGCGGACGGGCCCGTTGGCGGCGGGCTCACCGGCGGGCGCGCTGCGCCAGGCAAGACTGAACAGCACGATGATCAAGAGCGAACTGGCTTTCATATTGCAAGGTCACCCAATGTAGTCAGTTCTAAATTTAATAGGATGCTGGCGTCGCTGCGGGCACAATGCGGTAATAGAGGCCAGGGTTGGTCATTCCGTTAGGATCCACGAACTGGGCGGAGCCTTTCACCACAGTGTTGGTGCAGACCGGCAGCCAGTTCACCAGATTAGTGGAGATTTGGAGACAGGCGTTCATGCCATTGGTCGCCGGCAGCGAAATATGCAAGGTATAATCCACCATACTCCGTATTAACGGTTGTGGGATCGGCAGGTAATTGTCGTTTAGAATGATCGCCGCCGCTGTTGCGGGTGAACCAATCGCGTAAGTTGGCGGCGAATTGGTGAGGGCAGGCGGTGCTATCACTGACAATACCGCGCTGTCGTAATAAGGATAGCTGGCATCGCCTTCCAGTGGATAAACAGTGATCAGCGCATAACTCTTCCCGGCAGGAATGACCACCGAACCTGGCAAGGTTTCATAATCTTCCCCGTTTATGGCCGTTCCGCCGATGGAATAATAAACCATCAGGTCGGTATTGGTGGAAGTATTGCGGTGCACCACGAAGGTCGCGGTATTGCCGCCGCTGATATAGTTGCTGGCCGTGGTCGTTGGATAATATATGTTCGGAGTGTTAGTTCCCACAATGGCCACCGGGTCGGTTGCATAGATGTTGACAGACGGCGGCGGTGTGACCAACACGAAGATGGTTACCGGCGCGGACGTAGCGTTGTTGCCCGCGCTATCCGTGACCACGGCGATTAACGCGTAGGTGCCCGCCGGCACATTGCTCCAGTCGAGGAAGAAGGCATTACCCTGCGTCGAGTTGGTGAGCAGCACCAGGCTGGTGTTGGTGACGCTGCCAACACTATTTCCGTTGGCGAAATATTGAACCGTTTGAACCAGATTCGAGTCGGTCACGCGGGCATGAACGCCGACATTGGCCGGCGCGACGAAGGTCTGTCCGTTGGTGGGATACCAGAAGCCAACCGCAAACGGCACGTTCGGCGGCGGCACATTGGTGACGGTGATGTTCACCACCGACGAGGTGGCCGTGTGGCCCGCGTTATCCATCGCCACGGCGGTCAGGGCATAGCTGCCGGCGAGCACATTGCTCCAATCCAGAAAGAACGGGCTGCCCTGCGCGGTGTTGGTGAGCAAGACCGTGCTGGGGTTCGTCACCATCCCGAGACTGGTGCCGTTGGCAAAATATTGCATCGTTTGCACCACGTTCGAGTCGGTCACCAGAGCGTGGACGCCCACATTGGCCGAGGCGAGGAACGACTGTCCGTTGGTCGGATACCAGAAGCTGACGGTGAACGGGATGTTTGGCGGCGGTTGGTTGGTGCTGATGGTGATGTTAACCACGGAAGAAGTCGCCGTGTAACCGTTGGTATCAGTGGCAATCACCTTCAGACCATAACTGCCCGCCGGAGCATTCGACCATGTCAGCGGGAAGAGCGGGACGGAACTGAGGTTGGAAACGGTGACCTGGCTGCTGTTCGACACCACGCCCAGATTGAGACTGTTCGCGAAGAACTGGACGGTGGCAACCAAGCCGGGGCTTTCCACCGCCCGCGCATAGATGTTCACGTTGGTCGGAGCCGGAAAAGTTGAATAGTTGGTCGGAAAATAAATGCCCACGGACGGCCGCACGATGACCGGCGGTAAATTTGACACTACCGCGATAGTCACCACCGACGAGGTGGCGGAGTTGCCGGAGCTGTCCGTAGCCACCGCCGTCAACGCGTAAGCGCCCACCGACACATTCGACCAGGCCAGCGTATAGAGCGGTTCCATGCTGATGTTGGTGAACACCGTATAGTTTGACACCACCCCGAGGCTGGTGCCATTCGCAAAGATTTGCACCTGCGCCACCGTGCCGCCCGTCTCCACCGCCCGCGCATACACGGACAAATTGGTGGGGCCGACGAACGTCGCGTTGTTTGCTGGCGAATAAATATAGACCGCCGGATGCAGCACCGGGTTCGTGACCGTAATGCTCACCGGCGCGGAGGTCGCGAGATTGCCGGCCCGGTCAATCACCACGGCCGAGAGCGAATAAACGCCCGCCGTGACATTGCTCCAAGTGATGGGCAGCGGATTGCCCTGCGCCAGGTTCGTCTCAATCACCGTGGCCGTGGTGGTGGCCACGCCGATGAGGTTGGTGCCGGAGAAATACTGCACTGTCTGCACGGGGTTGGTGTCGGTGAACTGCGCGTGGACGTAGAGGTTGGTGGGCGCGGTGAATGCCTGATTATTGGTGGGGTATGCCAAAACCGCAAATAGGGCCGCGTTTTGGGCGCGACCGCTGGATGCCAAAAGTCCCATACCCAGCAGAGCCATTGCGCCTTGGAAAAACAGGTGTCGGAATATTTTCATGGGGCGAATCATTTTATGGATTTGGGGGGCTCAAATTATCTAGCATGATTTGTTCCGACTTGCAAGCCGGCGAAAACCCCAATGATTTTGAACCACCCGACACTCAAAACCTCCCGTTCGCGTGAGATTTTCACGCTTCATGTGTGAACCTCACGCATCGCGAACGGTTTTATTTCTGATTTACTTGAAAACGGCCGGTGATTTTCACTTGGCTTCCGCAATCATCGGCCGATGGGCCGACCGTTTTGGCCGGGTTACACCCCATGGCACCCGTTCAGGCCCGGGCTTAGGCTCAACGAAATATTAGGTTACCCGCGCGACTGATACGGAATTGATGAAATGGCGGGCCAAGAGCTGGCGGATTAAAATTAAAATATGAGCACCGAAATGGATAACTTGCAAAACCAATACGACGAAACCCAATGGGCGAGGCTGTGTGCCAACCCCGCCTTTATCGCGGCCCGGGATGCGGGTGAAATGGTTAAGGCGGGAGAAATTGCCAGCCTCATCATCACCGGTTACGAGCCGAATCAAATACCGCCCCGACTGCCGCTGTAGAAAACCCCACTTGGTTTGCTGGCCACCGGCAAAGGGGAATTTAACGCCCAGGCACAAAGGGGCAGGGACGCCATCTTCCAATCTCAATCCTCCATCCTCGCCTGTTTGCTTGCGCCTTCGGGGCTGGAAGTGCAGCCGTGGAGGCGCGCGGCGGCGGTGAAGCTTTGAGTTTCCGGCACGTCTATGAACATCCGCAGGGTTCTCAAGTGTATGCGGCCACTGGCATACCGGAAAACAAAATTCCTGTCAATCCGATGAACCGGGCGGGCGGCCGCCAGGGGCACATATCCGCCGCCGTGGTCATGACCATAATCTTCAGCAGTCCCGGCGGGCTGGCAAAGGAGGGTTGTCACCGCACAAAGATGCGATGGCAGAATGGGTTTTTCCGGCGTATGGTCTGCATCATTCCAATTCCGCACCGGTGCCGGCAACCATTGACAGCGGCCATGCGGTGGTGGATTTTTAAGCTGTTCATCCAACCAAAAATTAATTTGTGATTTTACCCCGTATTTCTCCGGCCCCGGGCGGGCGCGCGTTCGCCGTCCTTGCCATTTTGGCGCTGCTGTTCACGGCGGTGCGACCGGCGCGCGGTGAGGCGATGCTGGAACTGTTTCAAATGACGTGGCCACAGGTCACGCAGAAGATGCCGGAGATCGCCGAGGCAGGCTATGACAGCCTCTGGCTGCCGAACCCGTGCAAGGGCAACAGCGGTGCCTATTCCGTGGGCTATGACCCGTTCGACCCGTTTGATCTGGGCGGCACGAACCAGCAGGGCACGGTGGCCACGAAATACGGCACGCAGGCGCAACTGCTCCAGATGGTGCAGAGTGCGCACCGCTTCGGCATCCGCGTCTATTTCGACAATGTGATGAACCACCGTGCCAGCACGGTGCCGGGCTATCCGGGTTCAGGCATCGCGACGAATTATTATCCCGGGCTGGTGCCGGGGGATTTTCATTTGCAGACGATTACCGGCGGCTATCAGAACTGGCCGTCCGTGGGCGATCCCTACTGGTGCACCACGTCGGTGGTGCAGAACCAGCCGCTGCTGGGACTATGCGATCTGGCCAACGAGCCGGGGACGGTGAATTACAATTTTGGCACCTACATCGGGGCCACGGCGGCCAAGCCGGTGTTCATCCGGTTTCCAGGCCGGCCGGATTTGTATATGGACACCAACGGGCCGCTGCTGGGCGTGGGCTGGGGCGGCGCGGGCTGGCGGCCGTTCAACGGCACGAACGGGCAGCCGGTGGCGGAAGATGTCACGACCTATCTCTGCCGCGCGGTGGCTTGGACGCTTTACACGACCAAGTGCGACGGCTTCCGGCTGGACGCGGTGAAGCATGTGCCGGTGGGCTTTTTTGGCAGCGAGACCGGCCAGTCGGACGACCCGAACTTCACCGGCTACACCGGCGCCATCCAGGCGATGTATGATTATGTCCATGGCTACGGCAACAATGTCACCGGTAACGGCTATGTCGAAACGGACGGCAACCGGAACAGCCTCTTCAACACGGAGTCCGTGCGTAACGACGCAATGGTGTTTGGCGAATACATCCCGTCCGCGCTGTCCTCGGCCACGGTCAATTCCGCCGACTACTATGACTATCTTAACTCGGGCATGCGGCTCCTGAACCAGCCGCTCTACAACCAGTTGAACAACGTGGTGGGCGGTTCGAGCATGGCCGGCATGGACAATCCGTTTTACACGCCGCCCGGGTCAAACTGCGACGGCAACGGTAATTTCAGCGCGAACCAGGCGGTCAACTGCCCGCAGACGCAGGACGGCCTCACCTGCTGTCCCGCCGACCAGGGGCTGGAGGACGCGTATATCTTCATGCACGAGGGGCTGCCGATGGTCTATTCGGACGGCTTCAACCACAACCCGGGTGTCTCCGGATCCACGCCGATTGTTTCCTACGCGAACTATCTCGGCGAGTTTGGCGACAACTCCATGCCGGACATGATGTATCTGCACAACCAACTGGCTCGCGGCTATACTTGGCGGCGCTGGAGCGACCAGAATATCGCCGCCTTCGAGCGCTATGATTACCGCGAAGGCGTCAGCACCAACCAGTGGACGCAGGACGTGGTGCTGTTCGCGATGAACAACAACACCGGCAATCCCGGCGACGAATATTTCGTGGACAATGTTGATGATGTTTTGCCGTCCAGCTATGCCGTGCCCGCCGGCGCGAACGGCGACATGCAGGGGATGGCGGTGAATTTCCCCGTCGGGTCGGTGCTGCACCAGCTGGCGACTTCCACGCCCGGCTATAGCCGCACATTCCAGACCGTCACCGTCCGGCCGGCCGTGAGCACCCGGGCCGCCGCCGTGGCCAGCGGCGGCACCAGTGTTTATGTGGGCAGCCAGGTAATCCAGCCCGGCGGCGGCGCGATTGAGTTCATGATTCCCAGCGGCGGCTGGGTGATGTATGGCTACCAATGGCCGCAGCCGAGCCAGGCCAATCCTTCGACCAACGCGATCATCTTCCGGCAAGGCGGCGTCGAGGTGCCGCACATTACTGTCTATCGCACGGACGGCACGAATGGCGACACCAGCTACAACCCGACTTTTCCGTTCAAGATGCGCGGCAGCGTGGATGCCTACGGCAATGTCATCGGTGGCGTGAATTACTCCAACCTGACCTATGCGATTGACGTGCCGGTGGTGACGAACGCCAACTTTGACATCCTGGTCCGCAGCGACGCGTCCTCCGTGAACACGCTGGTGAAGCTGGATGGCGGCATTGACCTGAACAGCCAGATGGGGCTCGGCCCGTTGACCCAGACCGGCCTCGCCCCGACCAACTTTTTGGATTTGCGCGACAATCCGCCCGGCTATACGAATGATGTTTTTCTCGGCTACGAGCAGACGGCCTTCCAGTTCCGCAACGGGCCGGAGAAATTTGCGGCGCGGAATGTGGCCAGCAACACCGTGGTTTCGCTCGGCGCAGAAACGTATTATTACACCGTGGGCGGGACGGAATCGGTCGTCGCCGGCTCCGGCTATGGCGCGGGCATCACAAACCAGACGGTCAACTGGGTCTATCACAACCCGGATCTGACCAACACGGCGGAGCCGCCCTACAACACCGCCACGCAGCGCGTGCCGCTGGTTCCGGGCAACAACCAGCCGACGACGCTTTACATCAAGTCCGGCTACAAGTTCCAGGTCAACACCTGCTTCATCTACTACACCACGGACGGCTCGAATCCCGAAGGAGATTTTGGCATGGCCAAGGGGACAACCCAGATCATCCAGGCGCATTGGATGACGAATGATGTTGCCGACAACACGATTGACTGGTGGACCAACACCATTCCGGGCCAGCCCAGCGGCACGCAGGTGCGTTACAAGGTCGGGCTGTTCTCCGGCGGCAGCGTTTATTCCGGCCAGAGCATCGGGACGATTTCCGACGCCGAGCCACAAGGTTCCAAGCTCTTTGGCCTGACGCAAAACGCCATCACCAATTTCAATCCCACCACGGCCACCGTCTGGCTGCACAACGACTTGAACCCGGCGAATACAATCACCGGGTTGCAGCCCGGCTTCCATATCGTCCGCGCCCGGACCTTCCTGCCGCGCACCAACCAGTCGAGCGTGTATAACACCTTCCTGCAGACTTTTTATTATGATGGCGCTTTGCCGGGCGGCGTGATTGCCTATCCGTCCAACAGCAGCGCCATAACGCAGCCCGCCTACACGGTGGTCATCCGCGCGGACAGCACGGTGACGGGCGTGGACTGCAACATTCAGGAGAGTGTCACCAACAACTATGACATTTACACCGGCCAGACCAATGGCCTTGGCAATGACATCAGTGGCAATCCCATTTTCAAGGCGGCGACGGCGGTCACGCCGAACACCGGCTTGAGCGCGACCTATCCGAATTACCCGCAGGAATTCCGCTTCGTCTATACCAACGTCCCCAACAGCGGCACGGCGACAATCTATGTGCGGCTCAAGGATTATGCCACCGGCGTCTATACTAACCGCTACACGATGCTGACGGCGGCGGTCAACACGCTCGCGCCATCACAGGTGGTGCAGATTTCCAGCCCCGGCACTGACGGCGCGGTGGTGCCCGCCGGCCTGACCAGCACAAATATCTATGCGTGTTTCAGCCCGACCTTGATTGCGAGCGTCACCAATTTCACGGTCATCGTCAATTCCACCGTGCAACCGCAGTCCTCCTTTAGCTTGCGGAATACCGGGACCGCAATCTGCGGCAGCTCCCTGAAGGAACTGATTTTCACCTGGAACAGCCCGGCGCTGGGCAGCAACGTCATTCAGGTCATCTATACCAATGCCGTCACGCCCATCAGCGATACGCGCATGATTATCGTCACGCCGCCGCTGCAGATTACCGCCGTGGCCGTCAATAGCCAGCCGCTGCAGTGGGACAGCGCGCCGGGATTGAACTATCAGGTGCTGGCCACGACTAATCTGGCCCAGCCGTTCCAGCCCGTCGGCACGCCCATTCCGAGCCAGGGGGCGACGACCTCGTATTTCGACAACGACACAAACCAGAATTCGCAAAAATTCTTTGAGATTGAAATGGTGCCGTGACGCCGCCGGAAAAATAATTTCATGAAAATGTTTTTCATCGCCCGCTGGCGGCAGGCTTTCGGGTTGGCCGCCATGCTGCTGAATTTTAATTTTCACGCCGGGGCGGCGCTGGCCACCGCGTGGCACATTCCGGACAGCACGGAATTGGGTTTTAACATGCGCAATCCAGAATATGCCATCGGGACAAACACCACCGTCACCTTTTATACCGGCTTTTGGAAATACAACGGAGCCACGGAACTTGCCAACCAGACCGGTGGCACAATGTATTACAAGATGGCCGCGCAGACGAATTGGAGCAGCGCCGGCCTGATTTTTTCCAGCAACACCTCGGCCAACCAATACTGGCAGGTGTCGCTGAACACCTCCGCGTTCAGCGCCTACGATGTCGTGCAGTATTATTTTTTGCTGACGTTCGACGGCTTAAATGGCGTCACCAACACCTGTCTTTACAGCAGCAATAACATCAGCACCACCACCGGCTCGGCGAGCGTCGCCGCCGCCAGCCCGTATTCGTTTGCCATCACCAATGGTCTGCCCACCTCGCCGGTCCTGACGGTCAACGGCGCCAACGCCGACTACACCACTGAGCACCTGTTTGTGGACGAGGTGGCGGGAGGCTCGGTGCCCGTTTCAATTTCGTTCACGCCCGGCACCATCAACGTCACCGAGGCGGATGTCTATTCCAACTTGAACCGACGAAACCTCGCCACGCTGGCTACGACGGACTCCAACGGCGTGGCTTCCGAAGAAGGCATCGCTCCGCCGAACGGTAACTATCTCGCCACGGGCGACGACTCACATTATTACAAGGCCTACGCCATGACCAATCTTGGCGGCGGCCAGTATTCGCTGACACTCAATGCCACGAACTGTGGCGCGTATCGCCTGACCGCGCGCTATCAGGTGGCGGGCAACACCAACTGGTTCTGGTATGGCCTGCGCGACCATTGCATCGTCGTGACGCCGGCGCGGGCGCGCAACATCACGATGTATGAGCTGAACGCGATGAACATTGACGCGCAGGGCACGAACCAAAGCGACCGCAGCACGTTCACCGACTTGTATAACGGGCCCGGCTCGCGGCCTTACGACCCGGTGACAAACCGCTTCAATCTGACCTATTTCCAAAATCTTGGCGTGAACTGGCTCTGGTTCCAGCCAATCCACCCGATTGGCGTTCAAAACCGCCTGATTGATCCAAACACGGGCCAGCCCTATGTGGTCGGCAGCCCGTATGACATTAAAAACTTCTTCCAGGTCAATCCGCTGTTGAGCAAGGCCAACACGCGCGCAGCGGCGATGCAGGAGTTCACCAATTTCGTGGCGGCGGCCAATGCTAATCACATCAACGTGATGCTGGACGAGCCGTTCGCCGACTGCGCTTGGGACTGCGAACTGGACACTGCCGGGACGAATTATTTTGCGCCCACCGCGCAGCCGACGGATCTGTTTGAAAACACGGAGGCGCGGTTCTTTTCACGCACCAATGAATACGACCAACGCGGCTCCAGCGCGGCAAATGTCGCGGTGTCGCCGGACCGTTATGACTTTGGCAAGTGGGATGACGTCGCCCACATTTACTCCGGTCGCTATGCCGCGCTCGTGCCGAACTTGGCGCAGGAAAATAACTACACCAATGAAGCCGACTGGTTCGACACGAGCATCGGCAATGAAAGCAGCACGGGCAGCGGCAACGGGCATTTCGACCACATCACGCAGAATGTCTGGCGCTATTTTTCCGACTGCCTGCTTTACTGGCTGGACCAGACCGGCTGCCCGAGCAACACGCCGCCGAACTTGACGGCCAACCTGGGCATCGGCGGGCTGCGCGCGGATTTCGGCCAGGGCCTGCCGCCGCAATGCTGGGAATACATCATTAACAAAGTCCGCACGCGCAAATGGGATTTTGTCTTCATGACCGAATCGCTGGATGGCGGCAATGTGACCTACCGTTCCAACCGGCATTTTGACGTGCTCAATGAAAATCTCGTTGACGACCTGCAATCTGCCGCCGTGGCCAGCGACTATCGCAACGACTTTGACGCGCGGCGTTCGGCTTACGGCCAGTCGCTGATTCTGCTTAACAATGTGTCGCACGACGAAACTAACTATGGCGATCCGTATCAGGCGCTCATCCGCTACATGGCCTGCAGCACGATTGACGGCGCGCCGATGGTTTTTTACGGGCAGGATCTCGGTATCTCGACGACCTTTGGCTTTGACGAATACCAGTTGAACTTCGGCAAGATGATCCCGAATTTCATGGTCTATAATGACCTCCAGCCAATTTGCACCAACCAGACTTTCGGCCTGCAGCAATTGAATCCGGTCTATGCCGCCATCAACCAGGCGCGCAACTTCAGCGCCGCGTTGAAGAGTTCCAACCGCTATTATCTCAACCAGACCGGCAGCGAGACGCCGCAGAATTCCATTTTCTCCGTGGCGAAATACCAGACGGCCAACGCTGCGCCGAATTTCTCCGACGTGGTGTTTGCGTTCACCACGCTCGATCGCAATAACTCGCAGACGGGGTTTTTTGACGTGAACATCACGCAGAACGGCGCGAACCTGTTTGGCATCCAGCCGAACCGGATTTACAATGTGAAGAATATTTCCGCCTACACCGCCGCCGATTGGAACCGCCGCAACTACTGGCTGTGGCCCACCAATATTGCCGGAAGCATTGGCGGCGTCGCCGGCAGCAATGTGCTCGCCAACGGCATCTATGTCGGGCTCAACCCGGTGCCGACCACCAACGCCGGCTGGACGAACGCGCCATTCGAGGCGCAGTATTTGAAGCTCTATGACGTGACGCCGCCGCCCGCGCTGTCAGCAGCGCCCGGCATTGGCTCGACTAACAACTATATCATGGGCAACACTGTCACCTTCAGCTGGCCCGCCGTCACCGATGTCCAAGGCGGCATCAGCGGCTACAACGTGAAGGTGGGCACGACCGCCGGCGGTGCGGATGTGACCAACGTCTTTGTCACCGGCACGTCGCTGACGGTGAGGGGCAGTTATGGCGCGCACCTTTACGCGACCGTGACGCCGGTCAACAATGCCAGCATCGCCAGCACCACCAGCACCACCAGCGCGGGCATCGCGCTGGTGAATCCGGCCTGGGTGCCGGTGGCGAGTATGGCGAGCCAGACTCTGTTGAGCTGGTCCAGCGTCTCCGGCCAAGTATATCAGGTCTGGTCCACCACCAATCTGACGGTGCCGTTCACGGCCTATAGCGGGATGCTGACGGCGGCGGCACCGGCGCTCACCTTCACCAACAACCCGACGAATGCAGTCCAGTATTTCAAGGTCCAGTTGCTTCCCTGAAGGCGCACCGCACAAAGATGCGATGGCAGCAGCCGGCCGGTGTGGTAGAATTGAAATGTCACCCAAAGAACCACCGTGGAAAGCCTTGTTGCCAGATTAAGCGGACAGCCGGACTGCGGTTTAATGTTGCGGTGTTATTTAGTTCAGCCAACCCAAGAAAAACAAAACCTATGAAACCTCATCAGTCCTGCTCAAACCGGTTCGGAACCCTGACGGCTCTCCTCGCGACCTGCGGTCTGCTTACTGCGTTGCCGGCGGTGCAGGCCAGCACCCAGGTTCAATGGATTGGCGGGAATGCCGTCGGCGATTTTAACTACACCGACAACTGGAATTGGGGCGGCAACCTGCCATCGTCGGGCTGGGGATATGAACTGCATTTTCTTTCCAAGAACAACTCCAGCCAGACCTCCATGTATTACAGCTGGGGGTGGGCGAGCTTTGATAACATCATTTATGACTCCGGCTTTCCTTCGGATCCGCTCAATGGCGGCGGCAACGGCATTGATTTCAACCAGAAGATTGAGAACGACAGTTATTCCCTGCAAACCATCAACATCCCCACGTCGGGAAATCAGGACGGCGCGGGCCATATCGAATTAAATCCGGTGAACGGCGATCTTACCCTCTTGCAGCCGGTGTATGACGACTATTCGTCGGAGTATCAAATCTGGGGCGGCAATTCAAAGATGCTTACCGTTGGCAGCGATCTGGTCGGCGGGGCTTCCGCCAAGACCGGGGTGGTTCTGACGGTTGAGGAATACAGCAAGGTCAAGCTTACCGCCGCCCAGACGTGGGGCGACAGCAGCCACGGCGTCAACATCAACCAGGGGGAATTTTGGTTTGACACGGGCGGCAGCCTCGCCAGCGCCAGCGTGCCCATCAAGGTCGGATTGGCCGACGGAAACGTGAGCAAGCTGTGGCTTTCAGTCCTGACCGGCGGAGTGACCTTGAACAACCCCATCACGGTGAACAACCAGTCTTCCGCCGCCGAAAAGACCGTCGGCGGGCTGAACACCAGCGGAACCAGCACCTTCAACGGCAGCCTCACGCTCAATGGCCAGGTCAATTTGAGTGCCGGCACCGGCGGCACGGTGGTCTTTGCCGGGCTAATCAGCGGCAGCGGGCAAAATGTGGTGGTCAACGGCTACCAGTTGCCGTTGTCCGGCGTGATTCAGATGAGCGCCACCAACACATACAGCGGCAACACCTATATTTCGGGTGGCACCTTGCAGTTCAACGCCACCGGCTCTGCTAACAACAGCCCCACCTTCTATCTGGGTGAAACCAGCGGCAGCCAGACTGCGACCCTGGCCTTGGGTGCGACCGGCGGCGGACAAAGCTTCACTAACGCGATCAATGTCCGCAGCGGTTCGACCGGTGCCAAGACCATCAGCAGTCTCGCCACCAGCGGCAACAGCACGCTTTCCGGTGGTGTGACTCTGGCGGACAACTTGATGGTTAGTTCGGCCAGCGGCGGCAACCTCGTCCTCAGCGGAATCATTGCCGGCACCGGTTATGGCCTAACGAACAATGGCTCCGGCACCTGCACGCTATCCAACGCGAACACTTACACTGGCAACACCGTCATTAGTGCCGGCATCCTGGCCTTGAGCGGCAGCGGTTCCCTTGCCAGCACGAACATCGTGGTGGCGGGCGGCGCGACCTTCAATGTGTCCGGCAAGAGCAGCGTGTTTGCGTTGGGCGCCAGCCAGATTTTGACCAACAGCGCGGTGGGCGCACTCCTCAACGGCACCAACCAGACCGGTTCTGGCACGGTGTCGCTGGTCTATGACGGGGCGAATCCCTCCTTCATCATGACCAATGGCGGTATGGTGTTGTCTGCTTCGACTACTTTCAAGATCAACAACACAGGCTCGACCTTGGCCCCGGGCAGCTACAAGATTATCGCTAAGGCCACGTCCGGCAATGTGGGTTTGGTGGTTGGCACCGTCACCAGTTCAGTGACTGTAGTTGGCGGCCCTAGTGCCGGGACCCCTTCGCTCTCCATCGTGAACGGGGAGCTTTGGCTTACTGTGGGCGGCACCTCGACTTGGAGCTATAGCGGATCGTCATTCACTTACAATGGTCTGGCGCAGACGCCGACCATTGGCTTAAGCGGCTCAACTGCGGCGAAGACGACGAACTATGTCGGCACCGGCGCAACCAGTTATACGAGCGTGAACGCACCGACCAACGCGGGCACCTATTATGTGTCGAACACGGTGGCGGCTGATGCCAACTACTTTGGAGCCACCAACAGCCAGGCTTTCACCATCGGCCAGGCGACCTCGACGGCGACGCTGGCGGTGAATAATTCGCCGGTGACTTATAATGGCTTGGGTCAGACGGCGACGGTAGGCATCACCGCGAGCAACACGGCGGGGACGGTGACCAGCATCCTGACGGGCGGGCAGGCGACGCAGACCAACACCGGCACTTACAGCGTGACGGCGACCTTTGTGCCGAACAACCCGAATTACACGACGCTGACAGGCCTGTCGGCCGGCAGCTTCACCATCGGCCCGGCGGCGCCCGTCATAACCTGGAGCAATCCGTCAGATATATCCTACGGCACGGCGTTGAGCGGAACCCAGTTGAATGCGACGGCGGGCGGCGTGGCGGGTGCCTTTGTTTACACGCCGGCCAGCGGCACGGTGCTGGGCGCGGGCAACGCGCAGACGTTGAGCGCGCAGTTCACGCCGACGGACACGAATAATTACAGCACGCCGGCGCCCCAGACCGTGAGCATCAATGTGGATCCGGCCAGCCTGACCATCACGGCGAACAGCACCAGCAAGACTTATGGACAGAACCTGGCTTTTGCCGGAACGGAATTTGCCGCCAGCGGTCTGACCAATGGCGACAGTGTCAGCGGCGCCACCCTGACAAGCGCCGGGGCGACGAACACGGCCACGGTCGGCAGCTATGTCATTGCCGTGACCAACGCGGCGGGCGGCGGATTGACGAACTACACCATCAGCTATGTTGCCGGCAGCCTGACGGTGAACCCGCTGGTGGCGGCTTTGTCCGGCACGCGGGCGTATGACGGGACGACCAATGCGGCGGGAGCCAGTTTTACCGTGACGAATGTCGTGAACGGTGACACGGTGACGTTGGGTGGCACCGGCGGACTGGCCAGCGCGGATACCGGAACCAATGCGCTTACGTCTTTCGGCACTTTGAGCTTGGACAACGGTGCGGGCACGAACTACACGCTGGCCGGCGCGGCCGGTGCAATGATTATTACGAACACGCCGCTGGTCATTACGGCGAACGACGACAGCAAGACCTATGATGGCACAGCCTACACCACCAACAACGGGGTGACCTATGTCGGATTTGTGAACGGCGAGACCAACACAGACTTGACCGGCAGCCTGACCTTCGCCGGCACATCGCAGGGGGCGACGACAGTGGGCAGTTATCTTATCACGCCTAGCGGCTACAGTTCGGCCGACTATCTTATCAGCTATGTGAGCGGCACGCTGACTGTCAGCCAGGCGACGCCGGTGATTAACACGCCGCCGACGGCCAGCACCATCACCTATGGCCAGACGCTGGGCGATTCGACCTTGAGCGGCGGTTCGGCCACGCCCTCGGGCGGACTCTTCACCTTCACCGCGTCGAATACCGTGCCGCCGGTGGGCACGGCTGAGTATAGCGTGACTTATGCGCCGACAGATACGATCGACTACACGAACGCCACCACCACGGTGAGCGTGACGGTCAATCCGGCCTTCACGCCCAGCACGAACGCGTATCTGGCGGCGCTGGTGTTCAGTCCGAGCGCGGGCTTCGCACCGGCCTTCACGTCGAACGTGCTGACGGGTTACAATGCGACGAACGCCTATGGCGACACGCCGACGGTGACGGTGACCAACGCGGATGCGACGGCGACGAACACGCTGATCGTGAACGGCGTCTCGCTGGGCATCCTGACCAATGAAGTGGCGAGCGTCCCGCTGACGTTGGGCGTCGGCTCCACGAACGTGGTGCAGGTGCAGGTGGTATCGCAGGATTTGTCGGTAACTAACCTCTATGTGGTGGACGTGACGCTGCTGCCGCCGCCGCTGAGCACGAACGCACTGCTGGCGAGCCTGGCGCTGACGCCGGCGGGAACCTTGTCTCCGGCATTTGACCCCGGCACGACGAGTTACAATGCGACGAACACCTATGTGAACAACCCGGTGACGGTGGCGGCGACCAGCGCGGACGCGAACGCGACGCTGGCGTTGAACCTCAACGGCACCGGCTATGGGTCGGCGGTGACGAACAGCCTGTCGGTCAGCGGCAACACCCTGGTGCTGCCGGCGAACACGGTGGCGGTGCGGGTGGTATCGCAGGATTTGTCGCAGACCAACACCTACACGGTGGCCGTGCTGCTCCAGCCGAGCCAGACCGTGCCCAACCTGACGAACAGCGTAAGCGGCGGGACAAATCTGGTGCTAAGCTGGCCGGCGGACCACTTGGGTTACCGGCTGCTGGTGCAGACGAACAACCTGAACAAGGGTGTGAGCGGCAACACCAACGACTGGGGCACGGTGGTCGGCACGGCGTCGGTCACGACCACGAACATTGCCATCCTCCGGGCAGGCGTGACGAACGAGTATTACAAGCTGGTTTATCCGTAACCAACGAAAGCGCCGGACCATTTTCGGCCGGGCTTGAATGATTCGCGGGGGCGGCCGTTCACGTCGCCTTCGCCTTCGTCGGTTTCGGCGGAATGGCCATCGCCGGCAGCCGCCGTGCGGCTGGCGGATCCGCGAACGTCCCGGCCGGAAAAAAAGATCGCCGTCGGCAGCCGATTTAACCCTGTTGGCGGTGTCCAGATCGCCGCTGGCGGTTCATTTATCCCGGCGTGCTGTTCAAATATCTACACTTCCAACCTCTTTTTTTCCGCCGCCGCCGTGTCCTGAAGGTGCCGAAAATGCCGGTAACCGGGGGCGGGACGGCCTGCTGGCATCGGCTCCGATGGCGACCTGAACACCGCTGCGTTGCCGGCCGAATGGGCAAAACGGCTTTTATCCCTTCGGAGCGACCTCGGCCGGCGGCAAGATTGCCGGCCCGAAAGATGCAGACATTCATTGGGAATTTGCCGGCCAGTGAATTAATCCCTGAAGGGATTTAATGTGGCGGGAATCAAGGCGGAAACGCGCATTAGTAATTGAAGCCAAACCATGTTAAATTTCATTCGAATCAGGCAGATAGCGGTCGCCTGCGGTTTGTCATATTTTACCCCATCATTAACTGTCGCCGGAGGCCGGCCGTGAAAACTTTAACTTCAATGGTGATATTGAAAGCATTTAGAAAACTGGCCGTCACGTGTCTGGCATTGTTTTGCCTGGGGGCGATGTTTTCCACCAAGGCCGCACCGCCGGCTGGCTACTATCAGGTTTGGGGCGACGAGTTCAACGGCACGTCGCTGGACACGACGAAATGGGATTACTGGCTGCCGGGCACCCGGCGCGATGCCGTGAACATCGCCAACGCGGTTTCCGTAAGCGGCGGGTATCTCAACATCACGACCTACACGAGCAACAGCGTCAATTACACCGCCATGATCGCGACGGACGGCACGTTCCGGCCGCGCTTCGGCTATTGGGAGACGAGCGTCGCGTGGGGCGACACCAACGGCATGTGGTCGGCCATGTGGATGCAGTCGCCGACGATGGGGACGTATCTGTATGACCCGTTCGTGTCCGGTTCGGAAATTGACGTGGCCGAGCATCGCAGCACGGATGGCACCAGCAACGGCGACATCATCAATGTGGTGCAGCCCAATGTCCATTGGAACGGCTATGGCGGTTCCGCCGCCAGTTCCGGCGGCAACAATTACGGCAGCGGGCTGGGCAGCGGATTCCACACCTACGGTTTCCAATGGACGCCGGCGAATTACACAATTTTCATTGATGGCAGCAATGTGCGGAACTGGAATTATGCCCAGAACGCCGTGCCCGTCTCCTTGAGCACCGAGTGGATGATCCTGAGCAGCGAGGTGCAGAACAATCTCTGGTCCGGTGCCATTCCCACCGGCGGTTATGGCAGCCTGGCCACCAGCACCACGAAGCTGACCGTGGATTATGTCCGGTATTACGCACCGACAAACGATATCTTCTGGACCGGCAACAGTTCTGCGGACATGACCGCCGCCGCCAATTACGTCACGAACATGCCGCCGCTGGCGACGAGCGATGTGATTTTCTCACAATTGAGCGGCAATCTGGGCCCCACGCTCGGCAGCGGCTTGTCGCTGGACGGTTTGGTTTTCACCTGGATGAATAACGGCGTGACCCTCGGCGGCGCGAACACCCTGACGCTCGGCGCGGGCGGCATTGACATGCTGTCCGCCAACCATTCCGTGGCGCTGAATTGTCCGCTCAACATCGGCGCGGCGCAGACGTGGAACATCGGGCCGAACAGTCCCGGCAACACCCTGACTGCCAGCGGCAACATTTCCGGCAGCGCCACGTTGAGCAAGGGCAGCTATGGCACGCTCGTGCTGAACGGCGTGAACAGCTTCACCGGCACGTTGAACGCGGGCACCGGCAGCGGCTCCGCCAACGATGGCATTTTGCAACTGGCATCCAGCGGCGCGGCGGCGAACGCGGCGGCCATCAACATCAATGACAACAACGGCGGCGGTTCCACGTTGCAGCTCACCGGCGGCATCACCGTCCCGCCACCCGTCAGCTTGAGCGGGCGCAGCACCAATGTGGTGGGCATCGAAAATGTTTCCGGCAGCAACACGCTGGCTGGCGCGCTGTCCATCAATGTTGGCGGCGCCTATTACCTGCTGCAGTCCGATGCGGGCACGCTTAATTTCGGCGGCGGGATGTCGTCGGCGGCGACCGGCACGCGAACTTTCACCTTCATGGGCGCGGGCAATTTTCTGGTTTCCGGCACGCTCGCCAACGGCAGCGCCACGGTCAATGCCAGCCAGACCGGCGCCGGCACGCTCACGTTGTCCGGCGCAAACACTTTCACCGGCACCAATCGCGTGATCACCGGCGCGGAAATTTTGGCGAACTCCGCCGCGCTGCAAAGTTGCTTCACGGAATTGAACCCGGCCGACATCGGATCGCTTTATTTCGGCACGCTCACCGCTGCGACCTTGGGCGCGCTGGATGGCACGCGCGATTTGTGGCTGACCAACGCCAGCGCCGCCGCCGTGGCGCTGACCGTGGGCAACAACAATCAAAGCGTCGCCTACGACGGCGTGTTGCGCGGCGCGGGCAGCTTGGCCAAAACCGGTTCTGGCACATTCACACTGGACAGCGCCAATGTTTATTCCGGCGCGACGACCATTAATCAGGGCACGTTGCAGCTCCGGCCCGCGGCCATGTTCCATCTGACGTTCGACAATGCCGCCGGCAGTTCCAGCGGCAGCGTGGTCACCAACACCGGCACCGCCGGCGCGGCGATGAACGGTGTCATCGTCGGCAGCGGCGCGACCATCGTCAGCGGCGGCCGTTACGGAAACGCCTTGAGCATCAACGGCACGGGCGGCACGGCGGCGACAAATATTGTCCTAGTCTCCAGCAAGGTGCTCAATACGGACGCCGCCGGCAATTGGACGGTGGCCTATTGGATCAAGACCACCACCGCCGGCGCAGTCATCATGTATCAGGGCGACGGCACTTGGTCGAGCAGCGGCCAGACGGCTTATTTTCTGAATGCCAATTCCGGCAGCACTGTCGGGACAGCTGCGGGCGCGGTGCGTTGGGCGGGCGGTTTCCTGACGGGCACGGCGGCGCTCAATGACGGGGCCTGGCATTTCATCACGCTGGTGGACAATGCCGGCACGGAGTCCGTCTATGTGGACGGTAACGTGGACGCGGTTACTTCTACAATGGGGTTGCCGCTGGCCAGCGACGCAAACCAGATCTGGATTGGCGGTTCGCCTGACACCGATGCCAGCGCGGTGAAAATGAACGGCCTCATTGACGAGGTCTGGATGTTCAACCGCCCGCTGGGGCAGTCCGAAGTGCAATCGCTGATGAACAATGATTCTGTTCCCAGCTTCAGCATCCTGCCCGCAGCGACGCCGGTGGTCGTGGCGCCCGGCGCGACGCTGGATTTGGGCGGCGATTCGCAGACTGTGGCTTCGCTCGCGAACGCCGGAGCCGTGGGCAATTCCAGCAGCACGCCGGCGACGTTGACGCTTTCCAACAGCAGCGGCACGACGACGTTTGGCGGCAGCCTCGGCGACGCCTCGTCAGCCAACGCCGTCAGCCTCGTCAAGAACGGTGCCTCCACGCAGATCTTCTCCGGGGTGAACACGTATCACGGTTCGACCACCATCAATCAGGGCACCGTGAAGCTCCAGCCGTCGCCTTTGTTTCATCTCGCGTTTGACAACGCGCCCGGCAGTTCCGCCGGCAGCGTCATCACCAACACCGGCAGCGCCGGCGCGGCGCTGAACGGCGTCATCGTCGGCAGCGGCGCGACGATCGTCAGCGGCGGCCGCTATGGAAACGCCCTGAACCTAAACGGCACCGGCGGCGCGGCGGCAACGAACATGGTTTTGATCCCGGGCGATGTGCTTGCCACCGATGCGGGCGGCAATTGGACGGTGGCGTATTGGATCAAGACCACCACCGCCGGCGCGGTCATCCTGTATCAGGGCGACGGCGGTTGGAACAGTGGCGACACGACCTTTTATCTGAACACCGGCAGCGGGTCGGCTGGCGGCACCCAGGCGGGTGCCGTGCGGTGGGGCGGCGGCTGGCTCACGGGCACGGCTTCGCTCACCGACGGCAACTGGCATTTCATCACGCTGGTGGACAGCGCCGGCACCGAATCCATTTATGTGGATGGCAATGCGGACGCCGTCACTTCGACGATGGCTAATCCGCTGGCAGTTGGCGCGAACCAGATTTGGATCGGCAGTTCACCGGACGGCGGCGATGGCACGGCAAAAATGAACGGGCTGATTGACGAAGTCTGGATGTTCAACGGCCCGTTGACGGCGAGCCAGGTGCAAACCCTCATGAACAGCAACGCCGTCGCCAGCTTCAATGTGCTGCCGGCGACCACGCCCGTGTCCGTGGCCGCCGGTGCCACGCTGGATTTGGGCGGCGATTCGCAGACCGTCGCCTCGCTGGCCGGCGGCGGTAGCGTGACCAACACCGGCAGCGCGGCGGTCGTGACGATTTCCAAAAGCACCGGCACGACCACCTTCAGCGGCAGCCTCGGCGACGGGTCGGCCGGGAACGCCTTGAGCCTCGTCAAGAACGGCGCGTCCACGGAAATCCTTTCCGGCGTGAACACTTATCATGGCACCACCACCATTGCCGCCGGCACGCTGACACTTGGCAGCGGCGGATTGCTGCCGAACACGTCGCAAATTCTGCTTGGTGCCGGCGGCACGCTGAATGTTTCCGCCAGCGGACTGACGCTGGGCGCCGCCCAAACCCTGTCCGGCAGCGGCACGGTTTTGGGCAATCTCATCGTCAATGGCACGCTGGTTCCGGGCGGCGGCCTGACCATCCTGACCGCGAACAACAACGTGACGTTGGGCGGCACGACCATGATGGAAATCAGCAAAACGCCGCAGACCAACGACCAGTTGGTGGTCGCCGGCACGCTGACCTTGGGTGGCACGCTCGTGGTGACCAATCTCGTCGGCACGATCGCTGCCGGCGACAGCTTCAAGCTGTTTCCGGCCGGTTCAATCAGCGGTTCATTCAGTTCAAACTCATTGCCAGCCTTGGGCTCGGGCCTCGTTTGGAATGCCGCCAATCTGACCAGCGGCATTCTCAGCGTGGTTCAAACCGCACCTACAAACCTGGTGTGGGTTGTTAGCGGCACGAATCTGAACCTGTCCTGGCCGGCGGATCATACGGGCTGGACGCTGTTGTCGCAGACCAACAATTTGAGCAAGGGCGTGAGTGCGAACACGAATGATTGGATGCGGTTGACTAGCAGCGCGACCACCAACCAAATCGTGATCCCTACCAGCCCCGCCTCGCTTGGCGGCTATTACCGGCTGGTCTATCCGTAGGCTTGTGGCACCTGACGGTTGAACAAATGCGGGCCGGCCACCGGCAGGCTTGCATCTGGCAATTTCAAAACCTTAAACGGACCGAGTAATAGCCGAAGCATTTCCAACTGCTGCGGAAATTGTTCGCCCGCATTGGGGCTGCGGTTCAACCGTTGTGCGGTGAAGGCGTCTGAACCCGCAGCGCGACCCAGTCCCAGATCAATCCGACCGGGATAAAACGCCTCGAGCGTGCCGAATTGTTCGGCGATGAGGAGGGGCGAATAATTCGGCAGCATCCCACCACCGGAACCCACGCAGATGGTTTTCGTGGCCCCAGCAACGTGTCCGATCAACACCGAAGTCGCCGCCCTCGCGCACGGTGGCGGAGATCGAGCACCGAAAGCACGCTGGTTGATTTCTGCTTCATCACGCCACCGGTTGCAGCACCGGATAATCGGTGTAGCCCTTGGGCCCGGAAGCGTAAAAGGTGGACTGATCCGGAACGTTGAGCGGGGCATTCTGCCGGAAACGGGCCGGCAGGTCTGGATTCGCGAGCAAGGGAACGCCAAACGCAACCGCATCCGCTTCACCCGCCGCCAGCACTTGATTGGCCGTGGCCTGAGTAAAACCTTCATTGGCAATGTAGCTGCCGCCGAACGCTGCCTTCAATTGCGGCCCGATCCGATGGTCGCCGAGTGATTCGCGGGCGCAAATAAAAGCAATGTGCCGTTTGCCCAATTCCCGCGCCACATAACCAAACGTGGCCAGCGGATTGGAATCGCCCATGTCATGGGCGTCACCCCGCGGAGCCAGGTGCATGCCCACACGGTCAGCGCCCCAAACAGAAATCACCGCGTCGGTGACTTCGAGCATGAGCCGGGCGCGATTCTCGATGGAACCACCATAGATATCTGTGCGATGGTTGGTTTTGTCCTGAAGAAATTGA